>Ga0185307_1000496_pt1 | contig 24552 bp, 31 predicted proteins | sample LHCtaG_FD_128010 | JGI IMG/M metagenome (GOLD analysis project Ga0185307, IMG submission 128010) | Hot spring microbial communities from Little Hot Creek, USA to study Microbial Dark Matter (Phase II) - LHC4sed_matched (SPADES... | ecosystem: Environmental > Aquatic > Thermal springs > Hot... | reverse complement strand
TGTTCCATTCAGTCTTGTGCATTTTCTGTTTAATTCTTTCCAGTTCGCGTTCAGCTTCTGCAAACTGTTTGTTGAGGATTAGCTGGAAGAAACGCGTAACCATGGCTAAGGGGACTGGCATTTTAACGCCCACTGGTTTTGGCTCTGTCCTCTTCAGAAACGTCTTCTATACCGTTCTCCGTTATTTTAAAGACTTCCTCCCCTTCTGGCAGGTAGGGGCTCGAAACTAGTCGAGCTATGCGAACCGGTCCATGGGAAGCTTTCCGGAGGTATATACGTGTGTGGCTTGTGTGTCCTACAATGTGTCCGCCGACGGGGTGTATGGCGTCTCCGAAAAACATGTCTGGTTTTGCCATAACTTGGTTTGTTACGACCGCCACGGCGTTAAAGGCTCTTGCCAAACGTATGAGTTTATGCATGTGTTTGTTGAGTTTTTGTTGTCTAACAGCGAGCATTTCACGTCCAAGATATTCGCTTCGGAAATGCGCCGTCAAAGAATCAATTATGATGAGTTTGACATTGTTTTCCTTTATTACTTCGTCAGCGTTCTCCAACAGAAACATTTGATGGTCCGATGTGTAGGCTTCAGCATAAATAATGTTTTTAACAACATTTTCTGGGTTGAGCCCTAAGTGTTTCGCCATTTGTACAATGCGTTCAGTTCTGAAAGTGTTTTCAGTGTCAATGTATAGGGCTGCGCCGTTTAGGCCGCCCCTTTCTGGCGGGAGCTGAACGTTTACGCAGAGCTGGTGGCATATTTGGCTTTTTCCGCTTCCATATTCTCCATAAAACTCTGTTATGGTTTGGGTTTCCAGTCCTCCGTCTAAAAGCTTGTCCAAGGCTTTGCTTCCAGTGGTAAGCCTTAAAACATTCTGCCTCATTTTGAGGAGTTCATCGGCGCGGATGAAAGATATGCCTATGGACGAGCGGGCAGCGTTAATTATTGCAAGGGCTTTTTTCTCGCTTATGCCAGCTGGCTCCAGCTCGCGGACCGTTGCCATGGCTAAAGACTCAACTGTGTGGAAGCCTAGTTCCCTAAGTTTTTGGGCTGTTGATGGGCCAACCCCTGGAAGGTCTTCGAGGGATTCATACCTTTGTTTTGGTGTGCTCTCCTCTTCTGACATAAGTTTCCCACGAGAGAGTTAACCCAAGCAATATTTAAATCAAACGAGAAAGCTGGTGTTTAATCCCATGGAGAGATGAGTTAAAGTGTTTGGAAACTCTTTTAAGCCCTCATACTAGACATTTGCTGAAAGAGGGAAGCCTTTGAAGCCCGAAGTTGTTGAGAACGTATGTTTTAACCTTATAAGACAAGCAGTGATATACCTTCCAGAAGATGTTAAACAAGCCTTAAAAAAGGCTTATGAGGAGGAGACCAGCGAAGCTGGGAAAACTCAACTTAAGGCTATACTGGAAAACATAGAACTGGCAGAAAAGTACCAAGCCCCCATATGCCAAGATACGGGCACAATAATTTTCTATGTTACCGCTGGCGCCGAAGTGAAGGGACTTGACAAAATAGAGGGCGCATTGATAAACGCCACCAGAAGAGCCACAAAGGAAATCCCCCTCAGACCTAATGCGGTTGATCCTTTCACGCAGAAAAACAGCGGTGACAACACTGGAAGATTCATACCATACATACATTGGGAAATAGTGCCCGGCGACACCCTTGAATTAACCGTTATGACAAAGGGAGGTGGCTCCGAAAACGTCTGCTTGACCGGAATGCTTGTACCGGGTGAGGGCATAAATGGACTGAAAAAGTTTGTAATAGAATCCATTATAAAAGCGGGCGCTCAGCCTTGTCCACCAACCATTGTGGGGGTTGCCATGGGCGGCGGAGCCGACATTGCTATGAAGCTCGCCAAAAAGGCGCTTTTAAGACCGCTGAATGAACCAAACCCGAACCCGGAGATAGCGAAAATTGAAAGAGAACTTTATGAAGCTGCAAATATGACCGGAATCGGCCCGATGGGGCTTGGAGGCAAAACAACCGTTTTAGGCGTGCATCTAGAATATGCCCATAGACATCCAGCCTCTTTCCCAGCGGCGGTAGCCTTCAACTGCTGGGCAGCAAGACGGGCTACGGCTAAAATTCATCCAGACGGGACTGTTGAATATTTAACCCATAAAGGAAAAGTTTGAGGTGGAAATTATGGCGATATACCATTTGAAAACGCCCATATCGGAGGAAGATATCCGCAAGCTGAAAGTAAATGATGTGCTATACATAACTGGTACCATTGTCACCGCCAGAGACCAAGCCCACAGAAGAGCCTTAGAATACGCCAAGGAAGGCAAGCCTCTGCCAATAAGTCTTGAAGGCTTAGCAGTTTATCACTGCGGCCCCGTGGTCAGCAAAGAAGGCGACCAGTGGGTTGCCGTGGCCGCCGGCCCAACAACAAGCACCCGCATGGACATTTTCGAGGACGAGTTCATCAAAAACTTCAAGGTTAGAGTTGTAATTGGCAAGGGCGGCATGGGCAAAAAAACAACAGACGCTATGGCAAAATATGGGGCTGTATACGGCGCCTTCACCGGCGGCGCAGCCATACTAGCGGCAAAAGCCATCAAAAAAGTCAAAGGTGTTGAGTGGCTTGACCTTGGAACACCAGAAGCCCTATGGATTTTCGAAGTTGAAGACTTTGGACCATTAACGGTGGCTATAGACTCCCATGGAAACAACCTCTTCATGGACGTGGCAAAGGCTGTTGAAGAAAACCGCAAGAAAATTTATCAGAAGCTTGGCTTGCCGCTTTAAAACTTCCTTTTTCTTAATTTTTCTGCTTAATTTTTGATAATTAGCCTAAATTCTGTTTCTTGGGGCAGAACCCTTAATATTAAAGCTTAGAATACAGAAACAAGGGAAAAGCATGCTTAAAACCTTGAGAGAAAAAATAACCCTCACCGGGATGGCTGTTTTAGGTGTTGGAGCGGCCCTCCTTATATTCACGTTTATCAGTGCTTATGGATTTCTAACCCAAAGCCTTTCAATAATCGCCACAGAAGACCTCATCCAAACCTTTGGCGCAGCTTTAGCTCCATTGATCATCACTTGTATACGCCTAATGTATCTTGGAGTTATGGGATGGGTTGGCTCCCTTCTAACCATAAGAGGCGTAACAATCCTAGTTCACGCACCAAAAGTGGAGAGCGTTGTTCCCGTAAAGACAGCAACACCACAACAGCTGCAACAAAAGGCTGTGCCAACAGCCAAGAAAGCGGCGCCCGAACCTAAAAAGGAGCATAAAGAGGAACCAGAAGTCATTGTTATACCCCCAGAACAACAAGTCCAAAAAACAGATTTGCAATCGTACTAACAAAGCAGCCACGGGTTTCTGGCGGTTTTAAGCGTGAGATGAGCTTCATGGACGTTTCAATTCGCATGACAGGTTTGGCATCAACCCTTTTCTGGACCCTTCTAGTAGCTTTTTTCGCTTCAGCAGTTTACTCCGTAAAAGATCTACATTTAAACCTTGAAAATCCCACGTTAAGCCTAACCCAAGAAGGATACGCCATTATCTCCATTTCAATAAAAATTGAAAACGACGGCTTCCACAATCTAAGCGAGTTTAACCTCACAACGAAAGTTGCAGATTTAAACGGCACAAGAATTACGGGAGGCTTCACCTTCATTCCCATCGTAAAAAGAAACGAAAAAATTGTTGCCTTCCACAACTTAACCTTCAACACAGCCCTTTTGCTTGAAAAAGGCCCTTATTACCTCTTTAATGACTCATACTTCACAGTAACAGCCATAATAGGCTTAAAATTAGCAGAGGTTATTCCGGTTCAAGCCATATCAAACTTTTCTGTTCCATGGGGCGCCCCATTTTACAACTTCCACATAGAACAGCCAACCTTCGAACCACATAACTCCACCCACTTAAAGATTGTTGCACCAATAAGCTTCGAAAATCACGCCTCCATCGACATCAACGGCGAAATAAGCCTCTACATGTATAACAGTAATGGAGAACTTGTCAGTCAAGGCGAATCTACAATAACGGCGTCAAAAGGAGTCCATTATAGAGATTCTATCGTGCTTTACGTTCAAACATCCGCAATCACCGAGAAAGGAACCTTTGAAGTTTATTTCTCAACACAGTTTCTCTCTTACGGACCACTGGTGATTCCCTATGGCTGACGAAAACGGAAACATCAAAAATTTTGCAAAAAAGCTTGTTTTCAAAGCCTTAAAGGCGTTTTTGAAAAGCATCGTTTTTTACATAGCTTATCTTTTGGTTTGGAGCTTTTTCTCAACGTTTGAAGGCTATGTGCATGGTTTACGGCAGACCGTTGAGAATTTCGTTATCATTTATATTTCGCTTGGATTTTTCAGCGATCTTGTCTCAGACACCATTTTTCAACAGTTCTTCAATGTTGCGAGAGCCATTTTTGTAATGGGTTATTTAACATTAGCCCTTAACGGCGGAATCCTCAACTTAACATATATGGACATAGCCTTAACCATAGACCTCCGCCTCTTTTTGATGGTAGCTGTTATGCTTAGTCTGCTTGGACTGGCAAGGTCTATGCTTCAAGCCATAAACTATGCACATAAAAAGGCTGAATCGGCTTCCAACCTCTAATTTAGAGTTCCCTACTCATCACGTAGGCATCTTCGCCATCCGAATAGTACCCGTGAATCGTCCTTACAATCTTAAAGCCTAGCTTCTCGTATAGGCTTATGGCAGGCTTGTTGGAAACTCTAACCTCTAAAAAGGCTTGTTTTGCGCCGTACAGGCGCATTCCTTCCATAGCCCTAGAAACTAGGGCATATCCTATGCCCTTCCGCCGATGTTCAGGCATAACGGCTATTGAGACTATGTGTCCCTTTTTGATGAAGCCGCTGAAGCCAAAGTTAGATAACCCTAACTCGATGCGGCACATCACGTAGCCCACTATTTCGCCGTCCACTTCAGCCACTATGAACGTTTCTGGAAAACGGTTATACAAATCCATAAAAAAGTAATCGCCATAATTTTCTGGAAGACAAACACGGTTTATATACATGACACGCTGCAAATCCTTGGGTGTTAACTTTCGAAGAGTGAAAGTTTGCTGCAAAGTTTCCACCATACATGTCTATTTGCAGTGTAGGTAAGTTTTACAGCCAACTTTAAATGTTTTCCCCATAGACTTCGCCTATGCTAAGCATTTGCCCTAACCTCTGGAAGAGTATAATTTCCATAAGGCATAGCCCAAACCTTAGCGTTTTCCCCAACAATTTTAATGGCTTGGTTTAAAGCTTCGTTCACCGTTCGCGCCGTCCTCAACTTAAAAACGTTTACCGCATAGTAGTCCGGCATTGCTGAAACTAGGATTATTTGGGCTTTTTGCAAAGCCTTCATCAAATAGTAGGCTTTATGTCCTCCCAAAACAAAGTTGCGTTTAATCTCCCTTTCAACAGCCTTCAAATCCTTAAACTTAACTATCCAATCGTAAAAAGCCTGGTTTCCATAACCTTCTAAACATTCAGCAACCAAAATAACCACGCCGCCCCGCTTAACCAACTCTAGGGCGTTGTCCACTCCTTTATAAGCCTGAAAAAGGTTCACGTCAGCTGGATACCCACCCGAGCTTACAACAACAATGTCAGCCCTCCTATCTACGGGGACGCGGTACATCTCATCGACAAGCTTGACCCCCTCATAGAAGGCTTTTTCCAAGTCGCCAGCAAAAGCCCGAACAACCTCACCCTTAGTGTTAACCACAACATTTAAAATGAAATCCACACGCACCATCCTTGCAGCTTCAACCATATCCTCGTGGACAGGATTCCCCTCTAAAACGCCCGCCCTAGCGTTTGGATGCAAAAGCATAGCATGATTCGCCTTTATTGTCTCCTCGCCAGCAACCCCCGGCACCACACTTTTTCTTCCACCACAATACCCCGCGAAATAATGAAAACAAATGTCGCCAGTTAAAACCTTCACGTCAGCCTCTGCAAAAACCCGATTCAAATAAACCTTAGTCCCAAACCTCGTCGTCCCTATGTAAACGAGATCTGAAGTCCGACAGTTGTGGCTTACCACCCTAACACGTTTCAAAACATCCTCACCAAGAAGCCCAACAGCCTCCTCATCCGTGACAGCCCCGTGCGCACCGCATCCAAAAATAATTGTCACATCCTCCTCTCTAACACCAGCATTATTTAACTCGTCGAGAATTGATGAAACCATAACATGGCTTGGCACCCTACGGGTAACATCACTAACAACAACCGCCACCTTATCCCCAGGCTTAACAATTTCACAAAGCCTATCGGAACCTATAGGCTCCCTCAAAGCCCTATCAACCTCGCTTCGAGCATGCACGCTGGGCTTTTCTTTAGGCTCTATGGAACCCAAAAAATTTCGAGCCGAAACCCTAAAACAAACCTCTGTCTTACCATAAGGAAGCCAAACGTCAACCATACCGTATCACTGCCATTTTGTCTGTCTTAGTCTTCCTAAATATCTTTGCTCTCCATTAGCTAAATTACTCGTAATAGTAAGTAGTAGGAGGTTCTATTTAGTCCTACGGTTATAAGAAGACAAGTAGACGGAAAACCTTTTATTTATACCTTAAACCGTTAAGATTACTGGTGGTGTGTTCCCTTGTTCACTAAAATTTGGAGAACATTTATAAACAAGAAAGGGGAACTTTTGATTTCACTTATAGTTATATCAACGGTTTTCGAATATGCCTTTGCAAACATGAATACACATGAAAATCAGGGACCGGTGATAAAGGGAACTGTTATATATGCGCTTAATGTAAACAACGTTGAAGACTTATATGCTTGGCAAGCCATCGTGACCTATAACCCGAAAGAATTAAAAGTGTTGAACATAACCCCAGGAGGATTTGTTGGTTCTATATATCCTCCATCAAACCCCGGCGAATTTAGGAGTAACAGCATTTTTGTCAATTCCACAGACTTTGAAGATGCAATACTTATTGGTGGCTGTTTAATCGGTGAGACAAAAGGAAAAGATGGAAGCGGAAGATTGGCTTATATAGTCTTCGGATACTTTGAGGAATCCTACCAAGAACCATGCTTGGTTCCTAAGAAGTTTGGTTTCAAAACGATGCTGCTTAACTCTGCGTCCCTTGAAATTCCTTTGGAAGAAACAACACTACTAACTTTAGATAAAGTTTCATAACAACCTGACCCCTCTAATTTTTCTATAACGCAAGTTCTTTAAAGGCATAAATGGCATTAAATAATAACGCGAGGAACGGTGTATGACCATTGAGAAAACACCTGGAAAAAATGAGATAATGTTTGTTTGGTTTAACCGATATGCCGGAGTAACCGTGAAAACCCCCTCGAAAACTCTTGTTGTTGATCCGGTTGATGTTAAGGCTAAAAATTTCCAGAAAGTAGACGCTGTCCTCATAACCCACGAGCACTACGACCACTTAGACCCGGCGCTTGTGGCGGAAATCCATAAACTTTCCCAGTGCATGGTTATAGCTGATCCAACTTCTGCGAAAAGGCTGCGTAACACCATTCCAGCAGAAAAACTTCAAGAGGTTCAACCGGGCGTGGAGGTCAAGGTGGGCGGTGTTTCCGTGAAAGCTGAAAAATGTAATCATCCGCCTGCGTCTACGCCAGTATCCTACATAATCACAAGCGAAGATGGAGTCAAAGTTTTCCACACGGCAGATAGCCTTCCATTTCCAGAAATGGCCGCCATCGGTGAAAGAGAAAAATTGGACGTAGTGTTCTGCACTGTTGGGATTGCTCCGGGCGCTTCGCCTGAAACTGGCTTTGAAATAGCGAAGCTAACAAAGCCTAAAGTGGCTGTTCCATATCATACAGGCTCCAGCGCTGACTTGAAAAGGTTTGGCGAACTCTTGAAAAAAGAGATGCCTAAAACCACTTGTTTAATCCCCGAGATGGGCAAAGTTTACCAAGTCTCCAAAAAGGTGTAGTTTGCAGTGCAAAGTGAAAAAGTGAAAGCTGAGGTCTGCAAAATTCTGAACAAGATTGGCGCCTTGCAGTTTGGAACTTTCAAGCTTACCAGTGGAAAGATAAGCCCATACTACGTAGACCTCCGTGTAGTTCCAAGCTTTCCAGATGCCTTCAAAAAAATATGTGACATATATACGGGCTTTGTGAAGGAGGAAATAGGCGTAGAAAACTTTGAAAGGGTGGCTGGAACACCTATGGCGGGTATGCCCTTCGCCACCATAATAGCCTACAACCTTAAAAAACCCTTCATATACATACGGAAAGGCGTGCGCCTCCATGGAAGACAAAGAAGAGTTGAAGGCGTTCTAACACCAGGCGACCGGGTTCTGTTGGTGGACGACCTCATAACAACTGGGTTGTCGCTTAGACGGGCAGCCAAAGCCATAATCGCCGAGGGCGGAGTAGTGAACGACGCTGTGGTTCTCCTCGATAGGGAAGAGGGAGGCGAAGAAAAACTCCGCAAACGTGGGATAAGGCTACATTCAATAGTTAAAATCAGCGAGGCAGCCCGCATGCTTTACGAAACAGGGGCGATTAACGAAGAGCAGCTAAAAACAATTTTAAAACAGGTTAAAAAGGGATAAAAAAGCGTTAGATGCTGCAAATCTCACTCGTAGAATATTAGCCCTTTCTCCTCCAACATTTCGTGAAGCTTGTGGACGGCATCGTAAACATCTTGCTCTCTCTTCGCTCCTGTGCACACTAACTTGCCACTGGCGAAAAGCAATATAACAACCTTCGGATTGTCCATGCGGTAAATCAGCCCCGGAAACTGTTCAGGCTCATACATGGTTTTTCCAAGGGTGTAGGCTGCCTTCTCCAAGTCTATCATTCCGCCCAAACTGGCGGAAGCCACGATATTCTGGATTTTCAGCTCCGGCTTGCTAATGATTATAATTCCACCCTTCTTCAGCTCCTTGATAACTTTCATTACAGCTCTTTTGGCTTCCTTTTCAGACTTGGCTCCTGTGCAAACCATCTTCCCAGAATTGAAAATCAAAGTCGCCGTCTTAGGCCTCTTAAGCCTAAAAACAAGCCCTGGAAACTGTTCTGGACGATATTCTACACCCGGATAGCTTTTAACAACAGCGTTTAAATCCACTTTCTGGTTTAAAGTTGCTGAAGCAACGACGTTTTCTATACTTATTACAGCTTTAACCTTAGGCATGAAACACCACTACATATGAAGTCTTTAAATACTCTTTATAAAGCCTTAGGTTTAAGACTTGAGATTTGATGAAAACCAGTTGGTGGATTCTAGAAATTTTTAAATCCACGCTTAGAGTTTAAAATGCATTTCTATGAAGGTGAGGGGTTGGGCGGAGCAAGTAGATCAAATTATGTGTTCGTGCCGTCCGCAATCTTCACAACTGTTCTTTTAGGCTTCTATTTAACACACAATATTTTTCCGGGACCTGAACTTTTGTTCTTATGCTTGTTTGTTTACGCTTCTTACATTGGAGATTGCAACCGTTTTGTGAAAACTTTCTCCCCCTTCATTATTTCTTTCTTGTCTTATGAAGCTTTGAACAGGCTTATTGATACTATGCCCCGCAGTATACATGTTCAGGAACCGTTGATTGTGGATTCTTGGATGTTTGGAGCTGTTCCAACTCTTATGTTTCAACAACATTTTAGAACACCAATATTGGACTGTGTCGGTGCGGTGTTTTACTCTATGCATTTTATAGCACCAACGGTTTTCGCCCTACTTTTATGGCGGTACCGGCCTGAACATTACCAAAAGTATACGCTTGCTTTTGCGATTTGCACGTACAGCGCTCTGCTAACGTTTCTAGTGTATCCTGTTGCTCCTCCATGGTATGGCGTTAAAGCAACCCGTGTGCTTTTCCAAATAGACAACAGTCTGGGCGTTCCTGTTTTTAAGACAATTTATGATTATATTGGAGTGAACCCCTTTGCGGCTTTCCCAAGCCTGCATTCGGCTTTTCCATGGCTTATTGCGGTTTTCGCCCTTAAAGCATGGAGAAAAAAGGCTTTACCAGTTTTGATTTTACCGACGATGATATGGTTCAGCGCTGTCTATCTCGGGGAACACTATGTAGTCGATGTAGTGGGCGGAATTATGTATGCAACATTTGCCTCAATACTTGCGTTTAACAAAGATAAAATATTCAAAGCTAGATTCATTATTGCTGGTTATAATAGCCCAATATTGAACTATCCAGAAGTTAAAGTTCCAGCATACTTAAGAACAAAACAACTATCTTCGGCAACGGGACAAGCGTTAACTGAATTAAAGCATTTCATGCTGGTGTGAAAATAATTCTTCCTTTACTCGCCTCCTCAAAGTTTCTTGTTCAACCATTCTGCTTTCACAGCTTCAGATATTCCTTCTCGCTCTGTTTTCCACCAACCGGCAACAAATCTTGCTACATATCCATCGATAAATGAACCCACAACAGAAGTGGTGATAGTGGTCACTATTCCAGGGAAGATAAGAGATGGGATGGTTATAAAAATGGCGTTCACTATCAACAGAATGATAAATAAAACAAGCCCATGGATTAAAATGTCCCAAAATTCAGCCTTAACAGGAAACCACAACCACGGAGTTAAGATATAGTTAACAAACCCTATGATCAACATGAGGAGGCCGAACGCTATTATTAGACCAATGAATGAACCCAACGAAACCAAAATAGCAAGACCGCCAACCCATATGAAAAATAAAAAGCTAAATAGCAAGGAAAAAGCAAAACCATGCACAAAAAACTTTAATATCACTTTCCATGTTTTCGCCTTTTCTTTTTCACGCTCTCTTTTGGCTTCACTCTCTTTAAACGACTCTAAAACCTCTTCGATTTTTGATTCGTCAATACCCGTGGTTGAATTCAAATTGTTCCTCTTGTCAACTTGAGTTTTTAAAGTATTTATGACTTTTCATTTTTCAGGGTTCATCAAGCATTAAACTGGTATCTTGTTGCCTCCACAATGGTTTGGCGTTAAAGCGACCATGTAGTCAAACCGGCAGACCACGCTATAACTGGACGTACTCCTTCAAAGGTTTCTGCCCTTTTCTCCTTCCACACCTTAAAAATGGTATAAACTTTCCAAGCATTAAATAATACTAAAACAACGATAAAAAATTGATACCATGCGAAGGTTGGAACGCCTAAACGTGTTCCATTGCCCAACTCGCAGTCAATCTTATAGATGAGAAAGTTTTGAGATAGGTAGGCTTCACCAAATTTTTCATGAAATTGTACGTCTGCATACATGCCGTAGATGGTGACCCATTGACCTTGCCTTGCGGTTCCAGCTCCGGGCTGCCAAAAAGTATAGGAGCCCCATAGACTAAAGGCTATAAGGCTTATGATTAATATATTTGTGGCGATGTAGAAGACGTGATTTAGGCTAATTTTGAAACGTTTATTTTCTTCAACGTTTTTTCCAATCGTGTTTTCTGTGGGTTTAGTTTCTTTGCCAGAGTCGAATGGCAGCATCAGTATTATGAGAATTATCAGAAGTGCTAAAAATAGGATGTATATGTTTTCTTGCGAGTGGAAGAGTAGTGGGAGATGCCCAATAAACGGGATTCTTGCTATCACTTTTCCAACAAGCTGGGATGAAGGCCATGGAGCATCGTTTGTGCCGTATTTATCGCTGCGGGTTGTTATGTAAATCCCATCACTTCTACTTTCGATTTTTACAGCTCTATGGACGACGAGTTCTTCTCCGTAGTAGGTTATTTTTCTGTAAACAAGTATGTCGCCCGTTAAGCCATTGGGGTCGGCGTTTATTTGGGCTGGGTCCACTTTTTGAACTATTATTAGGTCGCCGATGTTTAGGGTTGGGAACATGCTGTCCGATGCTACTGCTAAGGCTGGGTAGGGTGTTCCCAAGGCTGTTTGAGCGCCATAGTATATGCCTAAAACTATGAGGAAGATGAGGGCTATGGTTATTGCTGTTTGAAAGTAATCGTTTTTCCATAGTTTCTTGAGAGTTTCAATTGCCATTTTTCCGCCTCTTTGCTGGCTGTTTTTGAATTGTTTTCATGTTCTAAAACTTAACGCTTTTGAAAAGGAAGAAACGAAAAATAAAGAGAGAGGGGAAGGAACGGAAAGTTTTATATTTCTATGCCTTCGGCGCCGAGTTTGACCTTGCTCACTATGCCTTTGAACTTTTTTCCGCATTTTGGACATTCATACATGCCAAAGACAGTCATGGTTATTCTCATTTTCTTGTCTGGAAAAGGTGCGATAAGCTCCCATGTCTTGTATGGGTCTTTTACTTCTGTTCCGCATTCGGGGCAAACGTTCTGCTTTGTTTTCGGCATGATGGCCGCCAGCTAAGGCAACGTTTTTACGCGTCTAGACCTTTTTCTTGCTTAATACTTCGCGGAAAGGCTTCTTGCATTTGGGACAGTCGAAAAGGCCTATTTCCAGCTGCATCCTCTTTCCAGACTTATCTGGGCGTCCAGCCATAGTCCATTTCTTTCTAGGCGTTGCAACTGGGGTTCCGCATTTAGGACATTTACCCATAATTTTTCCTCCAACGTCCTCGATAACCATGGTTTTCTAATGATGATAGATAAATAATTTTCCATTGCTTCCAAGTACAAGGTCTTCCTCGCTGCAAAAATCAAGGCTCTAATGCTTTTCTGGAAGCTTAAAATGGTATAATGGTTTCAAATGCGGGCTGTATTTCTCGCCTTTCTGTGTATGGCGAGTTCTAAATTTTGGATAGGCACATTATTGTCTCAGCATGCAAGTGCAATGTTACTTTTTCAATTTTCTACTTTACTGTAAGCCAAAAGTGGGACGATTGATAAAATGAGCGCCCCCAACAGTGTAAAATAGCTTTTGTAATTGCCGACCGAAATGAAAATGTATGTAGGTATTAGGTTCATTATCCTTCCAACCATTAAGCCTACTTCCATTAAGACTAGGATGCTCGCATAGTGTTCACGGTTGAAAGAGTCGCCGTAATGGGCAAACCATGAAATGGTAAAGGCGCCTGCCAAACCAGACAAGGCGGATAAAAACACTATGTGTCGGGGTGCAGTAGCATAGCCCACTAGGAAAAACCATGCAGCGTTTAGCACTACGCCAACCGCGGTGAATTCCGTCCGTTGCATTTTAATGTCTGAAAGCCAATTCACTAGAAAAGTAATGGCTGAAATTATAAGGCTTGTCGATGCGTAGACGAAACCCATTCTAGAAACCGTTTCAGAAACCTTATTAACAAACAGGGGGTAAGCCAGCCAGTAAGCCTCACAAAGCCCAAAAATTATAAAGGAAACAAAAAATATGGGAGCTTTTTGCTTCGCGGGATTGTTAGGCCAATGGTTTCCCGTTTAAACTCTACCCGCATAAAAAGGGCTAAAGCAACAAGATACAGCACGACGGCCAAAATAAAAACCGTTGTGAAGCCAAATTTTTCTATAATTAAGCCTCCAAAGGCTGGACCAGCTATGCTGGCAATCGACGGTATTATTATGGAGAATAGGCTTACGGAACTTGCTCTGATAGTGGATTCGCTGAGTCTAAACTGGAGGAGGTTAAAGCTTGGCCAAAAAGTGGCTATGCCCAATCCGTAGGCGAAACCCAGCACAACGGGATTTTTGACAAAAATTAGAAGCATATAGAAACCATGGTGGATGAGACGCCGAAACATATTAGACGCTCAAAGTTTCTAACAAACCTTAACAAGGTGACGGGTAAAAGCCCTATGATCATAAACGTTGCCAACAACAGCAAAACTACGTCGCTCATGCTGAGTCCAAGCCCAAGGTAATAGACTGGAAGAAACATACTTGTTAAATTGTTAGAGAAGAAGTAAATGCTCGAGGCAACGCCCAAGTGTTTAAAATCGCTTTTCTTCATAATAGATCGACTTTTGCCTTTTGGGATTAATCGAGAAGTTTGCTATACCATATGTAGGTTTGGCTGCGTTTGAAGCCAAGCTTCTCCACGAAACGCATGCCAGCCAGATTTGTGCCTTCTACATCCACTATGGCTATGCGGGCGCCCTTCTCCTTGAAACGCTTTTCCAGTTCTTTGTAAAGCTTCTTGCCCACGCCTTGACGTTGCCTCATCTTTTTTACGCCTATCCATAGGAAGTATCCGTAAGTCCACGGGCTGAACGGCCGTTTTAATATTGTGCCAAGGGCGAACCCAACAATCCTTTTTGTGTTTACGTCTTCAGCCACTAAGCATAGTTCTGGATCTTCTTGGAAAAGCGATAACAACTCGTTCACGTTCCATGTGCGGTAGGTGAACTGAAGCTTTTCAGGCGTGAAGATGCCTTCGCTTAGACGCCAAACCTCCGGTAAATCCTCTAAAGTCATTTGCCTAACTCCGATTTCAACTGGCCGCTTTTTGACTCGTTTGCGCTTTAAAGTTGCTTCTCCAGCCAACTTTACACCGTCGTAGATTAAAATTTGCACATTTAAGTCATATAAAACATTCTGAAAACCTATGGAGGGCCACTTGTATTGGTTGTTTTCAGCTTCAAAAAATGTTTTTACTTCTAAATGTTTAATGTTTGAGCTGGTGAGAACTGCGTGCAGCTTTCGCCTTTAAGCAACGCCATTAAACGAACATGCGATATTCTCAAAGTTGGGGCTTCCATGCAAGTTTTAGACTATGAGCAACGTTTCGCTTCTTTGCGAAATTTTTACGAAAACCTTCTCGCAAACCTTGTTAAAATGGGCTTTGATACGCGGGAGGCTTATGAAACTGCCTTAGAATTTTTTGGAAGCTCTTCTGTACGCTTCGCTGGCATTGACGGCACAATGTATTCACGTCCACTTTTCGACCTTGTTGTTTTCTTTGGAGGCGCCTACGCCTCTACGGGTACAATAACTTTCCATGAGGAAAAACCGCCAACTGTGAAGTATGACGAGCGAACCGCCAAGCATGGCGCTGGCATCTCAAGCGTGGTGCCCATCTACGTCAATGAAATTCCAGATGTGGACCAAACATTTTTTGAAGTTTCACAGCCCGATGAGGTTAGCCTTGGAAAACCGCTCACCGAAGAGTCCATAATCAACAATGCGACGGTTGCCAACTGGATAATGACCTTCGCCGAATATTATTTGGCTTATAGGTTGGCGGCAGACGTCGAACAAAACTTTCGAATAATAATTTTGGACAGAAGCCTATCCATTGAAAGGGCAAGCCTTCTCTATGATACTTCGAAGCGCGCCTTGTGGGAGGCTAAATGCAACATTTTAGGCTTTGAGGTGGACGGAGAGCCCATAGACATTAACGAGCTGACAATAGCGCGACACTTCGTTTGTAATCAACGTTTGGGCTTGCCGCCTCCAAGGGCGGATTACCTGCGCTATGCCATAGTGGATTTGTTGCGGCGAAAAGGCGCCTTGACAAGAAAGCAGATTCTGGCGGAATTCGACATTAAAGACGAGAAAAGAGCGAAGAGAGTTGAACGCGCTCTCAGAAAGCTTGCAGAAAAGGGCATTTTAACCGAAAAGGGTGAAGTTTACGCCCTAAACCAGAAGTTTGCGAAGACATGGGAACGCATCAAAAAGCTTGTCATAACTATAGGTGACAGGTTCTTTTTCTCGGAGAATCCCGAAACCAGCAATCTTATGAAAATTGTTAAGGGCGGGAAAGAGCATTGGCTAACAACCCTAGACATAGCTTTCTTAACACTTTTCACGTTGCACATGCTGATGGAAGAGTGCTGGCGGAGACACATACTCCTTATAGGGGTGACGAAGGACACGGCTGCCAGAGACTTTAAACGGCAGTTGATCCCAATCATGTGCAACAACGACTTGTTGAAGGCGAATATTTCCCAAGAAGCTTTAGAGAAACTGCCAAACACAGACCGCATGATCCTCCAGTCCGCCAGCATCCTAAACGCCGACAAACTTGTGCCGCCGTGGAGCCTTATAGAGTATGATTCTGCCTTTAGAACAATGGTTTTGGACAAACAGAAACGCAAGGGCTACGTGGCGGGCGCCATTAAAAACAAAATCGGCTTAGAGAAGGTTTTCTTGAAAACCTACGTGCAGTTGAGCCAAGCCAAAACAGACCCCATGTTACGTAGCAACGTGCTCCTCGTAGACCGCCTCGTATATCCAGAATACGACTATAAACCTGAAACAATTGTGGAGTTTTGGAACGAGCTCAGCGACGGCACAAAAGAACCGGTGGAAGTGATCCTATTCGTGGATAAAAATGTGCCGAATAGGCTGCAGAGCTTAACCATGAGTGTTTTGGTGGCTATGGCGCCGTCCAACATTCCAGAAGCCTTCGGGCATAACACGCCCCTTTTTATTGCGGATAAAATTGCCAAATGGAATTATAGCCAATTCAAACGGGTTGTGGACACCACTGCCGAGTGGATTCTCAATAACCATAAATTGAGAAGGTTCATATTTTACATGAGCACGTTTAGAGAGAGGCGGACAGCCATTGAAGCCGCAAGAAGAGAACAAATTTAACCGCATGTGCTTCACAGACTTCGACGGCAAATTCCGGGCTAGACTTGCCGCCGTCATGCCCCGCTTCTTCGGCGGGGCAGAAGAATCTAAGCTGGCTGGAACAAGCGCCCGCTACACATGTCGCATAAAAGTGGAATACCAGAAGGACTTGATGGGACTGCTGGAAGAAGGCATGCTTCTAGCAGCAAAAAACTTTAAACAAGCGTTTCTCGGCGAAGAGCGTTACACACTTATGGAAATAAGCCGAGTTTGGCCCGAACATTTTGGGCTTAGGGGCTTGTCGGATCATGGCTATTACCCCATGCAGTTTGAAATCATCGAGCAGTCTGAGGCAGACTGGCTTACAGACGACCGTTCCACCATGATGATCCAGATAGACGCCGTCCCAATAAACTACGACTTAGTCATAGATAAGAACTGCAACTACAAGTTTGTTAAGGGCTTCTCCTACCCCGTTGTGGGCAGCCCAGTCTACATCTTAAACAGCGAAATGATAAATCGCATGTATAACCAGAAAATAACCGAAAAGCTCGGCGTGGACCCATCCAAAACTGTGGAAGACGCGCGGCTTGATCCGAGGCTTGGCATTGTTAAAATGTTTCAGACAAGCAATACAGTTATACCAATATACGTGGACTTTGAAAAGCTCGTCCGCTACCACTTTGGAGTTTTCGCCTTCACCGGCGGCGGCAAAAGCAACTTAATGTCTAACATTTTAAGGCGAATTCTACTCCACACAAGCGACACAAAAGTGATGGTTTTCGACATAAGCTGCGAATACATTTTCCTACTCCTCGACCTCCTCGCAGACGAGAATATCCCATCAAAAGTGATTCTTGAACATCGAATAGATTCCCTTGAACAATTCTTCAATTCTGTGGTTAAACCCCGCGAATATGAAGCTGACGAACGGATAAAGTTTGGACTAAAACGCATAATGGAGCAGAACAAAGTAGCGTTTTACACTAGGCCTAAACAGAAGATTCCAACATACGCCCAGTTCTTGGAGGAACTAAGCGACCAAAGGAAAAGCAACGCAGACAAGCCTCACTATTTAAATGCCATAGACAGAATCCACGACGCCATACTGGACTATATGGAGGCTCACGGGCTCAGCGAAAACCAAGAGGTAAGCGAAGACTTCGTCAAATTCATAGACAGCATCTGCGTAGCCACCATGGAAGAATTCAAAATCCACGACAAAAGCCAACTATACGCTTGGGCAACCACAAGAACCACAATTCTCGACCAAATAAGGAAACGCCGAGAAGAAATGAAGAAGGAGACTGGCGGATTAACAGCCGAAAAAATAAGGGAGCTGTTAGAAGGCGAAACAAGGCTTGTTTGCATATCCATATCAGACCCGACAACAATCAAAGAGCTTGTAATAACGCTGACACAAGATTTGCTGGTGCGTAGAAAACGCATGTTCCAAGTTAAGCCCTACATCCTCCTGGTCTTCGACGAAGCCCAAGAATTCATCCCAGAACTTTCAGGCGCAGCGGGCATAGACAAAAAATGCAGCAAACAAGTGGAAACCTTGCTCCGTCAAGGACGGAAATACGGGTTGGGCGTGTGCATAGCCACCCAACGAATCGCCTACCTAAACACAAACGCCCTACAACAACTGCACACGTATTTTGTGGGAACACTGCCACGCCCATACGACCGCGCATTGATAAGCGACACCTTCATGATAGACAAGGGCATACTGGAAAAAACGCTGGAATTCGCACCCGGCGAATGGCTACTGTCCAGCTATATAGCCACAGGCATAGAAAACGTGCCCATATTCATTAAGGCGGACAATGCTGAAAAAGAGATAGAAAAATTCCTTGAAAAATCAGTTGAATAATTCGTTCTGTTGATGCGAACATGTCCTTAGTAATGGTGAGAATTCCTAAGAGAATTGCCAAGCAATGGATTCTGAGGCATGAAAAAGATGGACTGGACGAGTATAAAATATCCATTTTCTTAAAACTTCAGTTATGAACTGTGGAATTATGAGGTTACTCCCGAAAATCTGCCTTTATTCGTCATGCGCTCTCAAAAACGAGGAGGACAGCCCCATGAAGGCGAGTCTTTGGGTTAGAGAGAAGAAAACAAAACGAGCTTGTGGAATTAATCTTAATAAGGGCGCACGCTGAACCATTAAAGTGATGGCAATGCAAAAACTTGTTGAACATAAGATTGAAGTGGATGAGAAGATAACGCATGGCGTGAAACTACCCGAAACCATGTTTCTCTACGCTGTAGACACGCAACACTTAGTTTTGACGACTAGACCGAACAAAACCTTAAAAGAAAAAGCCATTGCAAAAGAAAGGTAAAGGTTTTTGACGAGAAAAGTAAATATGTCATCGTGATTCCAGCCAAGATATACAACTTTTACAGGCTTGAAGAAAGCGACTACACTGTTATGGTCTCAGAAAAAGAACCCACAACAATTATAATAGCAGTTTGAAAAATTTGTGGTGCGGTTAAAAACTGGGTTTTTGGAGGTTAGGCTAACCCGCATTTTTTGAGGAGTTTTTGCCATCTCAAGTCTGTTATTCTTTGGATTTCGTCTATCAGTTTCTCGTATTTCGGCGTGAATAAGTGTCTGAAGCGACCTTGAACTGCCAAATACTCTTTTACCGGCTTTTTCTTTTGGGGTGCCATGGCTATGACTTTGCTTGGAGCTGAAAGCTGGTATTCACCGTTTATGCACTCCCACAGCGGGAAGACACATGTTTCCACTGCTAGGCGGGAAAGCTCTATGGATTTGGATGGGTCGCTTCTCCAACCCCGAGGGCACGGTGCAAAAACATGTAGGAATGCTGGTCCTTCAACTTCTAGGCCTTTTCGCACTTTTATGATTAGGTCTCGCCAGTAGTATGGCGAAGCCGTAGCCACATATGGGATTTCATGTGCCACCATTATGTCGGCTATGGGTTTTTTGGGTTCAAGTTTGCCGGGTATGACTTCACCGGCTGGTGAGGTTGTTGTAGCTGCGCCGAGGGGCGTGCCTCCGCTTCGTTGGATGCCAGTGTTCATGTACGCCTCATTGTCGTAAAGCACGAACAAGAAGTCGTGGCCCCTTTCAACAGCTCCGGACAAGGCTTGAAAGCCTATGTCATATGTTCCGCCGTCCCCGGCTATGGCTATAACGTCCACATGCTGATCTTTTATTCTGCCCTTTTTTCGCAGAATTTTGATGGCTGTCTCTATGCCCGAAGCGTTGGCGGCGGCGTTTTCAAAGGCCGTGTGAAGCCACGGCACAGCCCAAGACGTGTAGGGATAAATGGTTGAAACCACTTCCATACATCCAGTAGCATGTGTAACAATGGTTGGCCCTCTCAGGGCTTTCATTATAAGTCTCATAACCGTTGCCGGGGCGCAGCCCGCGCATGCCCGGTGTCCCGACATGAATAGATCTGGTTTTTGAGCTATATCCTTAGCCGTGAACTTCCATTCTTCACTCATTTTGCATTCTACCTCCTTTACTCTCTTAAACCGACATATTTCACGGGAACTTCGACGCGGCCTTGCTTGGCGATTTCTTGAAGGTCTTTGTAAATGGCGTGAATCTGTGTTGGACTTGTGTCTCTTCCACCAAGCCCATAAATATAGTCGACGACAAGGGGCCGTTTTTCAGAGTCGTAAAGTGCATGGCGAACCTCGTGGAAGACTGCTCCGCCTTGGCCTCCGAAGCTTATGCTTCTGTCCATAACTGCCACGGCTTTCACATCTTCTAGAGCCCTTCTAATGCCTTCAACGGGTAGTGGTCTGAAAGCACGTATCCTTAGAAGCCCGGCCCTAACACCCTTTTCTCGAAGTTCATCCACGACGGTTTTGACTGTGCCGGCTGTTGAGCCAAGGCAGACTGTGGCGATTTCAGCGTCCTCAAGGCGGTAGGCGTCCAGCAAGCCGTCGCCGTAAGTTCTGCCGCTTATCTCGGCGTATTCGTCATGCACTTGCTTAATAACTTCCAAAGCCTTTTTCATGGCTTCTTCCTGTTGGCGTTTAAACTCAAAGTAGTAGTTTGGAAAAGCTAGAGGTCCCATGGTCATGGGGTTTTCGGGGTCAAGCCTTAAAGGTGCAAGCTTACCCTCGTGGGTTAAAACTTTTGGAAACTGGCGCACACCCACAAACTTTTTGACAACATCGTCTGGTAAAACATTCACGTTTTCCACTGAATGGCTTAGCTGGAAGCCGTCTAGGCAAACCATGGCTGGCAGCAAAACTTCTGGATGCTCCGCTATTCTAAACGCTTGAATGACAGAATCGTAGACTTCTTGGGCGTTTTCAGCGTAAATTTGTATCCAGCCGCTGTCCCTCTGCGCCATAGTGTCAGACTGGTCACCGTGAATATTTATTGGGGCTGACAAGGCGCGGTTTGCAATGGCCATAACCACTGGTGCGCGGCATCCAGAAGTCACGAAGAGCATTTCATGCATTAGTGCTAAGCCCGCTGACGCTGAAGCTGTGAAAGTTCTCGCGCCGGTTAGTGAGGCAGTCAAACATGCGGTTAGGGCGCTGTGTTCGGACTCTGTGCAAACGAAGGCTGTTTCAACTTCGCCGTTGGCCACATACTCGCTGAATCTTTCCACAATTATTGTTTGGGGTGTTATAGGGTATGCAGCCACCACGTCCACATCGCATTGTTTAACAGCGTAGGCGACAGCCTCGTTTCCATTTAAAGCCAAAACCTTCTGTTCGACAACATTTTTCATTGTAGTTGCCTCTTTTTATTCAAGTTTCATTTCAATCGCTTTAACTGGACATTCGTTGGCGCAGATTCCGCAGCCCTTGCAGTATTTGTAGTCAAATTCTATGTCGTTTTTATCAGCATTCCATTGTATGGCGCCGTCTGGACAGAAGATGGCGCAAAGTAAACATCGGGTGCATTTCGCAAGGTCTCTAACGGGCTTGTAGGTTTTCCAGTCGCCTGTTAGAAATTCGGTGCTTGGCTTCCAGCAAACTGCGGCTATGGAGATTTCTTTCCAGCCTTTCTCTTTCTCCTTAACCGTCATGCAGAACGTGCCTCCTTGTAGGCTTCTTCTATAACCGCAAAGTTTTTCGCGGCTATATCGCTTCTGAAACGTTCCCCAACTGTTTTTTTAATGCTTTCTAGGCTGACGACGACCGTGGCGCGGGCAACTGCACCAAGCATGGCTGTGCTTGTTATTGGTGCTCCCAAAATTTTTATGGCTATTTCAGTGGCTGGAACCGTCCAAACCTCAATGTTGTCTTTGCCAATTGTCCTTTTAAGTTCGGATGGGTCTTCCTTTGAGTTGATTATGAGCTTGCCGTTCTCACTTATGCCTTCGATCACGGGCACGGTTTTCAGCAACGTTGGGTCTAAAACAACAACCACGTCGGGATTGTAAACCGCGCAGTGGATTTTTATTGGTTCCGTGCTGATTCGGGTGAAGGCGGATACGGGTGCTCCCATTCTTTCTGGACCAAACTCTGGGAAGGATTGAATGTATTTGCCCTCGTAGACGGCGGCTCTGGCAAGCAACTCGCTGGCTGTCCAAGCTCCTTGACCGCCTCTACCATGCCACCTAAATTCAATAACTTTTTTCAAGGCATATTTCTCCGTTAAACTTCACAAAAATGGTGAAAACTCAAATATACATTTTTCTGAACGAAACTGCAAAAGCGTGTATGTTTAGGGGTTTTTGTATGGTTGTGAAATCAGGTCTTTTAAAATTTCTTTAAGGGGAGCGTCCAGAACTCCTTTAACGCGGTTTAAAAGTTCAATGCCGTTTTTCGTTGGCGAGTAATATTTTATTCGACGTTTCCCCTTTTTTGTCCATCTCCCCCTTATGAAACCGTTTTCTTCAAGTTCGTAAAGCAGTGGGTAAACAACTCCTGGATGGAAACTCCACCCCGTTAGTCTTTTCAACTCTTTTGAAAGGTTGTATCCAGACATGGGAGTTTTGGTTAAAAGCCATAGAATCATAACTCTGCTGAAGCCTCGAACCATGGCTTTTACAAGGTCCCTCTCCAACTCAGCCATGAGTGCGTCAGCCGCGTACTGTGTTTAAGCTGTAGGTTTTAAAAACGGCAACGCAAATATAAGTCCTTTCAATTTCCGTTAAATTGATATATCACATTTTAAACTACTTTTTTGAAAGCCATGGTCAAGGTAAGTGAAAGCTTTCTACGAGGTCTGGAAAAGCCGGTGATTCTTTGGCTCTTGTTTCATAAGCCGAGACATGGATACGAATTGATAAGGGAGTTTAAGAGGTTGACTGGGAGGAAACTTAAGCCCAGCATAGTTTATCCATTCCTGCACAGACTTGAAAGGGAAGGCTTCGTAAGCAGCCACTGGCTGGTTATGGGAAAACGAAAAATCAAAAGCTACACATTGACGAAAAACGGCGAGGAACTTTTCAAGAAGATAAAGGAAACCCTCACAAAATCCGTTAGGGAATTTTTCATGGAAATAATCCACGAAAAATAACGCTCTAGAACGGCTTGTAAAAGCCTTGGGCGGGCTTTAAACCTCTAGTTCTGGTGCCCTCACCTTGTTTTTTGGGTTTGTTTTTCACGTGAGGGCACCGTTTGGATATTATGGCTGTGGTTTGAGTTAAAGTTTTCTTGTGGCCTCCCGAAAGGCGCCCATGACCTCCACGCGGAGTGCTCTGCACCGCTACCAGCTCACAGACAAGGAGACGATTGAGACATAAAAGAACAGCTACGGCGCATAGAGCTCATGTGGGCAGCCGCGCAACAGTAAACCCGCCCCTGCCCACCCTTGTCGCCCCATTCCACGCCCATACGCAATGGGACCCCTCCAAGAGCGCAGGAGCACGCGCCTTTGGCCGGCTCTTGTCCAGGAAGGGCATGGCTAGCCTGAGCGAGCTTGAGAGGACCATCGGCCATGAAGCGCTTTTGAAAGATTACACGAACATTATGAAGGAGGACCAATTGGAGAAGTATGGTGAAATGCTTTACGTTCTGGAACGGAAACAATGGGTTGAAAATGGGTTCAGAAAGGAAGGGATTCATACCAAAAGGGTTCGAGTCTAAAATTATATACTTTACTATACAACCCTTTCTATACAACCGTGCGCGAAGCAAAATTATGACCTCGCCGGTAAGGAGCAAAATAACGGCTACGTTGACCAATGCACGTTTAAGTTTAAAGAGATCGAAGATCCTAATAAAAAGTTAGAGCTGGGCATTTCGCAACAGCCATATTAGCGCCGGCGCTCAACATGAAACTAAAACAGTAAACATCTGCAAACGCGCTACGTCAATGAGAAAGGGAAGGACGCACGCGACTGTGAAAGTTGCTGTTATTATTCGATCTACAGCTGGTGTCCAGCAAAATTTTAAAATTTGTAATGGGAAAGACCATTGTGGGTTTGATTGAATAATAACAGCAATAAAACGTTTTTCCACGTCAATGTCGGATGCCATTTGGAAAAGGTTTTCAAGTTTGCCTATGATTTCCTCGCGTAGTCTGCAAGCGTCCCAGTTTTATTTTTGTTTTCAAAGCAATAAAACGTTGAAAAATGTTGTTTCTACAGGTTTTTCAAGGCAATACAACAAGCCTACCTATTGATTTTTGTCAACGTTCAGCAACCGTATTCCTATGTTTTAGCCGTAACTTTCTTATTTTTAGAGCTCTCATTGGAACTAAAGCTTTTCTGCCAGATACATCCACGTGGATTCCTACCTCTCCAACCTTGATAGCCCTGCTTTTGGTTATGGCGTTTCAAGCCCTTATAGGTATTCTGCGAACAACTATGTAGCCTACGCCTATCGCCAACACTATAAAGTTTCAAGCCCTTATAGGTATTCTGCGAACTATATTTCTGTACAACAAGTTTGCCTTGCTTTGTCATGTTTCAAGCCCTTATAGGTATTCTGCGAACGTGTAAGCACTTACACCCGTGAGCAAAACGCTTACTTGTTTCAAGCCCTTATAGGTATTCTGCGAACGCTTCACAGTGAAGCATAAGGGTTGGCGCGTAAGATGTTTCAAGCCCTTATAGGTATTCTGCGAACTTGAAAGATTTTTTGGGGGCCAGTTGGTGCTGGGGAGGTTTCAAGCCCTTATAGGTATTCTGCGAACCCCTGTAGGTTTTTCTTCTTTTTCTTTTTTAAGCTTTTTAAATCCTCTTTTTTAGTTTTTTATTTGTCTATC
>Ga0185307_1000495_pt1 | contig 24560 bp, 23 predicted proteins | sample LHCtaG_FD_128010 | JGI IMG/M metagenome (GOLD analysis project Ga0185307, IMG submission 128010) | Hot spring microbial communities from Little Hot Creek, USA to study Microbial Dark Matter (Phase II) - LHC4sed_matched (SPADES... | ecosystem: Environmental > Aquatic > Thermal springs > Hot... | reverse complement strand
AACTTTGTGGAACCAAAAGATTTATTCTTTGCACCAATTGGTGCAATTAAAAAAGTTACAGAGAAAACAGGATTAAAACATCCGAATGATTTTGATTTAATAGAAATAAATGAGGCATTTTCTGCACAGGTTCTTGCTGATGTTAAAGAGCTTGAAATAGATATGAATAAGTTGAATGTTAATGGTGGAGCAGTTGCACTTGGTCACCCAATTGGTGCATCAGGAGCAAGAATTGTTGTAACCCTCATGTATGCATTAAAGAATAGGGGACTTAAAAAAGGACTTGCTTCCTTATGCCTTGGAGGAGGTGGAGCAGTAGGGATTAGTATAGAAGTTTTGTGAAAAAAATTTGTGCAATAGGTTCTGTAAATTTTGATATAATTTATCCTTTTAAAGGTGAAAGTTTTTCTTCTTTTGGAGGAATTACTTATACAATTTTAACTCTTGCAAAACTTTTGCCCGATTATGAAATAATTCCTTTGACAAATATAGGGAAAAATGAAAAGGAAAAATTTTTTGAAATACTTTCAAATTTTAAAAATATAAGAGTTGAATTTATAAGGGAAGTTGAAGGAACTACAAAAAACATTTTAAGATATCACAATTTTGAAGAAAGAAAAGAAAAAATTGAATTTTATGTAAAAGAAATTGAATATGATAGAATAGAGGAACATCTTGATTCAGAGGGTTTTTTAATAAATTTCATTTCCCCATTTGATATTTCTTTAAATAATTTAAAAAAATTGAGAAAAAATTTTGATGGAATAATATATTTAGATGTTCATAGTCTTATAAGAAAGGAAATAAATGGAATTTTAACTCCTTATTATCTTTCAGGATGGCAGGAATATTCAAATTGCTCTGATATAATTCAGATGAATCTTGAAGAAATGAAATATTTTACAGGTCTTGAACCTTCAAAAGGTGTTGATTTAATTTCTCTTTTAATTTTAAATTCGGGACCAAAAATTTTGAATTTAACACTTGGCAAAAATGGAGCAATTTTGTATTTTAAAGAAAATAATAAACTTATAAAAAGAGAAGTTAAACCGGAAGAAATTTACGAAGAAGATGTAACAGGATGTGGAGATGTCTTTGGTGCCTCATTTTTATCTTTTTATTTAAAAACAAAAGACCCTTTTAAATCAATCCAAAAAGCAATATATTATTCATCAAAAAAAGCAAAATTAAAAGGAATAGAAGAAGTTATAAAATTTTTGTAAATTTTAAAAACTATATTTTATCTCTATAAAAAATAAATTACCTAAATGTTTTCCCATTTCAGAAAAAGGAGAATAACCTTTACCACCTGAAAATAAGAATCCAGATGCAAAACTTATTCCTTTGCCAAAATCATAAGAAATCCTTGAAATTGAAAAATAATCCCTATTTGTTAAATCATAAATTAAAGGGATATGGAATTTTAACTTCTCGTTTAAAATTTTTAACTGCATATCAAAGGTTAAATAATAAAAAACTTTTTTCGTTTGAAAGGAAATTTTTCTCATAAAATCTTCAAAAATGTCAACTGAATTTTTATAATAAAATATTTCTTTAAAACCACTTTGAATTTCAAAATATAATTTTTCTTCAAGAAAATTTCTTCCAATCCCAAATATTCCATAAATATATGGATTTTTAATTAAAGAATTTTTTCCTTTTTTATCTCTTGTTTTTACATAAGAAATTTCTCCGTGAATTTCATAAACATTCTTTGTTTTTGAAAAATCAAAACCAAAAAACGAAATTTTGTTGTATTTTAGCCATAAGTTAATTGAATCCTCTGTCACCTTTTTATTTAAATCAGGGTCCCTATCGTAAATATTGAAATATGAAAAAGTCATATCAAATCCCTTTAATAAAAAATTTAATCTTGTTCCTCCTTCAAAATTTTTTAATTTCTTATCAGGTTTCTCTTTTAAATAGGGGTTTAAGGAGAAAATAATTGTGTCAGGATAAAAAGAAATTGGGAATGAAATATAAGGCATAGGATAAATATTTTCTCTAAAATTTGTAAAATAAAAAAAAGAAAAATTAAGAAAGTTTTTCCAAAAAGAAATTTTTGCCGATTCTATTCCCTCTCTAAATTCTTCAAGAGTTGAATACAATCTTGAATAATCCCAAGGAGTTATTATATCTGTTGGATTTAACCAACTTGCTTTTCCAAAAGAATAAATTTTTTTACCAATTGTTATCTCATAAAAATTTTCTGAATAACTAAAGTAACCTTCTATAGGTCTTATATAAAAATTCTCCTTTTCAAATACATCAAATATTGTATTGAAACTTCCATAGATTAGAAAGTTTTCGTCCTCATAATTTACTTTTAATTGAAATGTTAAAGCCTCCTTTTTCCATTTTAAGGTATCTTCCATCCTCCCAAATAATTCGTATCTTAAAAATCCACCAATTGAAAGAATTATAATTAAGATATTCATACTCACCTCTCAAGGTAAGAAGATTTAAAATATTTTTCAGGTATATCCAAATTTGTTTTTATATTTTTAAATATGAATTTACTTTTATGACCTGTTTCAAAATTTTCAGCACTCATTTCTGTTTCAAACCATACTCCATCTATATTTTCAACTTTTTCAACATCAATTTTTTTAGTCAATTTCCCTGATTTATCATAATGATGAGATAAAATAACAATATAATTATCTTTTCTAACCCATTTAATTATTTTTGAGTAGCCAGTTTTTTTAATTGTCTCTTTTGATTTAGCAATGCATTCAACAACCCATACAGGATTTCCCTTTAAAGTATCTTCTTTAATTAATTTATAATTAAAATCTTCATATTCTCCTCCTCCAATATCATAGTTGGAGAAATCAGAACCCATAAAAGAACCTGATTTTTCACCCGCTGAAATTCTTTTTGCTTTTCTTAAAGCAGGAAGATATATCCACATATCATCTTCTCCTTCTTTATTTTCAATTAATAAAAATTTTGTTCCTTCAATATCAGAAGGATATATAAATTTTATGAGCATTCTCATTTCATCTTTTTCATTTTTCTTTGAATAGCTTTCCATTTTATAAATTCTCTCCCTTCCTATTTTTGGCAGAAGAAAAAGCTCAAGTTCAGATTTCATACTTTTCCATGTGGGACGATTATGAACTTTATACATAATTTCTTCACCATTTTCAGCCATTAGATTACTTATTATAAAAAATATGATTATTTTTTTCATTTTTAACCTCCCCTTAATTTTTTTATAAAAATAAAAAACGAGGGTAAAATATAAATTGCTCCGAAACCTGATAAAAACATTGCTATTGAAATTAAAATTGAAATTTCCTTTACTCCTTTAAAGGATGAAAAAAGAAGAACCATAAATCCCAATGTTACTGTTAATAAATTAAAAATTATTGCATCACCAACCCCTTTTGTAGTTTTTTTAATCAATTCTTTTTCATCTTTTATTTCTTTTCCATATATTCTCATCCTATTAATATAATGAACAGCATAATCTATCCCTATCCCTATCGCAATTGAAGCGACAATTGAAGTTGAATGAGTTAATGCAAAATTAAAAAATCCCATTATTCCAAAATTTGTAATAACTGTAACAAACATTGGAATAAAGGATAAAAGACCTGCTCTTAATGAACGGAGTATAAGAGATGTTATTGAAAATACAAGGATAAATGCAGAGATTAAAGAAAGTATTTGTCCTTTAACAATTAAATTGTCCATTATAATAAATAATCTTGCATTTCCTGTAATTGACATTTTGATATTTTCTCTATCAATAATTCTTTTTGAATAATCCTTAATTTTTTTAACTATCTCTTTTAAGATTTCAGTATTAGAGGTTTTTATAAAAATTGTTGCATTTGCTTTTTTAAAATCACTTGTAACCATACTTTCAAAATCAGAAGGATCTCCTGCCATACTGTAAAGAAAAATTAATTGAGAAACTAAATTTTTATCTTTTGGTATTTTATAAAATTCAGGTTTATCTTGATTTAGTGCTTTATATAATCTTTTAATAAAAGAAGAAATTGCCATACTTTTTCCTACATAGGGAATTTTTTCTGCAAAATTTATTATTGAATCAATTTTTAAAAGTAAATTAGGATTTTTAAATCCATCCTCTTCATCAGTTTCAAAAAGTATTGTTAGAGGAGTTATTCCAAAATAATTTTTGTTTATATATTCGGTTGCAATTCTTATTTCACTTTTTTTATCAAAATTTTCTATTTCATCAGAAAATGTTTTTATTTTTGGTATTCCTATTATTCCAAAGAGAATTAAAAGGACTGCAATTAATAAAAAAATGTGATAATATTTTACTATGAGATTTCCTGAATTTTCTAAAAATTTATTAAATAATTTGTTTTCTCTTTTGTCTTCTTTTTTAACTTTCAAAATATTTAAAAAAGAGGGAATTAAAATTATGGAAATTAAAAGGGTTACAAGAACACCCGAGCCATTCAATATACCGAAAGTTTTTATTGTTTTTATATTTTGAGTTATAAGGGAATAAAATCCTGCAACTGTTGTAAGTCCAGCAATTAATACTGCATTTCCCCTTTTTATTATTGTATTATAAACTGCAATTTTTTTATCATTTATCCTTTTAATTTCTTCATTGAATTGATGAATTAAGTGAATGCCATAAGCTGTCCCAATTGCAACAAGAAGCATAGGAAGCAAAGAACTTTCCATACCAATTGGTATTTTTAAAAGCCCTTGAATTCCCATCATCCATGTAGCAGACAAAAAAACAGTGAGGATAGGTAATATCATTCCTCTTATAGAACCCAAAAATAAAAATAAAAGAATCATTGATACAATTATTGAAAGAGGAAATAATTTTCTTAAATCTTTTGTTATATGTTCAGCAATTAATGCCTCAGTGACTCTTTTACCTGATATAAAAATTCTTTCTGGATTTTCATATTTTTTTACAATTTTATTAATATTTCTATAAAGATTGATTATTTCCTCTTCCCTTAAATCTTTTTCAAGAATTAGCAAAATCCCTGTGCTTTTTTTATTCTTTCCTATAAGCATTTCTTCAAAAAATTCATCTCCTGAAACCAAATTCTTAATCCTTTCAACATCCTTTTCTTTCTTAGGTCTTTCTTCCATCAAAGGAATTATAGAAATTCCTTCCTTTTCCCCTTTTATTTTTGAAGCACTTGCCAATGATAAAACATCCTTTATTCCTGATATAAATAAAAATTCTTCGGTTAAATCATAAATTTTTTGGAGATATTTAAGAGAAAATATTGAATCACTTTCCAAAATGACAAAAATCACATCATTTGAAGGGAAAATTTCTTTTACTTTATTGTAGGCAATAACTTCAGGAAGATTGTCAGGAAGACCTGTTACAAGTTCTGCTTGAACTTTTATATATTTGGTGAAATAACCTAAAAATAAAGTGATGATTATAAAAAGGATTATTAAAAACCAAGAAAAATTTGATACAAATTTAGCGATCTTTTTCATCTTTTAAAATCCCCTTTAAAAAAATTTCAACAATTTTATTATAATTTTTTAAAACTACTCCTTTTAAAAAGATATAATGGAAAATAGAGGAGAGGAGAAAGCACCCAAATTCAGGTTCAATTTTCTTAAAAATTCCATTTTTTATTCCCTCTTCAATTATTTTTTCCAAAATTTCTTTTTCCTTTAAATGTATTTCTCTAAAAAAGGGAAATTTTCTTTTTAAAAAATAAACTTCTTCTTGAAAAATTTCATAAATCAATTTAACGAATTTCTTATTCTTCTTGTAAAAATCAAACTCAAATTTTATAAATTTTTTCAATTTTTCCAATGGAGATAAATTTAATTTTAAAATGTTTTGCAATTTAGGTAAAAAATCTTTATAAATAGAATTCATTATTTCTTCAAGTATTTTTTCCTTTGAATCAAAATAAAAATATAAAAGTCCTTTTGAAATTAATGCTCTATCAGCAATTTCCTCCATTTTTGTATTGTAAAATCCCTTCTTTGAAAAAAGATAAAGTGCAGATTTTAAAATAGTTTTCTTTCTTTTTTCCCTTTCAAAATTTCTTCTCAAATTTTTTGACTTTAAAGTCAAATTTTGACTCATAAGTTAATAATTATAAAGGATAAAACCAAGGTTTTCAAATTTCATCCCTTTTTTCTTTTTGAACCTTTTATTTGAAAAATTTCAATAAGATTTTAGACTTTTAATAAAATAATTGATTTTTTATTAAGTTCTCCTCTTGTATAACACAATAAAACCACATTTTGCTTTTAAAAAATTCTCTCCACTTGAATTTATACTTAATCAATTTATAAAAAATAGATACCAGTCCAAAATGTTATGGAATTATACATCGTGATTATTTTTCTTTTAAATTAGGAGCAAGTTGTAAATTTTAATTTGATTTTTATTTTTTAAAAATATTATAATTAGTAATCCTAATTTTTAATTATGTATGACTTTGCTATTGTAGGTGGAGGAATTATAGGAACTACATTGGCATATAAAATTAAAGAAATCTTTCCTGATTGTAAAATAATTTTAATAGAAAAGGAAAAAGAATTAGCCTTTCATCAAACTGGTCATAATAGTGGTGTTATCCATTCTGGAATATATTATCCTCCTAATTCTTTAAAAGCAAAACTTGCAATTTATGGTTCTTTTTTAATGAAGGAATTTTGTAAAAATTATGGAATTCCTTTAAAAATATTAGGGAAATTAATAATTGCAAATTCCGAGAAAGAATTAGTTATTTTAAAAAAGATATATGAAAGGGGATTAAAAAATGGGGTAGAGGGGATAAGGATAATTAATAAAGAAGAAATTAAGGAAATGGAACCAAATATTAATGCAATAAGGGCTATTTATGTCCCTGGTGTTGGAATTACAGACTTTAAGAAAGTTGTAGAAAAGGTTGCTCATTTATTTAAAAATTTAGGAGGCGAAGTTTACCTTTCAACTTTATTAAAAGGTATAAGAAGAGAAAAAAATTATTTGATTCTTGAAACAAATAAAGGAGATATTAAAACTCATTTTCTCATAACATGTGCAGGATTACATTCCGATAGGGTTGCGAAAATGAGCGAAAAAAATATATTTTTTAAAATAATTCCTTTTAGGGGGGAATATTATAAGACAAACAAAAAAGAACTTATTAGCCATCTTATATACCCTGTTCCAGATTTAAGATATCCTTTTCTTGGTGTTCATATAACTAAAAATTTAAATGGGGAAATTGAAATTGGTCCAAATGCTGTTCTTTCCTTTTCAAGGGAAGGTTATAAATGGCACCAATTTAATTTTAAAGATTTATTTGAAGTTTTTAATTATTCTGGTTTCTGGAGATTAGCAAGTAAAAATTGGGTTACAGGTGTAAAAGAGCTTTTAAAAACTTTAAGTAAAAAAATTTTCCTTAGAGAGGTAAAGAAAATTTTACCAGATATAAAAATGGAAGAGCTTGAAAAGGGAAGAAGCGGAATAAGAGCACAATGTGTTTCTCTTGATGGTAAACTACTTGATGATTTTTTATTTATTATTTCAAAAAATGTAATTCATGTATGTAATGCACCTTCCCCTGCTGCAACTGCTTCTTTCGCAATTAGTGAAAAGATATCTGAAATAGTTAAAAAATTAAAATTTTTATGAAAGGAGAATTTGCTCTTATATTAGGTTCTTCCAGTGGTTTTGGTAAAGCAACTTCCCTTTATCTTGCAGAAAAAGGATTCAACATATTTGGAGTGCATCTTGATACAAAAAGCGCAATGCCTCAAGTTGAAAATTTAATAAGGGAAATTGAGTCAAAAGGTGTATTTGTAAAATTTTTTAATATTAATGCAGCAGATCATGAAAAAAGAAAAGAAGTAATAAAAGAAATTGCAGGTTATCTTAAAAAAGAAAACAAATATTTAAGAATTGTTTTACACTCCTTAGCTTTTGGAAGCTTAAAACCTTACATTGGAGAAGATAGGATAACACCTAATAATATGGAGATGACAATTGAAGTTATGGGTAATTCCTTAGTTTGGTGGGTTGTGGAACTTTTTGAAAATAAACTTTTAGGTAATGGGTCAAGAATTTTTGCAATGACAAGTATGGGTTCCCAGAGAGTTTGGAAAAATTATGGTCCTATTTCAGCTGCGAAGGCAGTTCTTGAATCTCATGTAAGACAACTTGCTTATGAACTTGCAAAGTTCGGAATAACTGTTAATGCTATTCAAGCTGGTATAACTGATACACCTGCTCTTAGAAAAATACCAGATTATAAAAAAATGATTGAATTTGCCCAGAATTTCAATCCTTCAGGTAGAATTACTACACCTCTGGATGTTGCCAAGGCAATATATGCTCTTTCTCTTCCTGAAACTCAGTGGATCACAGGAAATATAATTAGAGTGGATGGTGGAGAAGCCCTTGTTGGTTGATATTATTTTGAATTTTTCTATAAAATTAAAATATGTTTGATATATCAAAGAAAATAAAAACCTTAAGGATTGCAGAAGCAAGGGGAAAACTTATCCTATCACCTAATACCATTAATTTATTTAAAGAAGGCAAATTGCCAAAGGGAAATCCAATCGAGGTAGCAAAAGTGGCTGCTATTTTAAGTATTAAAAATGTTAGTAATATTATTCCTTATACCCATCAAGTTCCAATAGAGCATGCAGAAGTTAATTTTGAATTTTTTGAAAATTTTATAGAAGTTAAAGTAAAGGTTAAAGCAATATATAAAACAGGAGTTGAAATGGAAGCCCTTTTAGGTGTATCTATTGCCCTTCTTACTTTGTATGATATGTTAAAAATGCATGATGATAAAATTTATATTTCTGAAATAAAACTTGTTGAGAAAAAAGGAGGAAAAAGGGATTTTAAGGAGGAAATTGAAGAAAAACTTAAAGGTGTTGTAATAGTTATTTCAGATTCTGTTTTTTTAGGTAAAAAAGATGATTTATCAGGGAAAATAATTGTTGAGAGATTAAAAGATGAAGGAATTGAAGTTGTTGATTATAAAATAATACCTGATGAAATTGATGAGATTGTAAATAGCATAAAGTATTATTCAGATGAATTGAAAATTGATTTAATTATAACAACAGGTGGAACAGGATTTTCTCCAAGGGATAATACACCTGAGGCAATGTTAAAAGTGATTGAAAGAGAAATACCTGGAATTCCTGAAGCAATTCGTGCTTATGGACAAGAAAGAACTCCATATTCAATGCTTTCAAGGGCTAAAAGTGGAATAAGGGGTAAAACAATAATAATAAATTTGCCGGGTTCAAAAAGAGGAGTTCAAGAATCTCTTGATGCTCTATTTCCATGGGTGTTACATGGTTTTAAAATGCTTTGGGGAGGGAAGCACAAAAATGATTGATTTTGAAAAAGCTCTTGAGCTTATTCTCTCAAAGGCAAAAATAATAGGTAAAGAGTTTGTTTCCCTTGAAAAATCGTTATCTTATGTTTTAGCAGAAGATATTGTAGCAACTATTTCTAATCCCCCTTATAATATGGCAGCAATGGATGGATTTGCTTTAAACTCCTCTTTAACAAAAGATGCATCCCCTTCAAACCCTTTAAAATTTAAAATTGTTGGAAGCATTTATCCTGGTGATAAATTAAAAATAAAAATAGGTGATTTTGAAACAGTAAAAATAATGACAGGTTCACCTTTGCCTCCCTTTTTTGATTCGGTTATAATGAAAGAAGAAGTTCAAATTAAGGAAAATTTTATAGAAATTAAAAGACCCATTTTAAAAGGTGAAAATGTTAGGTTTAAGGGAGAAGAATTTAAAAAGGGTGATATTTTAATTAAAAAGGGAACATTACTTCAAGTTCCACATATAGGTTTGCTTGCAACAATTGGGAAGAAAAAGGTTAGAGTTTATAAAAAGCCAAAAGTATCAGTTATTGTTACAGGAAATGAACTTTTAGATATAAGAGAAAGATTAAAGGAAAATAAAATTTATGATTCAAATTCCTATTTAATTTTTTCAGCCCTAAAAAATCTTTTTATAGAGCCAGTTTTCATGAAAAGGATAAAGGATGATGTTATAAGTTTAAAAAAAGTATTTAATAAAGTTCTTAAAATTTCCGATATTATAATATTTTCAGGTGGTGTTTCAGTTGGTGAAAGTGATTTTGTTAAGGAAGTTTTTAAAATTTATGGAGTTAAGGAAGTTTTTTGGAGAGTGGCAATAAAACCTGGGAAACCAATATATTTTGGAATAAAAGGTAAGAAACTTGTGTTTGGATTACCTGGAAATCCTGTTGCAGTTCTTTTAACTTTTTATTTATTTGTAAGACCAGCAATCTTAAAAATTTTAGGAAAAGAAGGAGAATTTATAAGAAAAATTAAGGCAAGAACTTTAAAATCCTTAAGTAAAAAGATAGGAAGGACTGAATTTTTAAGGGGAATTTTAAAATTAAATTCAAATGGAGAATATGTGGTTTTACCAACTGAAAAACAGGAATCGTATATGTTAAGTGGAGTTATAGATGCGAACTGTTTAATATTATTTGAAAAAGAAAAGGATTTTATAAAAGAAGGAGAATATGTGGAAGTAATTCTACTTGAATGGAGGAATTTATGAAGGGAAAAGTTTATGCTATTTCTATAAGTAAAAGTAAAGGTGTTCCAAAAACTAATGTAGATGAGGCAATTTTAATTGAAAACTGGGGAATAGAGGGTGATGCTCATGCAGGTCCTGGAGAAAGACAGGTGAGTTTGCTCGCAATAGAAAGTATAGAAAAGATAAAAGAAAAAGGGTTGATAAATTTAAGAGCAGGTGCCTTTGCAGAAAATATTACTACAGAAAATATTGACCTTTTAAAACTTGAAATAGATGATATTTTAAAGATAAATGATGTAGAAATTAAAATAACAAAGATAGGTAAGGAATGCCACACAAAATGTGCAATATTTCACAAGGTAGGAGATTGTGTTATGCCAAGGGAAGGGATATTCGGAATTGTATTGAAGGGAGGAAAAATAAAAAAAGGTGATGAAATTATTGTTATTAAGAAGAATAAAATTTGAAAAAAATGAGTTATCAGGTGCCTTTGGAGATATAGGATTATCAATTCCACTTATTCTTGGTATGATTTTTTCCTCTGATTTAAATCCTTCAAATGTATTTATAATTTTTGGTTTTCTACTTGTATTTTCTGGAATCTTTTATGGAATTCCAATGCCAGTTCAACCGTTAAAGGCAATTGCAATAATTACAATTACAAAAAAACTAAACTCAGAAGTGATTTATGGTGGCGGATTTACAATTGGTCTTTTAATGCTAATTTTTACTTTAACAAATGTCTTAAAAATAATTTTCAAAATAATACCAAAAAGTGTTATAAGGGGGATACAGATTGGTTTAGGAATACAGCTTTTAATTACCTCTTTCAAGGAATTTATTTTGGCAGATGGATTTGAAGGATTAATTTTAGCATCAACTCTTCTTCCCTTAAATTTTTTTTTAATATCAAGTAAAAAATATCCACCAGGTTTAATTTTAATTCCTATAGGTTTATTATATGCTTTAATATTTAAATTAAATTTAAAAGAATTTTCTGCCAATTTAAATTTGAATTTACCTTCATTTATCAATTTAAATTTTGATATTTTAAATGGTTTTTTAATTTTAACACTTGCTCAATTGCCCCTTTCAATTGCAAATTCAATCATTGCAACTTATCAGAGTGCTAAAGATTTATTTCCTGATAAAAATATAACTATAAATAAATTGGGATTTACCTATTCAATAATGAATATTGTTTCTCCTTTTTTCGGAGGAATTCCAGTATGTCATGGTGTTTCTGGTTTAATAGGTCAGTTTACTTTTGGAGCAAGGACAGGTGGTGCTCCTTTTATCTATGGAATTCTTTTAATCCTCATTGGATTATTTATTTCAAACAAATATATAATTTTAAAAATATTCCCATTACCAATTCTTGGTATCATCCTTTTTGTAGAAGGATTTATGCTTATCTATTTATCAAGAGACATAATAAAAAATAAATTTAATTTTTTTATTGCAGTTTTAACCAGTTTTTTAATAGTTATTTCAAATTATGGATACCTTTTAGGAACTATAGTTGGAGTCCTTTTAAGTTATTTAAGGGAAAAGGTTTATGTTAAAAAGGAATGAAATACAAGGTGTAATTCTTGCAGGTGGTAAAAGTAAAAGGATTGGTAAAGATAAAGCATTTTTAACTTTAAAGGGAAAATTTTTTATTACCTACTGTATAGAAAAACTTAAAGAAATTTTTGAGGATGTAATAATCATCTCTGATGAAATAGATAAATTTTCCCTTTTGGGAATAAGGGTTTTCCCTGATATTATTAAAGATATAGGTCCCTTAGGAGGAATCTATACTGCTTTAAAAAGTATTGAAAAGGATTATGCCTTTATTTTGCCATGTGATATGCCCTTATTTCCAATTCAAGCAGTAAAAGAAATTATAAGACATGCCTCAAAGGACAAAATAGTAATAGGTTTTTCAAAAAAAGAGATTTATCCTCTTTTTGGAATATATCCAAAGAAGTTTAAAAATGATTTGGAAAATTATATTTTAAATGGAGGAAAAAAGGTTATAGAATTTATAGAAAGTTTCAAAGGGGTAAAGAAGGTTGATTTGAGCAAATTCAAAGAATATTTGATAAATGTTAATACTCCTTCTGATTATAAATTAATTGAGAAAAAATTTTTTTCTACTTTATAATATATTTTTAATGGAAAAAATAGTTGATAAAATTAAAATTTGTATTCAATGTGGAATTTGCTCTTCTTCCTGCCCTCTTAATTTTGCCATGGATATCCCGATGCGGAAGCTAATTGGTCTAATTAAAGCAGGTTATACAAAAGAAGTTCTAAAATCCAGAACCTTTTGGTTATGTCTTTCCTGCTATTTTTGCAAAGTTCGCTGTCCCAAAAAGATCGATCTAACTCATATTATGTACAATCTGCATGAAATTTGTTTAAAACAGAATATACTTCCTGAAAATAAAATTACTTTACAAATTTACAAGGCATTTATAAAAGTAGTAAATATCTTTGGTCGTAATTTTGAACCTTTAATGTTTTTTTTATCCCTATATAAGTTTCCTAAAAAATTCTTAAGATTTCTTCCCTTAGGAATATTTTTTCTTAAAAGAAAAAGAATTCACTTATTACCATATAAGATTAAAGATTCAGAAAATTTAAAAAAAATTTTAAAAGAAGCAGAGTCGATTGAGATATGAAATATACATACTATCCCGGATGCAGTTTAAAATCTACAGAAATTGGTTATGAGGATTCTTTGAAGTCAAGCTGCGAGGTTTTAGGAATTGAATTAAAAGAGGTGCTTGACTGGAATTGTTGTGGGGCAACCATCTTTCCGAAGTTAAGTTACAAATCTTATCTTTTACTCTCGACACGTAATTTAGCCCTTGCAGAAATTTATGGAGAAGACCTTGTTACCGCTTGTAATGGTTGTTTAAATGCTCTTAACAGAGCTAATTTTTATTTACAGGACAACAAAAATGTTTTAGAAAAAATAAATGGAGTTCTTGAAAAAGTTGGATTGAATTATCATGGTAAAATAAAGGTGAGACATTTTTTAGAAGTTATTGTAAAAGATGTTGGAGAAAAATCGATAAAAGAAAAAATTAAAAAAGGAATTCATGGCATTAAAGTTGTAAGTTACTATGGATGTCTATATTCAAGACCTTTTAGTTCTGAAGATCCCCAAAATCCCTATTATTTAGAAACTCTTCTTAAAATTTTGGGAGCAGAAATTATTGATTTTCCTTCTAAGACAAATTGTTGTGGTGGAATACTTACCATTTCTGAAGAGAATTGTCTTAAATTGATTAAAGATATCTTAGAAGAAGCTCAAAAATCTAAGGCAGATTGTATTGTTACAATTTGTCCCCTTTGTCACATAAACTTACAACTATATCAAAAAAGAATAAAGATTTTTATGCCAATTGTTTATTTTACACAACTTTTAGGTTACTCCTTGGGAATAGAAATTTCTAAGCTGGGGAAAGATATTTTTTCTTTAAAAGGGTTGTTGAAATGAAAAATAAAGAGAAAATTGGAGTTTTTATTTGCCATTGTGGAACAAATATTGCTGGTAAAATAGATATAAAAAATTTGATTCAAAAAAATTCTGGAAAGGAAAACTTATTTTTCTTTGATTACCCATATTTCTGTTCTGAACCAGGACAAACTTTTATTAAGGAAAAAATTAATCAGCTTAATTTAACACGCATAGTGATTGCTGCTTGTTCACCATCTTTACATGAAAAGACATTCCAAAAGGTTGCACAAGAAGCAGGAATAAATCCCTATTTAATATCATGTGCCAATATCAGAGAACAATGTTCTTGGGTAACTCTTGATAAAGAAAAAGCAACAGAGAAAGCAGAGAAAATCATTTTTTCCCATATAAATAGGGTGATATATCAAGAGCCACTTTTTGTTAAAGAGGTAGAGATTATTCCAAGGGTTTTAATTATTGGTGGTGGGATTGCTGGCATTGAGGCAGCATTACAGATTGCACGGTCAGGAAAAGAAGTTTATCTTGTTGAAAAAGAACCTTCTATTGGAGGTCATATGGCTAAACTTGATAAAACATTTCCCACCTTAGATTGTGCATCCTGCATTCTTACTCCAAAAATGGTTGAGGTAAGGGAGAATAAAAATGTTAAACTGTTTACATATAGTGAGGTTGAAGAAGTTTCAGGTTTTGTAGGAAATTTTAAAGTAAAGATTAGAAAAAAAGCACGTTCTGTAAATTTACTTAAATGTACAGGTTGTGGTATTTGCATAGAGAAATGCCCGGTTAAGGTAGATTCTGAATTTGATATGGGTTTATCTAAAAGAAAAGCCATATATATTCCTTTTCCACAGGCAGTTCCTCAAGTTCCTGTGATAGACCGTGAAAATTGTCTTTGGTTTACAAATAATAAATGTGGTGTATGTAAAAAAATTTGTCCCTTTTCTGCTATAGATTACAATATGGAGGATGAAATAGTTGTAGAAAAATTTGGAGCAATAATTGTCGCTACTGGATTTTCACTTTTTAACCCAGAAACAATTTATCAATATGGATATAAAAGATTTCCCAATATTTTTACTTCCTTAGAAATAGAAAGATTACTTTCTCCTACTGGGCCAACTTCAGGTGAAATTATCCTTAAAGATGGTAAAATTCCTCAAGAGGTAGCAATTATCCACTGCGTAGGCTCAAGAGACGAAAATTATCAGCCCTATTGTTCTTCGATTTGTTGTCTATATTCATTGAAATTTGCCTATTTAATTAAAGAAAAAACAAAGGCAAAGATTTACAATTTTTATATTGATTTAAGATTAACTCGAAAAGGAGGAGAAGATTTCTATAATCGGGTTTTAGAAGAGGGAATAGAGTTTATTCGGGGAAAACCTTCTCAGATAAAAATGCAAAAGGATGGTAAATTGCTTATAGAGTGTGAGGATACACTATTAGGAAAGATAAGAAAGATTAGTGTTGATATGGTGATACTTTCTACTGCTATTTGTCCTGAAAAGAGCACTCCTTTTCTTGCGCGAATACTTGGTTTATCTCTTTCTCAAGATGGTTTTTTTCAGGAAAAACATCCGAAGCTGGCCCCTGTATCTACAATGGTTGAAGGTATTTATATTGCAGGATGCTGTCAAGGACCAAAAGATATTCCGGAAAGTGTAGCCCAAGCAGGATTAGCTGCTGCAGAAGTTATTTCACTTATTGACCGTAAGAAAATTGAAATTTCACCAATTGTTGCAGAAATAAATGAAGATTATTGTTCAGGATGTGGTATATGTATAGAACTTTGTCCTTATAATGCCTTAGAATATAATTCTCAAAAAATTAAGGCGAAATTGACTCCAGAAAAATGCTTTGGTTGTGGTATATGTGTAAGTGCCTGTTTTGCAGGTGCATTAAGTTTAAAGAATTATCGTGAACAGGAAATACTTGCTCAAATTGAAGGAATATTATGAAAGATATTAAAATCCTTGGATTTTTATGTCAGTGGTGTGCTTATCAGGGGGCAGATTTAGCCGGAACAAGTAGATTAACTTATCCTCCAGAAGTGAGAGTGATTAAAGTTCCTTGTTCAGGAAGAGTATCATCCCATATGATTTTTAAGGCATTTCAAAAGGGAGCAGATGCTGTTTTTGTTGCAGGTTGTCATCCCGGTGATTGCCACTTTAAATCCGGAAACATTATTGCTGAAAAAAGAATAAAAGTTGTTAAATCAATACTTGATACTATTGGAGTTGAACCAATAAGGCTTGATTTTTTCTTTATCTCTGCTTCAGAAGGAGTAAGATTTAAGAAAGTAGTAGAAGAATTTTATGCACAAATAGAAAAACTTGGTTCTTTAAATCTTAAAAATGGAAAATGAGATAAAGGAAAAGATTAAAGAACTTATTGTAAATAAAGAGGTGGATGGATTCTTAGGTTTAAGAAGATATTTTAATTATGTTGTTCCCTATCTATTTACTAAAGAAAATTTAGAGGATTTAGAAGAATTCTTTCTTGATGAAGTAAAGTATCCATTATCAAAAATTATTTTGAAAATTAAAAAATTTTATCCTGATAAAAAATTTGGAATGTTGGTAAGAGGTTGTGATGAGAGGCACCTTATTGAGCTTAATAAAAATAACCGTATAAGTTTAAAAGATTTATACCTTTTAGGTATAAATTGCAGTGAAAATATGGTTTTAAAATGTGAATGTTCATCTCCTTATGTAAGGATAGCAAATATTTCTTTTTGGGAAAAAACTCGCGGTAAGGAATTTGAAAATTTTTATAAAAATTTATCTTTCTGGATAGAAAAATTTTCTCGTTGTATTAAATGCTATGGCTGTCGTAATATTTGTCCTTTATGTTTTTGTAATAATTGCACCTTAGAGGAAGAGTTTTTGGTAAGAAAAGGATTACTTCCTTTGGATTACCCCATATTTCATCTAATAAGGGCATACCATTTGGCTGGGCGATGCATTGATTGCGGATTATGTGAAGAGACCTGTCCTGCAGAAATACCTTTAAGAAAATTATATAAAGAGATAAATAAAAAGTTTTATCGAATTTTTGGCTATAAACCAGGAGAAAACATTGAGGAAAAACATCCTTTAGAATTTTTAGAAGAAATTAAAGAAAAAAATGGAATATAAAACTGTTCCTTCAATTTGTCCTTATTGTGGTTGTGGATGTGGAATATTACTTGAAGTTGTTGAAGGTAAAATTGTGGGAACATTACCCCTTAAAACGCATCCCATAAACAAAGGTAAACTATGCATAAAGGGTTGGAATGTGCATGAATTTGTTTATAGTGAAAATAGATTAACTTCACCAAAAATTAAAAAAGATGGTAAATTAAAGGAAGTGGATTGGGATGAGGCAATTTCCTATGCTGCAAAAAAACTTTTAGAAATTAAAGAAAAATATGGTCCTAATTCAATTGCCTTAATAAGTTCTGCACGCTGTTCCAATGAAGAAAATTTCTTGATGATGAAACTTGCCCGCTCTGTTTTAGAAACAAACAATATTGACCATTGCGCACGACTGTGTCATTCTTCAACAGTTGTTGGTCTTATAAAAACATTTGGTTCAGGAGCAATGAGCAATCCAATTCCTCATCTTGAAGGAGCAAAAACAATACTTATTTTTGGTTCTAATACAACAGAGGCACATCCTATAGTTGCAACCTATATATTTAGAGCAAAAGATAAAGGAGCAAACATTATTGTAATAGATCCAAGAAAAACCCATATTGCTAGAATTGCCACTAAGCATTTACCGATTAAAATTGGAACAGATATTGTCCTTGTAAATGGAATGATTAATGAAATTATAAAAAATGGATGGGAGGATAAGGAATTTATAGAAAATTTTACTGAAGGTTATGAAGAATTAAAGAAGATAGTTTCAAAGTATGATTTGAGTTATGTGGCAAAGGTTACGGGTATAGATGAAAAAGAAATATATGAAACTGCTTATTTGTATGCTCACGAAAAGCCTTCCAGCATAGTTTATTGTCTTGGTATTACTCAACATCATTATGGAACTGATAATGTTATTTCCTTAGCAAATCTTTCCATGCTTACAGGAAATGTTGGTAAACCTTTTACAGGAGTTAATCCTTTAAGGGGACAAAATAATGTTCAAGGTGCATGTGATATGGGATGCCTGCCAGGGTATCTTTCAGGTTATCAGAAAGTAAGCGATGATAAGGCAAGGGAAGAATTTGAGAAGTTCTGGGGCAAAAGCTTACCTAAGGAAGGAGGTTTAACTGTTGAAGAGATGTTTGCTGAAGCATTAAAAGGTAATATTAAGGCGATGATTATTCAGGGTGAAAACCCATTAATTTCTAATCCAAATATAAACAGAGTAAGAAAAGCACTTAAGAATTTAGAATTTTTGGTAGTGCTAGATATTTTCTCTAACGAGATGACAGAAATGGCAGATGTTGTCTTTGCCTGTGCAAGTTTTTTGGAAAAAGAAGGAACATTTACAAATACAGACAGAAGGGTTCAGTATTTTCCAAAGGTTATTGAACCAATTCCTAATACAAAACCTGATTGGCAAGTAATTTCTCTTTTAGCCTATGCCTTAGGAAGTAAAGGATTTTCATATAATAGTCCTGAAGAAATTTTTAATGAGATGAGCCTTCTTACCCCTATTTATAGAGGTATAAGTTATGAACGGTTAAAGAAAAATCCACTTCAATGGCCTTGTAAAACAAGATTAGATCCAGGATGTGAGTATCTTCACAAAGATGGTTTTACACAAGGTAAAGGAAAATTTATTCCTGTAGAAAAAAAAGAGCCCTTTGAAATTCCAGATGAGGAATTTCCATTTATTCTTACAACAGGAAGGACAATCTTTCATTATCATACTGCTACCATGACCAAAAATTCACCTTCATTAAATAAAGAATTATCAAGTGTTTATATTGAAATAAATCCTGAGGATGCTAAAAGGTTAAATGTTGAAGAGGGAGAAAAAGTTAAAGTTATTTCTCGCAGAGGCGAAATTGAAATTGAGGTGAGGATTACAGATAATGTTTCTCCTGGCTTAGTATATATTCCTATGCATTTTTCTGAATCCCCTGTCAATGTTTTAACCTCACATGAGCCTTTAGACCCCCAATCAAAAATCCCTCCCTATAAATATAGCTGCGTAAATATTAAAAAGATAAAATAACTATCTTTAATTATAATCCTTGACTTTTTATTCTAAAAAAGTTTATAATTAGGATTACTAATTTTTAAAGATAGGAAGGGTAAAATGGGTATTACAAGAAGGGAATTTATAAAAAGGTCTTCATTTTTAATTGGGTTCTCTCTTTTATCAGATAAATTATTTGGTTTTGAAAAAGAAATGGAAAAAGAAATCTTAAGTGAAATTCCCTATTCTCCAAAAGAAGATGTTTTAATTCCATCAACATGTTGTATGTGTGTAAATTTTTGTGGAATCAGAGTAAGAAGGGTTAATGGTGTAATTAGGGGAATTTATGGAAACCCAGAAAATCCCTACAATAAAGGGCATCTTTGTCCAAAAGGAGAGGCAGGAATTTTTCAAACATATAATCCCTATAGGGTAAAAGTTCCTTTAAAAAGGACTAATCCAAAAAAAGGGTTAAATGAAGATCCGATGTGGAAGGAGATAAGCTGGGAAGAAGCCTTTGAGGAAATTGTGAATAAATTGAAAGAAATTAAGGAAGAAAATCCAAAATCTCTTTCCTTCCATTTCTCACATGGAAAATATCTATTAGGTGATCAGTTTATAAAGGCATTTTGTAAAGCCTTCGGAACACCAAATGTAATTCATAGAACAACTGTATGTGAAGCAGCAAGGCATGTAGCAGATGAACTTACTTGGGGTTATCATGGGATACTCCCAGATCTTGATTATACAAAATACTTTATCAATATGGGTTCAAGTTTTGCAGAGGCAGAACAATGGGCAAGATGGCTTGATAGGACAGCAATGAGAAGGATATATGACGAAGGTGATATGAAGATGATAGTGGTGGAACCAAGATTTTCAAATACAGCAGCTAAGGCAAATGAATGGATTCCAATAAGACCTGGTAAAGATCTACTCTTCCTTCTTGCAATGGCAAAGGAACTTATAAAAAATGATTTTATAGACAAAGAATTTTTAATAACCTATACAAATGCTCCCTTCCTTGTTGGAGAAAATAAAAAATTTCTAAAAGATGAAAAGGGAAACCCATATGTTTTTGATGAGATGAAAAATAAGGCTCTTCCTTATGATGAGGCAGAAAAAATTGCTCTTGATAAGGAAGTTTTTATTGATGGAAAAAAATATAAAACTGTTTTCAACCTGTTTAAAAATTATGTTTTAAATTTAAAAGAAAAAGAAATAGAAGAGGAAACTGGTGTTCCTTATAGAAAAATAAAAAAGATTGCTCTTGAATTTGGAAAAAATGCAAATATAGGAAAATTTATTGAAATTGAAGGTGTAAAATTGAGATATAGACCTTCTGTTATTTATACATTTAGAGGAATAATTGCAACCGAAAATGGAGCCCAAAATTGGAGAGCAGGTCTTATTTTGAATATGCTTGTTGGCTCAATAAATGCAGTAGGTGGTCTTTTAATTCATAAAGCAGATCCAGAACATAAAAATAGGAAACCTTCAAAATGTGAATATCCACCTGAAAGAATTGATCTTCAGGAAAGTGTTTTCTTTCCTCATGCTACTCACAATGTTGCTCAACAATGTGCCTATACTTATAAAGAACCAGAAAAATATGGACTTCCTTATAAACCTAAAATGGCAATTTTTTATGGAACAAATAGAATTATGTCAACAGCAGATATTAAAGAACAGGTTGAAGGTTATAAAAACTTATATTCTGTTAATATAAATATTGTTCTTGATGAAACAGCACAGTTTGCAGACATTGTCCTTCCTGATAAAACTTATCTTGAGGACTTTCACTTTTCTCCCACAAGATGGACTCCTGATTCAGAGCATAAGGCAATAAGGCAGGAAATAGTAAATGTATATAATCTTCCCTATGGAATTTTTGAGATTTTATGGGAAATTGCTAAAAGGCTTGGTATTACCGATAAATATGTGGAGGAATTGAATAAGGAATGGAAACTTAAAGAAAAGAAGTTTGAAAAGGGAAAGGATTATAATTCAAGAGAAGCAACAAAGATTATATGGGAGGATTTAACCGGTAAGCCTTTTGAATATGCACTTCAAAATGGATTTTTTGCAAAAAAATTAGATGTTGAAAAAAGATATTTAGAAGATTTGTTAAAATTTGAAGGGAAAGGAAAGCCAAAAATTAATTTCTATGCAGAACAGCTTGTTTTTACTAAGGAAAAAGTTTTTGAAATAATGGATAAAAATGAGAATGTAAAAAAGGTATTTATGGAATGGTTTGAGGAAAAAAATGAAGAGGAAATAAAAAGATTGCTGGAAATTAAGTTTTCACCTTTGCCCTTAAAGGAGCATGCTTTTCCAACACCACATAAGAAGATAAAGGGAGAAGATTATCCTTTTTACTTAATTACATATAAGAGAATGTATAGAAATCAAACTGATGCTCATGCATTAAATCCAATTTTGAATGAGGTTGCAAAGGATTCTAATACAAATTTTATTTTAATAAATAACAAAACAGGTAAAAGCTTAGGAATAAATGATGGAGATGAAATTTATGTGGAAAGTAGGATTGGAAAAATAAAAGGTAAGGCAAAATTAACAGAGGGAATAAGACCTGATACTGTTGCAATAAGTTATCATTATGGAAGATTTTCAAAATCTTTTCCTGAGTATGCAAAAGAGGGAATAATGCCAAACTTTATAATTGAACTTCATCCTGATATTATATCAGGGCAAAATTCTTTTAATGATACAAAAGTAAAAATTTATAAAACATAAGGAGTGAAAAATGGCAAGATATGGTTTGGTTATAGACCTTAGAAAATGCATAGGATGTTCAAGCTGTGTAGCAGCATGTAAGATTGAGAATATGGTTAAGAAAGGGAATTGGTGGATTTTTGTGATAGAGTATGAGGAAGGAGAATATCCGAATGTAAAAAGAAGATTTGTTCCCATGAATTGTATGCACTGTGAGAATCCTCCATGTGTGAAAGCATGTCCTGAAAAGGCAATCTATAAAAATGAATATGGAATTGTCCTTATAAATTATGATAAATGCAAGGGAAGAAGATACTGCATTGCAGCTTGTCCTTATGGTGTAATACATTACATACATAAGGATGAAACTTTTTATCCCAATTATAAAACACCTTATGAGGATTTACCATTTGAAGCAAGACACAAATTACATAGAAAAAGAAAAGGAATTGTAGAAAAATGTACCCTTTGCTGGCATAGGATTGAAAAGTCATTAATGGAAAACAAAATTCCAGGAAGTGATTATGATTCAACTCCTGCTTGTGTTCCAGTTTGTCCTGCTGGTGCAAGATATTTTGGTGATCTTGATGACCCTGATTCAATTGTTTCTAAGTTAATTAGAGAGAAAAAGGCAAAAAAACTTAAAGAGGAATTTGGAACAAATCCAAAAGTTTATTACATTTTTTAAAGGAGGATAAAATGAAAAAGTTTTATAATTTTATTATATTTCCCTTGATTTTTTGGATAATTTTTACAAAAGTTGATGTTAAGAAAATTGCAAAGGATATAAAAGAAGGTAAAATTGAATTGGGAAATGAATTTGGAATGGAAATAGGGGAAAGATATCATAAAATCCATTCTGAAATCTTAGGAATGGATTGTGAAAATTGCCATATTGAAAGATATGAGGAAAACTATTTATATCAAAGAAAGTATAAAGTTCCAGCAAGAGATGCTCCAGGTGTTGTTAAAAGAGAGATTTGTATTAAATGCCATTCCTCAAAAGGTCCTGCCTCTACAAAACTTTATAAATGATGGATGTTTTAAAAGAAGCAGAAGAAAGAAGTAAGTCCTTTTATCTTTTATCCTATTTTTTTCTTGAGAAACCTCAAAATTTCTTTGAAAAAATTAAAAGAAAAGAGTTTATAGATTTTTTTAAGAATTTTAAATATTTTGATGATTTTTTCAAAGAAATAGAAAATTTGAAAGAAGAAGAAATTTTAAATAGATTAAGAATTGATTATACAAGACTTATGAAAGGAATTAAAGAAGGTTATTCTCCACTTCCACCATATGAATCCTGCTATAGAGGTAAAAAGTTAACAGATTATGAAGATGTTTTAAATTTTTATAAGGAAACAAATGTAGGGATTGATTTAAAAAATGAAATGCCTGATCACATAGGCATTGAATTAAAATTCATTTCTGTTCTTGCTTATAAAGAGAAAAAATATTTAGAAAGAAAGGACTTGAAGGAAGCAGAGAAGTTTTTAAATTATCAAAAAAAATTTCTTGAAAAACATATTCTAAAATGGGTTTTAGATTTTCTAAAAGAGATGGAAGAAAAGGCAACTACAAATTTCTATAAGGGGCTCTCCTCCATAACAAGAGAAATTCTTTTAGATACAAAGGGAAGAATAGATGAGCTTATAAAATTCTATAAGAATTTTAAAAAAGGAGGTGATTTATGAAACGATTTATTTTTTTACTTCTTATATCCTTGCCTTCTTTTCTTTTCTCTCAAGGCTCTATTTCTGGATATATGTTTGGTGATTTTTACTATGTTTTAAGTCATCATGATACCCTTGTTGAAGGACAAAATGGCTTTTGGGCAAGAAGAATTTATTTTACTTATGATTATAAATTTTCTGAAAATTTCTTTACAAGGTTAAGGTTTGAGGCAAATAGTCCTGGTGATTTTAAAACAAGTAGTAATTTGATTCCTTATGTAAAGGATGCTTATCTTGGAGCAAAATTTTCAAATCATAATGCATATTTTGGAATATCTCCAACTCCAACATGGGAATTTATTGAAACTTTCTGGGGTTATAGAGCAGTTGAAAAAACGCCTGGTGATTTATATAAAATTGGAAGTTCAAGGGATTTTGGAATTGCTTTCAAAGGGGATATAACATCCTTTCTTTCTTATCATTTTCTTTTAGGAAATGGTGAAGGCACAAAGTCAGAAATAAATAAATATAAAAGGGGATATCTTTCTATTCTTTTTAAAAAAGAGCCCCTTTTCTTAGAACTTTATACAGATTATGGTCAAGGAGCTAAAAAGGAAGATGTAAAAGTTTATCAATCTTTCTTAGGATTAAAATTTGAAAAAGCTGTTTTTGGATTTCAATACTACAATTATGATAAAGGACAAGGAGAAGGTAAAGAAAGGGTAAGAATAAATGTTTTTTCTTTCTTTTCAAATTTAAATATTTCTAAAAAAATAACATTCCTTTTAAGAATTGATAGAATGAATGAAAAGAATCCATTTATAGGGAGAGTGGATTATATTCCCTTTTCCACGGAAAATCCCTTCTTCTTTTACATAATTGGATTTGATTTTAAAATTGCAAATAATATAAATTTTATACCAAATTTTGAATTTGTTAGATATAAAGATAAAAAACCAAAGGATACCTCAATTCTCAAATTGACCATCTTTTATGTTTGGAAATAAGGA
>Ga0185307_1000493_pt1 | contig 24651 bp, 23 predicted proteins | sample LHCtaG_FD_128010 | JGI IMG/M metagenome (GOLD analysis project Ga0185307, IMG submission 128010) | Hot spring microbial communities from Little Hot Creek, USA to study Microbial Dark Matter (Phase II) - LHC4sed_matched (SPADES... | ecosystem: Environmental > Aquatic > Thermal springs > Hot... | reverse complement strand
TCCACCCTTTCCATGAGCTCAAGTGTTAGTGGTTGGACTTCTTTGTTGCCGAAAAGCACTGCCAACTCGTGGGTGGCATACAAAAGCCATTTAGCATTTTCAATAGTTCTGTAAAGGTCGCCTGGCTGGACGCGGTGTTTCTCTATTATCTCATCTTCGCTTGCCTCTTCAATCCAGCTCTTTAAAACCATGGCTGTTTTCACCTCGCCTAGAAACTCCTCGTAGCCTATGCGGTCTTCCCATTCGTTGGGAATTGGCACCATAAACTCTTCCTTGTGCTCCTCTAGGTAGACGGCCACCTTATCCAACTCGCTGGTGTAGGGTCTAAGCATAGGCCTCATGTCCGGCGTGTGGCAAACCATGTGGAGCAAGCTAAAGTCGGTTAGCACCGACGGCTTTTGCCTTAGAGCGTCGCGGATCACCACGGCGGAAACGGGGTCTATGTAGAGTTCGCTGACGCGTTTCCCAAACCTTGTGGCGTAAATGTTGGCGCCGCTCACATCAATCATTCCCTCATCGTAAAGGAACTTGAGGATTTTTGCAATCACGCCTTTAATGGCTGCTACGTCATATTGGTAGGCGTAGAAAGTTTTGCCGAAAAACTCGTATATTCCAGCTTCTGTGTGGGCGTAGTCAGCCGCAACCGTGGCCAAAACATGAGAGCGTAAAATCCGTTCCACAGCCAGCCTCGACCATATACGTTCCGGCTTGGCCAAAACATAGCTTTCCATCAAAAAGTCGGCTTCGTCGGCTGTCCTCGCCACTATAACGGATTCGCCTATCTTGTCATATTTTGGCCTTCCAGCCCTCCCGCACATTTGTTTATATTCCAAAACGCTTATGGGGTAATAGCCATACCCCGGCTCATACCGCCTATAATCATATATAATTACGGTTCTAGCGGGCAGGTTAACGCCGAAAGCCAGCGTTGGCGTGGCTGTTAAAATCTTGATTTTGCCTTCACGAAAGGCGTCCTCGATGATTTTTCTGTGGCCTCCTACCAAGCCAGCGTGGTGGAAGGCAACTCCACATTTGACCAGTTCAGCTAAAAGTTCACTTATTCTTGTTTTTTCGCCTACGCCTAAAATTTTTTCAGCCTCTCTTTCCAGCGCCCTTTCCATGGATTTGGATAGCACTTCGCTAACTTTTGGGGCGGTTTTCCTCGCCAAGGCCACGGCGCTTTTCCTTGTCGCCGCGAAGATTAAGGCTTGCCCACCTGTTTTAACCGTGTGCAGGGCCAGGTTTATGGCTGGGTTTTTGATTTCCCTCTCTATTTTCTTCGCGTCGCCGTCTTTGAATTGAATTTCGCTGTGGAGAAGCACTCCCTCTTTTAGGGTTATGGGACGCCACTCGGTGGTTACATATCCCGCTTTAAGCCAGCTGGCGATTTCCTCCACATTGTTTATTGTGGCGCTTAAAGCCAAGATTTGAATGTCTGGGCTTGTCTGCATAAGCCTTGCCAAAACCACTTCTAAGGTTGGGCCGCGTTCCGCCTCGTTTAGCAAGTGCACCTCGTCGGCCACAACAAGGCTGATTTCGTCAAGCCATTTGGCCTTATGCCTCAGAAGCGAGTCCACCTTTTCGTTGGTGGCCACAATTATGTCGTAGCGTTCCAGCCAAGGATCAGAACTATCATAGTCGCCGGTGGATATGCCAACGTTTATCCGCTTCCCATCAGGCTTGGTTATGGCCGAATACTTCCTAAACTCCTCATATTTTTCGCTGGCCAAAGCTTTTAAAGGCGTCAGATAAAGAACCTTGCCATCCCTTTCGAGAACATGCTTAAGAGCGCAAAGCTCTGCAATCAAAGTCTTGCCAGAAGCCGTTGGACTGGCCAAAACAAGATTGCGTCCCTCCAAAGCTCCAGCCATAATTGCCTCTTCTTGGGGCGGGTAAAGCTCCACAATTCCATTCTTGATTAGAATTTCCTTAACCGACTCTGGAATTGGCAACTCTGCTATCTTCACTTAAGCGCGCCCTTTCCGCTTTTACTATGCACACTAAAAGAACAACGCAATTTAAAACAGTTATCAAACAACCCAAAAAGAACAACATAAAATTGAAACATAAAAATTGAATTTCAACCCGCTAATAACCATTGAGACAACGAATTTCCATAAAGACATCCAATTTTGCGTTTCTCATACTGTGGCAAAAAAGGGCGCGGGGAAAAATAGAGGGAGGGGTAGAGAAAATATCATCTGAAAATTGCCTAAATTCTAGAGAAGAATATCCATTTTAGTGTCTCCCCCATTGTAAGTTTGATGCTGCCGATGGATTATTGAAAATCTAAAGAGGGAGAGACTCCTATTGATGTTCTTCAGGCCAAAAACTATAGAGGGGTAGTGTATTTGTTGTTGGAAATTAGCCGCGAATATGACCACAAGCCTTTCCAACCAAATAGCTTTTTGTATAAGCTAAAGTCTATTTAGGTTGTGAAGCAATAAAAAGGGACTTGAAAGTTTATGGTTGAAAATGTACGTGAGCTCCTCAAAGCTCATGAAGGATTAAGGCATGAGATTTATTTAGACATTGAAAACTCAAGCATGGTTCCCCAGGACGTTTTGGAGGCTATGCTTCCATATTTTAATCAGCGGGCATATGGCAATCCAACCCTTACCCATAAGCCTGGATGGGAAGCTTTCGAAGCCATAATGGAATCTGCCCAAAAAATCGCTAACTATTTGGGCTGCAAAAACTTGGAAGAAGTTAATTTCACTCCCGGCGAGACTGAAGCCAACAACTTGGCACTGTTGGGCGCAACCCTCCAAATGCGTGGTAAGGGCAAGAAAATTGTGATTTCCGAGATTGAACCGTTAAGCGTTATGCATGTGGCTGAAATGCTAACCAAATACGGCTTCTCGGTGGTGAAAGTGCCCGTTAACAGCGAAGGTTTCGTAAACTTTGAAAGGCTGAAAGAAGCTGTTGACCGCGAAACCATCTTTGCAAGCTTCTCAGCGGTAAACCACGAAATAGGAACAATACAGCCTATAAACGAGATGGTGGAAATAATCAAAGACAAAAACCCAAACGCGATAGTCCACACAGACGCTTCAGACGCTTATGGAAAAATTCCATTAAAAATGAGTGAGTTAGGCGTGGACTTGGCGACAATAAGCAGCTACAAAATTCTAGGCCCTCGGGGAGTGGGCGCGCTATACATTAAGGAAGGCGTAAACATTGAAAGAATATTGGAAGGCCAAATAGGCACCCAGAAGCTTTGGCCTGGAGTTGAAAACACACCATTAATTGTTGGCTTCGCTAGGGCTTCTGAACTTGCCTTCCAAAACTTTGAGGAAAACGTTAGCCACATGCGGAGACTCCGCGACAAACTCATTGAAGGCATAATGGACAGAATACCAGATGTGCGGCTGAACGGGCCTAAAGGCGATAAGCGGGCGCCGGACAACGTTAACATAAGCTTTCTCCGCTGTGAAGGCGAAGCCCTAACCATTGAACTAAGCCTAAACGGCGTGTATGTTTCCAGCGGAAGCGCGTGCACAAGGCGTCTTTTACAGCCAAGCCACGTTTTAATAGCCATAGGCAGAAAATTTGAAGAAGCCCACGGAAGCATCCTTATGAAGGTTACTCGCCTCCACAAGGAAGAAGACATAGACTATGTGCTGGAGGTTTTGCCTAAGGCCGTTGAAAGGCTTAGGGGCATAACTGGCTCAACGGTGGTGGAGTAAATGTCGCGGGTACCCTTACCCTACAGCCAAAAAATCCTTGAGCTCTTCAGAAATCCCAAAAACCTTGGGAAAATGGAAGACGCCACGGTGTCAGCCGTGGCTGGCAACCCCCAATGCGGCGACATGATAACCTTTTACCTGAAAATCAACGACCAAGACGTGATAGAGAAGGCAACCTTCGAAAGCTATGGATGCGCCGCCAACATCGCCACATCAAGCATAGTAACAGAAAAGGTCAAGGGAATGAAACTTGAAGACGCTTGGAAAATCACGTGGAAAAGTGTGGCCGAAGAGGTTGGCGGCCTCCCAGCCGTTAAGTTCCACTGCGGCATCCTAGCTGTAGGCGCCCTTAGAAGGGCTATCCGCGCCTACTACAAGAATAAACAGCAAACCCCTGCATGGCTACCGGCAGAACTAACCTTCGAAGAAAAACAAGCACTTGAAGAGGAGGAGCTGGCAAAAATCATCGCTAAGAAAATGAGGATGGCGGAGGAGGGCGCCAAAAATGTTTGACCCCTACAAGGTTAGGGAAGACTTTCCAATACTTAACCGTAGAATAAACAATCACCCGCTCATCTACTTCGACAACGCGGCAACAACCCAAAAACCTAGACAAGTTATCGAAGCCATGAAAGAATTCTACGAGAAACACAACGCTAACGTCCACAGAGCAGTGTACACCCTCTCGTTAGAGGCCACAGAGCTTTACGAGGAAGCCCACGAGGAAACAGCCAAATTCATAGGCGCCCACAGCATGGAAGAAATAATATTTGTAAGGGGCACCACGGAAGCCATAAACCTCGTCGCCTACTCGTGGGGCCTCCGAAACCTCAAACCGGAAGACGAAGTCCTCTTAACGCTTATGGAGCATCACAGCAACATCGTTCCGTGGGAAATCTTGTCAAAAATAATAGGCTTTAAAATTAAGTACGTGGACGTGGATGAAAACGGAGCACTGAACCAAGAATCCTTAAAGGAAATGCTAACAACAAAAGTAAAGCTTGTCTGCATAACCCACGTCTCAAATGTTACAGGCGTTATAAATGACGTAAAAACCATAGCGAAACTCGCCCACGAAAACGGAGCGATGGTGCTCGTAGACGGAGCCCAATCCGTCCCCCACATGCCTGTAAACGTCAGAGACTTAGACTGTGATTTCCTAGCCTTCTCTGGGCATAAAATGCTAGGGCCCACTGGAATAGGCGTCCTCTACGGGAAAAAGGAGATTCTTGAAAAGCTGGAACCTTTTCATGGAGGCGGTGAAATGATTAGGGAGGTCTCCTTCGACCCGAAAACACGTAGATGCAAAATATCGTGGAACACCCTTCCATGGAAGTTTGAGGCTGGAACACCAGACATCAGCGGGGCGGTAGGCCTAACAGCTGCAATAAAATATTTGAAAGCCCTCGGAATGGAAAATGTGAAAACCCACGAATGCAGTTTGACGAAATACGCCATAAAACGCCTAGAAGAATGCTCAAAAATCACAGTTTACGGTCCAAAAAGTGTTGAGCTAAAATGTGGAATCATACCCTTCAACGTTGAAGGCTTTAACTCCCATGATGTTGCCCTTCTCTTGGATAGTTATGGCATAATGATTAGGAGCGGGTTCCACTGCGCCCAGCCTCTTCACCAAAAATTCAACATCTCCTCTTCAGCTAGAGCCAGCTTCTACATTTACAACACCCGCGAAGAAATAGACCAATTCATTGAAACCCTAAAAGAAATCGAGGAATCCCTGTGAATGCAAACGTGAACATAAACCTAGGAGAGTACATAGCCAGAATGGAAGAAGCGTGCGGAGAAGAAAAGGACGTCATAGTCCACTTCAAATTCGAGAAAAAGGACGAAGCAATAGGCAAAATACTCAAAAAAGCAAAAATGGAGAAAACCGTCGCCGGAGTAATCTTCGACCTAACGTATAAAGGATTATCCATACGCCTCTATAATACGGGGAAAGCAATAATCAAAAAGGCAAAAGACAAAAATCAAGCACAATCCATTTTAGCCGAGCTTTTGTCGTAGTTTTGGTTTAACCTCCGGCCAAATAGACCTCACCAGCATTCGTGCGTCCATATCAATCAGCACAATAACAGCAATGTATAGTAATCCACCAAAAGCTGTTAAACCAAGAATTTGATGCACTTTCGGAGTTTCTGGAAACTGCGGTAGTTTAGTTACGCATCGAAGAACACTCGCCATTATTACTGAGGCAAAAACATACTTTACGATGTTTCTCCACGGCACTATTATTTTCGCCATTCTGCAGACCATCACGTATAATATGAGGAACATGGCGAAGCGTGCCGCCGAGTTTATTACGGCTACCGCTAGGGCGGACTGTGTTGGGTCAAGCGTATAAAATGTAAGCACATAATATGTTAGCGGTATGGTTATCGCCGAGTGAATATAGGGCAACGAGAAAACTGTGAAAAGCCGGCTTTTCACAAGCTCCCCGAATGATATTCTCGCCTCTTCATCCAGCCTTTCAAATCCAAAAAGCACAAAACTGTAAAAGGCGGATACTGTCGCCACAAAAGAGTCTAAGGATAAGACCATTAATACAAGCCACGCAGCTTTATACTCAACGTTAAGGATTGTTAGGTATAGGTCTGGTAATGTAAGGACCCCAGCAGTCATAGGTATGGCAAACATTAAAACCGTCTTTATGGATGTTGTGATGTCGCTCCCGCTTTTCTCTGCCAGAAGTTTTGGGTATAGGGCGAAAGCCAGAAAAGATGAGTAGGTTATGATGTTTGCTATTTGGAAAGCGGCACCATAATTTCCCCTGGCTGCCTCTCCGCCATATTTGAAGAGCATTATGAAAATGAAGGCGGCTATTTGGTTTCCCAGAGCATTGTAAATGTTTGCTACGGAGCCTTTTGCCCACTCCTTAACATACGTCCAATTAACACTTTGCCTGAGGTCCTCAACGTGAAGTTTCAAATAATAGATTATTTGAGCCGCTATCGCCAAAGTTAAGCTTACTACGGCTCCCTCTAAAGGGCTTAAGATTCTGCCAAAAATGAGCACAAATCCAAACAGCACTTTAAGGATTTCCGCTATGATTATCCCGTAGCCTAATGTTTGAGGCTTTTTAGCTCTAAGGTTGGCTTCGAAGGCGCTGAGCAGATGCAGTTCAATTATTTGCGCCGAGATAATCAAATATACCATGACATATTTTTCTTGCACATGTAAAGCTGAAGTTATCAACGGCGCTAAGGAGAGGTAAATCAATGTTGCGGCTAAAGATATTGCTAAGTTTGTTACTACGCCTGTTTTTGCAGCACCCTTTTCATTCCTTGCCACAAAACGCATTGCCCAAAATGGCATTATTCCGGCAAGTATAGTGAAGTATGATAGCACGTCACTTACATTGAACCAAATTCCATATTCTTCTTGGTTGGTTAGGCGGGCTATCATGTACTGAAAAGTTAGACCGGTAGCTACGCTGAGCAGTTTAGCTGTGAAAATAACAAAACCGGAATATTGGAGCCTTATCTCGTTTTTCGTCAAAGACCACACCAAATCCGTCTTTAGACTTTAAAAACACTTAATGTTTTTAAAATACTTGTTGTTGAATTATGTGGTTGAAGAACAAGTCTTACAGAGAGGCTTAAATTGGCGTCCAAGAACGTGTTAATTTTGGCTGGCGGAGGCGGCCACACGGCGTATGGTTATGCCTTAGCCCAGAGGCTTTATGGAAAAGCGAATTTGCAGTTCTTGGTTCCAGAAGGAGATAAATTAAGCTTTGAAAGGCTGAGCAAGTTTGGCGCCGTAGACTTTCTCCTTAAACCTAGGGAAGCCAAAACGCCAAATAGAGAATTTATACCAAGACTCATGAAAGCCTTTTTTGAAGCTTCCCAAAAAGTTTCCAATGATTTTGATGTTGTTGTGAGCACCGGCAGCAACTTCTGCATACCACCATGCCTCTATGCATGGATAAAAGGCACACCAATAGTTAATATAGAAAGCTCGGTTCGATTCGCAAAAGCCTCAAAAACAGCCCTATTACTCCAGCCTTTGTCGGCCATTACTGTACTGCACTGGGAGGAGCAGAAAAAACTGTTAAAGAAAGGCGTGGTTGTGGGTCCATTGATTCCTAAGCCTGAAATCAAGCCTTGGAACGGCGGATACATACTCGTAACAGGCGGCACATTGGGACACAAACGCCTATTTGACGCCATTGCCGAAAGCAATCTCAAAAACGTAGTTCTGCAAACAGGGAAAGTTAATCCAGAACCCTACAGAAGGCGTCACCCTGAATGGAATATTCTAGAATATTCCGCCAAGTTTTATGAACTCGTTGCGGGTGCCGAAGTGGTAGTTACTCATTTTGGCGCAACAATTTTAGAAGCCTTGGTGTACAGAAAGCCGACGGTTGTTGTTCCCAATCCAGAGTGGACGAGAACTGCGGGAGTTGAAGATGCGAAAAACTATGTGAAAAAAGTAAATGCTGTGCTGGTGTTAGAAATAAACTTGAAAAATTTGTTAACAGGAATTGAGGAGGCGAAAAGGAGAAAGGCCCCCATGCTTGTTGATGGGGCGCAGAAATTGGCAGACCTCATCATGGACTTTGCTGAGTGAGGGGAATGAAAGTTACTTATGTAGCATTGGATCCGTTGAAGTATCCCAGAGTTAAAAAGATTGCATATACTCTAAGAAAATGCTCAGACATTGAGTTTCATGTACTGACCCCTAAAATTAGACTGGTTTGGCATGGAAACAAAATGAAGCGATTGATATCAGCATTCATAAATTATACAACGTTTCTTCTGCAAATTTTTTTGGCTAAGTCAGATATTTTCTGGGTTGCAAATTCTCCGGATATTTTAGCTTTTCCACTGGTTTTAAGGAGAAAACGCTACATTTTTGAGTACCGTTCACCATGGTCCATAGAAATTGAACGAGAGTTTAAAAGTGGCCCTTTGGTTTGGTTCTCTTCCTTCTTTGAGCGTTTTGCTTTGAGAAATGCTTGGATTATTACTTTAACTACAAGTAGGCTTTTGATGCGTGTTAAGGATTATAGAAAACCAACTTTTGTTATCCCAAACTACCCGCTGAAGAGTTTCGGTGAAAACTTGATTCCAATGGAGCAGTTTAGGAGGCGTTATGGATATGACCTAAATGATAAGGTTGTTTTGTTTGTGGGTAGGTTAACACATGTGGAAGGCGCTGATTTGCTTCCAAAAATTATGGAAAAAGTGCTTGGGGAAGATTCTATTGTGTTTTGGATTGTTGGCGATGGGCCTCTTTACGAGATGCTAAAAGCTTTTGCGGAGAAATATCCTAAACGAATTAAATTATTTGGTTGGCAACCTCATAGGGATATCCCGAATTTTATTGGAGCTTCGAATGTTTGTATAGCACCCAGGCACGAGTCTTCTTTCTCAGTTTACTATAACGAGGAGGGATTGCAAAAAATTTCTGAGTATATGTTTTTTGAGAAGCCTATTGTTGCTTGTGGTGTTGCAGAATCCAGCGAATATCTGTTGGTGAGGGAGGATGAATTGGCTGATGGTATTTTAATGGCGTTACGTGGTGAAGTTCAAAAGCCAAAGCGCAGAACTTGGGAGGATTACTCTGAAAAAAGGATTTTGGAGATGTTTACTTTGATTGTTTCTGAAAAGCTTTAATTGCCTCCATTATTTTTTGGGAGGCTTTTCCATCTCCAAAGGGATTTGGCAATTTTTTGAGCTTACCAGATATTTCATCCCATTTTTCCAAAATTTCAGAAGCTTCCCCCACTATTTTTTGTGTGTTTGTTCCTACTAGGCGATTTGCTCCTAGTTTTACTGTTTCCAGCCATTCGGTGTTTTCGCGGATTGTTATGCATGGTGTTTTTAGCCAGAAGGCCTCTTTCTGCATTCCGCCGGAGTCTGTTAAGAGGAGAGCTGCGTTTTTTATTAGTTTTATTGTTTCATGGTAGCCTAGGGGTTTGACGATTTTTATATGCTTTTGTTTTTCCAGTTTTTTAAGAAGCCTCGTTTTGCGGAGTTGTTTTTGTGTTCTTGGGTGGACTGAGAAAACTATGGTTAGTTTGTTAAGCCTTATTATGGTTTTTACAATATTTTTTAAGTTTTCTGGGTTATCCACGTTTTCCGGCCTATGGGTTGTTAATACGGCGTAGGTTTTTGGCGTTAAGCCCAACTGTTCTAGGATTTGAGTTTTCTCTGCTTTTGGCAGTTGTTGGATTAGCACATCATACATAGTGTCGCCTGTTTGGCTAATTTTCGCCTTGTCTATGCCTTCTTTTAGGAGGTTTTTTGTGCAGTTTTCCGTCGGCGTAAAGAGCAGCGTTGAGCAGTGGTCGGTTAAGCGTCTGTTTATTTCTTCCGGCATACGCATATCGTAGCTTCTGGCACCAGCTTCTATGTGGGCTACTGGAATATGCAATTTTGCCGCTGTTAGGGCGCCTGCCAGCGTTGAGTTTGTGTCTCCCGGCACCACAACAAGGTCTGGCCTTTGCCTTTGCAATAGTTTTTCTAGGCGGAGCATTATTTTTGCTGTTTGTTGGGCGTGGGTCCCGCTTCCAACATTTAAATTCGCCATTGGTTCTGGTAGGTTTAATTCTTCAAAGAAGATTTTTGTCATTTCATAGTCGTAATGTTGACCAGTGTGGATTATGCTTAAGCTGATTTTGGGGTCTTGGCTTGCCAAGTGAATGAAAGGCGCAGACTTAATAATCTGGGGGCGGGCGCCTAGAACGAGCGTTATTTCCATTTGTTTTCATTGGTTTTGTGTTAGACAAATGTATATAAGTGCTTTTGTTTCTAATTTGAGCTGAAATATTTGAGGAGCATATATAATTATGAAGGTTTTCCATGTTTGCAACACTGCCGGTGTTGCAAGTATCATCGCCAAATATATGGATAGGCTGTTTGGCACGGAAAGTCTGGTTGTCTGCAGGAAAGTTTTCGATCCGTATGGCTTGACAACTTATGGGGAGGTCTGGGATTGTGGAGCCAACGAGTTTGCTTTGAAGTGTTTGCTATTAGCCAGGAAGTTTGATATCATTCACGTTCATTCCTTTGATAAACTCGTTCCTCTTCTTAAATTTCTATACCCTAAAAAACCTGTTATTTTGCATTATCATGGAACTGATATACGTGGGAAATGGGCTTTAAAGAAAAGGTATTGGAGTAAAGCAGAAGCAATCCTTTATTCCACAAAAGACCTTCTAAATGATGAGACACCAAAAGACGCTATTTACATGCCAAATCCTGTAGATACAGAAATTTTTTATTCTTGCGCAATAAAACCTCAGCCCAAGACAGCATTTCACTTCTCTTATGGTGCTGATGATTTAGCCAGAGAGTATTCGAAAAAGTATGGATTAAAGCTGACAATTCATGATGTTCGTAAACATGGTGTTATACCACATCTTCGACTTCCAAAAGTTCTATGCAATTTTGAATATTATGTAGATGTAAAAAGGGTTGGTCAAGAAACTGCTTCTGCGATGAGTAAGACAGGACTTGAGGCTTTAGCTTGTGGTCTTAAGGTAATTAGATGGGACGGCAGTGTAATAATCGGATTACCACTAGAAAATCGTCCAGAAAACATATCGAAAAAAATTTTTGATCTCTATCTAGAAATAAGAAGGCCGAAAAAATGACAAGGAATATACTCCACATCTGGGATACTGGTGGAGTAGCGTCAGTGTTATCTAAATATTTAGTCAAGAAATACCCTGTTAAGTCCACTGTTGTCAGCATTTCTCGCCTTGACCCGTTTAACATAACCACCTTTTACGGAGGGCAGCACTATCCCAGTTCCACTTTAACGACCATCAGGTTTATAATGAAGGGATATTCCTGTGATATTATTCATGTTCATTCTGCTTATCGGTTTGTAAGGTATTTCAAGAGGCTAACTCCGAATAAAGCGGTCATCATGCATTTTCACGGCGAAGACGTTAGATTAACTGGATGGAACAATTTAAAAGGAATAACTGAAAAAGCAGACATCACATTAGTTTCAACACCCGACCTTTTGGAGGGGGCTCCACAAAATGTTTTCTGGCTACCCAACCCTGTTGATATAGAACATTTTAAACCCATGCCCAGTTTAAGAAAAGCTGGAACCGCGCTTTATTTTGTTAAGCATCAGCGGGGCGAGAACATAGTGTGGCCTAAAAATGTCGCTAAAAACCTCGGTCTGGAATTATGTGTTGTTGACAGAAAGGCGAATCCAATATCATACGCCAAATTACCCCATTTTCTAAACACGTTTGAATACTACATAGACCAAAACTGGATTCATTCCTTATCCAAAACAGCGTTAGAAGCTCTTGCTTGTGGCCTAAAAGTTGTAAAATGGGATAGTAGAGTGATTGAAAAATTGCCTGAAGAGCATAATCCCATAAGGGTGATTGAAAAACTATGGGCTTTTTACCAGCAGGCAATAGGTTGACTTATTCAAGACATTTTCACGCGACGATTAAACTGGGTGCGGCGGAAGATGAAAAGCAAGTCTTCTTATGTTGTCCGCAACGTCAAGGGTTCTTGGGAGTATCTTTAACTTTCTACTTAAATGCCAATTTTCTAAAATCTTCTTCAAACCAGTTGCTAATGATCAAATTCTTAGTAAAATTTAGGTTAGTGTTTTGCTCATAGACATCTATTTTTTATTAGCTTTTTTTCAAGGACCTCAACTCTCTTTTTAATCTTCTTAACCTCTTCCCCAATCGCTTCATCAACAATTTCTTTTTCACGCTCGTTGTTAGATTTCAAAATCAAACGCAAAAATTCAGAATCATAAATCCTTAAAAGCAACTTAACATTTGGGATAATGCAATGTCCACCGATAACTCCGGGAAACATTACTGGCCTATCCAGTCTAACAAGATGCGTATCCTCTATAAAATCAACCACACTGTCAAAATCCGCTCCAAAATGTCTACTAATTCTATGCATTTCTTGGAAACACGCAATCATCCAAGCCCTATATATGGTTTCGAAAAGCTTGGCTAGCTCCGTCTCCAAACAACCCTTTAAAACCTTGGTTTTTAACCCAAGCTTTTCGAAGTGGGCTTTGGCTTTTTCCGCCGATTCCTCGTTTACGCCGCCAACATATTTAGTCCAACGTTTCAACTCCCACTTCATATAATCCACGCCTTTATGAACACCACGCACGGGCGAATGCGCTACAAGACAAGCGCCATTAACTCGCCTGTAGATTTCATTCGTCGTACCGGGCGCGACAGTACTATTAATGATGACAAGTCTAGGCTTAAAACGCTCCACGTAACCAACAACAATGTTTACAAAATCCTCCTTGCCAGTGCATGGGACGCAAACATGCATAACGTCAATCGAATGAGGCAAGACATCCTCAGACTGCCCAACATCTCGCATTTTCTTTTCATCCAAGTCAAAACCGTAAACCTCAAACTTTCCACACTCCTTTAAAAGCTCAAATAATGGGCGGCCAACCTCGCCCAAACCCACAACTAAAACCTTCTCCTTAACCATTCCCGCGACCAGCCCTATTGCCAGCAGAACAAACTAAACAGTCAAACTATTTAAACCTCACACAACCACATAACACAAAAAGGAGAACCGAAATGCCCACGCCCAAAACAGGGAAAGGCGTAATAATAGGCGAGAATGTCCAATTCGGCGAGAACGTCACGATCTGGAACTATGTTGTTATAGGCGACAACACACGTATAGGCGATGGAACTCGTATTGGAAGTTTCTGCGACATAGGCAAAAACGTTGTTATAGGCAGAAACTGCATAATCCAAGCCCACGTCACAATATCCAACGAATGTCAAGTAGGCGACAACGTCTTCATAGGCCCCAACACAAGCCTCCTAAACGACAAGTTCCCCCACAGCAAATGCCTAACCCCATCCATAATAAAAGACAACGTGGTGATCGGCGGATGCGTAACAATCCTCCCAAACGTCACGGTGCACGAAAACTCCGTAATAGCCGCGGGAAGCGTAGTAACAAAAGACGTACCCCCCAACACGGTGGTAAAAGGAATACCGGCAAAACCCATGATGACTAGACAGGAATATGAAATCAGAAGGAAGGAGTTTATAGAGGCAAGGAGAAAACCCACCTCATGACAGCCGATCAACAAGGCTGGAGATTACATCAACCGGATTTTCAAGCTCACTCAGCATGCCACTAACGTCTTTCCTTTTGCCCAAAACTTTTTTGGCTAAATCGAAAACATGAGACAACTCCACCCTAAAAATGGGAAAACCTTTTCCAGCTAAATAGTCATTCACATACTGCTCCTGAAAAACATTAACCACTATAGCCGGGGTCCCTTGTAAGGCGGCCTCTCTTGTAATAGTTCCACCAGCCCCAACAAACAAGTCTGCTTGGGCCACTAAGCTTGCAGAATCAACAAAACCCTCGGGAATAATTATACCCTTAACAGCCTTTCGACGATATCTGGAAATATAAACCACTTTACCCAAGTGTGTGAGCTTTTTCGCCAATGCAATAGATGGAAACCTTCCTTTTGCATAAGCAGCCTTCTCCTCAATTTCTCTTACGACAATCAGCGGTTTTCCAAAATCATACTTTACAATAGGCTTAAAGCCCCTGATCCACGCAACCTCATCGACGCCGTCAAAGAGGATTATTTCACCCTTTACATTAAATTTCTGCAAAGCCTCTTTTGGAATAGCCTTAGAAGCAACCACGTAATCTACAAGGGGCAAAGTGAGCCTATGCACAGCCACAGCATAAGGTGTGTCAAGGGTTGTTATGCTTGGAACACCCAATCCGAAGGCCACTCGTATCTGATCCACGGAACCGTGGGAAATGGCGACATCAGGAGCTTCGCTTCTAAAAATCCTGCAAAAGTGAAGCTGTCGTTGAATGCCTTCCCTCAACCTGGACATAAGCGATTTAGGGTTATACTTTCCAACAACAATGAAGTCTTCATTCAATAGCTTCGCAAGGGGAACTGTGTCCGGGTGTTTGCGGGTGGTTAATATAACCTCATGTCCCTTTCCCCTAAGCCTCTTCCCTATGGCGACGCCGTACCGCACGTGTTTCCCTGTGCAAGCATCATACCATATCTTCATAACCCACACCTGAACGGTACATTTCCCCGACGATTTTTCCGTTTTTAACTAGTTTTGCTGGGGCGTCTATGTGGCGTATCCAGTAAACATCTTCGGGCAAGACGTTGTATTTTGGAATTTCAGGAATGCTTTCTTTGAAGGCGAGTTTAACATAAAGATATGGAATGTTCGCGTAATAGTCTCCCCGCAAAATTTTGCTGGCGTATGAGAAGAAGAATGATGTTGTAAACATCCTGGCAGCGTTAATTTCAGTGACGCATGGAACACTATCCCTATTTTCCTTCAGGTCGACGCAGGCGATGCCGTTAAAGTTTGGGTCTATGGCTAGAACGGCTTCGACAGCGATTCTATTTACGTTATCGTCATGTATGGTTCTTTGAACCGCCGGGGTGCCAGTTATCCCGGAAGGGGCAAGATGGGGGTATATGTATTCTAAGCGTTCCCTAGCCATGGACGTCACAAGTTCCCCGTCTTTCCAGAGACTATGGAAACCTATGTTTCTTCCCGGTAAATGTTCTTGGGCGATGAAATCCCATTTCATGTCGCGTGCTTTCCAATATTTTATCCATGAAAGCGCTCCTTCCTTGCTGTATGCCGGTGTGCTTCCTCTTCCCCCAGCTCCATGTCTGGCCCTTATCCATATAGGGCTGCCAAGCTCCTCAAAAGCCCTTTCTATGTCACGTTCATCGTGCAGCTCCACGGTTTTGGCGACTGGTACGTCCTTTTTCATCCAGATTTTGGCGGATTCAAGTTTGTCTTGACATATCCTCACAGTGTTTTTCGATGGCAAGAAAACGTTTGCCTCAATTTTTTCACGGTTATCTGAAACAACAGCCACCTCGGCGTCTGTTTGTGCATGTAAAAAATCAGCCTTCTCCCTTCGGATAATTTCATTAAGCCTTTCAATGTAGCTTTCTTCATCAGCCCTCGGCACCAGATAAATCTTGTTGGTTGGTGCCAAATAAATAAAATGCCTATTAGCCTCTGTGCCGATGATGGACATTTTTTCTGGGGCAAGGCGGAGAGACATAATAAAGTTTATGCCAGCCGGCCCACCAGCCCCCGTGGCAACAATCTTTTTCAACGGCACCACCTTCAAGATTCGCAACTCTCATATAAAGCAAGTCCAATTTATCTCTATCCGTAAAAGGGCCGGTCGTCTAGCTTGGTTAGGACGCAGCCCTTACGAGGCTGAGGTCGCCGGTTCAACTCCGGCCCGGCCCACCAAATTTCCAAATAAATCATTTAAGAGATATTCAAAACATGTTTGAAAGGTCAAGTATTCCTCCAGCGGAGATAAACTCTCATGTCTTCACTAACTGCTGAGGGCAGAGGCAAATCTTTCATCGTGAGTAAACCTGGCTTGGAATTTAACACTTTGGGAATCATGTTGATAATTACGGCTACTGTTCCAAGGTCTCCATGAACACCCCCGATTATTTTCTCGTGTATCCTAGGCGTTCCCTCTATTAAGACAGCGTCATATTCTTCCTCAACAGCCGCATGGGAAATGAACTCCAGAATTATAACGGGTTTTTCATTTTTAATTCCATGTGCAAAACTTTTAAGCCCGGCAACGTAGCCGGGTTTGACTGTGGTATAGGAGGTTGCTATCTCCTTTTCCGCTATCACGGGTTCGGGTGGAAATTCTTTTATTTCATCAAGTTTCCATCCGAGGGCAGCGGCAATCATGGCTATTGATTCAACCAAACCCACATGCCCAGTTATCTTTTTCTCATCGATCATTTTTCTGAACTCCTCAGGGCTTAATCCTGTTCCTATCTTCTTTTGATATGGAATTCTACGCTTAGAAGAGTCCATTATCCTAGTTACTTTAATACTGTCCACATGCTTGCAAGCTCCTGTTAAAACAATAGGTAGGGTGTCCATTAGATATCCCGGATTAATTCCTGTTCCAAGGACTGCCACGCCATGTTTTTTGGCTAGCGCGTCAATTTCAGCCGATAATTCAGGATATTTGTAGTACGGGTAGGAAAGCTCTTCACATGTGGATATTACGTTGATTCCAGCTTTAATGCATAGGATTAATTGTGGATAAATATCCTTTAAATAAGATCCGGTCGCAATTATGGCTATGTCTGCCTTAATTTTGGAAATTAGTCCTTCAGCATCATCGGTGACCGTTACCCCGATGTTTTTTCCCAGCTCTAAAACTTCTCCTAAATCCTTTTCCACCAAGTCTTTTTGTATATCAACAGCTCCAACTATTGTTAACCCTCTCTTCTCCAGTATTCCCTTTGCAATCATCTTTCCCATAGGGCCTAGTCCGAAAAGCACCACTTTTATTTCATTCTCCATATCGTCTTCTCCTAAACTCGCTTTTGCAGTTTCGCCTTTTAAATTTTCCACGCGTTACTCCTAGAGAAAACCATGAAATGATATTATAGTGACTTAATCGGGCCACATTAAAATCATCAAACAATCTTAAATTTTGTTGGTGGACCGGGCGGGATTTGAACCCGCGACCTCCCGAGTGCAAGTCGGGCGTTCATACCACGCTGAACTACCGGCCCACGGCGTCCTTTTAGGGAAACTTGCGCTATTGGATTTAGAGATTTCGGTTCTTGTTTGGTTTAAATCCTAAAGTTTAGCTGTTTCATTAATAAAGGAGGACTATTTTCCTTCTCATTGATGAAATCGTTTCTCTTCGAAATTTTCCTAAAGTATTTACGTTAAACCCTAGGAATAGTTATTGGTGAATGTGGTTGATTGAACAGTTTTCTGGTAAGTTTGTGGTTCAGCGGCATCATGCGAGACGTTTGCATTACGATTTTAGGCTTGAAATGGATGGTGTCTTAAAAAGTTGGGCTGTTCCAAAGGAGCCTCCGTTAGAGCCCGGTGTTAAAAGGCTGGCGGTTGAGGTGGAGGATCATCCATTAGATTATGCGGAGTTTGAAGGGGTGATACCTGAAGGAATGTATGGTGCTGGAAAAGTGGAAATTTGGGATAAGGGCAGATACCAACTCAAACGTAGAAGCAATGACAAGATAGAATTCACATTAAATGGTGAAAAAATGAAAGGGGATTATGCTCTTATAAGGTTTAGGGGAGACAGAAACTGGCTTCTGATCAAAAAGAAAACTCCATAAACCAGCATAAAAGACTAAATTTTAGGTGATCACAGAAATGGTTGCGTTCGAAGTTGTCAAGGTTGAGGTGCCGAAGGACTGCAACGTGATTTTGGGCACAGCCCACTTCATAAAAACTGTTGAAGACCTATATGAAGCTCTGGTTAACTCTGTTCCAAACATAAGGTTTGGCATAGGCTTCTGTGAAAGTTCTGGACCATGCCTAGTTAGACACGAAGGAAACGACGAAGAACTCAGGAGACTTGCCGCCGAAAAAGCCTTTGAACTAGCATGTGGCCACAGCTTCATAATCTTCATCAAAAACGCTTATCCAATAAACGTTTTAGGCAAGATCAAAGAGGTGCCGGAAGTCTGCACCATATACGCGGCGACGGCAAATCCTTTACAAGTAATTGTGGCTGAAACAGAACAGGGCAGAGGCATCGTTGGCGTCATCGACGGTTTAAAAAGTAAAGGCATAGAGAAAGAGGAAGACATAAAGGCTAGAAAAGAGTTTCTGCGGAAAATAGGTTACAAGCTTGAATGAAGAGAGAAAAGAAGCAGGGTGGAGCTGAAAAACTGAAAAAGCTGGCTGATTATCTGGAAGCCACCAGCTCCGGCTGCATTTTAAAGGAGACTTTTTCCTTCATTTTTTCAGCGGCGTAGTTTATAAGGTGTTTGAACTGCCTTTCTGTAAGCACATGGCGGGCTCTGGCCAAAATTTCCAAGCAAATCTCCTTAAAAACTAAGTCTGTACAGCTTATCTTGGCGTCGTCGATTAATTCTTTGCAAGCTTGAAGAATCTGATTGTTCAAACAGCTCCACCCTGCATTCCATAACTTGACTTTAAAGCATTAAAACACTTATGAATTCAAAAACTATATTGTAGATAAATATTTGGAGAATGTTGTAGAATGGAGAAGGTGGCCAAAATCTATTTCATAGGCGTTGTCGAAAAAGCTGGAGAAGAAGCTAAAGTAAAAATTTTCCCAGAATTTTGTGAAGGGCTCAAGGATGTAGAGGAATACTCCCACCTAATAGTGCTGTATTGGATTCATTTACGCGATACGGTTGAGAATAGGCGAACTTTACTAGTTTATCCAAAAAGGCATGCTGTGAACAAGTTAACGGGAGTTTTTGCCTGCAGAAGTCCGTCCCGTCCAAATCCAATAGGCTTGTGCGTTGTTGAACTTGTGAGGAAGGAGGATTGCACGTTAACTGTTAAAGGACTTGACGCTTTAGAAGATTCTCCAATAATTGACATAAAACCATATATTCCAATGTTGGACGCTTTTCCAAAAGCCCGCACGCCAGAATGGGCTCGTTGAGTTTGGTGACAACTTAATGGAAATTGTGATTTTGGGACCAGCGGGTTCGGGTAAAAGCTTGCTTACGGCAAGCTTTGGCGAGTATTTATGGAAGGAAGGCTACACCGTGAAACTTGTAAATTTAGATCCTGGGTGTGCTGTGCTTCCCTATAAATGGGACTATGATGTGCGAAGCATATTTACGGTTGAGGAAATCATGCGTAGAGAAGGGCTTGGACCCAATGGGGCCATGTTGAGGGCTATGGAAGAACTCCGCAAAATTGAAATTCCAAAATTTAATGTAGATTATACTTTAATTGACACTCCCGGACAGTTAGAAGTCTTCGCCTTTCACGAATCTGGACCGAAAATTGTTGAGAGCCTCCGAGACCCAGTTGGATTATTCATAATAGACGGAACCATAAGCGTTGAAGACCTCCCAGCAGCCTACTTGTATGCTTTGGCGGTTAGATACCGACTTGAAATCAACATGATAACAGCCATAAACAAGGTGGATCTATTGAATAGGACAAAAGCGGAAAGAATTAGGGATTATCTCCTCAATCCTTCTAAATTCAAGGGAAAACTAAAGCCAAAAGGGGTATTACAAGACCTTTACATTCCACTTTCAGAGCTTCTTCAGAAGGTTGTTCCAGCCCAGCGCATCCCCCTTATTTCAGCAAAAACAGGACAAGGCCTAAATGAACTACTCAACATGCTTCATGAGGTCAAATGTGCTTGCGGCGACTTAACATAAAACATCCTAAAATAACGCTTGGAAAGGTGGACAGGTAGTACGTATGTAAGTCGACTTTAAGGTCTTGGAATAAAGACGATCTAAAGCTGTATAAAGTATCCGTCGCGCGTTTGATGGACTACATCGCCTTTTTAGGCCATGTTCTTGTCGCGTGACTACAACCTTTTCCTGACTCATACACGGAAATTCTAGAGAGGAGGGGTAGGGAAAATAAAGCCCGGAAACAGCCTAAATTCCAAAAAGCATAGGCCTAAAGAATCATCAGTCTAAAGGGACGAGTTTTCCGATTACTGGGTCATCTTGAAGCCCCAGCGTTAACGATAAACTCTAACTCCCTCTTCAAGTCGCAGTTCAGCGGATTGGCAATAAAACCTCGAACCTTAACATATCCCAAAACCAAAACTATAGAGGGGTATCGTATTTGCCGTTGAAAACGCTTAACAAATATAACCTCATCCGTAACACAGCAATATTTAATTCCATAAACGCTTTAGACTAATTGCAGGCAATGACCCGTCGCTGAGCCTTCCTTAACCCCGCCGGGATAAATCCATGCCGACGGACCCCACAGAGCAGCAAGCATTTAATGCTTGTTGCCATGAAGGCGGGTTTACCCAAGCATGGGACACCGGCGGGCGCGGGCGCAAACTTCCCACGCCGGAGAGAGCTTAACCAAGGGGAGCGCATGGCTCCACAATGAGGTTAAGTGATAGGTAACGTGGGAAACAAACCGCGCCCGCGAAACAACTTTTAAGTTTCCGTTCCGCATAGTTGTAGAAGGCTTGACTGGGCTTGGACATAGAGACAAAGATCGACTTAATCAAAAGGCCGCCGACAGAGGAGATTCTCGTTGAAAGCGAACTACGGGAGCTTTTAGAAACCAATGAGCATCCGGGCCACTACATAGGCTTTGAGATTTCAGGCTTGCTGCATCTTGGAAACCTTGTCATGGCAGGCTTTAAGATAAACGATTTATTGAAGGCTGGCGTCCGCTGCCAAGTTTATTTGGCGGATTGGCATAGCTTCATAAACAACAAGTTTGGCGGGGACTGGGACAAAATCCTCCAAGCCACAAAATACTATGCTAAAGCATTTCAGTTCTTCTGTCCCGGTGTAAAAATTGTTGTCGGCTCCGAGCTTTACCACAACAACGATGAGTACTGGCGAAACCTGCTGAAATTCGCAAAGCACATGACGCTTAGCCGTACACTCCGCTGTCTCACCATAATGGGGAGAAGCCAAACTGAAAAGCTGGACTTGTCGCAGTACTTCTACCCGCCCATGCAAGCCGTAGACATAAAAACCATAGGTGCTGACATACCCCACGGCGGAATGGACCAACGCAAAGCCCACGTCCTAGCCCGCGAAATCTTTCCAAAAATGGGATGGAAAAAACCCGTGGCAGTGCACCATCATTTGCTCATGGGCATAGCTGAACCCGCCAAACTTGAAACCAAAGACAAGCTGGAGCAGGTTATTGCCAGCAAAATGAGCAAGTCGAAACCTTGGACAGCCATATTCATCCACGACACTGAAGAACAAATCCGCGCCAAACTCAAAAGAGCATGGTGTCCCGAAAAACAGACGGAAATGAACCCTGTTCTAGAAATAGTCAAATACGTGATATTTCATGAAAACGAAGCCTTCACAGTGGAACGCCCATCAAAGTTCGGAGGCACCGTAACCTTCGAAAGCTATCAAGAGCTCGAAAAGGCCTACAGGGCGGGACAGCTTCACCCTCAAGACTTGAAGAACGCTGTAGCGAAGGAGTTAGCAAAAATCTTAGAGCCCATAAGGCGATATTTTGAAACAGATAAAGAAGCCAGAGAAAGCCTAGAAGTGGTGAAAAGGGCAGAGGTAACAAGGTAAATCATCTTGTCCACTCACTTAAAAGACAAAGCAGAACAAATTCTACAAGTTTTGGAGCAGCTGGCAGAGGAAAACAGAAACGGAAAGCCCATCCTTGTGGAAGGGCGAAAAGATGCGGAAGCCCTAAAAACCTTAGGAATAAACGGTCGAATAATATTTGCAAAAACCGGCGGCAAAAGCCTTTTAGACGTAATCTTAGAAGTAGAAACCGCAAACCCAAGCGAAATCATACTTCTACCAGATTTCGACAGAAGAGGCAGAGAACTAACCGTAAATCTAAAACGCCACATGGAAAAAACTGGAATTAAAGCAAATCTGTATTTTTGGCTCAAGCTTTCCAGCCTTGTGGGCAGAGAAGTTAAAGATGTGGAGGGCTTAGCCGCCTACATAGAAACATTAAAAAGCAAGATTGGTGTTTCACAAAGATAATATATATCCAAAGTCAATGTTAATAACTCGTGTTGAGAGGCACGGTTCTCTCATCACGCAAATTAGGCTAATAAAGGCATAAATCATGCAATGGAGGTGACGCTTACGGGTTCATCACAAACCCTTACCGTAAAGTATGTAATCCGCGCAAAATTCGAAATAGAAGGAGTAGTTGAAAAACCAGACGTAATAGGAGCAGTTTTCGGGCAAACAGAAGGCCTCTTCGGACCAGAACTAGACCTAAGAGAACTCCAAAAATCTGGAAGGATAGGGAGAATAGAAATCGAACTCCACTCCAAAAACGACCGCACAACAGGCACAATAATCATACCCACAAGCCTAGACCGCGTTTCCACAGCCCTTTTGGCGGCAAGTATAGAAAGCATAAACCGTGTCGGGCCATGCGCCGCGAAAGTAACCTTGGAAAAAATTGAGGACGTGCGAGAAGCCAGACGAAAAGCCATAATTGACAGGGCTAAGGAAATCCTCCAACAATGGACCATCGAAACAATGCCATCCGTAGATGAGGTCTTCAAAGAAGTCGCTGAAACCCTGAAAGCGGCGAAAGTCGAAAAATACGGGCCTGAGGAGCTTTCAGCAGGCCCAGAAATTGAAAGCGCAAAGGAAATAGTCATCGTCGAAGGAAGGGCTGACGTAATAAACTTAATGCGCTGCGGAATCCACAACGTGATCGCCCTAGAAGGCGCGAAGGTTCCGGAAACCATAAAGAAACTTTGCAGAGAGAAAGAGGCAACGGCTTTCTTGGACGGAGACCGCGGAGGAGACCTAATCCTTAAAGAACTGCTTCAAGTAACCAACGTGAAATATGTGGCTAGAGCCCCAAGGGGTAAAGAAGTTGAGGAGCTTAACTGTAAGGAAATCTTCGAAGCTTTAGCCTCCAAAGTTCCCATAGAAGAGCTCTTCAAACCAAAAAAGGAAAAAAGGAAGGTAGAACTTCCAAAGGAAATAGCCCAAATAGCAAAAGAGTTGGAAGGCACCTTAGAGGCTGTTCTCCTAAACGAGAAACTAGAGCCCATAGAAAGGCTTCCAGTAAGCCAGCTAGCCGAAAAACTTCAACAAATAAGCGGTGTAGACACGGTGGTCTTTGACGGCATAATAACCCAAAGAATAGTGGACATAGCCAGCGAGAAAAACATAAAAAACATTGTTGCATCCCGCATTTCAGAAGCTGTAAAACCGCCCCTAAACGTGCAGTTAACAACCTTCTCAGAAATTATTGAAAGCTAACTCCCAAAGAAGTCTGTTAGTCTCCTAGTCTCCCTCTCTTTATCGCTTGCCTTAGCCTTCAACAGCTGCTCTTCCGTTATGCCAAAACACTCAAGGACTCTTGCTGCTGCTGGCACAACTTGATTAGTCACATAATACTCTATATCCACCTCGTCATAAGAAGCGAACATGTAAGGTTTAACCCGTTCATATAGGCGTCCAGTTCCAGCCACCACCACATAACCCACCTTGTCGCCCATGGCAAGCTTCCAGCCCTTCTCCATCAACAATCTCGCAGCCTCCACGTGGGGCGCTTTAACTTCGTATTCCTCCACAGACTTTGTTAAAGTCTTCCAAATTATCAAGTCACGATAGGGAACCCGCCTCTGCCTAAGCTCATAAATAAACTGTTGAGCGAACCGTGCAGCCTTCTGCGGAGACCGCTCTTTAAGGACTATCTCCAAAACCTTCTCCTGAACCATTTTCGCTACAGCAGCCCAGTCGCCTCGGATAACCTCTAAACCCACAATGTCCAATCTCCCATCCGAGAGAAGCCCTGCATAGCGTTTTTTGGCTTCTGTGAAAAATATGCGAGTGTAAACCTTGTCAGGCTTTATTTCCAAACCAAGCTTCTCGTAAATTTTCTCTGCAAGCCTTTCCACCTTCTCCGGCTCGTATTTTATGAAGATGCTGTCCGTGTCGCCGTAAACAACCGTTAGGCCCTCCTCCTCCGCCATTTTGATCGCCGTCATAATTGTGTGTCTACCCCATGCAGTGGCAGCCTCTGCAACTGGTTTAATGTACCATCTTGCGCCAACCCAACCAGCATAACCATAAGAAGCGTTTGTTATAACCTTCACAGCCTTCTGTCTAGCATCTAAAACGCGGTATTCAACACTTTCAGGCGAACAACACTTCATTTTAGCCCTAATCTCGTTTCTTATGCCTATAAGTTGGGATAACACTTCCTTGTAAAATCCAGAAGGCTCCTTTCTGAACTTATGTTTAACTTCAGGTGCCTCGTAAACTTCACATGGCGGAATAGGCTCTTTAGGAGAAACATAAGTGTCCGGAGAAAGGTTGTAGGTTATCATGATATTAGGATACATAGATGCGAAGTCTAAAACGGCTATGTTCTCATGCAGCCCAGGCTTTGGACTAAGCACGATGGCGCCGGCATATGGCCTATAAGGCTGCTCCACCCTTTTCGGCACAAGCTCTCCGATTT
>Ga0185307_1000491_pt1 | contig 24661 bp, 19 predicted proteins | sample LHCtaG_FD_128010 | JGI IMG/M metagenome (GOLD analysis project Ga0185307, IMG submission 128010) | Hot spring microbial communities from Little Hot Creek, USA to study Microbial Dark Matter (Phase II) - LHC4sed_matched (SPADES... | ecosystem: Environmental > Aquatic > Thermal springs > Hot... | reverse complement strand
TTTATCATCTTCAGCTTTAGAATACCACAATGCTGTCGACATAGTTGCTGAGAAAAGTAGTATTAATAGCCACATCTTTCTTCAGAAAGGTTTATTAGTAACGATTATTTAAGTTTTTAGTGTTACCAAAGGAGGACTGAAAGATGGCATGCTTCATAACACCTATGATAATAGCAGTAATAACAACACTAGTCCAGAAAACATTTACCAGAAAGATTGAAAAACTAAAACTAGGTATTTTAAATACACTCTTATGGGGTGGAGCAGCTCTACTAGCAGTAGAACACTTCTGGCATGGTGAAGTAGTTCCGTGGCCACCTTTCCTAACAGCCATGGCCAACCCAGCAGATATCCCAGTAATGCTTCATGAGATGACTATGGTTGGAGGTTTAATGACGGCAACAGTCTTTACAGTATGGGGGTTTATACTAACTATCCCTAGAATAATCATCCAGTTTACTCTCTCAAATAAAAGATTTGATAAAACTATAGTCTACTGATAGCTCTATAGAGCAGATAACTAATAACACTAACTTAGATTATGCATGTGATATACACTACTTATACAGTTTACTCTTTATCATTTCGTAGACTCTACTTGATATCTCATCTAGCCTCTCCTCTAATTCTCTTGAGATTTCTTCTGAGATTGTGTAGACATCTACTACTTCTATTCCTATTACGTATAGCTTCTCCGGCTTAGGTATACCTAACTCCTCCATAACCCTCAATGTTTCAGGTAGACCCATATAGTGGGGGCTCCACACAGAGCAGCTTTCTAGTTTATTTAGGTCTACGTCTACTACTTCTCCAACTTGATGTTCTGATGTTATGATACTATCAACTATTATGACTAACTCTCTACCTTCAATATAATCTATCAGAGAGAGACCGGACTTATCCAGGACTTCAACATGGAATCCTTCATGCTCAAGAATCGGCTTTAGCTTCTCTCCCACTATAAGACCTATTCTATCATCCCTAAACAAAGAATTTCCAATAAATAGTATGAGAAGCCCACAATCCATTGTAGACACCTCTCCAGGAAATATTCTAGATTTAATTAAACCTATATCTTGAAGATAATAAGTAAACGTGCTTCCAAAAAGTGTAAAACCATATAATATACATAGAGGTATTCTTAGCAAATTAAAAATAAGTGGGTGATACTAGGGTCTAAGCAGTTAGACCTTAAGAAGAGGTACAAGAGTGGTGAACTCATCTCTAGTTTCTAAAACTAAGGCATTCTCGGAGAAGTCTGAAGAAAGCTAGAAGTAGATGAGCCGTGAATATGGGGGAAGCTCGGCACGTCTGAGGGATAGTTTATGTTAGCATCATTATTCCGAGATGCTTCAAAAGTGCTTAAAGAAGATAGTACAAATTTTCTTTCCTAGAAGTTTTAGTTTCATAGGATGAGAGTCAATGATCTAAGCTAGAAAAACTTATATTAGTATTCTCTAGATTTAAGTACATGCCTTTTCCGAAAAATTTTCTTTGGGGTGTGTCTGAGAGTGGTTTTCAGTTTGAGATGGGTGATCCCTCTAGGAGAGGGTTAGATGAGAATACTGATTGGTTTGTCTGGGTCCACGATAGATATAATATTGAAAGCGGGATTGTAAGTGGACATCTACCGGAGGATGGTCCTAACTACTGGCATTTATATGAGAGAGACCATATTCTAGCAAGCCAGCTTGGGTTAAATGCTTATAGAATGGGGATTGAGTGGAGCAGGATTTTCCCAAACTCAACACGTGAAGTTAAAGTTGAAGTTAGAAGAAATGAATTCAATAGGATCTCAAGTATTACTGGGGGAGAAAGCTTCTTAGAGAAATTAGATAGGATTGCTGATACAAATGCATTAAGACATTACAGAGAGATTATACTAGACGTAATCTCTAAAGGTATGAAGCCTATTATCTGCTTAAACCACTTCACCCTACCTTTATGGATACATAACCCATTGAATGTTAAGGAGTCTAAGGGTAGAGTTGGTCCAAGAGGCTGGCTTGATGAAGATACGATCATTGAATTCTGGAAATATGCTGCATACATGGCTTGGAAGCTCGGAGACCTTGTAGATTATTGGGTAACTTTAAATGAGCCAAACATAGTAGCAGAGGCAGGCTACCTCTTCCCAGAGTGGGGCTTCCCACCTAGTCTAAATAATTTTAAATTCTTCAAGGAATGCTTAACTAATCTGGCTGTAGCTCATGCTAGAGCATATGATGCGATAAAACATTTTGACAATATTAGAGCAGATAAAACTAGCGGTAACCCAGCTGAAGTTGGAATAATCTTAAACATAACACCTATAGAGCCCTATGATAAATCTAAAGACGTTGAAGCTAGCCTAATCTCAAACCACATACATAACATGTTCTTGATGGAAGCAATCTGTAATGGATGGCTAGACCAAAACCTTAACATGAGGATTGATGATAAAGAATCTGACAGCTCAATCCGTGGAAGAATAGACTGGATAGGTGTTAATTATTATAGTAGGAATGTTGTTAAGAGAAAGAAATCTATTACTGCGAGGATCTTTGCAGGTATCCCAGCCGTTCCAGAAATTGTCGATGGATATGGAAATAAATGTGAACCTAACAGTTCTTCATTGGATCATAATCCTACGTCAGATTTTGGCTGGGAGATCTATCCAATCGGTTTAGCTTCAGCTTTAAAGCTTATGGCGAAGTTTAATAAGCCTCTCTACGTAACTGAGAACGGAGTCGCTGATTCACAAGATGTTTTAAGGCCTAAGTTTATTGTAGACCATCTAAGGGTCTTAGAGAAGGTCATAATGGAAGATGGGGTAGATGTTAGAGGATATTTCCACTGGGCATTAATTGATAACTATGAATGGGCTAGAGGTTTCAAGATGAAGTTTGGATTATGTAGTGTAGATATGCAGACTAAGGAGAGGAAGCCGAGGAGAAGCTACTATACATACAGAGAGATAATCTCAGCTAATGAAGTTTCTTGAATAATTCAGCTCTCTCCTTCATCCTACTTCTAAGATGGATTATATCCTTACGGATGATAAATGCTAGTATTGTGAAGAGTAAACCACAAACAATCCATGTAGAGGCGGAAACATACAGTATCGCAAGGCCTAGACCGTACAAGTCTGCAAGATACCCTACTATTAATGGTGCTGTTGAGGAGCCTGCAGTTTCAAATATTCTAAGTAGCGAGTCTGCAGAGCTTCTAGCTTCAGGCTCCATTATGTCTGTTATGCTGGCAGATACATTTGGTCCAGCCATTGGAAATATTAGACAAGCCATCGAGCCTGCGATTATGAATCCGATGACATCTCCTGTAGGCCACATAATAACTATGTAGATAGCTAAGGCTGAGAGAAAAACATCTACGGCTCCTAAGATAGCTCTCCCACTCATGCTTCTCGAGAATAAGAAGTCTCCTATAGCGCCGCCTATGAAGTTTCCTAGAACCATTACAATCAACCATATAGACATTATCAACATTACCTGAAGCTCGCTGAATCCTCTTTCTATGATGAGGTAGGTGACCGTCCAGGCTGTGAGAGCTTGCCAAGGAAAGACTCCGAAGAAGCCTTGTAAGCTTAAGAAGAGAAGCGAGGGCTTCTTGATTAAAGTAAACAAATCCCTTACCTTTATTCTGTATAGTTCTTCTCTTAACTCAAGACCTGAAAGTTCTGGCTCAGAGCTTCCTCTAGGAATATCCTTAACAAAGAAGTAAACAGCTACAGCCAATAATATTCCTAATCCTCCTGTTAAGAAGAATAATGAACGCCAGCCATATGCGTATCCTATCGTTACACCTACGATCGTACCTGTTAATGCTCCGAAAGCACTTGCTGCACTTATCAAGCCGAATGGCTTACCTCTCTTCTTAGGTGGAAAGTAATCGCTAAGAAGACTGTGAATACCTGCTGGAGGAGTATTATCAACACCCGTTAAAGTTCTAGTTATAAAGAATCCTGTTAAAGTTCTGGGAAGAGTGTTAAGCCATGTCGTTAAACCCCAAAGTATTCCTGATAGAGTGATCAGTAATCTTCTAGAGTATCTGTCAAATAAGTATCCCCATACTGGATAGAATACTACTGATAAGATAGTGGTTGCTGTGAATAATGCTCCTCCGAGAATGTAGGTTATCTGAAATTCTTCTAATATCTGGGGGAGAACTACTGAGATAATGTAGATGTCTGCTTCATGGAAGGTTCTAAAGAGGAATAGTATTATGGCAACAAACCATGCATACTTTAAAGAAGTTAACTTAGACAGAGTAATCACCTATAATGGGCTGCCGCTTCTTTATTCCAAGGTAGGCTTAATATTTCTTCAACTACATTGCGTGCTTGTTCAAATGTCTTTGTCCTATGGTCTTCTGCAATCATGAGGACTAAAGAAGTCTTGTCGCCCTGAAGGAATGCATGCAAGATCTGCTCCATTTTAAGCATCCTAGGAATAATATTGAATAACATGATCTTCTTGGGAAGAGAGCCTATGTGGATTCCTTTTATCTCTCCACCATCAACGATAGCTGGAACCTCTACCACCACATTGTCGGGTATACCAGATATTATGCCATTATTAGGTATATTCAACTGGAGAATTGTCTGTTTATCATTCACTAGAGCATCGATTAGCGGTATATGCTGTTCGCCACTAAAGACAGGAGGATAAAACTCTGTTACTTTTATGGATTGGTCTGAAGCTACTTGCCGTAGACTTTCTAGAATCTCTTTGAGCATATTGAGGTAGAAAGTCCAACCTGCTTCTGAATCGAACCCACCCATTGGTCCAAGCCACTTCTTCTTTGTCTCTAAATCTTCATGAAACCACCATGGTGAAGCACTTCTCACAGTATCTCCTATTGGGAAAAGACCGTAAAGCTTATACATCTCAACAGCTGCAGGTGAGAGTTGCTCACTAACCCATGGTGGGCTCTCAAGATATTCTCTACTATTCCAATAGTTTTGGGCTTCATCTCTTATCCATCTATCTAGTATGGGGTATGCATCTACCCCTCTATACCTGAACTCCTTAAGCCAGATGTTATGATTGAATCCAGCCATCAAGACTTTAACATCTTCTTCATTCATCTTCAAAACTTTCACAATCTCCTTATATCCCAAGTGTCCATGGCATACTCCAACAACTTTAATTCTGGTCTGTCTATGGATGAGGGTTGTGCCTTCAAAGACTGGGTTAGCAGCTTGTATAAGCCAAGCATTGGGACAATATTCCTCCATGTCTTTTGCAAGCTCCAAGAAGAATCTTAGCTGATGGTATGCTCCTATCCCTCCATAATAGTCTGAAACCCTCTCACCTACACCTCTATAGTATCCATGCTTCTCAGCAATCTTCCTCTCTTCCTCCATAGGCTCGTATCCTCCAATCTTTACAGTATTTATTACAAAATCCGCTTCTTCCAGAGCCTCTCTACGATTCATTGTCTTCTTAATGGATATATTTGCACTAGTTTCTTTTACATATCTTAACGCTAAATTATACATCATGTCTAATCTCTCCCTATCAATATCCATTAAGACGATGTTGCTTCCATGTAAACTCTTAGTAACACATAAATCAACTATAAGCCTTCCAGTGAATACCACACTCCCAGCACCAATAATAGATATAGTTATAGGTGGCATGAGCTATCTCCAGCGGGAGTTTAACAATAAAAGTCTTGGATAAGTCTTTCTTCTAAATAGAAGATACTAAAATGAAGCATACCTAGCTATTTGCATCTTCTAAACAGTGCTGAGAGATCCGCAGCTTCACCTAGAGTTTAATTGTTAACAAGGTATCTATCCTAATTCTTAGAATACTTATATTTTGTAGAATGGCACTTAGAGTAGGTTATGAGTAAGGTTGATGTTTACGATGTCGTGATAGTCGGGGCTGGTGTATGCGGTCTTATCACAGCATATAAGCTTGCTCATTATAAACTTGACATCCTAGTAATTGATATGAATAATGAGCCTGGATGGGGCGTATCGAAAGGTCATGCAGGTATAGTTCATGTTATTCAGCTACCTTTCAAGTCTCTTAAGAGTAAGCTAGCTAGAGAAGGAAATAGAGAACTCTTAAAAATATGTGAATATCTTAAAGTACGTTATAAGAAGACTAGTACTCTGCTCCTTGCAATGAGTCTCCTCCACCTACTAGCCCTCCCACTCATCTATCTATATCTTAAATTAAACTTGAAGGAAGAATTTAAGACTAGGATTATTGGTAGGAGAACTCTCAAAAGAATTGAGCCTAATATTTCTGATAAAGTTTTAGCCGCGATAGAGGTTGATGGCTACGCAGTTATAGATAGCTTTGATTTAATGTATGGTCTCTACGAATTTCTGAGAATAAACGGTGTTCATTTTGTATTCGGTGAAAAAGTTGTAAAAATAGATTTCCAGAATGATTTCCTGAAAATCTGTACAGAAGGCGGAAGAGAGTTCTTATCTAGATATTTAGTAAATGCTGGTGGACTCTATGCTGATGAAGTGGTGAGACTTTTAGGAGATTATGTAGAGTTCGAGCTAGGAAAAGGTGTCATGATAGTTTTTGAGAGGCAAGTCTCGGATAGGCTTCTATCTCCTCTTACATTGAGACCTGACCCTAAGACGAAAGGCGGGGCAGTAATGTTTACTTGGGACGGCAAAGGCTTATGGGGTCCAAATCTTAGAATAGTAATAGACAAGAATGACTTATCCATAGAAGAATCTGACGTCAACACAATTATCAGTAAATTTTCAAAATTAATTAAGGCTGATCCAGGGATACCTATAAAGGCTTACTCAGGCATAAGACCTATACCATCAACAAATGATTTCATAATTACTTATTCCACGAAAAGCCGTAGGATAGTGAGTGTTCTTGGAACAGAGTCTCCTGCCTTCACATCTTCTCCCGCGATAGCCAGGGTCGTTTTAGAAAAGCTTAAAGAAGCTGGATTGGAGCTTATACCGAGAGGAGACATAGTCGAGCGCATCGTCTTTCATAGATTTAGAGATAAACCAGAATGTGGAAAAGGCAAGCTCATATGTATATGTAATAAAGTCACAGAAGAAGAAGTTAGAGAAGCCGTCAGGAGAGGTTCTAAGACCCTTCAAGGAGTAATGTTTAGGACTGGTGTATGTATGGGTGTATGTCAAGGCTCAAGATGCCTATCCGAGGTCGTTGAGGTCATTTCGGATGAGCTGGGAGTAAAGCCATCTAATATTACTTTAAGAGGTGGCGGAAGCTGGATAGTGAAAACTTCATAGTCATTGGCGGAGGCTTATCAGGTCTCTCAGTAGCACATTACTTGAAGAAGGGAGGCGTGAATACAATAATTGTTGAAAAAGACAGAGAGGTCGGCGGGTTCTACAAGTATGATGAATACCCTGTTAATAATGTAAGAGGAAGAGACCTAGTATCACAATTTGCAACAGAGGATAATATAATGTGTAACGCAGCAGCATTTAGTTACGATAAGGAGGGGGTTTGGGTTGCAAGTAGAGAGGGGTCAAGGAAGATCAATGGTACGGTTGTAGCTGCAAATGGTTTTAGAGAAAAGACAGTGTTGGAGCTCGGCATATATGGTTCTAGACCCTCGGGAGTCTTCTATCTTTATTCTGCCTGGGAGCTGGTCAATAAAGGCTACTCTATTGGGGATAAAGTGGTCATCTATGGATTCAATCACTACTCAGTCTCTCTAGCAAGCAAGTTATCCAAGACATGTGAACAGGTCGTTGTAGCATATACGAGCTGCTCTCTAATACATGGTTTAGGGGAAATCGCAGATATGGGAGTAGAGGTTTTAGAAGGTAGGGTTACGAAAATATTGGGCAGCGAGAGAGTATCTTCGGTGATGATCGATGGGAGAGAGTTAAAAGCAGATACACTAATACTTGCAGAACTATCTCCTTGGAACCAGCTAGGCGTAGAAAATATAGTTGGGAACGCTGCAATGATACTTGAGGATCCTATGAAGATAGTTGAGGCAAGCAAGGTCGTAGCAGAATCTTTAATCGAGGGAGGAGGCCCGATAGAAGTTTTATGTAGTGTTCCTCACATCCCCCATAAAGTTTCTAAACGTGTAGCCCGTATTATTTTGGGGGTCGGCGTGGGAGTTGTGCTGAGAGTTAATGGAGAAAAAATAGTTGTCGACGAACCTTATCCTATAGTAGAGCTCCCATCAAATAGTAGAGTTACGATAGAGGTTTTATAGAATGTACGGTGTTATAGATGTAGGCACAACAGGCGTCAAGCTGTCTATATACGATAAAAATCTCAGGAAAACTCATTATGAGAAAACAGTCTTAGGCTTCGAGAGGATAAGTCAACAGCATATAGAGCAGAACAGTCTACAGATAGCTGATGCTGTGAGAGGATTCGTTAAGAAAGCTAGAGAGAAAGGTGTGAAGAAGATAGGTATCTGTACTTATAGAGCTTCCATTCTTGCTTGGAGGAACGATGGTACCCCAATAACAAACATTATTACATGGATAGATGGTAGAGGAAAGGAAGTAGTTGAGAGGCTACCTCCTACAGCAAAATTACTGAAGAGATTTAGTAGAAGTTTGAATATGATTCTTAGCCCAGATTCTCCAGCTATATTGATAAGGTGGGTCTACGATAACGTCCCAAGATTAATTGAAGAAGTTAAGGCTGGTAAAGCATATGTCTGGACACTAGACTCATACATACTATACATACTCACGGGAAACTTTCTAGCAGATGCTACAAATGCTACTTTAACGGGTTTGATACATCCGAGAAAACTCTCAGAGATAGATATAGTGTTTGAGCTACTCAAGCTTCCGAAGATAACACCTGAAATAACAGGGAATATTCACTCATTTGGCAGTTTTGAAGATGTAGAAGTAAGTGCCTGTATTGCGGATCAGCAGGCTGCAAGCGTGGGGTTTGGAGTTCTAGGTAAGGGTGAAGTCCAGTCTACGCATGGAACTGGAAGCTTCGTAGAGACAGTAACAGAAAAACTAGCTATACCAACCTCTGGGTTAGTTCCAATAATAGTCTTATGGATAGATGATGAGAAAACCTATGGGTTGGAGGGGTTCATAAGATCGACAGGCTCAACCCTCGAATGGCTTATGAAGATGGGTTTATTCAGAGATTATTCTGAAGCTGAATCGTTATTGAAAGGATTTGAGAAGAGAGTATTACTGGTACCGTCTCTTGGAGGTTTTAGAATTCCGTATCTAAGAGATCTCAGAGGGATAATTCTAGGTCTAGGCTTAGATACATCTAGGTCAGACATACTGTCAGGCCTGGCTTTAGGTGTCTCTCTACATATAGCTACAATACTCAACGCTATGAAAAAGTATGTTGGAGGATTTAGGGAACCATTATTCTCGGGTGGAGGATATTCTAGGTCGAACATATTCCTACAGACGTTAGCAGATATAACTGGTATGCAGGTTGCTAGACCATTAGACGTAGAAGTAAGCTCATTTGGAGTTGCTAAGCTACTAGCTCTATCAGATGGCAAATTGTCGAAGAAGGATCTTGGGGAGAAACCAGATATTGAGAAGCTCTTCTCACCAAGCCTCCATCATATAGACAGGAGCGTAATGTTGGATGCCTACTCTAAACTATTAGGGGTTATTTCTAGATGTCTGAGAGATCAATCGTTAAAGAAGATTTTCTAGAAAGAGTAAAGAGTATTGTAGGCTCGAGATTTACAGATGATCCTAGAGTACTAAAGGTCTACAGTAGGGATTTTTGGCCTCTACTAACTCTAAAAGAATCTAGAGGAGGTGAGCTAGCTATGCCTCTAGCTGTTGCATGGCCTAAAACCGTAGAAGAAGTAACCTCATTAATTAAACTCTGCAATGAGTTTAAAATCTCCTTCACCCCATATGGAGGCGGGTCTGGAGTTACTGGAGCAGCCCCATGTAGAGACTGTCTAGTGATAGATGTTAAATCAATGAACAAGATAATAGAACTCAATGAAGAAGACATGTACGTAACCGTCGAATCTGGAATAATGATTAAGAAGCTTGAAGAATATCTTAACTCTAGAGGTTATACTGTCAGACACATCCCTCAATCTTTCCCAGAAGCCGTGGTAGGCGGATTGATAGCAACCTTAAGTTCAGGCGAATATAGCACTAAGTATGGTGGAATAGAAGACCTCTTACTAGACGTTGAAGTGGTTACGGCAGACGGCGGATTCATACCTCTTAGAGAAAAGATAGTTCCAAGAACATCGACAGGACCGAACATAAAGAAGCTTATGCTTGGAAGCGAGGGACAGCTTGGAATAATAACTAAAGCCACTCTTAAGACTTTTCAAATACCAGGATACACTTCTAAGAATACATTTGTATTTAATAGCTTTGAAGAAGGTCTTGCCGCAGCTAGAGAGTTAATGCTTCTGGGATTGCAACCGGCTGTACTCAGGATCTATGATAAAGATGAGGCAGCTTTAAGATTCAATGAAGATAAAGACTTAGCAATCTTCATCATAGAGGAATGGTCTAAGACACTCCTTGATGCAAAAGAATCTGAATTGAGAATGGTAATGAAGAAAAGAGGGGCTCTAGAAATCGGGGAAGAATATGTAGATAGCTGGTTGAAGAAAAGATTTGATGTAATTAGTGATGTAGTCAAACTAGTAGTACCTCTAGGTTTATGGTTTGATACAATCGAGACAGCTGCTACATGGAGCATCCTCCCAAAAGTTTATAGAGAGTTTAAGAGAGAAATCAAGATGGTTAAAGGAGTAAACTCCGTCCTTGCACATGCTTCACATTTCTATAGCACGGGGGCATGCATATACTTCACAGTAGTCTTTGAAGCAGACGAAGAAGTCTACTGGAGAGTATGGGAGAAAGCAATGGATACTCTAATCAAGAATGGCGCAACAATAAGTCATCATCATGGGATCGGGCTCTTAAGGAAGAAATGGCTGGAGAGAGAACTAGGGGAATCCTTAAAATACCTTAAGAAGGTAAAACAATTATTCGACCCTAACAATATCTCAAATCCAGGAAAGTTTATGGAGTGAGAATCTAGTGAAGCTTAAAACATTAAGCAGTGTCAAGATTACACCTAAACTATTACTAAATTTTATTCAACTGCCCTTCAAGAAAGTGGAAAAACCCTGTGTATATTGTCCAGGCATCTGTATATCAGTCTGTCCAACATTCATTAATACTGGAAACCTGAGTCTAAGCCCTCTAGGATACTCTAGGTATGAAGACATTGGGAGAAATAATTGTTTAAAATGCTGGAGATGTGTAAGTGAGTGCCCTCTAAAATACCCCTTACCCGAATCTTATGCTAGTGAAGTAGAGCTAGACTTGGAAGTCTTGAAGAAAGGAGAGGCTGTACTCTTATCTGCTAGAAATCTAGATGATAAGTATTCTTATGGGTTATCAGAGCTATTAGGAATGGGGCTTATATCGGTAAATGGATTAGTTGAAAGATATGATGAAGGTAGACCTGTGAATCCTAGTTCTCTCAAGAGGATACTAAAAACTTTAAAGAATTACAGAAAAGTTTACACCGTCTCACCTGAATCTCACCATACTCTATCAGCACCCCTTCTAATAGAGAATCTGGCTGGATTCTCCGTTAGATTAAACTATAACGGTCCAATACATATTCCATGCCTTTTACTAAATAGAGAAGAAAAGATAACACAAGCCCTCATTTCAATAGGAGTAAGACCTACCAAGATAATAAGAGATAAATGCTTAAAGATGGAGGAGCCGGAAGGGCTATCATTATGTCCACGAGCTTCGATGAGAAACGTAGAAACGATATTTGATGAGATAATAGCCTCTATGAGCTACTAAGATTATTGGGGAGATAGACCGTGAGCCCTCTCATCGGCTGCCTGTCATTTCAAACAAGAGATAGTAAGTTAAGATATACAATTAGGAATGACGGTCTCAGCATCCTAAACTATATCCCCAAGTCTGAATACTCTCCGTCTCTCACGTCTTTATTTAAATGCTCACATTCAGGACAGTACTTGCTCTCATTATACTACCTTGTTAAATTTTACTAATTTTGTTTTGAGAGTTAAACCGATGAATACTAGTAGAGGCATCAATCCATTGAATAATGCTAGAAACATTCCATTGAGGAGTGATGTATAATATAGATATGCAAGCGACCAATCTGGGAATGGGAATTTAACGATGAAGCCGTAGAGCACACCCATGACTAGTATTATTATAGAGGACAATGAGATTAGAAGCAGCATCGGTGTAATCGATAGAAGAGCTTTCTTCTCATCTTTGATGTTGATTACAGAGGCCATAACCGCCGAGGATACAATTATGGATATGAGTGTCGAGACCATCATCGATTCTATGTATGAGTCTAGTGAGTTAACCGAAGACATTGTAGGTGTGTATCCGAATAGATATATGAATGATGCCCAGAAGGCTGCGAATCCAGTAAATCCTGAGGTTAATGGTTTCCATAGAGACTTACGGGTAAAGTAACATAAGGTTGCGGTGGGAGCCCATGCGATTAATCCTACTAGTGTCGCGTTAAATACTCTTATCCCTGCATCTCTAGATATTAACTCCTTCTTACCATCTTCGTAAAGCTCACTAAGCTTCATATAATATTCAGTAATCGAGCTTACATCTACCTTGTTCGAAGTCTTAATCTCTTCCAAGATAGCTAGGTAATCAGCGGATTCCTCCACATAACTATCTAATCCAAGTACCATGAATAGATCTTTTAAATGATAACCATAATTTAGAGCTAGACCAAGTTCATACCTAGCGAGACTTGGAAGCACATCCTCACTGAACACGCAAGATAGCGGTGGGCTGTAGGATATTAATTCTGGTGGAAGACCTAAGACGAAAGCAACCGTTGAAGCAATACTTGTATAATAGACATCTCCATTCAAGATGACGTTCTTCTTTATCGATGGACCCATAATAGACAAATATACTCGTCTGACTTCTAGTTCCTCTCCTCCATGTCCGCCTCTATCTAAGTGTCCATGGTCGCTGAGAACTATAAGAACTGTTTTATCATCCATCCCTCTTAATTTAAGAGCTTCAATCATCTTCATAATCAATTGCGAAGCTTCCACAATAGCCTCCTCATATCTACTACTTAATGCACCATAGTCATGACCTGCCTCATCTATGTCTGCAAACCCGACCCATAAAATGTTGGGTAGTTCACCAGAGGTTATAATCTTTACAGCTTCTTCAGTTGATTTTTTCATGTGCCCACTAGTTTCAGGGATTTCGATGTAAGTATCTAGGTAATCTTTAAAAAGCATACTTATGGAGGAATCCCCTATAGCTCCAGTTTTTAAACCATAATTTTTAGCAAGAGAAAATATGCTCGGTAGATTCAATACTCCTTTATTATACCAATTAGATGTAACGCCTGAAATTTCATGAGGCAAACCTGTAGAGATTGCGGCCCTTGCAGGTATAGAGTATGTTGGAGGTAGAGCATATGCATTGGAGAAAAGTACCCCTTCTTTTTCCAGGAAGCCGAATCCTTCACCTCCAATCTTATCTATAATGTCCGGTCTTGCACCATCTACAAGCACTACGATTACATGTTCAGCTATCCTAGAATAATTGTAACCTAATTTTAGATAGACTTTAACATCACTAGGAGGTTCATAGTCAACCCAGCTACTCCACACCTTGGTTACAGCATTATTTATCAGAAAACCAGTAACGATGAGCAGTAAAACCATGATAGCTACTGTTAGAGCAGATTTTCCAATCCTCATGACAATAATAATCTTCTTAAATAGAGTATAAAGATTCTGTTTAAATAAAATTTAGATTCCGGAAAGCTGATCCTAGATGCAACATACTGCTGGCTTAAGCCTTAAAGATTTATCTATAAGGTGCCCTCCTGATTCTCTTCTTAGAAAACTGCTATATCCTTATCTATTCGAGATTCAGCATCTTAAATTTTTTATAAATCTTGAACATTATTGGAGTGTCTTCTATTGTTAGAGACGCATATTAATTCTAGAATTTTCTATGCTATTTTCACTAGAAATTGTTAATCCAGTTTATCTTCGAAAAATTTGTCTCGATATACAACTCTGCCGGAAATTACCGTTAATAGAGTCTTTATACTTGGAAGCTCATCTAAGCTTACTTCAAATGGATCTCTATCAAGAGCTATAAAGTCTGCATATTTCCCCGGCTCCAATGTTCCAGTACTCTCTTCCTCAAAGAAGAAGTATGCAGCGCCTTCCGTATAGTAGTGTAGAGCTTCAGGTAAGGCGAGTGCTTCATTTAGCGTATACTTAGATAATTCTATCCCCTCTCTTCTACCTCTTGATATAGCTGCATAAACTGTTTCCCATGGATTTAAAGGCTCAACTGGGCAGTCTGTTGAGAAACCAATCTTAACTTGACTCTTGATTAAGGATTTAAACGGGTATAACCATGGAGCTCTCTTCTCACCAACTCTTTTAACAGCCCACCAATCTGAGATGATGAAGTGTGGTTGAACAGCGATAAGCAATCCAAGTTTAGCTATCTTCTCTATCTGCTCAGGTCTTAATAGAGATGCATGTTCTATCCTATGTCTATAATTTGAGAGTCCATTCTCAATAAGCCTGTAGGAGTCTATCACGTTCTCAACGGCTTTATCACCGATTGCATGAACTGCTAGTTGGAGACCTGACTTATGACATTCATATACTATTTCTTTTAGCTTCTCTTCTCTAATTGTAGGCATACCACAGGTCTCCGGAAGATCTGAATATGCTTCTGACAGCCATGCTGTACGAGCACCTAGTGAACCATCAGCAAAAATTTTGACGCCCATTATCTTTAAAGTATCATCTCCAAAGCCTCTTCTTACGCCGAGGCTTGATAGAGTATGTATCAATGTATCCTTAAGGTAAACCCTAACCTTCACTGGTAACCCTCTAGACTCTTTTAGTATCTGGAGTAAGCGGAGAGAAGTTGCATCACATGACATAAAACCAATAGTAGTTACTCCCAGTGAAGCAGTATATTTGAGACTATTATCCAGCATCTTTAACATTTCGCTAGAGCTGGATTGATAATATTCTCGAAATAGTTTTACAGCATCTTCAATGATACCTCCCGTAAGACCTCCATCCTCACCTCTTAGGAAATTCGGATCTTTCGAGACATCAATGTTTGAGCAAACGATGTTTAAGGCTTTAGTATTTGCTACTGCTGCATGCCCGCAAACCCTCTCCAGCAATACAGGTTTATCTGATACAGCTTCATCTAGGTCGAACCGATTCGGCCAGCGTCTCTCCTTAAACAATTCTTGATCCCATCCTCTACCAACGATCCATTCAGAATCTGGATGTTTCTCATAGTATTCTCTTAGCCGTTTCTTGAGAGATTCAATTGATTCAACCCCCCGTAGGTCTATCGAGTTTAAGCTAACAGCCAGCATGTCAAGATGCATGTGAGCATCAATGAAGCCTGGCATAACTGTGAAGCCTTCGAGATCGATGAGTAACCCATTCAGAGTTTTAACAAGCCTCTCAGCTTTCTCCGACTCACCAGAATAAAGTATGTATCTACCGCAAGTAACTAGACCATTGACCTTCCTTAACGGGTCGAAAGAGATATATATTTTTCCATTGATAAAACCTAGAACATTATCGGCAGCCATACCTTAAAATTACTGATAGAGTGACTTGATAAATATTGTCATTTACTATTTGATCACCATATAGCTGTCGGAATCATTACTAGAGTCTTTTAGGATGGTTAACATTAGTCAGCTGGGGCGGAGCTAACTCTTTATATAGGCACCTAAGAGATGGTTCTGTTATGAGTAAAGATGCTTGTGGAGAGGATAGGCTGGGTCATCATAATAAGTCCGGCTTTGACATGGACGCTGTTTGGAGACACGTAATAGTACTTTCCAATTTCACGGATAGGTTGGCTGGAACCGAGAATATCGAGAAAGCATCAAATTATATAGTGAATTATTTGGAGAAGATAGGAGGAGTAAGAGCATGGATTGATAGATTTTACTTTCTAACTAGTTACCCTGAGTATTCTTATTTTGAGATACTCGAGCCGGAATCAAAGATCGTAAATAGTTTTCCTAACCTCTTCAGTGAGAATACTCCACCTGAAGGAGTTACCGGAGATCTAATATATGTGGGTAGCGGGGATGAAGAGTCCTACCGAGGAATAGATGCAGCTGGAAAACTCGTTCTAGCCGAGCTCTCTTATTCTCCGCCAAGAACAGAGAAGGCAAGAATCGCATCTATCAATAATGCTAAAGCGCTTATAATAATGAATTGGGGCCGCAGAGAAAGCCGTACTGTTGGGAGAGGGGCGATCAAAGGTGTTTGGGGTCCGCCGACGCCAGAAGATATGGAAAGAATCCCAAGGATAATTTCTTTAAACATTTCAAGGTATGATGGAGAGTACATAAGACGTCTACTTTCGCATCGAAGAGTTAAGGCTAGGATTAAGGTGAAGGTTGAGAATAAATGGGTATGCTCCAGCCAACCTATGTGCAGGATATATTCAGCATGCTCTCAGCCTATGGATGAACTCATAATTGTTGGAGGGCACTTAGAAGCCTGGGGCGGCACGGTGACCGATAACTCAGCTGGTAATGCAGTTATGCTAGAAATGGTAAAGGTTCTCGCCGAGAATAGAAGTAAGATCTTAAGAAGCCTAGTATTCGGTTTCTGGGATGGGCATGAGATAGGCGAAGCTGCAGGTTCAGCATGGTTTGTAGATAATTACTGGGTTGAACTTAACGAGGGAGGAGTAGCGTATGTAAATGTGGATGCATGCGGTCTAGCTGGAGCTAGCAGATTTGTCTCATATTCATCTCCAGAGACTTGGGCGTTCCTTGAAGAAGTAGAGAAGGAAGTGATCGGCAAACCATCTGAAAAAAGGCTCCCATTAAAATTCGGAGATAACTCCTTCCTAGGGATAGGTATACCATACATCTTTACTTTCGCAACATTTACCGAAGAGGAGCTGAAAAAGTCTGGGGAAGCAGTCTTTGGATGGTGGTATCACAGTGAAGAAGATACTATTGATAAACTTGATAGAGAGATGCTGGGGATCCAGGCTAAATTATACTTAGAATATGTACTAAGACTAGCCTGCGAGGCCGTAGTACCTTTCGACTTCACCCAATTCACAAGACTTGTAAAGACAGATATAGCACAGATTAGAGAAGCATTTTCAAAAGAGTGGACGGAGCCTTACCTCTCCAGGATAGAGGCAAGAGTAAACGAATTGGAAATTTTAATTTACGAGGTCAATAAAATTGCACGTGAGTGTAAAAATAGCCGAGAGAATACTTTAACTAAGTCGGTAAACAAATTATTGCTGACCTTAAGCAGGATCTTGATCCCAGCATTTAGAAGTACAGTGGATAAATATTCGCATGACGTATATGGTAATATATTTTTGGCGAAGCCGTTACCCAGGGTTTATAAGATACTGGCTAGTCTTACGAAGACCTCACGTGAAGATTGGACATGGCATGCATTGAAGGTCAGTTTAACAAGACAGTTTAACATGCTCATCGATGCATTGATAAATGCCTCCTTTATCTGTAGAACCTTTCTGAACAGGATTTAGTGGGTGATCAGTAATGTGTACTTGTATCTCAAAACATCTAGAAGTGGAAAATGACCGGCTTTACCTTGATGGCGTAGACTTGCTGCAGATCGCTGAAGATTATAAGACCCCTGTATTCATTTTCTCAGAATCCAAGATTAGGGAAAATGCAAGGCTAATATCAGATGTCTTCAAACAGGAGTACGGTGATTGTTACATCCACTACGCTCTTAAGGCTAACTCAATACTATCTATTTTAAGAATATTGAAGAGTGAGCAATTAAGATGTGAAGTCTCTTCCGGAGGAGAATTATACAAAGCCCTCAAAGCAGGATTTAAGCCTGAAGATATAGTGTTCAACGGTCCCGGAAAAACACTAGAAGAACTGAAATATGCGGTCGAGCTAGGAATCGATTGTATAAATGTAGACTCACTTTATGAGCTGGACCTCCTAGCTAATCTTGCTGAGAAGCTTAAGACTAGAGTAGGTGTCTCCATAAGAATTACCCCAGAGGTTTCCGCACCTAGTATTAAGACAGGATTATCTAAGACGAAGTTCGGAGTAGAAATAAACCAAGTAGTAAAGATGATTAGACACGCTCTGGAAAAGAGAAATTTAAACATAAAAGGAATACATACGCATATCGGCTCACAAGTTACAGACATCGCTTCATGGAGTAAAGCATCAATGGTGGTTGTAAGGTTAGCAGACCAGATATATGAGGATCTAGGGTTAGAGCTCGACCATATAAACATGGGGGGAGGGTTGCCGGAGGACTATACAGAGACTATAATAGAGAGGGATACGGATGTTTCAAGCTACCTTTGGGGAAGTATTGGTATCTCGGAAATAGCGAAGACTGTATCTAAAAGCTTTAAAGAGCTTAAATACAATACTAAACTGTATATTGAGCCAGGTAGAAAGATCGTCGCCGATACCTGTCTACTTCTTACCAAGGTTGTTAATTTTAAAGAGAGAAGTTTTGGAGAGAAGTGGCTTATCGTAGATGCAGGATTCAATATTCTTCCAAGTATGAGGATACTAAGATGGTATTACCCAGTAATCAACATTAGTAGAATAAATGAGAAGCATGACTCTCCTTTCCGAATAGGTGGACCATTATGTGATGGAGAAGACGTTTACCATGATGTTGAAGGTGAAGAATTAGGCAATCCCAGGCTTCCAAAATATAGACGCTTACCTATGAATTCCCAGCCAGGCGATGTCTTAGCAATACTGCATACCGGAGCTTACGGTCCAGAGATAACAATGAACTTCAATGGAATGCTTAGACCAGCCTATCTAATGATACTTCAAAACCGCGTGGTTAAGGTGATAAGGAGGAGGGAAACCCTAAATGACTTGGTCTCCTACGAAGAAGTTTAACCTCCTAGGTATGCTTCCTTAACTTTAGGATCGTTGATTACCTCGTCCGGCGTCCCCTCCGCTATAATCTCTCCTCTATTCATTACGTAGACTTTGTCTACGATGTCGAACAATAATTCTAGTCTATGCTCAATTATGAAGAAACTCACACCTTTTTCTTCTCTAATTGTAACGATCTTGCTAAATAACTCCTTGGCTAGAGATGGGGCTATTCCGGCTCCCGGCTCATCTAGTAGAAACAGTATAGGCTGACCTGAGAGGGTCCTGGCCAACTGTAAGAGCTTCATCTGCCCACCAGAGAGCTCCGATGAAAATTTGTTGTAGAAATCACATAGGCGGACTTCATCTAAGATGGAGAGTGTTCTCTGAGCATTTTCAGCTTCTTGGCGAGCCCATCTACTTCTCATCGGAGCATACAGGAACCTTTCACCATGTTGACCCTTCAGAGGCAGCATGCTGTTCTCTAATACAGTCATACCTTTAAACACTCTGGGTATCTGTAGTGCATGGCATATCCCTAGTCTAAAGCGTTCATGAGGGGGGAGTCTGTCTATCCTCAAACCCCTGAAGATTATCTGTCCACAATCCGGATACAAAACCCCACTAATCAGATTAAACAATGTTGTCTTTCCCGAGCCGTTGGGACCGATAAGTCCTACTATTGATTTTTCTTTTACCTCTAGAGACGCGTTATTTACAGCTTTTAACCCACCAAAGCTTTTTGTGACCTCTTTAACCATTAGCAGGTTTACGGACACGTATATCACCTGGATTCGCTGCTTGGAAACTTACCAAAGAAAGCATCTTCAAGCATAGAGAAATTGTTAATGAATCTCTCTGATCCTCCTTCTAATACTTTCCTGCCAGATACTAACACGTACACATAGTCAGATATTTTTAACGCTGTCTTAACGTTTTGCTCAATTAGTAATACAGCAACACCCGACTCATTAATCTCTCTAATCTTATTCAGTATTAAGTTAGAGAGGACTGGTGAAAGCATTGCTGTAGGCTCGTCAAAAATAATTAGTTCAGGTTTAGCTACAAGCACTCTAGCTAATGCCACCATCTGCCTCTCTCCGCCACTCAGTGTTCTCACTTTCTCATATTGCCTATATCTTAAAACTGGAAAGATAGAGTAGACGTAGTCTAAGCTATCTTCAAAGTTCTTCTTGGGAGACTTTATAGCAAAGTATATTGTTTCTAGATTCTCTCTTACAGTTAGGTTCTCAAATACGTTTGATAACTGTGGAACCATCCTCATCCCTATAATTATTTTCTCTTCAGGGGTCAGCTTCGTCACATTTCTTTCCTTGAAGAATACGTCTCCCGAAAATATCGATGCTAGATTAAAAACAGCTTTAGCAAGAGTGCTTTTTCCACTTCCATTCGGACCAACAACTAGGGTAAGCTGGTCTCTCATTACAGACATTGAAAGCTCATACAGTATCTGTGATTTCCCATAACCTGCAGAGAGATTTGAGACTTCTAAGATAGCTTGACCACCCATCTTACTCAAGGATTATTAGGATGAAGAATTTTTTAAGCTATTCTTACTTCTAAGATGAGCTTCAAATATTTTCCTCGCAGGCGTATCTAACGGTTTCTCAGGGAGCAAACCTCTAGGCCTCCACATAATAATCACTAGTAGGATTATTGTAAATATGATCCCCCTGAGATAGCTCACATCAAATGGAAGAGACAACCAGGAACTTGGTATCCGCCTCAACCCCCTATCTACCACAACCATTACAGTGCTTCCTAATATGACACCCTTATTGTTAGCTACACCTCCGAGCAGCATCATCAACCAAGCATACATCGTCCAAACTATGATGAAGTCGTCGGGATAGACGAAGCCTATGAAGAAAGCATATAAACACCCTGCTATAGCTGACATAAAAGACGAGACAGTCAGTATTTGGGCTTTAAATATTTTTACATCTTTCCCTAAAAGCTGTGAAACTAACTCGTCGTCTCTTACAGATTTAATAACTCTCCCATAAGGCGAATTAACCAGTCGGTGAATATAGAAGTAGAATACCCCCGCAATAGCTCCAGACAAGATAGAATATGTTAACTCTTTTAGTACAGGGTCCTGCATCCAGACGAAAGGGTTAGGTAATCCACCGATACCATTATTTCCACATACTATGCTAGGTTCAGTTCTAACAAACACCCTACTAAGCTCAGCGATTATCAATAGACTTATAGCAAGATAATCCCCTCTCAGTTTAAGGGAAGGATATGAGATAACGTATCCCATGAAAGCACCTAAAAGCCCAGAAAGTATAAGAGATACTAGGAAGATCATTATATTTAAAATTGGAAATTGAGCGGCAATAGATATCCTCTGCGTAGAGGCAAGTGCTGAACACGCCGGTTCACTTATATTAAAAACGAACTGGATTACCCTTGGCACAAACACACCGACAACGTATGCTCCAAGCGAGAAGAAGAATACTTTTCCAAAATTGGGAATTCCGGTGAAACCATATTCTAGGTTCAGACTTAGTGATAATATAACGTATATGCTGAAGAATGTTAAAGAAGTCGAGAATAGAGTTATTAGCTCAGGTATCATCTACCATTACCCCTATGAGTAGCCGCTCTCGTAAGAACTGATAATAACCACCTGGCTGGAATTATGTCTGCTCTTATGAATAATGCAAGCAGCATAATCGATAACGTTATTAATGGCTTATATGCAAGAGATACGCCAGCAAACTTGTAAGCAATATACATAAAGAAGTTTTCCCCGAATCCCAGTAAGTAACCCCCAATTATTGCGCCTGGTATGCTCACCAAGCCGCCGACAATCACGGCCGCAAACGCTGGAAGCAGTAGCAACCAACCCGACGTAGGTGTTATAGTTGAGTATATCGACCATAGAGACCCTATAATACCTGCAGGCATGCCTACAAGAATACAGACGAACCTTCTAACCCTATCCACCTTTATACCGCTTAATCTCGCCAGCTCGAAGTTATCCCACATGGCTCTAATCTGCTTTCCGATCAAAGTCTTGGAAATTATAAAATGGAAGACCAGCATCATAAAGATGGTAAGCCCTACAATAAAGATGTCGAGGTCCGTAATTATTAATTCATTTATTTTTGCTACTGCTTTCGAGGTATAAGCTGCCTTGATTATTACTACGTTGTTTACGGAGGCAAAGATATAAATCAGGTATCTTATTAAGAGCCCCATTGCTATACTAGCGAGCATAACTTGGATTATAGTTGAGCCTTTCCTAGTTAACGGCTTATAGACGAGCTCGTCAACTATCAGAGAGACCGCGACCGCTGAAAAAATAGCTGCTGGAAAACATAGTAAGATATCTACTGAGTACCTTGATGATAAGAGCGCAGTCACATAAGCTGAGATAGTTACATACTCGGCATAAGCCCAATTGTATATTCTAATCGAGCCGAGAGTTAGTGTCAAACCGTATGCCGTTAGAGCATAAAGACTTCCAATAACAATGCTTGAAATTACTGCTTGGAGAAGGTCTATCATTATCCACCATCCTTTGATCCGATGTAATACTGAATGAGAATAAAAAATAAAGTTTAAAATTAGCTGGGCTTACTGGCTTGAGATTATAAGCTCGTTTGCTGCTCCATTCCATCCTCCTATAACTTTGAAGTCGTAGGTTCCATCAAGCTTCTTTACTTCCCATATTTGGTAATCCTGTAATGCTCTGTCACCGTTTAAGTCAAGGGCTGTCGGACCGGTTGCACCAGTGTATTTGGATGCTAGGTTGTAGAATAGCTTCATTATAGTGTCTGGGTCTTCGGATCCCGCTGCTGAGAGGCAGAGAGCTACGACCCATAGTGCATCATACGTGTAGGCTCCATATGCTTTCGGTTCTCTACCGTATCTTGCCTTGAATTTCTCTACGAATTTCTTCATTAGCTCTGTTTCTGTTAATGAAGCTGGATACGTCCCAGTCAACCTCACTTTAACTAGAAAATCAGCAACTTCTGGGGGGCCGGCTGGCGGAAGTATGCCTGGGCCTTTCAAAGACTCACTTGAAAACCATTGTACATTCGACAATGTAGGGTCTAACCGAGCTTTATCAAACATCTTAATCGCTTCATAGTTGAAAGCTATGATGAGGACTGCGGTGTTTGCTCCGCCGAGCTCCTTAACCATGCTGCTTAGCTGCAGGACTTCGCTTGAGTAGTCAGGTAAGTCTGGAGTATAAGCTAGAGACTTTATTGTACCGCCAAGCTTCTTAAACTCCTCATCAAAGTACTTGTATACCCCAGAACCGTACGGATCATTTCTATATATTACTGCGACTTTGCCGTATCCTAGCTTCCATATTAGGTTTGCAAGAACCCTACCTTGGATGCTGTCCGGCGCCTGCATTCTAAATAGATAGTCGTTCGGGATCGATAGCATTGGAGAAGTTGAAGAAGTACTTACAGTGAATATCTTATGAGAATCTATGTAGCTCTTGATGCCGTTGGCCTGACCGCTCCATAGATGACCAACTATGATCTTTATACCTTTACCGCCCAGAGACTGGGCAGCTGAAACAGCCCCCTCAACGGTAGTCTTAGAATCTTCAACTTCCAGCTTAAGACGCACAGGTATCTTATTGTCTGTGAAGAAGCTATTTATTTCTTCAACTGTTAAGATGCCTGCATCTCTAACTTCAATACCGTAATCTGCTCCTTCCCCCGTCAAGTCTGCTATCATGCCGATAGTATACTCTTTGACTGCTACGGTTGCAGGTGCTGCTGGAACGATAACAAGTGAAAGAGCATATCCTACAGCGATCCCGATTAGCAATCCTATGACCAGATACGCTAAAATCCTCCATCTACTACTCGTAGCCGACATCATTCTCACACGTAGAAATTTAAAATCGAAAATAAATATAAGCTTTTAATCAGAAAAACGTCATACCTATACGCTCTTTCTTACATCCCCGGCCTAGTCTCCTCTACCTTCTCTCTACATTCTCAATATCAGATCTGACATATCACCGATATATCCATGTATTAGCATGCATCTGGGAGATGCGTATACGATAAATTACTGGTAAAGCATGCTTGACCGCCTGCTCAATTCAGTAGATTCTCATGTCTTAGTAGTCTCCCATTGATGAGGATGATTATCGTTCTATCAGTTAACGTACTAGATTGAATAAATGTTTAACAGCTCCTAAGCAGCCATCAGGCTTGCTTTTCCTGCCATAGTGATGTATACGTATTCCGACTTTAACAAACATGAGTTATCTTTCTTCTGAGTCTCATTCTAGAATTGAAATTTTCCTAATGGTTGAGACTACTTCCCATGTTATGAATATTGTGCTTCTAGCTGGTAATCCTAGGCCTCCATTTATTCTATCGTCAGGATATTACGTTAGAAGAAGAGCAATGAATCAATATTCATAATAAGTTCTCTAGAATATGGAAAAAATTATCTTTTGTTAAGCTCTCTCGGTTTCTCCTTAAAATATCTTCGTTCCTAAAATAATATTTTAATAAAAAGGGTGAAAAATTGCATTGTTGCGTCATTGAGGTTGAAGGTCTATAAAAGTAGTGTTTATATGAATGTTTTCTTGGGCGAAACTGTTTTGGAGAAGATCGAAGAAATTGGGAGGAAGCTTGATGAGTTAAGGGAGTTTCTTAAAGATGTTTTCCTAACTACTGAGGAGCCCGTGTTGTTGAAGGAGGCAGATGAAATTGTTAGGAACAAACACTTTAGCAAGTTGA
>Ga0185307_1000489_pt1 | contig 24700 bp, 27 predicted proteins | sample LHCtaG_FD_128010 | JGI IMG/M metagenome (GOLD analysis project Ga0185307, IMG submission 128010) | Hot spring microbial communities from Little Hot Creek, USA to study Microbial Dark Matter (Phase II) - LHC4sed_matched (SPADES... | ecosystem: Environmental > Aquatic > Thermal springs > Hot... | reverse complement strand
TGATAAGAAGCCATCTACAAATAAGAGATAAAGGAAAGATTAGAGAAAAAGCTTTAGAAGCATTCAGAATGGTGGAGCTCCCAGATCCTGAGAGGATCTTCAACTCATACCCGCATGAACTAAGTGGGGGGATGCTTCAAAGAGTAGTAATAGCCATCTCATTATCTACTAATCCAAAGATGCTGATTGCTGACGAGCCTACAACGATGCTTGACGTAACTCTTCAAGCCCAAATACTAGACCTACTATCGAATCTAAAGAAGAAGCTTGGGCTCTCCATGTTGTTTGTAACCCACAACCTAGGCGTGGCCACGGAAGTTGGAGATAGGATCATAGTAATGTATGGTGGAGAAATAGTTGAAGAAGCAAGCTCAAGTAACTTAATCGATAATCCATTACATCCATACACGAGAGGTCTACTAGAATGCATCCCACGAACACATATCAGACACTCTAGGTTAAAGCATATTCCTGGAACAGTACCTGACTTGAGAAACCCGCTTAAAGGATGCATATTCTCAGATAGATGTAGTGAGGTTATGGATGTATGTAGGGTTGTTAAACCTTTACTCAAAGAATATTCGAGAAACCATAAAGTTGCATGCCATCTATGCGTGGAGGAGGAGAGATGAAGGCTGAGCTAATGAAAATAAAGGATTTAAAGAAGTATTTCCCTGTTAAGACTGGTTTATTCGGTAAGATAGTTGGATATGTAAAAGCAGTTGATGGCGTCACGTTTAACATTGGTTTAGGTGAGGTGGTAAGTCTTGTAGGAGAGTCTGGCTCAGGTAAGACAACCATAGCTAAATGCCTCCTACTATTAGAAAGACCTACATACGGACAGATACTATTCAATGGAAACGATATTACTCAGATAAGCGGTAAAAAACTAAAGGATTATAGAAGGAATGTTCAAGCAGTTTTCCAGAACCCATTTTTATCCCTAGACCCTAGGATGAATGTTTATGATATCGTTTCAGAGCCAGTGAAACATCACATGAAGCTTCCGAAGAAAGAGCTCTACGAATATGTATCAAAACTATTAGAGATGGTTGGGCTGGACAAGTCCTTCCTAGACAAGTTCCCACATGAGCTTAGCGGAGGTCAAGCACAAAGAGTTGCAATAGCTAGAGCTATCTCTCTAAATCCTAAGCTTGTAGTATTAGATGAACCCACTAGCGCTCTAGACGTCAGTATTCAAGCACAGATCTTAAATCTACTAGCTGAACTCAAAGAAAAAATGAACTTCTCATATCTTCTCATAACTCATGACCTCTCAATAGTTAGATATATCAGTGATAGAGTATTAGTAATATATCTGGGGAAGATAATGGAGGAGGGCCCATCAGAAAACATCTTCAACGAACCCTTGCATCCATACACTCAAATCCTTCTATCTTCTATACCAGACCCATTTACTGAAGAGGTAAGAGAGAAGACTATCTTAAGAGGTGAACCTCCTAGTCCATTAAATCCTCCGAGAGCATGTAGGTTCCACACTAGGTGCCCATACGTGATGGATATATGTAAAGAAGAGGAACCATCAGAGACCTACTATAGAGCAGAACATAGAGTATTTTGTTGGCTTTACCTAAAGAAATAGAATGACCTGATACTCTTAAACGCTCCTATATGGTCTAAAAGTTTTAATGCAACATTAAACACGTAACAAACATGAATGAGGTTTTAGAAAGAATCAGGATCGCTTCGAACCAATATCTAAATGACGTCTTGAAGTCTTTTATTGAAATCTTAGAGATCCCTGCTGTAAATCCTTCAAGTGGTGGTTCAGGCGAAGCAAAAAGAGCTGAGAAGATCTTGGATGTCTTGGCTAAGTATGATCTAGATAAGGTTGAGAAGATCGATGTTCCAGATAGTAGGATAGAAGAAGGAGTTAGACCGAATATTCTAGCATTAATTAATGGAGAAGATAGAAGTAGGACTCTATGGTTAGTAGCACATACCGACACCGTGCCTGAAGGCGATATAAAGCTCTGGGAGACAGACCCATTTAAACCAGTAATAAAGAATGGTAGGATCTACGGGAGAGGAGCTGAAGATAATGGGCAGGCGATTGCATCTGTACTACTTACATTGAAGATTATTAGAGAGCTTAAGTTAACGCCGAAGAAGAATCTAGGTTTAGTTTTCGCAGCAGATGAAGAAGCTGGAAGCGCATATGGATTAAAATACCTTGTTGAGAAAGGATTCTTCAAGGAAGAAGATGAAGCAGTAGTCCTAGATTATGGTGCACCAGACGGGTCTGAGATAGAGGTTGCTGAAAAACACATCCTATGGCTCAGATTCACAATACATGGAATACAAGCACATGCTGCTTTCCCCCATGAAGGCATTAATGCTCATAGAATCGGGGTCCGTCTAGCATCAACACTCGACCAAATACTACATGAAAGATTCAATAAAATAGACCCCATCTTTACTCCACCAACATCAACCTTTGAACCCACAAAGAAAGAACAGAACATAGATAATATCAACAGTGTACCTGGAACGGACGTATTCTATTTCGATTCTAGAATAATCCCAAGCTATAGTCTTGGAGAAATTCTAAATGTGATCGATAAAACCTGCAGAAGCTTCGAGTCAATCTATGGTGTAAAGATAGATGTTGAAGAAGTAATGAGGTGGGAATCTCCGCCTCCAACACCTACTGAATCTTCTATTGTAAACAATCTATCTAAAGCTCTCAAATTAGCAAGGAATATTGATGCTAAGATAATCGGGATAGGCGGGGGAACATGTGCTGCTTTCCTGAGAGCTAAGAATATACCAGCGGTCGTCTGGTCTACACTAGATAGGATGGCCCATAAACCAAACGAGTACTGCAAAATAGAAAACATTAGAAAAGATTCAGAAGTATTAACACTATTATCGGTAACTTAGTGGAGTGGAACCGGCTAAAAGCAATAGAGCAGACCTTGCAATTATCTAAGTAGACCAAGCAATTTAATATAAACTTGCTACGGAAGTCTCTATGCGAGACTACGTAAACTTGAACTACTATCTCTTATCAAGCTCTTAACAGATGACCATAAAATCAAAAGAAAAACTTTCAAGAATAGAGCAGCTCACCATAAAAGGCGACTATACTAAAACGAGGAAGCTAGTAGATGGATTGAGTTCTCATTTTGAACGCATATTATTGATGGAGGAGCTGTAATTCTAAAAGAAGCATTAAGACTGCTCGGCAGAGAAAACTGTAAAGATATTATTGAGGTTTTCCAACAACATAAGCCTATCATGAACTTTGTTCTCAATACATCAGCTTACTAGACAACCATCAATCAAGGATAAATATCATTAAGGAGCTTGGAAACCCATAGACCTACATTATGGGATAGAGGAAGAAGAAATCATACCTAGAATCCTAAAACTCTATCTTATGGAAAAATCAGGGTAAACTATTCTTGGTTCTTAATCATTAATTTATCTTGCTCTCTTTTCTCCATGCTTCCATATTGGTGGATATAGCCCCTTCTCCATGATTACTCTTTCTGTATCTACTGCTATCCCATGCTCTGCCTCTAGTATTTCCTCAGCATTCATCCTACTTACTCCGAGAGCTACGAGCTCTCCTTTAAGAGACATGAGAGCGACTGTTCTACCTTTCTTCACATTATCTTCCAGCTTTGCGATTCCTGAAACAGCTAAGTTAGCACCATTGCATATTGCACCTATAGCTGAATCAAGCAAGTACACCTTTGGGATATGCTTTACAGCTTCCTCCACAGGTCTAATGACCTCTCTTAACATAGACTCATCACCACTCCTCCATTTTCCTACAGCTTCATACAAATCCAGTAATGTTACAGCTGTACTCTCAGTAAAAGGTCCAGCTCTAATCCTTCTAAGCTCTTGCATATGTGCACCTACACCAAGATATAGACCAATGTCATAGCATAGCTTCCTAATATACGTTCCACCTGAACAGGCTACTCTCATTAAAGCATATCTTCCATCTCTTTCAAGTAGGTCTATGCTATAGATTGTTCTAACCCTAACGGTTCTTGTAACACTAGACCTGACTGGTGGAAGCTGGTATATGTCTCCAGTAAACATCTTGATAGCATGCTTCAACTCATCATCAGAGACGTCTCCATGAAGCTTCATAACACATACATATTCTTTTCCACCACTCATAACTACCCCAGCACATTTTGTAGCATCATCAAGTAGGATTGGTAAAACACCTGAAACAGCTGGGTCAAGTGTTCCACCATGACCTGCTCTCTCAACAGCTAGTAGAGACTTAACTCTACTTGTAACGTCATGGCTTGTAGGCCCCCTAGGTTTATCAAGGTTTATTACTCCAAGCTTAATATGTCTATCAAGAGGTCTATTGTAGGGGTCTTCACCAAAAGATGGATTACTCTCTACATCAATCCTTACCAGAATCTTTGATTCAATCATCCAGGGTGGAAGAATACCGCTACTCATCCAGATTCCATAACGTAAATACTCTAAGAATAATATTAATTATTCTAAAAACAAAGTGCTCCTCCAATTAATTCTAGCTTCTACGAGTTTAAATGTTTAGTCTCTCCACTATGATGTAGTCAATGGTAAAGCTTTTGGATGAACCTGTATGTATTCGCGCATATAATCTAGCAACCCTGCTTCTTCAAGCTTCTTCAACACTTCGTCATCGCTTGCATTCTCCTTAATGTCTATCTTGTGAGGCGTGAAAGCTAGATGGGATATGTTTACTCTCCTTCGCTTTACCCCTGTCAAACTTTTCGGACCTGTAACAAGAACGAAATTCTTGTCTACTACTGAGACTATGACGCATTTCTTAGAAGCCTCCCTACCAGCCGTCTTCACTACAATCCTACCAATTTCTTCTTTCATTAAACCCCCTCAATCGATAAAGTATTGCTACTATTTCAACTAGAGCTTCTGGAGTCTTATGCACGACAAGCTTATTAAAATACTCTTAGATACGAGGGAAGAGCCTGACAACTTTTACTTAATCTTTTCTCTTTGAGCCCTCCGTATTTAAATGGTTAATTTTTGGATGGTTGTAGGGCTTGCGTTTTACCCCTCTTTTCCATCAACCCTACCCTGGAAAATCAAGTAACCACACAACCCAACAAGAACAACTTCTCCTACACGATTTAAGTAAAAAATCCAAAGGCATTACCTAGTTAACAGGTTCCGAGGGAACAGGAGAATATTACATCATTTAGTAGTTAATGTTTATCATAATATCAGACGATTTGAATATTAATATAATCGTGGTGAATGTTATTGAATATGGGGAAGAAGATAGTCATCTGTATAAGCGGTTTCGCAGCAACAGGTAAGAGTACTCTAGGAAGAAAGCTTGCGAGAACTTTTCAACTCAAGTACGTCTCGGGGGGGGATGGGTTAAAAATGCTTGCTAGAGAGAGAGGCTACAGACTTATTGGGAAAGCTTGGTGGGAAACAGAAGAAGGATTAAGATTCTTAGAAGAGAGGGTGTCCAACCCTGAGTTTGATAAGCTTGTAGATCAGAAGCTAATAGAATATGCTGAGAAAGGAGGTGTAGTGATAGACAGCTGGATACTTCCATGGCTTTATCCTCATGGATTTAACATATGGTTAAAAGCTTCTGAAGATGTTAGAGTAAGAAGGCTTGTTAAGAGGAGCCATGTTGAACCAGAAGTGGCTAGACAGCTATTGAGGAAGAGGGATATTGATAGTGCTGAAATATATAGGAGATTATATGGTGTAGAGATTGGGAAAGACTACTCACCATTTCACTTAGTACTCGATACAAGTAATCTAAGCATAATCGGAGTCTATAGGATAGTTTCACAAGCTGTAAAAGAATACTTCAAAATCCAATCTATATATGAGTAGTCCACCCGCTAAGATTTTACCCACTCAAGGTATACTCTATCTCTAATTAACTGGTCCAGACAATTCTGGCAGAGCACCCCTCCATAGTATCTCTCAATAGTTCTTTCGCTATGGGATAGCTTGTAGTCCTTCTCTCTCGGTATACCATGGATTATAGCGCCGCATCTTGCACAATGATGGAAGTCCCTCTTCTCATCTTCAAAATGTACAGCGGACCTCCCACTTGGTGTTCGGACATACTTCCTCTTTCTAGACCTAGTTCTAAGACTCCGCCTCATACTCTTAGCATAAAAATATGTTGATCCACTATTTTATTTTAATTAAATTACTAAATTCATTATTATTCTATGAACGTGATGCTATTCTTTGATTTTCTTCTCAGCTTCTCTAGTTAGCTCAGACACTCCGCCTAAACCTAGTATCTTTGATATTGGTAATCCAGCTGCTATTAGAGATATTATGAACCATCCTGCAACTGTTAATTGGTTACCCTGAGAGATGAACGGGATTATCAGATCAGCAGGTAGATCGGCTATAGAACTGTTTCCATAAACTTGCCCCAAAAAGATATATGCTAAGTAGAATACAGCCAATGTTGCAAATAATGTCATGATATTCTTTTTAGCTATCTGTGCATCTATCTTCTGATAGTACTCCTGCTTCTTCATTAGTTTCTGGATAAGCTTCTCATCCCCTTTCCTTCTAGCTTCGAGTAAGCTCTTCTTATAGAGTTGGGATTCAGCCATCTTTAAAGTATCTTCTCTGGTAATTAATTTCCTCCGAATAAGGTTGGTGACCAAGCTTACCAAGACAGCTAACATAAAGATTTGAATGAGAGGATCCATGCTCTCCTTCTTAAGCTACTGGTCTTCCACTTAATAAACAATATCAGACATTAGGATGATAGAATCATGAATATTTTATGAGGTTATTCTTCTCCAAGCAATCTTCCTAGAGCTGGATACATCTCAGTCAATCTTTCTCTCACTAGTATCTGGTAGTATTGATAGAGGATTCCAGTCATAAGGAGTATACCTATACCTCCACCGAATACGTTAAAGAAGTCTCCGAAAACCGCTACCGCCCCAACCACTAAAGCTCCAAGCACAGTCACGGTGGAAATGTATCTCTCGATTATCTTAGCGATAGTAGACGGCGCACGCCTGAACCCTGGAACCTGCATACCAGCTTTTACCAATTGGTCTGCAACTTTCTCTGGAGATAATCCTCCTATGTCTACCCAGAACTTAGCGAAGAGTAGGCAGAATCCAATCATTATAAGAGCATATATAGTAGACTTTACAGGGTCATGCATCACACCGTATATGTTGTATGGTGAAGTTACGTAGTATGCTAGTCCACCTATAGGTGTCAGCGTTCTCTCTTCAACATAGCGGGTAGAATTAAACATGCCGATTATGTTCAAGAATGGATTACTATTATCCATGTTAAACCTGCTCCAGACAATGCTTGAGAGATAATATATGTTTGTGAATATAGTAGAAGCAAAGATAACAGGAATATTTGAGACGTACAGGAACTTGATTGGATATTTTGCAGCAAAACCTGAGTATCTCGCATACTGGATAGGGACTTCCACTCTAATAGCCTCTAAGTAGATTATCAAGAATAATAGTAGAAACGTGCTCGCTAGCCCTAGGATATCTGGGAACTGTCCTCTTACTAGCAGAGGTCCTACTGGCTTCCCCGAGATGCCTGCTTCGATTAACGCTAAGATTATTCCTTGATAGTATCCGTCTGGGAGTATTATTGGTGAGAAGAGGCTTACAATAATTGTCTCAGCTACGCCTACAGCTATGAATAAGCTTACACCGCTTCCCAGCCCCCAGCCTTTCTGTACAAGCTCATCCATTAATACTATTAGTGTTGTTGCTGCAACAAGCTGTAGAAATACGAGTATCTGAGTGTTGAAATCCATCTGTCCCAGCATACCAGAGAAAGTAAATACTGCTGCCTCAAACATAGTTACAACTACAGCGAATATCTTGCTTGCAGCAGTGAATACTGCTCTATCTTCAGATTTAGATAAATCTAGTTTTATTATCTGTGCGCCTACTAGTAGCTGGAGTATAAGACCTGATGTAACGATCGGCCCTATCCCCAGGGTTGTAAGTGTTCCCATACGTTGTGCGAATATTATGTTTAGTATAATCGGGTTCTGCTGTGAGAGTTTAGCAGCTTGTGGGACACCATAGAGGAAAGTATGGCTCATCAGCACATATATGACTAAGACTAACCCAGTCCAGATAAACCTCTCTCCCAAGCTAAGCTTTCTAACAGGTTTCGCAACCTCGGGGAAATACCTACCGATTTCTTTAACTACTTCTTTTGCACTAGGCAATCTTCTACACCTTTACTTCTCCTGGTTTGACTATCTCTCCTCCAGCTTCTCTAATCTTCTCCTCAGCTGTCTTAGTCCAGTTCTCAACAATTACGAGTAGGGGTCTCTTGATTCTTCCTCCACCGATTATCTTCTTAACACCCATAGAATTCAAGTCTACAACTATTCTATCATCTACAATCTTTAACAGACCTTGCTCCTCCAAGTTCTCTATAACCGTTGCTAACTGTAGTAGGTTCATAGATTTAACCTCTCTTCTATTTGGTCTGAAGAATCCATGCTTCCCAAAGTAGTCTCTATCATATCTTAGTATCCATGTCCACTTATGTTTATGTTTTCCAGATTCTCCACGTCCACCTTTTGCTCCAGTCTTCCTATGCTGACCTATCTGACCCCAGCCGTGAGTCCTACTACCTCTCCTCTTCCTAACCTTCCTAAACCTTGTAGGCAATTATTCTCACAATCCTAACCGTCTCAGCAATTAATAAGAATTTCAAGATACTAGACTATTTTTAAGACATTCTAACCGCGAGTTCATTTATCTTCTCTCCACGGTACCCGTATTCTCCCCCCGCATTGAAGGGCTTCTTGATTGTTTTCTTGAACCCATTTTTTGGAGGGTGCAGTCTCAGATATGGTTTAAGCCCTTTATCTCTTAGCTTGCTTAACGTTATCTCTCCCTTGAATATTTTCTCTGCGAGTTCGTCAAGGTTACTGTAGCCTAGCTTAACGATATTCTCATCTCTCAATCTTATTCTTCCATTGAATTCAGCTCGTTTTAAGAGTCTTTTTACGGTTTCTAGTGTCGGCTCACCCCAAGTAACATAATGTACTACTTTCTTTAACATTCCTTCAAAACTAGGGTCTTTCGGAACAAATACCGCATAGTTTGCTCTAGGTAAGTTAAGCATTTCAAGAGTGTCTAGTTCTTCTCGATTAGCTTTTACACTTCCTTTAATCCTGATGACAAGATAGCATCCCACGTTATTGCTTGCCGACATAGCTACGCTCATCCCATAGAACCTACAGCTAGGTCACTGAAGTTTCTAATAAATTTCATCAGACTAGAAACACGAATCTATCCTACATCCAGATAGGAAGAATACATTTTGCGGAATAAGACGCTAATTAAGAGTTTTAAACGTAGACTCCATATCCTAAAGCTGCCTCCACAAGGTTGGCAGTATTATCTTGTTAGTATTTTTCAAAGCCATGTAAGTTGCTCCTGCAAAAGATAGTGTTGTTCTAGTTTCCCCAAAAGTTCTAGTCCAGACATCTTTTACTCCTGCTAACTCTAAAACTATCTTTGCTGTCTCTCCAGCAACTACTCCTAAACCTCTAGGACCAGGTAGAAGCTGTATCCTCACGCTCCCCCATTTCCCTTCAACTTTAGTCGGTAGGCTATGCTCTGTACCGCATGAGCACTCCCAGCTTCCACACCCCCTAACAACCGGGATAAGCTTCATCTTAGCATTCTTGATAGCTTTCTCGATTGCTGAGACTACGTGGATAGATTTTCCCATTCCAAGCCCAACGTATCCATCTCTATTACCTACAACTACGATTGCTTTAAACCTGCTACGTTCACCTGCATCCGTCTGCTTCTGCACGAGCTTTATATCTATAACTTCCTGTTCCAATCCAGGTAGTAAAGCATCAACAATCTCGGGTTCAGCTATCTTCCAGTGGTTTGCAAATATTTCATCTATTGAAGTTATCTGCCCCTGAGCTACCATTCTACCTATCTTAGTCTTGGGAACCCATTCACTTGAAGCACTCATGCCTCTCCAACTCTCTGCACAATATTCTTTCTAATTTCTTCAAAGTGCTCAGCTAATCTAGTATAGATATCTTCTGGAGATTTAGAAAACTGTATTGTCTCAATGTTTCTCTCCCTGATCATCTGATAGTATTCTTGTATATGTGTACCTTTTATTCTTTCCTCCCCAGGCAGTTTCTCACTACTCACCCTCACATCTATGCCTGCATCTGTGAATCCTTTAACAGCAGCGAAAAGTCTAGATCCGCTTATGGGAGTGTATAATCCAATATCGACTATAGCCTTCTCTACACCTTTCTTCTTAGCTAGTAAGCCTGCTAGGAATCCTGTAAGATAAGCTGCTGGAAGATTCTTAGTACCTGCTCTCCAACCATAATCTAGAAGATGCTTAGAAGTAACTGTTATAAGCGTCTTATCCCCGCCTACCCTAGACTCAACTACTTGGATTGTTATGTACCTATTACTCTTCCTAATAACTAGTCTCGGGAGACCAGATTTAACAAGTTTTAAACGTACTCTATAATCTGTAACCCCCTCTCTCCTCCTTCTAGGGGGCCTCCTCTTTAAGACCTTTAAACGGCTCATAGAAGCGGTCTCCTAATAAGTTTATTTGCTTCTAGGTAGGCTACCATATCAGATGTAGATTTGAATGCTCCTGCTTTAACCATCTTGTAGATCCTCCTATATGTTGAAAAATCAATAAGCTTCTTCTCCCTTAGTTCTTTCAATTTCCTTCTCTGAGCTCTAACCTTAAGCATCCACTTCTCTTTTCTCGAGACTACGCTATATTTACCGCCTTTCTTACTTCCATAACCTCTGCTCCTCCTTTTTTCTTCTCGTTCTCTTGCTCTAACTCTACTTACCCCTTTTGAGTGAACTTTATATATTGCACCATCTTTAATCAATCTCTTAATATCTTCTCTAGTGATGGCCTCAGATATTTCATCTATTCTCTCAGAGTCGAATCTAACTCTAGTCTCACCGCACTTCAATAACTTAGCTGCAAGTCTTTTTTGAAGTTCTAACTTATTTGTCATCTTACTTCACTTCACCACTTTCTTTAGCTTCTTCTTTAATCTCTTCTGGCGAGATTATTTCAGGTTTCTCAGCTCCAGGAACTGTTATAGCTATTGGATTCAATACTTTTAAACCCTTCTTCTCAGCCTCCTCCATTATCTTGATCTTCTTCAATCTGCTTACTGAGCTTGCGATCCTAACAGCGTATATTGTAGGATCTAAGCCTTCAAGGTCTTCAACTCTATGAATTAGTACTTCTTTGAATCCGCTTGGATGTAGACTCCTATACTTCCGAGGGGTTCTATATCCGACCTTTACGAGTTGTGGAGCACCACTCTTCTGGAGCCTCATCTTACTATCTTTCCCCCTAGGCTTCCTCCAGTTAGGCTTCAACCTAACATACCTCCAACTCTCCTGACGGGCGAATTCTGGACGCTTACTCTTCATCTCTTTAATCTTCTTAGGGATTCTAACTGGGCTCAATCTATACCCACCTTCTTTTCAAATAAGTATATTCCATCGAGGAACTTCCTCAAGTCTTTTCTTCTAACTCTTGTTGCAGCTTCTATATTAGCTGCAGTCTGCCCTACTGCTTGTTTATCTATCCCTGATACTATTATATCCTCGCCTTGGACTTTAACGTTGGTATCCGCTCCAACTATCTTAGCTTTCCTAGCATATCTTTCTCCAATAAAGTTTTCTATGATTACTGTATCTCTTTGAACCTTCACGTTTATAGGGAAGTGTGTTGATACTACCTTAAGCTTGTATGTGTATCCTTTTGTAACCCCTGTAAACATGTTCTTTATCGATGAAGTAACAGTTCCAATCATCGACTTAGCTCTCTTCCCCTTCCCTGGATACTTGATTACGATCTTTCTTCCATCTAGCTCAATCCTAGCTCCAGTATGTGAAAGATTACTAACTAATTCTCCAAGTTTCCCCTTAACCTTAATGATAGCTGGGCTAGAAACTTCTACTTGTATACCCTCTGGGATTTCTACCTCCTTTATTATGAGAGGCAACTTCCACCTATCACCCCTAGTATACGTATCCTATGAGTTTCCCACCAATATTCATCTTCTTGGCTTCTAGATGTGAGAATACGCCCTTGTTTGTTGAGACTATCAATATACCGATATCTCTACTTGGGAGGTATCTTTTCTCCCATTCATCATATTCATTTTTCTTTACACTATATCTAGGTCTAATAGGAGCGGAACGGTTAATCCTACCCAATAATTGTATCCTGAACTTTCCACCTCTACCATCCTCAATATACTCAAATGCACCTATATACCCATGCCTCTGAAGCACCCGTAGAATATTCGCTATAAGCTTACTAGCTGGGTAGATGCACTCTCTATTCCTGACAGCTTCATTATTCTGTAATGTTGTGAAGAGTCCTGAAACCAAGTCTCTACTCATTTCATCGATCCTAAACCTGCAAATAACCATGCTATCTAATTAATTATTCGCTGCTAAAGAGTGGAGACGTGGAAGAGGTTAAATTCCCCTCAGTAGCAAGCTTAACTAAAACTCTAGAGGTACTTCTTAGATAGTAGGTCTTTAATGCCGACTTTAATCTAGTCATAGAGTGCAAAGTTTATTCATAAACTTTGAAGCCTAGGCTCGGTGCTACTTCATTGAAACATCTCCTACATAAGTAGAGCTTATACTTTCGAATAACTCCTACGGTCGTTCCACATCTCTTACACTTCACAACTCCCTTACCAAACTTCCTATCCTTCGGCGGCTTATGCTTCACTCCTCTAATAAGCCTCCTTCAACTATTTCACCAAAAGGATCACCATTATTTAAGAATATCTAGTTTTCACAGTTCTCAATCCAATTTAAGTAGACTATGTAATAGCTTAATTCATTCATATCTAAAGTTTACTAGATAAAAGGAAGTACGTCTTAATTGATAGATGGTGGAGGGAGATGATGCCTCCATGTGAGATGATGGCTAAGAGCTTCCTACCAGCTATCAGGGGTTTGGTGGTTTATGAACTCTATTCTATAGGGTATAGCCAATTAAAGATCGCATCCATCCTGGGTTTATCCCAGTCTGCTATAAGTCAGATCCTCTCAAAGCCTAAGGATACATATGTTAAATCACTAGTAGATATGGGATTAAGCATGGATGAGATAACTTCTTTAACCAAGCTAATTACTAGAGATATCCTACATGATCCAGTTAGAGCTACTTTGACACTATATTCTTTCTGGATGGATTCATTATCTAGAGGCATCTTCTGTAATTATCATAGAAGTATGTACCCTCAACTTTCTACATGTGAGATCTGTTTAAAGAAGAAGATAGAGCTCCAAGATACTGACAGAGCCCAAGTACTAGCTAGATTGGAGAGAGCTGTAAAGATGGTCGAAGAAGCAAGATATTTTGTAAATGTAATGCCTCAGGTAGCTGTAAACATTGTTGAATCAGTTAAAGATGCTAAGACAATCGAAGATGTTGCAGGTATCCCTGGAAGGATAGTAATGCTACGTGATAGGCCTAAAGCTGTTAGTAGACCAGAATTCGGTGGGTCTAGACATCTAGCAAGAGTACTGTTGACAGTTAAGAAGTACTCATATAATGTGAATTCGGTGATCAATCTAAAGTTTGATGAGATTGTTGAAGCAGCAGTAAGATGCCTTGGTTTAAGATATTCAGAGACAGCGAAAAATATTGTTGTAGGTAGAGACATGGAAGAACAAGTTATAGAATCTATATCGGAGGAATTTAAGAAAGCAGGCAGCCTAGATGTAGTATTTGATAGAGGTGGCCACGGTCTAGAACCTAATACTTACGTCTTCGGAGAAGACTCAATAAAAGTAGTTGAAAAAGCATTAAAAATAGCTAGGAAATATGTTGAGATAAAGAGCATCCGCGAGTCTCTAACAATTTAATTGCAATACAATATACGAGTCTTAACAAATATAATGCGTACTTTCTCTATCAAAGCCCCTAATGATTTTTGTATCTCTACCTATTCTTCCAGGCCCAATCATCTGTAATTCAGGGTATAATTCAAACAATGAGTTTGTTGCAAGATGGTATGTTATATGGTCTTCGCCTAACACTTCCGTTACTATTCTCTTAACTAGTACTCTTACTTCTTCCTCATCTATGTATCCTAAGCTATGAAGGTATTCATGAAGAAGGATAACGAAAACGTATGAGTTTACTTCAATCTTGTTTCTAGCTACCTGGAGAAATGCTTCTAGTAAGGCTTCATTCATTACAATCATGTTGCTTCCAACCTCATGCATTGCACCCATATTATTTGGTAGTTCCATTAAGACCAGCTCTAAACCAGCTCTATGAACTCCAAGTGTTTTCTTTACTGCTTTCTTTACAAGCTCAAATATCTCTCCAAAAGTACTTGCTTCCCCAAGCTTCTTCTTAAATTCCCCCATCATTCAACCATTTCTCCACTCCCAAATATATAGGAGTATCTCAAGTAAAATTTTATGAGTTGAATTCCTACGAAGCAGATTTCCTAGTACTGTAAGATATCAATTGTCAAAAGTGGCCATCTAAAATCGTGTGGCCACAAGAAGTAATACATGTAAGTTCTCCGAAAATCTATCATAGTATCATTTAACGTTGCTTGTATCCATCCATCACCCTCATAAACGAAAAATACTCGAATCCCATTCTGGCCACATGAAAAATCATGTAATTAATTCGCTAAATATACTCTGATTTTTCATGCTTCATTGAACTTACTATCTGCTCAGGTCTTATCACTGAGACCCCGGTTAATCCACCCAAGACTTCTATCAATACAATGTAATCTGGATTCTTAAGATCTACTCTCCTCTCGATTTTCTCTGCCACGGCTTTTATAATATCTTGACTTGAGAGAGACGTATGTCTCTTCTCAACCGTTATCCTGAAAGAAGATTCTTTAGGAATCTTACTTGATAGTTTACAGGCTGCTTCTGCGATATCCTCGATCTTCGTTGAGACGACTTCTTCAATCGGTATGAATCTTAGAAGACTACTAATCCTCCAAGGCTCACTTGATAATATCTCCCTAACCTTCTCTATAACATAGAATGGGTCTAGGTTTGTTAAAGCTGTTATGAGACCTGAAATCTTAGTCATCTCAACTTCAGGCTCTTTATCTCCTAGATATATCAGAAGGTCTCTAAGCTCGGAAGCTGCAATGGCTTCTTGCCTCCTAAAAGTTGTGACAATTAGATTGAATCTCTTCAACCCCTCCCCACATAATATTATTCTAGAGGCTAAATTTCAATATTATATATTATATCTTTTCTAGTACAAGGAGTATTAATATTATTGTGAAATTTTTAACCTAGAACCTACAAAGCCTAGGATAGATGAAGTCATGAAGTTGGAGATGGAGGGGTTCAAGAAATTAACGAGCGTTGAGAAAGCTCTCCAAATATTAAGAGGGGTACTAGAAGAGCAGGAAAAGAGAGATACGGAAGTTCTCCCATTAACGGAATCACTTGGTAGAGTTTGTGGAGAAGATATCTATGCTCCATTCGATATTCCATCTTTCGACCGTAGCGCTGTAGATGGATATGCAGTCATCGCTGAGGATACATTCAGTGCTTCTCCATCTAATCCGATAGAGTTGAAGATTGTAGGCTCTCTAATGCCTGGTGATGGACCAGGCTCCCTAAAGATTGATAAAGGTGAGGCAGTAGAAGTAGCAACTGGCGCTCCACTACCTCTTAATGCTAATGCTGTAGTAATGGCGGAGGATGCTAAGATAGTTGAACCAGGCTTAATAGAAGTGTATAAGCAGGCTCACCCCTTCCAGAATGTATCAAGAAAAGGAGAAGACTTTAAGATAGGAGAACTAGTAGTAGGGCGTGGTACGAGAATTAAGCCTTGGCATATAGGTGCTTTAGCATCTTTCAATATTAGCCATGTAAAGGTTTTCTTGAAACCTAGGATAGGAATACTATCTACTGGTAGTGAACTTGTTGAGCTGGGTTCAGAACTCAAGCCTGGAAAAATAGTTAATAGCTCAAAAATTATGTTGAAAGCACTGATTAATTCATGTGGCGGAGAACCAGTAGACCTAGGTATAGTTGAAGATGATGTTGAATCAATATTAGAGAGGATCGAAGATGGCTTAAGAAGTTGCGATGCTTTAATAACTACTGGTGGGACAAGCATAGGTAGAAGAGATTTAGTACCCGAAGCAGTCAACCTCATCGGGAGAGTATTAGTGCATGGGTTGGCTATCAGACCCGGTAAACCCACGGGCTTTGGATTAGTTAAAAATAAGCTTGTATTCATGCTCTCAGGATTCCCAGTAGCAGCTCTGATAGGCTTTAACCTATTCGTGAAACCAACTATAGAGGCACTGTTAGGTACCAGAAGTGAGCCACCTCCGAAAATTGTTGGAAGACTTACAAGACGGGTAGCATCACTCTCAGGGATGAGGAGTTACGTTAGAGTAAAATTGATAAAGCATGGTAGCAGCTATATTGTTGAACCATTAAGGTTGACTGGTTCAGGATTAATCTCAACACTGACAGAAGCTAATGGATTATTAGTTATTCCTGAAAACCTAGAAGGATATGATGAAGGAGAAGAAGTAGAAGTAGAATTATTCGATCCAGTAATACAGGGTAATGAAACTTAATAGGGTGCGGAAAAGAATACCTAGAGTATGGGAATATTAACCTTTCAAGATACGTTAATAGTGAACTCATCTCTAAACTTTCTAGCCTAGGTGTATTGTCGTTGAGTCGCAAAAATTGAGATAAAAATCATCCATCCCGTCAACTTTTACTTAAGTTTTCTTATTTTATAAATTCTAAATCTTTAGACAGTTGGGTGAAGAACTCTTCTCGCAACTCAGTACACAAAAGGTATCCATTTGAGTAACCCCTTATCCTACTATGCATATACCTAGATACACAGCATCCATAGTATTCAATGGATCTGGAGATGGGTATGCTGAGCTATGGCTAATGGTTAGGAAGATGGATATGTAGAGGTATTCGAGTATGGTCAGGGGAGGATAGAGAATAGACGACTATTAACAGCCTTTAATAATTCAAGATACAGTAAAGAGTATGGGTATTGCTCATAGTATAGAGGAGCATTCTTGATAGACTCTAATAATTGCTCAAGATGTGGTTCTAAGCTTAAGAGAATATATAGAAACTAGAATCTTTCATCGGCTACCCCGATTAATTATTGATGGTTGCAAGAGAGGAGAGGATTTACAGAGCTGAAGTTGGCAGGCTTCAAGCTATATAATGGAGTATTATACCTACATACATGTTAAAGTATGTTAAAGATGGAAGATTGAAGGGTTTAATGATATAGAAATAGACCATGTGTATTATAGTCTATAGAGGTTAGAAAGATTGAAAGATTAAAAGGACAATGTAGCATTCCCTTACTTGTAAGATAAGAATGTTCGATGATCTTTAAATTTAGAGGATATAATGTAGTTGGAGAGATGGCCCTAGTCTTCCATAAACTTGTATCTCTTGAAGAAGCTCTTAGAATTATTGATGAAAAACTAGGAGGGATAAAACCTCTGGGTGAAGAGTTTGTCCCATTATCCTATGCTTACGGTCGTATACTTGCAGAAGATGTTTATGCACATGTTGATTCTCCACCGTTTGATAGGAGTATAGTGGATGGGTATGCAGTTATAGCTGAAGACACATATAATGCTGATGAAGCAAACCCTGTTAGGCTAAAACTATTAGGTAAGGTTGAGGTCGGAGATGTACCAAGTATAGAAATTTCAAGGGGAACGTGCGTGGAGATATCCACAGGTGCACCGATACCTCGTGGAGCAGATGCTGTGGTCATGGTAGAGTATACTAAGGCTGAAGATGGAGACATACTGGTTTATAGAAGTGTATCTCCAGGAGAGAATATTGCGCAAACAGGGTCTGATGCATCTATTGGAGACTTAGTATTGAGGAGAGGTAGAAGAATAGGCCCTAGAGAGATAGGAGCTCTAGCAGCCGTGGGATGCAGTGAGGTTAAAGTTTATGTTACACCTAGAGTAGCTGTATTCTCAACAGGTAATGAGCTAACCCCCATATCAGAGAAACTCAAACCAGGCAAAATATATGATGTTAACAGTCATGCTATATCAGCAATGTTAAAAGATTTAGGTGTAAAAGTTGATTTCCACGGTATCCTACCCGACAACTATACGGTTATCAAGAAATCTATTGAAGAAGTATTAGAAAAATACGATATAATTGTAACTTCAGGCAGTACCTCGGCTGGGTTTGGAGATATAATTTATAGAGTATTCGAAGAACTCGGAGGAGTACTCATCCATGGGTTAAAGATTAAGCCAGGTAAACCTACCGTTATAGCTGCTACAGAAGATAATAAGATATTGATAGGCTTACCTGGACTCCCCCTCTCAGCTATGATGGTATTCATGGTTCTAGCTAAACCTGTCATTATGAAGATGATGGGGGTGCAAAGTATTGGAGAAGAAAATACAGTTAAAGCAAAGACGCCTATAAGAATTGAGACAGGAAAGGGTAGGAGGCACCTCATCCCCGTCCAGGTATTAACTTCTGCGGAGGGACTTACAGCTTACCCATTAATTGGAGATTCAGGTGCAGCTACAATATTATCTATAGCAGATGGCTTCATAGATATTGAAGAAGAAAAACAGTATATATCTGAGGATGAAGAAGTCGTAGTGAAACTATTCCAACCATTAAAGATTCCCAGTATCTCTATCGTTGGAAGTAATTGTCCAGCTCTCAGCATCCTTTTAGATGAAGCAGGATTATGGGATGCTAAACAGGTTAATGTAGGCTCATTTTCAGGTTGGAGAGCATTAAAGAGAGGTGAAGCAGATATTGCTGGAACGCATCTACTAGACCCTGAAACACGTAAATACAATATCCATATGCCTAAGAAGATGGGTTTAGAGGATAAAGTAGAAATCTACAGAGGATACATTAGAACAATAGGTCTTGTAATAGCCAAGGAAAACCCTAAGAATATCAAGAACCTAGAAGATATCCTAAGAGAAGACATCATATTTGTAAATAGAGTAAAAGGCTCAGGTGTCAGAACGTTTCTAGAGATAAGATTAGCAGAACTTGGAGTAGGAGAACCTGAGAAGAAGATTAGAGGATATACTTACGAAGTTAAAACGCATACAGCTGTAGCATCTGCTGTTGCTCAAGGGAGGGCTGATGTAGGGATAGCGGTAGGATACGTTGCAGAACTCTATGAGTTGGATTTCATCCCCCTAGCAGAGGAATACTTCGACTTTGCAGTCAGGAAAGACAGGTTGTCGAAAGAAAGTGTAAAGAGGTTCATAGAAACCTTGAGAAGCGAAACTTTTCACAGGAAGCTTAAGGAAATACCTTATTATAAGACGTGTCCCGAGACTGGTCAAAAGATATTATAAAGATGTAATTTTAGGGAGAGTGCTGGACGATGAGTTAAAGTAGCTGTGACTGGCGGAAATGTCTAGATCACCATTACACATCGGGATAATCTTATCACCTTGCCGGCCGATAGCTTTTACTACTCATCAGTCAGTAGGGTTTGTCGTCAAGAGATATGCTTTTCTCAAAGATTTCAATATCATCAACTCCAGCCTATATATCGTCTTCACTTCTTGTAGACTGTTAATTACCTCAGCGACCTTATTTAAAACTTTTACCCTCCCTTTAGCATTTATGTATAGGTTTACTGTGAACCTTGTAATATGTTTTAAGTCTAGGTTGTATCGCCCTCTATTCTTATCTGGTGTATGTCCCAGCAATCCTTTAAGTCTTGTCATGGCTAGATGTAGCGGTAGTTTCACCGTAAGTTTAGCAAGTATAGTTAATTCTATTATCACTTTTCTGTTCGTTAGTTTTTCTCCTCATTAGACAATGAATCTACAAAAGATATTCGGTAAGGTAATACCGTAACCTCAGCAATTAAGTAAACAATATATTCCCTAGCCGACATGTCTAGTATGTTATGGTAAAGGCAGGAGGATATGCAAATAGAATTGCTTGGGTAGACTTGACGAATAAGAAGGTTGAATATCAGGAAGTAGATGAAGGAGAAGCTAGGAAATTTATTGGAGGTAGAGGGCTTGGAGGTAGAATAATTCTCAAGCATGCTGTCGGTAAAGATCCCCTCTCACCGGACAATGTACTAGCAATAATGAATGGACCCCTGACTGGAACACTCACACCTATGAGTGGTAGGATATGCGCTGTATCTAGAGCTCCTCTTACCGGTATATTTGGAGACTCTCATGCAGGAGGATGGGCTGGCGCAACGCTAAAATGGGCTGGATTCGATGGAATAGTACTCGCAGGCGCAAGCGATAAACCAGTCTACCTGCTTGTAAAGAATAAGACTGTATCCATCGAGGATGCTTCGAACCTATGGGGTAAGACAACGGAAGAAGCATATTACATGCTACGAGAGAAGCACGGCGAAGAAGTACAATTCTATGGAATAGGACCAGCTGGAGAGAGTAAAGTGAAGTTTGCAAACATAATGCACTATGGCAGACAATCAATGGGTAGAGCCTCAGGTAGAACTGGTATGGGTGCAGTGATGGGGTCGAAGAAGGTTAAATGTTTAGCAATACTAGGTGAAGAGAAAGATATGCCTAAACCAGCTAGACCAGATGAATTCGAGAAAGCAAGACAGCAGGCTTTAAAGAAGATTAATGAAAGTCCTGTTACTGGGCCTAAGAAAGGTGGATTATCCGTATATGGAACATCCGTACTAGTTAATCTTGTTAACGAGATCGGTGCATGGCCTACTAGAAACGCTAAAGATACAATGTTTGAATTCGCCTACTATATCTCGGGGGAAAACCTAAGAGGTACAATACTTAAGAATACGCCTACATGTCATGCATGTCCAGTAGCGTGTAAAAGAGAAGTACAAGTATTTGATGGAAAATTCAAACACAAGTCTGAGGGACCAGAATATGAAACAGTATGGTCTCTAGGAGCAATGATAGGCGTTGGACACATTGAAGCAGTCTCCTACCTAAACTACTTAGCAAACCTTTACGGACTAGATACTATAGAGCTTGGAGCTACACTTGCAGTAGCCGCAGAAGCTTCTGAGCGTGGATTAGTTAAAGAGAGAGTAGAGTGGGGAGACGTAGATAAATTTGTAGAGCTTACTAAGCGGCTTGCATATAGAGAGACTGACTTAGGGAATACTCTAGCTGAAGGAGGAGCTAAAGCCGCTCAATTGCTTGGAGACCCAGATTTAGCGATGGCTGTTAAAGGTCAATGTATCCCCGCATACGATCCCAGGGGTTTGAAGGGATTTGCACTTGGATATTCAGTTTCAAATAGAGGAGCATGCCACTTAAGAGCTTATACGCCTGCTTCAGAGATTCTAGGAATACCTTACAAGACTGACCCTCTAGCTGTAGAGAATAAAGTAGAACTCATACATCTACTGGAGAGGCTATTCGCATTTGTAGACAGTCTTGACCTATGTAAATTCAGTACATTCGCTCTTGGACCTGAAGATTACGCAGCTTTATTCTCAGCTTATACTGGGTGGGACATAAGTGCAGATGATGTTCTAGACATAGGTGAGAGGATCTGGACTCAGGAGAGATACTTTAACCAACTACATGGTCTATCCCGTAAAGATGATAGGCTTCCGAAGAGGTTCATGACTGAACCATCTCCTAGTGGACCATCAAAAGGTCATGTAATAGATGAAGCAACACTGAACAAGCTACTAGATGAATACTATAAGAAGCATGGATGGAACATGGATGGAACTATACCGGAAGAACGTCTCAAACAACTTGGAATAATCTAACCTCAACCCTCCTTATTTTTTCTAGTCGATAAGAATAGAACATGCTGGGCATCTAGGCGATCTAACTATAGGTATAGATGTAAACTCGAGATTCAATCCATCAAAGATTAGTATCCTATCAGTGAATGGTTTACCTACACCTGTGATTATCTTTACTGCTTCAAGAGCTTCAAGGCACCCTATTACCCCAGGTATAGGGCCTACAACAGGTATAGTATCATATTCCGGCGGAGCTAAAGGTATCAAGCATCGGAGACATGGACCCCTACCAGGGATAATTGTCATCAATCTACCCTCAAAAGAATATACTGCTCCATGTATGAATGGTATTCTAAACTCGATACACTTATCGTTAACTATCAACCTTGTTTCGAAATTATCCAATCCATCAATAACCAAGTCTATATTTCTCAGTAACTCTTCTACATTTTCAGAAGTAATCTTCTCTGGTATTGGTTCAATGATAATATCTGAATTAAGAGACTTAAGTCTCTCAGCAGCAGCTTCAACTTTAAGCCTCCCAAGATCCTTCTCAGAGTATGGTATTTGACGATTTAAGTTATTCAATTCTAGCACTCCATTGTCTACTATTCTTATAAATCCAACTCCAGCTGAGGTTAGATATGTTGCAGCAACTCCTCCAAGCCCGCCTACTCCAACTACCAATACCCTGGAATTCTTAAGCTTAATCTGCCCCTCAACACCTAGCTCCGAAATCCTTATCTGCCTATCATACCTCTCCATCTCTCTCATACTTAGCGCGTGCATATTAAACCAATATAAACTGGGCTTCTAACACAATTTAAGAATTAAAAAGAAAGGATATCCCACCCACTTCCATCCAAGAAAGTAGAATAATAGAGTTTCTTACCGTTATAGATTGCTTGCTCTACCTGAGTCCATACGTTGAGGGGAAGATGAGTCAAAGCATGCCTCTTCAAAGTTTCTGAGTTCATTGATGCTGCCAGCATCAATGGATAAGCATTCCGCTGGGTCTCAGCACTCATGCTTCTTATTATTCTCTATTTACATATCCGCGAAAGCAATCACAAGAGGAAGAATGTTCTTCTATCTTCTATATTTAGTGGGGTTATGAAGTTATCATCAACAAAAAATAACCTGTCAACTAGGTAATACCTTCTATGTGTTATATTTGGAGAAATATTTTCTAACTGAGGGCAAAGAAGGAAATCCAAAAAGAAGAAATAAGCCATAAAGAATCAAAATTAAAAATTTGAGGGAGGAGCTGGTTTGGTAGCCCTAGCCACCCAATAAACATACTTCCGGTCCTCGCTTCGAGCGTTTTGGGCTCGCCGAGGCTAAATTATTCTTCATGTGGGTCTTGCTAGGGCTTATGCCCCAGCTCCGTCCCCAGCGAGCCCTATCTGCTTTCTTGCTCCAATCACCATCCATAGAACCCTCCTCATATCTTTGTATCTTGGTAGATGTAGCTCATTATTCTTCCGTAGAATAGCATTAGTAAGCATCATTAAATATTTCTGAGCTCGATGATTATACTTCTTCATCTTTCTAGCATCATATCCCTTTGCCTTGTACAACCCGTGAAACCTCACAGAACTACTGTATGAGGTAGACCTATTGTATACTAGTTCTCCAGCCAAGCCTGTTAATCCATTGATATCTTCTGAATCCAGTCCAAGATTCTTAACTATATCTGTGAATCCTGGAATTAGTTTAATGGCTCTATCAACGATCTCTCTCCTAACATCCTTGAGCCTCTTCTCTAATATCTCTACATCGCTCTCAACATCAACACCAACTATGCTAGCATTTCTAATTCTTTGGAGGTTTTTGTATAACATATTCTCTCTCATTAATAGTGGTCTTAGCTCAATATCAATGATAGTCAGAGGCCTAAAGTATCTATGGGTATTGTTTTTAATCAGTGATAACTCATATGCCTTCCATAGAAGATATGCATCTCCTCTATCACTCTTTGATACTTTACCAGTCTTAGCTTTCAACTCTTCCTTGAATCTTCCACGTATCTCCTTCCACTTCCATGGACGAGTGAAATAATAGACTTTCCTACCATTACTGATTACTTCTTTAAGCTGTTGCCACATATTCGGGAATATCGATGAGTCTAAGTATATTTCATCGTATTCTTTGAGTTCGGTGAGGCTATCGACCTCGAAGAATACATCCTTCTCGGGGTCATAGCATGCATGCTTCTTAGAGTTATTATTTTTCTTTGGATTCCACTTTGTATCAATGAATACCATTCTAGACATCCTCCACCACCTCTGAATTAAATATCCCCTCAATAACCTCCTTAACATCTCTGTACAATTGTTCAGCAATCCCTCCAAGATACCTTGAGGCATCCACCCTGAACCTCTCTAGGTCTTCGAGGAACTCATTAACCTTGGCAATCTTCAACTGATACGGTAGCTTAGTAGATAATATGCTTAGTAGATTGTCTAGACTGTTCAAGAGTTCTCTCAGCTCATAATCAAGCCCCTGCTCGAAGACATCCCTAAACCTATCGTATACCTCGAATACTTGCTGTCTCCAGAGCTTCACCTGTCTAACATCGAAACACTCTAACCCAGCCATCCTATATCAACCCCGATAGAGACAATAGTAGTGGTAGGATTATCCAGATGATAATCCATGGATATAATGGATCTTCTATAGGATACGGCGGTAGTTTTCTTACAACTGCTTCCATAGCTTTATTTAGGAGTTCTAAGACCTTCCTCAACATCTTCATCACCAACGGTGGTTGTCGAAGTACTCTATGAAATCCTCGAAATCATTGTCTTCATCGGTTTCAAAGATGGCTTCAATGATAAGGTCGAAGTCTTCGACGGTATCATCGTCGGGGGCGGGTACTGCCGTGGGAGCATAC
>Ga0185307_1000488_pt1 | contig 24742 bp, 25 predicted proteins | sample LHCtaG_FD_128010 | JGI IMG/M metagenome (GOLD analysis project Ga0185307, IMG submission 128010) | Hot spring microbial communities from Little Hot Creek, USA to study Microbial Dark Matter (Phase II) - LHC4sed_matched (SPADES... | ecosystem: Environmental > Aquatic > Thermal springs > Hot... | reverse complement strand
AGAAGCCTAATAGAATCCGTATACTCATCATTCAAGCAGAGAACTAAAATATTCTTCAACAATATAACATCAAACCCGCTCAATAAAAGCGAAAGATTCAGGAGATCAATAGCATGCTGGAACCTAACAATAAAACTATTCATACTATACTACAACCACTTAAGGAGGTGAAGCTAAGTTGCCACGTCCAAACCCCTAACTGGAGATAAAAGTATGATTAATATTAGACCTCAGAATTGGGTCTATACTGACAGAGAGGGCTACATATTCTTACTGAAGGGGTCGAGTAGATTACAGTTAGAAATCGATTTAACAGGCTTACTCGAAAGGCCCTTTGAGACGAGCATCATAAACGTCTCTCATCTCTATATCGCTATAACTCCAAATAAAAGGGAGGATTTATCTTCCTCGCTACTAAGTGCCGTTAAATGGAGGCTTATAGGGAATATCAGAGGTGTTAGGGAAAAGCTTGGGTGGCTCTGGAGTAGTGAGGATGAGGATAAGTTTTGGTGCTTCAATCAATTTCTAAATGAATCTGAGAGACTTTTTGAGCAGGGCAGATATAAGGAGACCGCATATTTTCTTACCGAGTGTTTTAGGATAGTTGCTATTTTAGAAGAGAAACTTGCACTTAAGTCTACAATAGATTCTTTGGTGGCACCGATAGTGATACTGGTCTTAGCCGCATTCTCAATACTAATGGCTAGGCTAATAGCCTCCAACAAGACTGGACCTTTAGCGGCAATCATATTTCTAGTCTCTCTCGCAGCCTTCTCATACATTCACCCCTACGTGCAAATGCTTTTAGTGAGAGCGCCAGTTGAACTAGCTAAGGCATTCCGAGACTTCTGGGACGCGCTATCATGGTGGCTAAAACACGGGATCACTGTATATATTACTCAGCCAGCACCTCGAGAGATTGCTCTCAGTCTTCTGGCATCTATGCTTGTATCCATACTTATATCGACTGTCTTCATAGTTAAAGCTGGCAAAGCGAGGGGGATGTATCCTCAGCTCTAGATCAAGCTATTAAGAATATAAGGCGTAGAAGGCTTAGGTCATCCCTTACTCTCCTAATTATTCTAGCGGTCTCTTCAGCATCCATACTGCACGCTGCTGCAGTATCCTATAGTCTAGTTGAGAGAAGATATAGTGTAAAACCTAACCCAAATCTAAAGCTAGGCATAACAGTTCATAAATATGCTCTGGACTATTTTTGGTGGACGGTTTCGAAGAACCTCAAGGTTCCCCCGAAATTTTACATGTAGCTGAGGCAGAGTGGCTTTTAAAGGTTCTTGAAGCCGAAGAGTATTCGATCGTAGGGGTTGGGTTTACTCAACTCATCTTAGAAGAAATGGCATCCTTTAAGGCGGTTGCTCTAACATTAAATTTATCTTATGGGCTTAAGTATTTGGGCTTGGAGAAGCCTTAATATCCTATAGGGAAAATATTGATGAAGATTGGGCTCTGCTAAGCGACGAATTCATCGGCCAAGTTTCAATAGGAGATACTATACTACTTGGTGAGGTTAAGCTTAGGGTTGCGGGCTTCTTTAACAAATCTAGGGTAATGTCAATTAGATAGATTGACGGGTCTCCTCTCATGCCTGAAGAGAGTCTTTCTAACCATTCTAAAATCAACTCCACAAACACCTATAGGTGTGATTGAGAAAACGAGGGAGATGTTGAAGATTATAGCTCCATATGAGAGGATGAAATCTTTCGCATCCATATATAGGCTCTCCATAGCCTTCTCTGGTTTGGATGAAGGTTCTCTCCGGTCAACAATCATTAAGCTGATGAATGCTAAAGCAGATGTTGCTGTTAGAGTGCTTGGCAAGGTTGGTGAGACCGAGTTCTCCACCAGGTATGTTAAAGGTTTCACATATCTTGTGAGATTTATTAAGGACGGAAGCGTTAAAGAAGTTTTCTCAGCCCATCGGGGAATTAAAATTATTGGTTCTTGGCTTGAGCAGACTGTATTGTCGGCTATAGGAGCATGCATGATTTACGTAGCGGCAAATGCCTCAATATTCGAGAGGCGAAGGGAAGTTTTTACTATAAGCAGCTTAGGTGCAACCCCCTCTAAAATAACAGCCCTTCTAGTCTATGAGGGATTAACTTTTTGGAATTTTAGGGGGAACCCTATCCTATGTTACTGGCTACGCTATAGCATGGGTTTTTCATGAAATAGTCCCAGGTGCCCTCATAATTTTACCATACGGCTTCATAAGTCTGCTACTCACGATAGCGATATCATCAATTGTCTCGGTAGCTGGTTATTTAATCCCGGCAAAATCCGCCGTTAAACTGGTAATTCCAAGCGGAATACTGAAGAAAAGTCTCGGAGACATTGTAGAGGAGGATAAGTTGAGCTTAACCATTAAGATTCCGCTCAGGCCAAATATAAGCGAGGAGGAGAAATTACTTGAATTTCTCCTTAAAGTGTTCCCATGCTTCTTCTTTGCGGGTAAAGCTCTCGGCCTAACTATACATGAAGTATCTAGGAGAGAGAACGAAGATGGGATCATCCTTACATATGAGGGAATGTTCAAGTATGTTAAGGCCCGCGATATTATGACGCCGCTCACTATAGTTATAAATATTAGGCGTGGAGCTAGCTGCCTAGATATGAAGATGACCTTAAACTTTAAAAAATCTAAGCCTGGTAGAAAGGAGCTTATAGCGCTCGTCTCGGACCTCAGGCATATAATTCTGGAGTATATGGATTGGAAAGAAAAGTGTAAGTGAATTTTTGGTGGCCCTCAGCCTTAATTTCTCATCAGCACCCGCTTTATGAACGCATGTATTTTCTAAGCAACTCTATAGTTTTTGGAACACTGGTGAGCAGGTCTTCTTTCCCCTCAAGCTTTATCGATCGATATATACCCTTTTGACGGATTTAAGTATCTAAAAACTCATAGTTGACATCTATCTCCGGCCTAAGTGCTGAGCTGCCAAAATAAGTTTTTGTGCAAACAAGCACGGTGTACTGTACAATGAAATCAGTAAATATGGAGGAGATTATAAGACATATTCCATACTTTTCATCTTTAGAGATAGTTAGCGGAATCAAGAAAATGAACAAACCAAAAATATTTTCAATCGCAAACTGAGTACAACTTAAACTTGTAATTACGTTTCTTGAAAAGTCAGCAATCGCTATAAATTAAATTTATGTAATTTGAGAGATTTGGCGTTTCCAGTCGTCAAACCCATAGATCTTGATGTTAGTAATACAGTACTAATAATTATTCCTGCTACAAACTATACTACAGGTACAAAAACCCTCAACCCTAAAATTATGGTCCGTCTTTATAGTTAACGCATCAAAACTAGAGGTATTGGTGCGGGGGGTGGGATTTGAACCCACGAACCCCTATGGGACAGCCGCCTCAGGGCTGCGCCTTTGGCCTGGCTTGGCAACCCCCGCTCTTCAAAATTTACTTAGAATAAATCTTCTAATTAAATTTTTATCGGTCTCCCATTAATTTTCTGATGTTTTCGGCAACTTTAAATTATGTACACCACTTAATTTTAAATTCTTGGTTTAAGAAGATAATAAGGCGTTTAATGTTAACTTTAAAAGTGGGGCGGTGGAGTTGGGGCTGATGATGGTTAAAGAGGGGGATTTTGAGTCATTTGATCAGCGCGGGAAATATAGTGTTACTGTTGTTGGATGTGGTAGAATGGGGCTGCCTACTGCATGTTTATTTGCTGAAGCCGGATTTAAGGTTACGTGCTTCGATATTAATCCACAGATCGTTGATCAGATTAATAGGGGTGTAAGTCCATTTTTAGAGCCGGGTTTAGATAAACTCTTAAAAAAAAGTCTTAGGGAAGGGCGTTTAACTGCCACTAATGATGCGAAGATAGCTTTCTCCAGAAGCGACGTGATAATTATTGCAGTTGATACTCCGGTAAATGAAAAGAAGAGACCGGACTATACAAATCTTGAGAATGCATGTAGAGATATAGGTTTAAATCTCAGGCCTGGAATGCTAGTGATTCTGGAAAGCACTGTTGGCCCAGGAATAACAGAAAGTCTTGTTAAAGAAACTCTGGAATTATCTTCTGGATTAAAGGCTAGGAGGGACTTCGGCTTAGCATATAGCCCCATACGTGCTGCTGTTGGGAGGGTTCTTCAGGATATTGCTAATTACCCTAGGGTTCTAGCAGCCATAGACAAGCAGAGTTTAGATGCTGCAAAAGCCTTTTTAAAAACGATTGTTAAGGGAGGAATCGTGGAGGTCAGCAGCATTAAAACTGCTGAAGCCATAAAATTATTTGAGAACATATATCGGGACGTGAACCTGGCTTTAGCCAATGAGCTTGCAGAGTTCTGTGAGAAAGCTGGCATAGATTATATTGAAGTACAGGAGGCTGCTAATACGCAACCATACTGCCACTTACTTAAGCCCGGGATTATTAGTGGGCATATACCCAAAGACCCCTATCTCTTGATTCATGAGGCTGAGAACCTAGGTATTAAGCTCAAGATTCCAGCCTTAGCCAGAAGGGTGAATGATGAGTCTGTTAAAAGGGCTTTAGATCTAACCAAGGATGTATTTAGGGTTACGGAGAAAACATTTAAGCGGTCGAAGATTGCTGTGCTTGGAGTATCATATAAACCTAACGTTAAAGAGGTTAAGGGGTCGCTGGTGATAAATCTAGTTAAATTGCTGCAAAATAGGGAAGTAAAGGTTAATGTCTTTGACCCATTTTACTCCCTTGAAGAGCTGAGAGGTATGGGTTTACCAGCTGAGAGAAGCCTAACAAAAACCTTGGAGCAAGCCGATTGCCTCATAATAGCGGTTGGACATGATAAGTTTAAGCGATTAAGCCTAAGGAAAATAGGTGTAATAATGAGGAAGCCGCCAGCCATAGTTGATTTAGCCCATATAATTGATCCATGTAAAGCTGAGAGAGAAGGCTTTATATACCGCGGTCTCGGAAGAGGGGTTTGGACGAGATGAGAAAACTTAGAATGGCCGTCATCGGAATTGGCTTCTGGGGTAAAAACCATGTTAGGGTTTTAAGCGAAATACCTGGGGTTGAACTTGTGGCTGTATGTGATATAGATAGGCAGAGGGCGGATTTAGTAGCGAAAAAATATGGCTTGAAATCATACGGCGAAAGCATGGAAATGTATAGTAAGGAGGACTTAGATGCTGTAACGATATGCGTCTGGTCATCCAAGCTTGCCGAAGAAGCGATAAAAGCCCTAAGGATGGGAAAGCACGTGTTAGTTGAAAAGCCTATGGCTAGTTCTGCGAAGGAGGCACAACGAGTTTTAAAGATAGCTGAAGCTGAAAACCTTAAGCTCCAAGTCGGCTTCATAGAAAGGTTTAATCCCGGTGTTAAGCGCATTAAAGAGACTATAGATAAAGGTGTAATAGGCGTCCTAGTTTCGGCAACAGCTAAGCGGGTTTCAAGGTGGCCGCAGAGGATGGGTGATGTCGGTGTTGTTAAAGATACAGCCATACATGACATAGACATTGTTCGCTTCCTTTTCAACGAGGATCCAATATCCGTTTACGCTAGAGCTGGTAGTCTCCAGCATGAAAGATTTGAGGATTACGCTCAAATAATGCTGGCATTTTCCTATGGGAAATCAGCTTCTTTAGAGTCTAATTGGCTTACACCATACAAGATTAGAAAACTTACCATTACTGGAAGCGAGGCCATAATAAATTTAGATTATATAACGCAGGAGGTTAGTATAGAAACTTTAGGGCAGACTGTAACTCCTAGGTTTGAGTGGGAAGAGCCACTCAAGCTAGAATTACAGCATTTCGTTAACTGCGTGCTAAATAATAAAGAGCCATTGGTTTCAGGCATCGATGGAGTAAAAGCCCTAAAGATAGCTGAGGCCGCACTGAAATCGGCCGCTAAAGGTTGCGTTGTTAAAATTGAGAAATAAGTTTATTCTTCCTTAAGGTTAAAAGGTTTCCCCTCGACTAATATTTTCTCAGGTATTTTATCCCTCCATCTTTTCAGAAAATCCACATCATCCCTTTTATTCCTTAATTCATCTGGTAGCATTTCGGGGATCTCATCTCTGATAGGATACCAGCGCAGACATTTTGGGCAGACGATCATGCCTTCAATAATTTCCTCTCTCTCCTCAAAAACATGCAGCTCTAAGGGATAATATTTGTCAATCGGGCATGCTAAGATATCCATTAGCCGCCTTTTCAAATATTAAGCCCCCTAAACTACTATTTACTGTCAGCCTTGCTGGTTATAAATATATCTAGAACTACTTGATACCATCTTGGTCCAACGGTTCTAACAATTCTGGCAAATGGAACATTAAAATCTAAATTTAGGTCTTTAAGCTTCCTAGAAACCTTGTCTACGACTTTTATTATGGGATCCTTATTCTTCTCTGCGTGCTCAAAATCATAGTAGTGTATTATGCCACCTACTGGTTTTAAAGCCATTATAGCGTAATCAAGATACTCATATGCTTTCTCCGGAAGCGGCATAAGAACCCGATCAGCCACATTACGTAGCCTAGATATGATTGCTTCCTTTGCATCTCCCTCGATTGGCTCCACTATTTCCTCAACCTTATTTAAGTACGTGTTTAACTGCATATATTGAACGGCATATGGGTTAATGTCTATAGAATACACTTTTCCAGCTTTAGAGTGCCTGGCGATTATTATTGAGAAGCATCCCACCCCAGCAAACATGTTGACTATAACCTCGCCATGCTTAACTTGTTTAGCAACTCTAATACGTTCATAGGATAGCCTAGGTGAGAAATAGCATTTCGCTAAATCAACTTTAAATAGGCAGCCATGCTCCTTATGAAACGTTTCCGTCCTATTATCGCCCCCCAACCATTTCAGCTCCCTTAAACGTAGCTCCCCATGGATGGGGCTTGTTTGGCATAAGACTGTTCTAATATTTTTATTTAGCTGCATTATTGCATTAGCTATGATTTCGCCCTTACCCTCAAGACCCTTGGGTATTTTAAGAACCGCTATATCACCCACTATATCGAAGGATCTATAGATCATCTTTAACTCTAATGGTGTGAGCCTGCCTGCAAGTCTATCTCTTAAATCCATCAGATTTTACCCAGATTGAACGGTCCTAAAAATTTTTTCATGGCTTCTCTTTTAGCCGACTTAAGCACGTCCCTAGTTTCTTCATCAATTGCCAGGAGTACAGCGAAATATGTGAGAGCGCCGAGTAATGTCCTAAACACTGTGAGCGAAAGTCTTGCTGGCATCTGAAAAACATATAGGATGAGGGCCATAATCATGGATGATGCAAAATATTTTCCGATACTTAACCAAGGTATATAAAATTCTAAGCACCTTTTCGATATTATGTATCTTGCTATGGTTATGAAGATGCCGGCGCCCAAAACAATTAAGGCGAGATGTTTGGCGGCTTCCAAAGCATCAGGCACCGCCGCTGATGACAAGAGTATATATGCTAGTGATGTAACCATCGCTGCTTGAACGTAGTGTAAGGTTAAAAGCAGAAATAGCTTGCTCTTAACAATATCTCTAAATGATATTCTTGCATCAATATCAAATTTTTCGGTTCCGCTTACAATTGAGCCGAATATTGATGAGAAAGCTGAGAGTAAAGCATCTATGGACAGAATGATTAGGATTGGTTTAGCAACGCTATAAGATACGTTTAATATCGAGAGCAGGTCTTCTGAGAGCATTATTGCGCCCACAGCCATAGGCACGGCGAACATCAAAACCATTTTTAAGGATAAAACTACATCTTCACGTCCAGTATTCGCCCTTGAGAGGAGCTTTGGATATAGGGCGAACGCTAAAGATGATGAGTAACCTATTATTGAGGCAATGGCCGAAGCCGCCCCATAATAGGCTCTTGAGAACTCCCCAACGTAAATAAAGAGGAATATATTTGCGAGTGTAAGTATTCTCCCACTCATAATACCATAAACATTTATTGCTGAAGCCTTAAACCACTCTCTCACATAGTCCCACCTAATCCCCAATCTAAATTTAAGTTCATGCAGCAGATACTTCAACAAATAGAATAATGATTGTATGAAGAAGGCTGCCGCCAACCCAAATATAGCCCCCATCAACCCTAATCTAAAGGTTATTATGAGCAAAAAGCCCAGAATCAATCTACTCGTTTCAAAGATAAATATTCCGAAGCCGAGGGTTTCTGGGCGCTTAGAGTAGAGGATTGCCTCTAAAACTGCCACCAAATGGCTTCCAAATATTATGAGGACTCCAATAATATATGTGGGCAGATAAACCCAGCTGAGTCCCATCGCTCCAACTGCCCACGGAATTACAAGCAAGTATATTGCTGCAGAAATAGCTGCGACGATAGCATTTACTACTAGCCCGGTCTCCGCCGCGCCGGGACGCTGCCTAGCAATGAACCTCGTTACCCAGAAAGGTATTATTGATGATGTTAGAGTAAAGTATGATAGGATATCATTTAGGTTACCGTATACCCCGTATTCTTCAAGCGTTATGCTCCTAGTAATCATTAGAGTGAATAGTAATCCAGTTCCAACACTAAACAACCTAAAGAAGAAGAATATTAAACCCGAATACCTAAGCCTAATTTGTCCCTCAGTCAAGTTAATACCGCGTTAATTAACCATAATTTATAATTGTTGTCATCTGAAAAATTTATTATTTTAGCCTACATTTTCCTGTAAGTGTTAGCGCCTTTAACATTATCTTTCTAAACAAATCTTAATAAGTTTGGCGCTTATTTATAATAACCAATTAAGCACTCTGTGGTAGCGCTTATGTTAAGGACGTTTCCAAAGGCCCCAGATAAACATAAGCCTGGAAACCCGCTTGTCCCAAATGGCTTAGGCGTAATATACGTTTTGGTTTCGGTTCTCTATTTATTCCTCCTCCATTATTTTCACTGTGCAAATTCTGGTACTGGTGAAAATACGCCAGCCTTAAACTTATCTATATGTATTCTTTTTGGCGGTTTCATGGGTTTGCTTGATGACTGGATGGACTTAAGGTGGCGTTATAAGGCTTTCCTACCAGTACTTACAGCTCTACCATTGAGTGTTTTAAGGCAAGGTACACCAATAATGTCAACTTACATATTTGGAAGAATAAACTTTTTAGAGACGGGATTCTGGATTATACCCGGCGAAATAGTCTTCTTCTTCATAATTATTCCATTAATTGTGACAGTTACAACAAATACTGTTAATCAGCTTGGCGGGCTTAATGGTCTCGAAACGATATGCCCAACAATAGTTTTAATAGCGCTAATGTTCTCTTCGGAACCCAAATACAGAATTCTGCTCTATGTACCAATAGCTATAAATGCTCTCTTAGCGGTCTTCAACTTTCAGGGAAAAATCTTTGTTGGTAATGTCGGCTCATTTGCATCTGGCGTAACTATCGCATCGTATGCAATTATTGCTAATATTGAACAGGCCCTTCTAATATCTATAATCCCATACATATTTAATTCCATGTTGAGTCTAGCTAATATATTCATTTTTAGGCGCGTAGCTGCTTTAAAATTGAGGGAGAATATCTTGTATAGCGATCACAGAAGAAGCTTACTTACATTGATAGCCTATTATAAGCCTATGAGGGAAAGAAAACTCGTTCTCGTAGTTTCAGCAGTATTTACGGTGTTCGCTATCTTGGCAGTTCTGTCAACTGGTAGATTACCTTAAATTGCCTAGATTATAAGGGGTCAAGAAAAATGAGGATATGGTATGACGCTGGGACAGGCAAACATATCCGCTATGGTGCGGCGATAGGTAGGCGGATGAGGGGTCTTGGACACGAGTTTATATTGACGACGCGAAGGCATCCTGATACACTTCCACTTGCAAAATTTCTAGGCGAAGAACCTATTATTGTAGGCAGATACGCTCCTGAATCTGCCCTCTCCAGACTTGAGGAGAGCCTAAAGAGGCAGATTATATTCTGCAGGATTTTTGGCGATAGACTCCCTGATTTAGCCATGATGCACGCTTCAGTAGAATGCGCCAGAGTTGCTTTTGGACTTAGAATACCCCTAATATCAACATTCGATACTACTCACGCCGAAGCACTAAATAGATTAACCGTTCCTTTAGCAGACATCGTTATTGCCTCAAAAGCTATCCCGCAGCAGATAATCTACAGTTATGGTGCAAAGAAAGTCGTACAATTTGAGGGTGTGGATGAGGTTGCGTGGATAAGGAATTTTAAGCCTTTAATAACATTTGATTTTAGGAGACCATTCATTGTTGTTAGGCAAAGTGAAATTAGAGCCGTGTATGCTGAGGGAATTAGGGATGTAACTGAGGAGGTTGCTAGGAAACTCACGTTGCTTGGGCAAGTAGTATATTTGTCTCGTTATGAGAGAAAATCTAGGAGGGGCCTAATAGTTCCAAGGGGTTTTATTGATTCAGCAAGCTTAGCTGCCCAAGCAGATTTAGTGGTTAGCGTTGGTGGGACAATCTCTAGGGAGGCGGCGTTGCAAGGGACTCCTAGCATAGTTATTAAAGTTTTTAATGAGATATACGTGAACAATTACTTAGCCAGTAAAGGTTTTCCGATATTTACTGTTGAACCCGAGGAGGTTATTGGATATGCCAAAAAATATTTAGGGAAACGATTTGAGGTTAAAGATTTCCTCAATGACCTTAAGGATCCCGTTGATGTTATAGAGCGCTTGGTTGAGAAATATGTTAGGGAGGGCTCTTTTTAGCGAGAGCCCTTCTTTTAGCCTCATATTCCTCTCTACTCATGAAAGGCTTCGCTGGGGTTCCTTTAACAACCACGCCAGCGTCCACGCTTTTGGTCACTATGCTCCCGGCGGCTATAACCGCCCTATTTTCTATTCTCACGCCCGGCATTATTATCGCTCCTCCTCCAATTATGACATCATCACCTATTATTGGAGGTGCAATCAGATTGCTGATGGGATACTTATCGTTTAGGATCATTGCGTTAGGTCCAATGAAGACTTTATTCCCTATTTTGCAGCCGTTTGATACCGTTACGTGTGCTTGAATAATGCATTCCCTACCTACTTTAACATCCCTACCTATATCGCAGAAGCTCCCAATTCTTGTTCCATCACCTATCTGCACATTATCGCCTACCACAACATAATTCCATATAACCACACCAGCGCCCAACTGCACGTTTCTCCCCAGAACCACACCAATACCAAGTTTAGGCTCCACGTCAACCAAGCAACAAACCTCCCTAAGGATTTTATCTATAATTCATGCTTTAAAGTGCAGAAGATCCTTAAAATTAATTTTGGCTTTAGGCAACTAAAATATATAAGAGTATTTAGATTAGCGACGTTGAAGCTAAACTTCATGGTTAGAAGAGAGGCTTTAAATTGATTTAAGGAGGCTGCTGCCAATCTCGAGAGATCCGGGAGGGCTATTAGGGATAGGGACTGGGCTTTAGCAATAAGAATGCCTTAAGATCACTAAGCTCATAGGAAATTCCGACATCTAGCTTAAGAAATTCCGGCGAAATACCTAGTGATGCTGAGCTTACAAGGGTTTCATTTATGGTGAGGAGATAAATTTGTTTCTTGAGAACCCTCTCATAGTTGGTGAAGCCACGGGATACGTTGAGTCATCTGATCTGATGAGATAACAAAGTTGCTTAGGAAGATTGAGCTAGTTAAGGCGAAAAGCTGAGGAGAAGGGCATAGAACTCGTAATTGGGAAGATCGTAGATTAATCTGGTTATGATTAATTTTATTGTTATGTTTGCCGACCTCCTAATTCGTTAATGGCTTCTTAAGGGGTTAATCTTAAGGAAGCCCCATATTTAATGCCCGAACATCTCTACCCATTTAGGCTTGGAATCTTATTCGGGTCCTTTTAACATCTAAGCCGGATTTAAAAGAAGATAGAAAGCCAGGAAATATGAACACCAATTTTTCACTTCCAGATTAAAATTGGAAGTCTTCTCATTAAAGGAGGTGGATTGAGGGGCTTCAAATGTTAGTGATCTGGGATAAGCTAATTGATTTAAGTAGTACTTCAGCGTTTATTTTTCCCGCGGTGAATGTTTTCCCAGTTTTCTTGTTAGTGACCGTTATCGCGGCCGGCGCGAATATTTGTGGATCAATCTTATAGAAGTCTTGCCCACTTTCCCTAAATATCTCCGAAAACGGTCTTCCATAGTCTTTTGAGATTAGGGAGACTGATCTCTCTACAATCCCCCTCAAATATTCATCGTCCCCATAATCCACAACATAATGTGTTAAGCTCCCATAGAGAATTGCGTCATTTCCCCTGCCCATAGATTCAACGGTGTCCGGGTGAACTGGTAGAATAGGCGCCTGACCAGAAGCGTGCAGCACGGTCTTTGGATCTAGGCCAAGCTCGGTAAGCCTATACATGCCAACCTCAACAACCCTGCCGGAAATTTGGGTTAAGCCAGCGATTGAGGCCGTTGGCACAACTATTATGTAAAGGTTCTCTGGAGATACGCGACATGATTCCGCAATTATTTTTATGGTCTCCTCAGGCGGTTCTCTTTCAGCCTCTAGAACGAGTACAGCCTCGCGGGCATTATCCCTATACCCTATCTTCTCGTAAATACTCTTTGGTTTAAGCGCTAGTGCCCTAGCTGGTCCAGAGCCCATAGCCGTATATTCGCCAAACCTTATCCTCCACCCAGCCATCTGTGAGCCTAAGGTTGAGATTGAGGGGTAATCCGTGTAGACACTTATTGATGGAAAGGTAATGCCGCCTAGGCTCATCAGCGATAGATAAGTATCGCCGAGCCCGCCCAAGCATATCTTAGTTATCAACACTCCTACCAGGAAGCCACCCCTAGCGTTTATCCCAGCGTCAATTATGTGCGCGCCCAAGGAGTCCCTCTTAACAAGAACATTATATTTACCAGGGTTTTTACAGATTTCTTTAACAATTTTTACAGCTTCTCTATTGACGCTTGGAATGAACATTAATCTTCAACCTCTATCTAAAGATACTTATCATAGAAGGTTAGGTGCGGGTTCCTGGGCTTTGATATGAAGAGTTTGCCCTCACCATTATCCGCTATGTCACCTATAAACCTGTAGAAGGGGCCGCTAATCTTCTCTCCATCAACATCAACATTAGGCCTTATGCTGTCTATGGTGAATGTCGGAATAATATATGGGATGTATCCACATACTATTATTCTGCCATTACGCATCGCTGCCCCAGCCTCACCAGCGCAATCTCCCTGAATAAATATTGTTCCATCAATCATGCCTATTCCGGCAAAATGTTTAACTGAGCCGTAAACTTTAATTGTTCCACCCCTCATTAAATGGCCAATTTCCCTCCCGGCATCACCATGAATAATTATTTGGCCACCCCTCATCCCATCCCTACTCCCGCGATATGGTGCGCCAACATAATCTCCAGCTGAGCCTTTAACTTCTATTCTCCCGCCTTTCATTGAGCCGCCAAGCCATGAGCCTGCATACCCATTAATAATTATTTCGCCACCCCTCATTCCCTCACCTAAATGCATGCCTACGTTACCCTCAACAATTATTTTGCCGCTGCTCATGTTGGCCCCAATTCTTCTAACCTTAATGAAGCTGCCAACAAGCTTTACCGCAATGTTATCTTCCTCAATATCCCGCTCAAACCTAACATAAAATAAGTCGCCTAGACTCTTGAGCCTATTACCCTCCCAAACCTTAAGCTTTAAAATCTCCTCCGGGCTCCTCCCGCCAAATATGTCTGGCGATATGCAATCAGCGTACACTGGAACCTTAAACTCATATTTAGGAAAAACTTGATAGATGATTTCTCTACACCCCCGCCCTAACAAATATTGGCGCTGAAACCTTAAGATACCTTTCTGGAATAAAATAGTTTTCAAATTCAACGGTCCAGTATTCTCTAAACTTCCTCTTTAAATCGCCTGGAGCCCTCGTGAGGTCGCCTATTTGAGAAGACATTTCAAAGTTTATCCAGTATGTTCTCCCATCTAAAACCTTAACGATTTCTCCGTTAATTGCAACTATTTCCCCGCCCTTAATCGTATAGGCGGCTCTGGAGAAGGCTCTGCGAACAGCCTTATAATCTCTTGATGGGTTAATCTCCCTGGGATTAATGTTGTAGATAGCTATATCTGCGTCAGCGCCAACACCTAGGTGGCCCTTATTTTTTAAGCCGAGAGCCCTGGCCTGGCCGGCCCTTGTAACTATCGCTATCTCGTAGAACGTGAACTCCCTATCTATGCTTGGCAGGAGCGATCTGGCTCTTGCCCTCCTATTAATCTTCTCCAACGTTCTTTCTCTTGCCTTCTTGCTCATGAGCCAAGATATTATCTTGGGATATGATGTGAATGGCCCGCCATTCGGATGGTCGGTGGTTAAATAGATTTTCCATGGATCTTTTATCAGCAGAGCTAGCTCAAGCCCAATGGACCACATTGTTGCGTGAACGTAACTTTTACGCCTATATCTGAATGGGACAATACCTGAGCCAGTCTCAACCTCAACATCATGATTAACCCACTTGTTACCGCTCAACTCATAAAGCGTGAACTGCCATGGTCCATCAGCGGTCATAGTTGTTGTATCCGTGAAGATTACCTGCCCCATATCTAGCGTGACGTGGCTGTGGCCGTTAACATATTTGGCTATTTCCTCAGCGCCAGACCTCATGTTAGCCCAGCTGTCGCCTTTAAAGGCGCTGAACTGGCAATGCGTGATATGAATGACTGGTTTATTAGAGGTTGCTAAATCCTTAACGCAATCCATCGTTTTAATGGTCGTTATATAGTTGCCCGGTTGACCGAGCCTATTCGTGTGAACATGGATTGTGTGCGGCAAATTGAGGATTCTATTAACCATGCATAATCCTCGAATTATCTCCCTAGGAGTTACGCCAAAGTATGGAACCGAATCACCTAAATCCCTAACGTTCCTGCCGAAGCCCCATGCCTCTAACCCGCCGGGATTAACTATTTTAATCGCGTAGCCCTTAGTTGCCATAAGCATCCATGCAATGTGCTCAGCGCACTCCTTAATTAATCCATCTCTAAGGAATTCTAGGACAAACCACCAGTCCCCAAGGAGCGGATATGTCACCTTATCAACTATTGGGGTGTCCTCGAGCTCCTCATGCGTATGCCTAGCCTCTAGGGGAGGCATTGAAGGGTTACAGAGAAATGTATAACCAATACGTGCATAACGATAGCCTGTTGTAAATGTTGAGGGAATTGAGCGGCCAACACCTGATCTGGTTATTGCCGTTTTAGGCTCAATATCATAGACGTGATCTTCAGGTCTCAGAAGTCTCCCGGAATTCACTTCTGAGCCAGCTATGTGAGTGTGTATGTCTATTCCACCTGGCATAACAATCATGCCGGATGCATCGATCACCTTCGCTTTACGCTCATCAACGTCCTCAACTATCCGCCCACCCTTAATGGATATATCCATTATTTCACCGTTAACGTTATTTAGCGGGTCGTAAACTAGACCATTTCTTATAAATAGGCTCATGCTAATCTCTCTTCCATAATGCTGGCCAATAGGATTTTAAAATTTATTTTAGGGATTTATTTAACTATTGCTTAGAGCATATAGGTTTATAAGAGGTCTTAATAGTTGCGTTCAATCCAGTAACTTAGCGGGCGTGCAGCGCTATTCGCTCCAGCTCGTTTCTCCGCTGTATGGCATAGCTCTTTAAATCCTTATTTGCGGCCAAAATTATCTCTTCAGCTAAGCATTCCTCAAAGGACTTTGGATTACTGAAGGCTGCTAACCTCGCTCCCTCAGCAATCCATCTTAGGGCTAGGTCCACTCTTCTTTGAGGTGACACGTCAACGGCTTGATGGTAAACTATTCCACCATACATTATCCTCGTTGTATCCTCGCACGGAGCAGAGTTCTCAATAGCCCTAACGAGAACTTCAATAGGGTTTTTACCAGTTTGAAGGTGAATTATCTCAAATGCGTTCCTCACAAATTTTATTGCCCTAGCCTTCTTACCAGCATTCTTGCCTGGGCGCATAAGCTGATTGACAAGTCTCTCAACAATGTTTACCTCAGCCTTTCCAAATCTATGATGCTCATGCCTACCCATAGAGTGCGGTATGATGACGGGCTTAAGGCATATATACCTCTTAAGCCCAGGGTCATTAACCTCTATACCCTTCCAGCTCCACTTATCGAAGAGCAGAAACTTATCATACCACTCCTCAGGTATATCGTTGCTGCTCAACTTTCCCTCCACCTGAATCAGACATATTTTGGATTAAGCCGAGTTATTTAAGTATTATGGGCACTGGAAATAACCCTCAGTGACATTTTAAAGGGCTAGTATTTCCCGAGGAGCTTAAGCAATATAGCCTTCGCTGAATATAGCCTATTCTCGCTCTGCTCATATATTATTGATCGGGGGTCCTCAATAATGTCCGAGCTTATCTCGTATCCTCTATGTATCGGCATGTCATGCATTATCCAAGCATTGCTTTCTGAAAGATTCTCCTTATTTATTTGATATGGCATCATAAGTTTTATGCGTCTCTCCTTTTCATCAGCGTACTTAGGATCAAAGAAGAATTCCATGTCAACCCATGTGTCCGTGTATATGAAGTCGGCATCTTTTATGGCTTCTTTAAGATTCAGCGTTGTCTTCCATAACCCAGTTCTCTCGGCCTCCTCTAAGAGTTCATCATCCCTCGATGGCTCATTGAATATCGGTGTGACGGTAGTTATCTCTATGCCAATCTTCGTGCAAGCTTCAATTAGGGAATTGCATACATTATTATGTATGCCGACATAGGCGAGTTTCGTGCCCCTTAATTCGCCCCTCTTCTCTTTCATAGTTATTAAGTCAGCTATTACTTGGGTTGGATGATACTTTTCGTCGCAGCCGTTTATAACCGGAACCCTTGAAGCTTCAGCCATAACCTGTAGGTCAGAGTTTCTTAATAGACGAGCTAATATGCAATCAACGTTCCGCGAAAGATATTGTGTTTCATCATATATGTTTGCTAGGGTGAAGTTTGTCGCCCTCCAATCTAAGTAGATTGCGTGCCCGCCCATTTGTGTCATGGCAACCTCAAAGGAGACCCTAGTCCTAGTGGAAGTCTTCTGGAATATCATGGCTAAAGTTTTACCATGTAAGGCGTCGCTGTATTTCTCTGGATTATGTTTTATCTCTATGCCCTTATCAACTATCTCCACGATCTGCTGTCCAGATAAACCCTTAAAGTTTATTAGGTGCATTCCATCCTCCTCCAAACAAAAATATTCTTGCAAATCTATTTAGTATTTACCATAATTAATGGCAAGGTTTTTACATCAATGCCACATATACTCCTTTCTTGGAGGGAAATTATTGAGTATTGAGCTGGAAGATATAAAAGCCCTTAGAAGTGAGGTAGCTAGGCTAACTCTTGAAATAATACGCTTATCCGGAGAGAGACTTGCCATAGCTAGGAAAATAGGCGAGATAAAGGCTGAAAGAAACATGCCCATAGAAGACCCCTCAGTTGAGAGTGAGCTGAAAGATAAGGTTATTAATTTAAGCAGAGAATATGGTTTAGACATAAACTTTGCACTTAAGCTCCTAAACCTTTTGATTGAGGAATCTAAGCGTGTGCAGCGGGATGTCATTGAATCCAGGTCCAATAAAAAGTAAGAAGTAATATGGAGGGTCTATGATGTTGAGAGTTGCTGTGATTGGCGGAGCTGGAAGAATGGGTTCCTGGTTCGCAAAATACTTTCTCGAGCGCGGTTACGAAGTTGTGATATCAGATATAAATGTAGATAGGGCTGAGGTTGTTGCTAAATCTCTAAATTTAGGGCTGGCTAAAAATAATATTGAGGCTGCGAGAATAGCCGACCTAATACTTGTGTCAACACCAATCAACGTAACACCAAATGTTTTATCCGAGATAATGCCGGAATTAGGGGGGAGTAAAATTGTTGCCGAAATATCCTCCCTTAAATCTAATGTTCTCCCGACATTGAGGGAAATTGCTAATAGGGGGGTAAAGAGTCTATCTATTCATCCCTTGTTTGGTTCGGGCGCCCGTGGGATGGCTGGCGAAAGGATTGCGCTAATACCCGTAAGTGACCAATTGGTGGAGGAAGATTTGGCTAGGAGAATCTTTCCGGAAGCTAAAATAGTTGTTGTAGATTTTAAGGTTCACGATGAAATTATGGCCTTAACTCTCGCCTTAACACACTTCATCAATATTGTTTTCGCGTCGGTTGTCGGTGAGGAGGATATATCCCTGCTTAGGAGACTCGGTGGAACAACATTTACATTGCAGCTGGCACTAAGTGAGGCCGTTATGGCTGAGGAACCATCGCTTTACGCGTCAATACAGATAGATAATGAGTATACGATCAAGTATCTGAGTAAATTTATGTCTAAGGCTGCAAGATTAAAAAGTATTGTTGAAAGCAAAGATTTTGGGGGCTTTATGGAGCTCTATAGGCTTACTCAAGAGATGATCTCTAGGGATGAGGAATTTGCAGGAGCCTACGAAAGGATGTACCGTGCGCTTGAAGCCCTTTAAATTACTCTAACCAAGACTCTTTAATTAGTCTTTTAGTCTTTAAGTTTTATTAGGGTCTTTGTGTTCATAACCCACGGAATCTTTCTTATCTCATCTACCTTATTATTTAAGTCATCAATAGTGTAGGTTCTAATAAAAGCCGCAATATCATATTCCCCTGAAACCTCAAAAACCTTATCCGCGATCCTCTTTATTTCCTGAGCAACCTCCTTAGTTTTAGCTGGCTCAGTTTCAACCAAAACTATCCCCTCAACCTCAACGCTTGTCTCAACAGTGAACTTCTTTATTATCCCCTCATCCTTTAGCTGCTTTATCCTCCTTCTCACCGCGCCCTCAGTTAAACCAACCAGCCTTGCTATATTAACGTACTTAGCTCTAGCATCCTCCTTCAAAATACTCAATATTTTAAGATCTATTTGATCCACAATTAAATTGTTGTATACTCCTAGAAAATATTTTTTATGAGGGGCAAATGTATTGCTACGATTTTCGTAGTAATAAAACGAAAAACATAAATATAGTAAATATTAAATCACAAATTACTTTGAGGGGTAATCTAAATGAAGGTTGAAGAATTTAAGGGGTGCTATACTGCCCTAATAACGCCTATGAAAGACAATTTTGAGGTTGACTTTGAAGGCTTAAGGAGGCTCGTTGAATTCCAGATTGAGGAGGGTGTAAGTGGATTATTGGCTGTTGGGACTACTGGTGAGAGCCCGACGCTTACGCATGAGGAGAGCATGAGAGTTATTAAAGAAGTATATGACGTTGCTGGCGATAGATGCGTGGTTATTGGTGGAACAGGAAGTAATTGCACGGAGAAGACGATTGAGACAACTAAGGAAGCATACAACTTCGGCGTTAGATGCGTCTTGCTTGTTGATCCATATTATAATGGCCCCAGCTCCCTTGAGATAAGGAGAGAATATATTGAGCCAGTTGCCAGAATGTTTCCAGATGTCTACGTGATACCGTATGTTATTCCGGGTAGAACAGGGACCCAGCTTTTACCCCAAGATCTGGCGATTCTACATTCGCAGTTTAAGAATGTTAGGGCTGTTAAGGAGGCGACTGGAAATATTGAGAACATGAAGCTGACTAGGAAGCTTTGTGGTGAAGACTTCGACATATTGTCTGGTGATGATGATAAAACCTATGAGATGATGACTAACCCTGATATAAGGGCAAGTGGAGTAATATCAGTTGCATCAAATGTTGCGCCTAGGGCAACCCAAAGGTTTACTAAAGCTATTCTTGAGGGTAGGGGTGATGAAGCAAAGGGATTATTTGAAGCCCTTAAGCCCCTATTCTCTATAGTAACTGTTAGAACTGAGGAGGAAACCCCGTATGGTAGCGTTCCATGCAGGGCTAGAAACCCGCTTCCATATAAGACGCTTATGAGCGCTCTCGGCATGCCCTCCGGTCCATGCAGGCGCCCACTTGGGAAGATGACGAGGAAAGGATTAGATGTAATATTGAGCACTGCCAGATCTGTTTATGAAAGAAACCCGGAGATCCTTAAGCCCATAGAAGACTTCTTCGATGTGGACTTAAGTAAGCGCTTATACGATGAGAGCACTTGGAGGAATTTGATCTATGACCAATATTAGGCTGTGCGTTGCTGGCGCAACTGGCAGAATGGGGAGCACTTTAATTAGGGAGGCAGTTGCAAGGGGATTTAAAATTGTTGGAGCCGTTGCCGCTAGGGATGACCCCAACATAAATAGAACATTGAGGGAGGCTAGAATCTGCGACCTAGACGTTAAAATAGTTGACCCATCAAGGATCCCGGAAGCTGTGAGCGAGGCTGATATATATGTCTCCTTCACTACGCCTGAAGCTGAGGTCGCTAACCTTCCAGCTGTAGCCAACTTGGGTAAGAAGATCGTTATGGGAACAACAGGCTTCACAGATGAGCAGATGAGGATTATTAGGGAAACCGTTTCAAATAAAGTGGCAGCAGTTTTCTCACCAAACTATGCCATAGGCATAAACATTCTTTTTGGACTACTACGCATGATGAAGGTCTTCCCACAGGGCTACGACTTCAGTATAGTGGAGATTCATCATTCAGGCAAGAGGGACGCTCCGAGCGGAACAGCGAAGAAGATTGGTGAGATAATATCGGAGACTAGGGGCTATACGAGCGTATCCTATGGGCGGGAGGGCTTAAACGCTAGAAAACTGGGTGAACTGGAGATCCTGGCGGTTAGGGCTGGTGGGGTTCCAGGCGTTCATGAAATCATCATAGCTGGCCCGTACGAGATGATACGCATAGAGCACACAGCCTTCTCTAGAAGCGTCTTCGCCCAAGGAGCATTGTATGCTGTTGAATGGGTTTATAAGCAGGATAAGCCTGGAATTTATAGCATGGATGATGTATTAGGTTTGGTTTAAGGGAGGGGAAAGGCCTCTTAATGGGTAGAGTTGTAGTGAAATTTGGTGGAGCAGACTTAGCCAGCGGAGAAAAAATTAGAAGAGCTGCTGAGATGGTATTAAATTCCGGATTTAAGGAGATCGTTGTTGTAGTTTCCGCCATGGGTGAGACAACAAACAATCTCATTAAGGTTATATCGAAGATAGGCAGCATAGATGACCGCGATTACGCCGATATACTTTCGATGGGTGAGCGGACAAGCGCGCGTATATTCTGTTCAGCGTTGAGGGCGCTAGGTGCAGACGCCGTTTACATAGAGCCTAGCCATGAGGAGTGGCCAATTATAACAGACTCAAACTTTGGGAATGCTAAACCACTTCTTGAGGAGACTTGTAAGCGAGTCCAGAAGTATATTGAACCCCTATTAGCTGAGGGTAAAATAATTGTTATCTGTGGATTTCTAGGTAGAGATAAGGATAATAATGTTACAACTCTTGGGAGGGGTGGAAGCGATACCACAGCTCTATTGCTAGCGAACTGCTTAAGGGCTGAGGAGGTTATACTTGTTAAGGAGACGGAGGGCGTTCTATCAGCTGACCCTAAAATTATTCCAAATCCACGCACGCTTGATAGGCTGAGTATGCATGAGATGTTTACTTTAGCCCATGGAGGGGCGAAGATAATTAAAGCCGAAGCCCTAAAATATAAGCTTCCAAACCAAAAATTAAGAGTTGTTAGCTTTTCTTCCGGAGATTTAAGGTCTCCTGGAACGGAGATAGTCGGGGTCTTTAACTCAAACTCCTTTGAGGTTAAGGGTGAAACTGGTTTAGCCGCTATAAGCTTGCTCTGCGATATAGAGCCAGTTAATTTAAGCCAAATATTTGCTGCGCTTGCCGGAAATAGAATACTTGGCGTCAGCACAGGTGAAAGATCTCTTACAATCTTCATATCGGCGTCGAATTTAAGGGATTTAATGGTTAAGCTGCATGACTTAAGCGCCGTTAAGGCTTTGAGCTGTTTGACTGGCGTCGGTCTTATTGAGGTGTCTCACCCAGTATTTGTTGATTCTCCTGGCTGGGTTGCTAAGATAACTAATGCCCTAGCCTCTCAGAAGATAAACATTATTGAAGTTACAACCAGCAAAGCTACAATAAACATATTTATCGATGAGTCTAAATTTGGAGAAGCTATTAAAGTTGTGAGGAATGCGCTTGAAACGTAGAAACGTAGCCATATTGGCTGCTACCGGAGCCGTTGGGCAGAGGTTTATTCAATTATTAGAGAAACATCCATGGCTGGAGATATCGGTGTTAGCGGCGTCCGAGCGCTCTGCAGGCAAAAAGTATAGGGATGCTTGTGTATGGCGTATGGAGACAGATATGCCTAGAGAGATAGGTGAGATGACCGTTGTCAATGCTGACCTTAAATCTGTTAAAGAGGCTGGAGACGTAGACTTAGTCTTCTCAGCCCTGCCGGGCGATATAGCTGGTCCAATAGAGGAGAACTTTGCCGTAGAGTTTCCGGTACTTAGTAAAGCTGCGGCCCATAGGATGGATGAGGATGTTCCACTCCTAATCCCGGAAGTTAACCCAGAGCAGCTCGAACTGATACCGATACAGAAGCGCAAGCGCGGCCGAAGCGGCTTTATATCGACTGACCCTAACTGCTCAACAATACAGATGGCTATGACTTTAAAACCCCTAATGAAATTCGGTTTAAAGAGAGTTGTTGTAACAACGATGCAGGCTTTAAGCGGGGCTGGCTATCCGGGCGTTGCATCACTTGACATAATTGATAACGTTATTCCATACATCGCTAAGGAAGAGGAAAAGATGGAGACTGAGACAAAGAAGATTCTTGGAACGTTTGATGGCGAAAAAGTTAGGATGGCTGATATAGCTATAAGTGCTAGCTGCAATAGGGTCAATGTTAAGGATGGGCACCTAGAGGTTATATACGTTAACCTTGAGGATAAACCTAGCGTTGAAGAGGTTAAGGAAGCGTTCAGAAGCTTCACTGGAGAACCCCAAAGACTTAAGCTCCCAACGGCCCCTGAGAGGCCTATAATTGTTAGGGATGAGATTGATAGGCCTCAACCTAGGCTTGATAGGGATGCTGGGGGCGGAATGAGTGTTGTTGTTGGGCGGATACGCAGCGACCCAGTTATGACGATTAAATATTTATGTCTTGGGCATAACACGATTAGGGGTGCTGCTGGAGCCGGAATATTAAGCGCTGAACTCATGATCGCCAAAGGATACATTTGAATAAATGCCATGTATCCTTAGGAGAGCTTGATTATCTTGGATGCAATTTTTTTATCCCATAATTTTTTGGAGAATAGGGGCGGGCTATTATATGTTGATGGCGTATTAGCCATCGAACTCGCCGAAAAATTTGATACGCCAACATATGTTCTAATTGAGAATCGCATACGTGAGAACTTTCGGAGAATCAGGGATACTCTTCTAAGAAATTACAGTAAAATCAGGGTTTATTACTCCGCTAAAGCTAACACGAGCCTAGCGGTCTTAAAGATTCTTGAGAGTGAAGGAGCATATTTAGACGCTGTGAGTCCAGGCGAGGTCTTTCTAGCGCTTAAATCTGGCTTCACGCCTAATAAGATACTTTTCACAGGGACAAGCGTTAGAGATGATGAACTTAAATTTCTCGTAGACTCCGGCGTATTAATTAATATTGACTCAATATCGCAGTTAAGAAGGCTTCTTAAGATCCATGTTCCGGAAATATTATCTGTTAGAGTTAATCCCGAATTGGGCGCTGGGCACCATGAGCATGTAGTTACAGCTGGTAGGAACTCGAAGTTCGGCTTATGGGAGTCAGATGCCCTAGAAGCCTATAAAATTGCGCTTGATGCTGGCGTTAAGTGCTTTGGCATACATATGCATATAGGATCCGGAATACTGAGCGTTGAACCCTTCCTCTTAGCTGCTGAGAGACTTTTGGGCGTAGCTCACCAAATCCGTAGTAAACTTGGCATAACATTCGATTTCATGGATTTCGGCGGCGGATTAGGCGTTCCATATAAGCCTGATGAGAAGCCTCTGGACGTGGATGACTTTGCTAATAGAATGCTCAGCTTGTTTAAGAGCAGGATTAAAGAATACGATTTAGGTGAACCATTCTTCTGCATTGAGCCAGGTCGCTTCATAGTCTGTGACGCTGGCATACTCTTAACTAGGGTAAACACCCTTAAAATAACGCCCTTCAAGAAGTTTATTGGTGTAGACGCCGGATTTAATACTCTGATTAGGCCAGCAATGTACGGCTCATATCACCCAATAATTGTTGCGAACAGGCTTAATGATCCCCCGAAAGAAATATATGATGTCGCTGGGCCGTTGTGCGAATCGGGCGATATACTGGCTAGGGACAGAATGCTCCCAGAAGTCTCCGAGGGAGACCTACTAGCGATATTAAATGCTGGAGCCTACGGCTTCTCAATGAGCTCCCAATACAACTCTAGGCCTAGATGCGCGGAGGTTCTGGTAAAAGATGGAAGATATGCCCCAGTAAGGGAGAGGGAGAGCTTAGAGGATCTGATTAGAGGACAGAGAATACCGGATTGGCTGTAAGCCTAAAACTTATTGTGCTACATTCGCTGAAGCATTCAAGGCTCTATCCCTAAAACACCCACACTGCTACCCTTACACCAAGACCTCTAAAAAGTTTCAGCCTCACTCTAAGCCCCTAGGAGCAAGCTTTTTAAATTTTACTCTTCAAAAGGGGGACGTGGCAACTTAAGGTTTATATGTCTTCTTGTTTAAGTTTTTCTCATGTTGAGTATTAAATCTTTGGTTGAGAGCTTAGGCGTTTTTGAGAGG
>Ga0185307_1000486_pt1 | contig 24764 bp, 31 predicted proteins | sample LHCtaG_FD_128010 | JGI IMG/M metagenome (GOLD analysis project Ga0185307, IMG submission 128010) | Hot spring microbial communities from Little Hot Creek, USA to study Microbial Dark Matter (Phase II) - LHC4sed_matched (SPADES... | ecosystem: Environmental > Aquatic > Thermal springs > Hot... | reverse complement strand
GAGGGGCTGGGAGTGGAGGAGGAGACGGTGGTGGAGGCCATGCTCAGGGCGAGGGAGATCAGGCCGGAGAGGTTCACCATCCTGAACCGAAGGAAGCTCGACAGGAAAACCGCGAGGAGGATCGCGGAGAGAACGGGAGTGATCTGATCTTCTGAGCCTTTCCTAGAGCTGGCACATCGGGAGGAAGAGCCAGAGCGGGAGGTAAATCCTTCGTCCCCTCAGGTCGAGGGTATTCCTGGTCACGATCACGCTGAAGGGAGGATGATGCCACTTTTCAAACTCCTCCAGCCTGAGCTTTTTTCGACGGGACCTCATCCCCAGACGTAACCTCCACGGGCACCGGGCGCGAGGCCGCCTCCATTACTATGTCTACCTTGTGGTCCTGGGGGGGTCTCCAGTAGAAGATCCTGGCGTCCGGTCCTGACAGGTGGAATTGGAGCCTGCGACAGTGCCCATCACGAGGGTCTCGATTACCCTTCCCAGGGCGGCGGCGTCGCTCAGCAGGGATTCATCGAGCTGCCCGAGCAGGGCGTTTCTCAAGCCGACATTCGTCCGGATCTTCAGGGCCACCTCCGCCGGAAGAGGAACCCGAGGACCCTTTCCCATTCCTCCCTGAAAGGGGAAGCATGGAAACAGCAGAAGTAGAAGGGGGCCAGGAAGAGCAGGAAGGGGAGGAAGGCCGGGTAGAAACCCACGATCCAGCTCAGGGGACCACCGAAGGAGGTCAGGGCCAGCCCAAAACCCATCAGTCTCAACACTCCGTACCGCGTCTGCACCAGGAGGGAAACCAGGAGCACCAGCAGGACGGGACAGAGCAGGAAGAGGAAGAGGTTCCCGCTGGTGAGGCCGTAGCGGGCCAGGGGATTGGTCTCCTTGAAGAGAAAGTAGGAGGGAGAACTCCTGTAGAGGTGCCAGGAGAAGAGAAGATCGGTGAGGGCACCCGAAAAGGCCAGGAGGAGGGAGAGAAAGGGGAAGGATCTTCCGAAGACGAAGCGGGAAAACCTCCTCCCCAGCCTACCGCAAAAGCCCCGGGGCTCAGTCGACCGGGGCCCGGAGCTCCTTCCTGTTCCCGAAGACCTCCTTCCGTATCTCCTCCACCAGCAGGTCAAGGTTCCTCCCCTCCTTGGCGGAGATGGGAAGGACGGGCAGGAGCAGCCTGCCCAGCACCTCCATCTTCTCCTCCAGCTCGGAGGGGGAGAGGAGGTCCATCTTGTTGAGCAGGATCAGGATCCTCAGTTCCTTCCGGGAGAGGATCTCCAGGCTCACCCTGAGCTTCCTCAGGATCTCCGACATGGGATCGCTCCCATCCACCACCAGCAGCACCAGGTCTGAGGAGTAGATCTCCTCCAGCACGGCCTTGAAGGCCTCCACCATCCAGGGCGGGAGGCCCTCGATGAAGCCCACGGAGTCCGTGAGGAGGATCCGCTCGCATCCCTTCAGGGCCCTCGTCCTGGCCGTCAGGGTGGTGAACATCCTGTCGTCCACCTCCACGCTGGAGCCGGTGAGGGCGTTCAGGAGGGTGGACTTGCCGGCGTTGGTGTATCCCGCCAGGGCCACCAGCCCGAACCCCCTTCTCCTCCTCTGTTCCCTCCTCCGCTCCCTGGTCTCCGCCAGCCTCCTCAGTTTTTTCCTCAGGAGGGCCATCCTCCTCTTCACCATGTCCAGGTAGAGGTTGAGCTCGTACTCCCCCCTTCCCCTGAACCCGGGCTGCTCGGAGGAGAGGAGGTTCCTTATCCTCTCCCTGAGCCTGGGGAGCTCGTAGCTCAGCCTGGCGTACTCCACCTGCAGCTTGGCCTCGGGGGATCCCGCCCTCTTGGCGAAGATCTCCAAGATGAGCTGGAACCTGTCCATGACCTTTACCCCCAGCCTCCTCTCCAGGTTGAAGAGCTGGGAGGGGCTGAGCTGGTTGGCGAAGACCACCAGCTCGGCCCCCGTCAGCCTGACGAGACCCGCCACCTCCTCCACCTTCCCCCTCCCTATCTGGAAGGCCGGGTCCGTCTCCCTCTCCTGCACCACCCTGCCCACCACCTCGTATCCCACGGTCCTCACCAGCTCCTCCAGCTCCTCCAGCTCGTCCCTTCCTCCCGGCTCCACCCTCTGAACCAGCACCGCCCGCATCTCCTTCATCTTGATACGCAGGGTTAAATCCCCCCTTCCATCAGAGAGGGGAGAACATGCCCCCACGTCCCGGGAGGCTTTCCCTGCTGTTCCTACCCCTCCTTCTCCTCTCCCTCCTCCCCCCCTCCTCCGGCCTTCCCCGCCTCTCACCCTACTACTCCTCGGTGGAGGTGGAGTTCCGGATCCAAGGGGACAGGACGGTCTCCGTGGAGGAAAACTGTGTTTTGAACCTTCCCTCCCTTTATTCCTCCCTGACCATCACGAGGACCATCCCCTCCGAGAACGTGTGGAACCTTCGGGCCTGGTGCCAGCCAGGCGAGCTGAGGCTGGAGAACAGGAAGGTGAAGGAGGCCACCGAGCTGACCCTCACCATTTCCTTCTCCCCGCCCTTCAGGGGGGAGCTCAGGTACGGGCTCTCCTACACGGTATCGGGATGGGTGGGGGGAGCCGGACCCAAGTACGAGGCCGCCCTGGGGGGAATAAGGATAGAGGCCGGGGGATACCCCTACCAGAGCTACCGGGTGACGGTGAGGGGACCCCCCGGAAGCAGGCTCTTCTGGTACGAGCCCAGGGAGGCCTCGGCCTACCCCTCCTCCGTCACCTACTCCACCTCGGTGGGAGCGCCGGGGAGCTTTGAGGGGGTGAGGGCCACCTTCTACTCCAGCCCCGCCTACCACAGGCTGACCCTAACCGAGACCCTCAGGAACCCAGGCAGGGAGGACTGCGAGCTGGTGATGAACCTCCTCCTTTTCAGCGAGGGAAAAACCCAGCTCGCCTCCCTCCTCTCCTCCGACCCTCCCGTGGGAAGCCTGTACCGCGACGAGGAGAACAACTGGTACGCCTCCTTCAGGCTGAGGCTGGTCCCGGGCGAGAACAGGAAGGTGAGGGTGGGGCTGGTGTGGAGGACCGAGCTCTACGATCCCCATCTCTCCCAGGATAACTCCGGAACCCTTGACGACCTCCCTCAGGGTCTGGAGGAGTACACGAAGGGAAGGAAGTACTGGGAGGTGGAGGAGCTCCGCCCCCTCTCCCTCCAGCTGGCCGGGGGGGAGAGGAACCTGTACTCCCTGGTCCTGAGGCTGCTGGAATGGGAGGACAGGAACATCACCTACACCCCCACGCAGGAAAGGCAGGGGGCCCTCCTAACCTTTCAAAAGAGAACCGGTGACTGCGACTGCCTGAGCGATCTCCTCATCGCCCTGCTCCGGGGCCTGGGAGTTCCCTCCAGGTTCTCTTTCGGCTGGATCGCCGGGGAAAACGGGGCGGGCAACCATGCCTGGGCGGAGGTCTACCTCCCGGGAAGGGGGTGGGAGCCCGTGGACCCCACCTGGTCGGGGGGAACGGGAAAGTACCTCTTCAGGATGGATCCCGTGCACCTGACCAGGGGATCCAGGGGGCTCAGCTCCTCCGACGCCTACCTGTTCAAGGCCCACTACGGCCCCCTGGAGGTGGGGCAGGAGGAGGTTTCCCTGGTTCCCCTTTCCGAGGAGGAGGCCCTCGCGGACTTCCTGGCCTCCGCCCGAACCTTGCTGGGGCTGGCGGAGAGGGTGGGGAGGAACGATCCCAGGCTGGAACGGGCCAGGGAGAGGCTGGAGGCCGCGGAGAAAGGGGACCTGCAGGCGGCCCTGGATTCCCTGCGCTGGTCCATGGAGGTGCTCGGGGAAAGGGGAAGGCCGCTGGAGCTTCCTCCCAGGATACCCCCCTGGGTTCCGCTCGCCCTGGCGGGGGCGGGGGCCTGCCTGGCGGTGGCCCTCCTGCTGAGCCTGAGGAGACGCTAGGGGGGCCTGGGAAGCTTCTCCAGGGCCTTCTCCACCAGCTCCCGCGGGTACTCGAAGTCCACCAGCTTCCCCGACAGGAAGGCGTCCCAGGCCCCTAAATCGAGCAGGCCGTGCCCGCTGGCGTTGAAGAGGATGACCTTCTCCTCCCCCGTCTCCTTGCACCTCAGGGCCTCGTCCACCACCGCCTTCACCGCGTGGGCCGTCTCGGGGGCCAGCACGAAACCCTCCGCCCTGGCGAAGAGCCTGGCGGCCTCGAAGACCTCGTTCTGGTGGTAGGCCAGGGCCCCCACCCAGCCCTCCTTCACCAGCTTGCAGAGGAGGGGGGCGTCCCCGTGGTACCGCAGCCCCCCGGCGTGGATGGGGGGAGGGACGAAGGTGTGACCCAGCGTGTGCATCTTCAGGAGGGGGGTGAGGCCGGCCGAGTCCCCGTGGTCGTAGGTGTATATCCCCCTGGTGAGGGTGGGGCAGGCCTTGGGCTCGCAGGCGAAGGCCTGGAGCTCCGGCCTCCTCCCGCTGAGCTTGTCCGCCAGGAAGGGAAAGAGCAGGCCCGAGTAATTGCTCCCTCCCCCCACGCACCCGAAGATCACGTCCGGATAGTCACCCGCCATCTCCATCTGCCTCTTGGCCTCCAGCCCCACCACGGTCTGATGGAGGAGGACGTGGTTGAGGACGCTCCCCAGGGAGTACTTGGTGTGGGGATGGGTCACGGCGTCCTCGATGGCCTCCGAGATGGCTATCCCCAGGCTGCCGGGGTTCTGGGGATCCTCCCTCAGGACCCTCCTCCCGTACTCCGTCCTGGTGCTGGGGCTGGGAACGCACTCCGCCCCCCAGAGCTCCATGAGGACCCTGCGGTAGGGCTTCTGCTCGTAGCTAACCCTTACCATGTAAATGGTGCACCTCAGCCCGAAGAGCATGGTGGCGAAGGCCAGGGCGCTTCCCCACTGCCCCGCCCCCGTCTCCGTGGTCAGCCTCTCCACCCCCTCCTTCAGGTTGTAGTAGGCCTGGGCCACGGAGGTGTTGGGTTTGTGGCTTCCGGGCGGGCTCACCCCCTCCCACTTGTAATAGATCCTGGCGGGCGTCTTGAGCAGGCGCTCAAGCCTGACCGCCCGGTAGAGGGGGGTGGGTCTCCAGAGCCTGTATACCTCCCTCACCTCCTCAGGGATGGGTATCCACCTCTCCCGGCTTACCTCCTGCCTGATCAGCTCCTTGGGAAAGATGGGCTCCAGGTCCTCGGGCTTCACGGGCTGCCAGGTGGCCGGGTGGAGGGGGGGATCGAGAGGGGTGGGGAGGTCGGCCTGTATGTTGTACCAGGCCTTCGGCAGTTCCTCTTCGTCCAGCAGGAACTTCAGCCGCTCCATCCTCCTTCCCCTTTCTTCAAAGTATAAAAGTGTTCTTCAGCGCACAAATCTGTTCCTGCCCAGGGAAAGGAGGAAATCCCTGGTGCGGGTTCCCAGCCCCAGCGTCTCGGCCGCCAGCAGGTCCTCCACCCCGTCCACGTCCGTGGCCACGGTGGGGGAGCGATAAATCCTGGGCCTTATTCCTGCCTTCAGGCTCTCCTCCACGTGCAGGGGGAAGCTCCTTCCCCCGAACCTCAGCGGTATCACGCCGGGCGGCCTGAGCAGGAGGGCGTTGGTCCCGAGGGTGCGGGAGGGGGAGATCACCACCTTCCTCTCCCCGCCTCCCCCCACGATCTCCTCCACATCCCCCACCCTGAGGAAGGGAAGGTCGGCGGGGAGGATGAGGACCTCCTCCGCCCCCTCCCGCCTCGCCCTCTCCATCCCAAGGGTGAGGGCCAGGTTGAGCTCCAGCCCGGGCTCCCTCAGACCCTCCGCCCCCAGGGAGCGGGCGAAGCGCAGGACCTCCTCATCGCAGGAGATCACCACCTTCCTCATCCTCACGTAGGAGAGGACCCTCAGCATGTCCTCCAGCATGCAGAGCACGAGTTCCTTCCTCTCCTCGGGGGTGAGGATCTCCCGGAAGCTGGACTTGGCCTCGGAGAGGGCCTTGAGCGGCAGGAGCACCCATCCCTCTGCCATCGGGAAAAAGGGGGCGAAGGGACCCCTTCTATCCTCCTCCTGGAGCCTTTTATAAGGGGCCTCCAGGGTGGGATGATGGGCCCGAACGGAAAAACCGTGACCTATTCCCTGAACGTCTTCGTCCCCCTCACCAACTTCTGCAGGAACCGCTGCGCTTACTGCGGCTTCAGGAGGGAGGGAACGGAGGGCACCCTCCTCTCCCCCAAGGAGGTCTTTTCGCTGGTGCTCAGGGGAAAGAAGGCGGGATGCTCCGAGGTCCTCTTCACGCTGGGGGAGCGGCCTGAGGTCCACCCCGCCGCCAGGGAGAGGCTGGAGGGGCTTGGATACCGCACCATCTCGGAGTACCTGGAGGAGCTGTGCCGGCAGGTGCTCAGGCTGGGCCTCCTCCCCCACACCAACGCGGGGATCCTGGAGAGGGAGGAACTGGAAAGGCTCAGGAGGTACAACGCCAGCATGGGGCTGATGCTGGAGTGCGCCTCCAGGCTGGAGGCCCACCGGGAGAGCCCGGGGAAGGATCCGGAGGTGAGGCTGGAGTTCATCGAGAGGGCCGGAGAGCTCAGGATCCCCTTCACCACCGGCATCCTGGTGGGCATAGGGGAGAGCCGGGAGGACAGGGAGAGGTCGCTTGAGGAGATAAGGAGGCTGCACGAAAGGTATGGGCACATCCAGGAGGTGATCGTGCAGCCCTTCTCCCCCAAGCCCGGCACCCCCATGCAGAGCTCCCCCCCTCCCGAAGCCGGGGAGGTGCTGGAGACCGTGAGGATGGCCGCCAGAATCCTTCCCCCCGAGGTGGGCATCCAGATCCCGCCCAACCTGGTGGAAGACGTCCTCCCCTTCCTGAGGGAGGGCGCCAACGACCTGGGAGGGATTTCCGAGGTCACCCCCGACTTCGTGAACCCGGAGCGCCCCTGGCCCGACCTGCGCTCCCTGCGCTCCAGGCTCGAGGCGTCGGGCTTCAGGCTCCGGGAGAGGCTCCCCCTCTACCCCAGGTACGCCAGGGACCCCTCCTTCATGTCGGAGGAGGTGAGGAGGGTGGTCTCCAGGCTGGCGGACGGGGAGGGATACAGGAGGGGTTAAGGTGGAGGACCGGGCAAGCCCGCCTGAGGGATGGGAGAGGGACCTCTCCCTGATCGACCCGCTGGTGGCGGAGGCCCTGGAGAGGGCCCTCTCGGGAAAGAAGCTGGAGAAAGGGGAGGTGGCGCTGCTGCTGGGGGTCGAGGGGAGGGAACTGTGGATGCTGCTGCAGACGGCCGACCTGGTGAGGAGGAGGCTGGTGGGGAGGGTGGGGACGTACGTGGTGAACCGCAACATCAACCACACCAACATCTGCACGGGGACCTGCAGGTTCTGCGCCTTCAGGCGCCCCCCCTCCCATCCCCAAGCCTACTCCCTCACCCCCGCGCAGGTGGAGGCCAAGGCGAGGGAGGCGGCGGGGCTGGGGGCCACGGAGATCTGCCTGCAGGGGGGCCTCAACCCCGACCTCGGGCTGGAGGACTACCTCGGGCTGGTTAGGGCGGTCAAGAGGGCCTCCCCCCACCTCCACCTTCACGCCTTCTCCCCCGCCGAGCTCGACCACCTGTCCAGGCGGGAGGGGCTGCCCCTGCGGGAGGTCCTGGCGGCCCTGCGGGAAGCCGGCCTAGACTCCGTCCCGGGAACGGCGGCGGAGATCCTCAGCGACAGGGTGAGGAAGATCCTCTGCCCGCAGAAGATAAGCTCGGGGAGGTGGGTGGAGGTGGTGAAGACCTGCCACCGGATGGGGATCCCCACCACCTCCACCATGATGTACGGAACGGTGGAGACCGCCGAGGAGAGGGCGGAGCATCTCCTCCTGTTGAGGGAGATCCAGAGGGAAACGGGGGGCTTCACCGAGCTGGTCCTCCTTCCCGTGGTCCCGGACCACACCGAGCTCCGCAGATGGGGGATCCGCTCCCCGGATCCGGAGGAAAACCTGAGGGTTCACGCCGTGGCCAGGCTGGCGTTGGCCGGCTTCATCAACCACCTGCAGGCCTCCTGGGTGAAGCTGGGTCCGGAGCTGGCCAGCCGCATGCTGCTGGCAGGGGCGGATGACCTCGGCGGCACCCTCTTCGAGGAGAACATCACCAGGGAAGCAGGGGGAAGGTGGGGACAGGGGATGACTCCCCTCCAGCTGAGGACCCTCATCCTGAGGGCGGGCAGGATACCCAGGCAGAGGGACACCCTCTACCGCCTGCTGGACTGACCGATCTCCCGCAGGAGGCTGGCGGCCAGTCTCCTGCGCTCCCGCAGGTTCCTCATCCAGAGGTTTAGCCTGTGCACCTCCATGCCGAGCCTCCTCAGCCCGCGGGCGAACTCCCCGTCGGAGGAGTGGAGGAAGAAGTGCCCCGCCACCTCCCGGTAGTACTCGCCCACCCCCAGCGGGCTCACCTCATAGCCCAGCGCCCTCAGCAGCTTCCCTGCCGGGCCGCTCACCGGTGCCCTGCCCAGGATGGGACTCACCACCCCCACCCTCTCCCTCCTCCTCCTCAGCTCCTCCCTGATCCCCCTCACGGAGAGGATGGGGCCTATGCTGGTCACGGGATTGCTGGGGCCTATGAGGATGAAGTCGCTCTCCCTCAGGGCCTCCAGGACGCCGGGGGCGGGCCTGGCCCCCTCCGCCCCCCTGTACCTCACCCCCTTCACCTTCTCCCTTCCACCCCTTCCCACCCAGAACTCCTGGAAATGCACCCAGCCCCTAGGGGTGAGGATCTCCGTCGTCACCCGGTCGTCCGTCATGGGCAGGACCCTCTCCCTCACCCCCAGTCTCCTGCAGAGCTCCAGGGTGACCTCCGAGAGCCTCCTCCCCCTCCTGAGCTCTAGGGTGCGGAAGAGACAGGTGGCCCTGTCCCTGTCCCCCAGCCTCAGGAGCTCCTTTACCCCCAGCTCCCTCAGCGCCTCATGCGTTTCAAAGGTGTCCCCCTTGATCCCCCACCAGGTTCGCTCGTTGATGATCCCGCTCAGGGTGTAAAGGACGGAGTCCAGATCGGGGGAGACATGGAGGCCCGAAACCTCTATGTCATCCCCCGTGTTCACCACCACGCACAGCTCCTCCTTCCCCTTCATCCCCTGGAGGAGTTTGGGGGTCCCCGTTCCGCCGGAGAGCAGGGTTATCATCTCCTCTCCTGAAGGGGAGGCACCTTTTTTCCTTTCCCGCCAAAGGTCGGGGATCGGATGGGGATAAGGGCCGTGCTGTTCGACCTGGACGGGGTGCTGGTGGATTCCCTGGACGTCTGGTACAGGGCCATGAACGAGACCCTGAGCAGGTTCGGGAAGAGGAGACTGGGAAAGGGGGAGTACGTGAGGAAGTACTGGGGCTTCAACCTCTCCAGGAACTTCGAGAGGCTGGGGCTGGGAAGGGAGGCGGTGGAGTACTGCCTGCTGCGGTACGAGCGTCACCTGGCGGAAGTCAGGACCTTCCCGGAGGCCGAGGAGGTCCTGAGGGAGCTGAGGAAAAGGGGGTTCAGGCTGGCCCTGGTCACCAACACCCCCTCCAGGCTGGTGCGCAGGCTCCTCTCGAACCTGGGGCTGCTGGAACTCTTCGACGTCGTCCTGACGGGTGACGAGGTGAGGAGGGCCAAGCCCCATCCGGAGGGCGTGAGGAAGGCCTGCCGCAGGCTGGGGGTCCACCCCTCCCAGGCCGTGCTGGTGGGGGACACCAGGAGCGACGTCCAGGCGGGGAGGGGAGCGGGGGTGATGGTGGTGGGGAGGGGAGTGGAGGGGGACCTGAGGATAGAGAGCCTGGGAGAGCTCCTTTCCCTTCTGAGGGGCTCAGGAAAAGAGATCCTTATCCCTTGACCTCACCAGCTCCCTCGCACTTCCCTTCCCCCTCTCGTAAACGGCGCCCCTGATGAGCACCACGGGTGTTCCCTCCGCCGCCTCCCCCATGACGGAAACGGCGGCGGCGGCCAGGGCGTCCGCCTGCGCCACCACCGTGCTCCTCAGTTTTTTTCCGTACAGGTCCCTCCTGCCACGGAGGTCCAGCAGGGGCTTCATCCCGGCCACCCCCACGGCCACCCCCAGGCTACCCGTCCGGAAGGCCCTTCCCTGCGTGTCCGAGATGATCACCGCCACCTCCACCCCCAGCCTTTCCTTGATCCTCCTTCTTATCCGCTCGGCACTGCGGTCCGGATCCCTGGGCAACAGGGTGACGCGCCCCTCCTCCACGTTGGAGTGATCCACGCCTGAGTTGGCGCAGACGAAGCCGTGCCTCGTTCTGGTGATGAGGACGTGGGAGGCCCTGACAATCTCCTCGGCCTCCCTCAGCACCACCTCCACCTCCCTCGCATCCTTCCCCAGTTTCCTGGCCAGCCTGAGGGCCAGCTCCGATGGTCTCACCTTCCTCAGGTCCACCACCGCCCCCTCGGCCTTGGAGACCACGGACTGGGCCACCACCAGCACATCCCCGGACTCCAGCGACAGTCCCTGGGAGCGGAGGGTCCTCACCACCAGCTCCCCTATGTCATCCCCCTTCTTCACCAGGGGAAAGCCGGAGAGCGGGATCACCTCCATCAAGCCCCAAAGGACTCCGCGGATTTATAGGGCTCAAGCGAGCCGCGGAGTTCATAAAGGGGCAGGGGCACTCTAACCGTGGAGCTGAGGCTCATCGGCATAAGGTTCCCCCTGGTCAAGCCCGGGCAGGATCTGCGCCCCCTCGTGCTGCGGGCCCTCAGGCGCCTGGGCGGTGCCAGGGAGGGGGACGTGCTCATCCTCTCCTCCAAGGTGGTGGCCCTCTCCCAGGGAAGAACGGTGAGGCTGTCGGAGGTCAGGCCGGGTCCCCGGGCCCTGCGCCTCGCAAGGCGAACGGGCCTTGATCCCTCCTTCGTGGAGGTGGTGCTGAAGGAGGCCGATGAGGTGCTGGGGGCCTCCAGGGGGGCCCTCCTGACGCTCAAACGGGGACTCCTCTGCGCCAACGCAGGGGTGGACCTCTCCAACGCCCCTCCCGGCCACGCCGTTCTCCTTCCCTCCCAACCCGGGCGGTTCGCCCGGGAGCTCAGGAGGTACCTGCTGGAGGAGGAGGGGGTGGGGGTGGGGGTGATCCTCTCCGACAGCACGGTGAGACCGCTGAGGCTGGGAACGGTGGGACAGGCCATTGCCGTTTCCGGGATACCAGGCGCTCTGGACTGCCGGGGCAGGAGGGACCTGTTCGGCAGGAAACTCAAGGTGACGGTGAGGGCTCTGGCCGACCAGCTGGCCACCGCGGCGGAGCTCCTGATGGGGGAAGCGGATGAGGGTGTCCCGCTGGTGGTGGTGAGAGGGCTCAGGCTGGAAGGAAGGCCCCTGGCCTCGCCCTCCATAAGGCCCGAGAGGTGCCTTTATCTCTCCCTCCTAAAAAAGGCCCTCAGAGGGGGCTGAGGTCCACCCCTTCCCTGGTCACCTGGAGCTGAAAGCGCTTTCCCTCCAGCAGGCTGCCGGGAAGCTTCTCGCAGGCGAGGATCTCCCTCCCATCCTGTTCCTTCCTGAAGTACAGGATCCCCTCCGCCCTGGAGAGGATACCGGCTTCGAGGGAGGAATCCAGCACCCCGGGAACGAGGGAGGCCAGCAGGAGAGTCCCCCACTTCTTGACGGATCCCTTTACCTCCTCCAGCACGGCCAGGAACTCCAGCTTCTCCTCCTCCCGGAAGAACATGGCGAAGTCGTTGAGCGAGAAGAGAATCAGGAGGGAGTTGGGGGTCTCCCTCTCCAGGAACTTGGAGAAATCCGAGAAAATCTTCTCCTTGAGCTCCCTCACCCGCTTTCCGTTCGCTTGCCGCAGCCACTTGGCGAGGTCCCCCAGGGAGGAGGGAAGCTCCCAGAAGGGGCGGAAGAGGGACTTCGAGAAGGCCCGGCAGAAGTCCTCCGAGAACTTCCCCTGCACATCCTGCATGACCTCCTCCTTCGTGGTGGTGAGGGTGAGGTACCAGATGCGGTCAGGCAGGACCTGGTTCCCGGACAGGAAGGAGCCATTCAGGCGGGAGAGCCTTGCAGAAAGGGTGTAGAGGAAGTCCTCCTTGCTGGTGTCGGGCAGGCCCACCAGCAGGATGAAGGAGCCCATCGGAAATCCTCCCTCCAAAATCTCATCCAAGCCCTTTATCCCGCTGGGAACGCGCAGAATCACGTTATTATTTGATATCTTACAACCTAAAAATTTATGCGAAGCCCCCCTTTTTATATCCCGTGGAGAGCCTCAAGTGGATCGTCCTTCTCGTCCTGGTGGGGTGCTACTCCCTCGCCATTTCCAGGAGGCTCCCGCTCTCCCCGGTCTCCCTCTGCTCGGCCCTCCTCCTTCTGCTGGTGGGGGCCCTGACCCCGGGGGAGGCGGTGCACTCCATCAGGTGGAGCGTCCTGGCCCTCTACTGGGGCTTCCTCCTTTTGTCCCTCCTCTTCTCGGAGAGCGGGGTGCCCTCCGTGCTGGCCCACCGCCTGCTGGGGGCCTGCAGGAGCCCGGGGAAGGCCCTCCTCCTCCTCTGCCTCCTCACCGCCCTCCTCTCGTCCTTCCTGGAAAACGTGGGGGTGGTGCTGATGATGGCCCCCATCGCCTTTGAGCTCTCGAGGAGGATCCGCGTGCCCCCCTTCCTCCCCCTGATCTCCGTGGCCCTTTCCTCCAACATCGTGACCACCGTGAGCATGGTCGCCGATCCCCCCGCCCTGCTCCTGGCCTCCCAGACCGGCATGCACTTCACGGATTTCTACCTGTTCAGGGGCAGGCCCGGGCTGGGGGTCCTCTCCGCCCTGGGCGTGCTGGCGGGACTTCTCTCCCTCTACCTGCTGCACTTCCGGAGGCTGGGCGGAAGGGTGAGGGTAGGGGAAAGGACGGGAGGGGCGGACTACTCCCCCCTGGTCCTCTTCGCTGCGGGCATCCTTCTGCTCTCCCTGGATCCCCTCCTCCGCCTGGGGCCCGGCCTGATAGGGCTGGGGGTGGGGATGGGGTCCCTCCTGCTGGGCGGAAGGAGGGCGGGGAAGATGCTGAGGGAATTCGACTGGGATTCCTTCCTCTTCCTGCTGGGGATTTTCGTGGTGATAGGGGCGGCGGAGAGGGTGGGGCTGCTGGAGGACCTGGCCGAGGGGCTGGCGGGCCTCAGGCTGGGCCCCTCCGCCACCCTCGCCCTGCTGGTATGGCTGTCCGTGGCCCTCTCTTCCTTCATAGACAACGTCCCCTTCACCGTCCTCATGCTTCCCGTCTGCGCGGACCTGGGGAGCTCCCTGGGCATGGATCCCCTCCCCCTCATGTACGGGATGCTGGTGGGGACGGGAATGGGGGGAAATGTGACGCCCGTGGGGGCGGCTGCCCAGGTCTTCGCCTGCAGGATGCTGGAGCGGAGGGGCCAGCGGGTGAGGCTGACCGAGTACCTGAGGCTCAGCCTCCCCCTGACGCTGGTCTCGGTGTCCGTGGCCCACCTCCTCCTGCAGCTCCTCTGGCTGTAGCGGAAACCGATTTAGGGGGGACTGAGAAGTAGAGGAAGATGGCTCCGCCCCTGAGGAGGATAGACGAGGTCAGGTGGGAGATCCCCAAGGAGTACAGGCCCTACATGGCCGTACCCGCCCGCATCTACGCGGACGAGGAGATGCTGAGGGAGATGGGGAAGGACCTAACGCTGGAGCAGGCGGCCAACGTGGCCTCCCTTCAGGGGATCTACAAGTACAGCATCACCCTACCGGACGGGCATCAGGGATACGGGTTCCCCATAGGGGGGGTGGCGGCCACCGATGCCGAAACGGGGGTCATAAGCCCCGGGGGGGTGGGTTACGATATCAACTGCGGCGTCCGCCTGCTCCGCACCGACCTACGGAAGGAAGAGGTGATGCCCAGGCTCAAGGACCTCATTGAGACCCTCTTCCGGAACGTGCCCTCGGGCCTGGGGAGCACGGGGCACGTCAGGCTTACCCCCCCGGAGCTGGACCAGGTGCTGGAGAGGGGGGCGGAGTGGGCGGTGGAGAAGGGCTTCGGGTGGAAGGAGGACCTGGAGAGGCTGGAGGAGGGGGGATGCATGGAGGGGGCCGACCCCGGAAGGGTGAGCGGGGAGGCCAAGCGGAGGGGCTTCCCCCAGCTGGGCAGCCTGGGGAGCGGCAACCACTTCCTGGAGGTGCAGGTGGTGGACAGGATCTACGACCGGGAGGTGGCCCGCAGCTTCGGCATAGAGGAGGAGGGACAGGTGACGGTGATGGTCCACACGGGCTCCAGGGGGCTGGGCCACCAGGTCTGCTCCGATTACCTGAGGACCATGGAAAGGGCCGTCAGGCAGTACAGGCTGGAGCTTCCCGACAGGGAACTGGTGAACGTCCCCTTCGCCTCCCCCGAGGGACAGGCCTACTTCTCCGCCATGAAGTGCGCCGCCAACTACGCCTGGGCCAACCGGCAGATGATCACCCACTGGATAAGGCAGAGCTTTGAGCAGGTCTTCCGCAGGGAGGCGGAGGCCCTGGGCCTCAGGGTCATCTACGACGTGGCCCACAACATAGCCAAGCTGGAGGAGCACCGGATCAACGGGGAGCGGAGGAAGGTGGTGGTGCACAGGAAGGGCGCCACCAGGGCCTTCCCGCCCGGCCACCCGCAGGTTCCTTCCCCCTACCGGGCGGTGGGCCAGCCCGTCCTCATCCCCGGCGACATGGGAACGGCCTCCTACCTCCTGGTGGGGACGGAGAGGGCCATGGAGGAGAGCTTCGGCTCCACCGCCCACGGGGCGGGCAGGCACCTCTCCAGGACGGCTGCCCTCAAGCAGTTCAGGGGGGAGGAGATAAGGGGGAAGCTGGGGGAGAAAGGGATCTACGTGAGGGCCGCCAAGCTCTCCGTGATAGCGGAGGAGGCCCCCCAGGCCTACAAGGACATAGACAGGGTGGTCGAGGTCACCCACCGGGCGGGCCTCTCCCTGAAGGTGGCCAGGCTCATCCCCCTCGGGGTGGCCAAGGGCTGATGAGCTCCCTCTCCGTCCTGCTTCCCTCCTCTCTAGTCTCGGATGGCCGGAGCCTGCTGGAGAAGACCCTGAAGCTGGGAATGGTGGCCCGCTCCCTGGCCATCTTTCGGGTGGAGGAGGTGGTGATCTACGAGGACCGGGATCCCCACGTGAAGGACCGCAGGAAGGAAATGGAGCTCATAACCACGGTGCTCCGGTACGCCGAAACCCCCCAGTACCTGAGGAAGCTGCTCTTCCCCAAGCTGGAGGTCCTGAGGTATGCCGGGGTCCTTCCCCCCCTCCGAACCCCCCACCATCCCCTCAGGGGCGAGAAGGAGGGGGAGGGGGACTGCAGGGAGGCGGTGGTGGTGAAGGTGGAGAGGGACAGGAGCCTGCTGGAGCTGGGGCTGAGGGAGAAGGGAGTGGTAGGGGAGAGGCTGAAGGTGGGAAGCAGGGTGACGGTGAGGCTGGGGAAAAGGAGGGGGGAGCTCAGGGAGGTGGAGGTGGTGGACAGGGGGGAGACGGGGGAGTACTGGGGGTACAGGGTGCTGGAGAGGGGGAGCCTTTCCCAGGCGGTGGAGCGGTACGGGGCTTACTTTAAAATAGGTACGTCGAGATACGGTGAAAAACTGGAGGAGCTGAGGAGGAAGCTCAGGGAGATGAAGCCCGAGCGCCTTATGGTGGCCTTTGGGGGGCCCTACGCGGGCCTTCACCCCATCTGCGAGAGGGAGGGCAGGAGAGTGGAGGAGCTCTTTCACCTGGTGGTGAACACCATCCCAGACCAGGGGACGGCCACGGTGAGGACGGAGGAGGCCCTGCTGGCCACGCTGGCCCTCCTCCGGGCGGAGGTGGGGTGAGATGGGAAGGAGGGCCCACCGTCCCAGGAGGGGCTCGCTGGCCTTCAGCCCGAGGGTGCGGGCGCCTTCCCCCCTCCCCCACATCCGATCCTGGCCGGAGGAGGAGGAGACCCGCCTGCTGGGCTTCGCCGGTTACAAGGCCGGCATGACCCACGTCCTTTACGTGGATGACCGAAAGACCAGTGCCACGGCGGGGAAGGAGATCGCCTGTGCCGCCACGGTGATCGAAACCCCCCCGCTGAAGGTGTGCGGGATAAGGCTGCTGGGAAAGACCAGCCGCGGTCTCAGGACCCTCATGGAGGTCTGGGCTGAGAACCTGGACAAGGAGCTGGGAAGGCTGCTGAATCTCCCCAAGCGGACGGATCCGGAGAAGATGAGAAAGGCGGAGGAGCTGGTGAAGGGGGGAAAGGTGGCGGAGGTGAGGGTGCTGGCCCACACCCAGCCCTACCTCTGCTCCGGCCCCAAGAAGAAGCCCGACCTCCTGGAGCTGGCGGTGGGGGGGAAGGAGGCGCCCGCCAAGTGGGAGTACGCCAAGAGCCTGCTGGGGAAGGAAATTAAGGTCTCCGACGTGTTCAGGCCCGGGGACTACGTGGATGTCACGGCCATCACCAAGGGAAAGGGGTTCCAAGGGCCCGTGAAGAGGTGGGGGGTGAAGATCCTGCCCAGAAAGACCAACGACGGAAGGAGACAGGTGGGGACGCTGGGACCCTGGACCCCCGCCAGGGTCATGTGGACGGTCCCCGCCGCCGGACAGATGGGGTACCACCAGCGAACGGAACTCAACAAACGCATCCTGAAGATAGGGAAGGGGGAGGAGGTAACCCCCAAGGGGGGATTCAAGCGATGGGGGCCGGTCAAGACCGAATACGTGCTCCTGGCTGGCTCCGTACCCGGTCCCACCAAGAGGCTCATTCACCTGCGTCCGGCCAGGCGAAGGGAGGCGGGGCCACCCCCGGTCGTCACTTACATAGCCAGCACGGGGGTGGGAGGATGAAGGTCCCGATCTTCTCGCTGGACGGGAAGCCCCAGGGGGAGGTGGAGCTCCCCCCTGCCTTCTCCGAGGAGTACCGGCCGGACCTGATCAGGAGGGCCGTCATCTCCTCCCAGACCGCCCGCCTTCAGCCCAAGGGAACGGATCCCATGGCCGGAAAGCGCACCACGGCCGAGACCTGGGGGAAGGGATATGGGGTGGCCAGGGTGCCGAGGGTCAAGGGTTCGGGATATCCCGCGGCCGGAAGGGGGGCCTTCGTTCCCCACGCCGTGGGGGGGAGGAGGGCCCACCCTCCCAAGGTGGAGAAGGTCCTTAGGGAGAGGATAAACAGGAAGGAAAAAAGGCTGGCCTTCCGCTCGGCCCTGGCGGCCACCGCCAATCCCGAGCTCGTGCGCTCGCGGGGGCACCTCATCGACAAGGTGCCCTCCCTCCCGCTGGTCGTGGAGGACAGGCTCGAGGAGCTCTCGGAGACCAAGCAGGTGAAGGAGGTCTTCCAGCGGCTGGGTCTGTGGGAGGAGGTGGAGAGGGTGGCGGAGGGGGAAAAGATAAGGGCGGGGAGGGGAAAGATGAGGGGAAGGAAGTACAGGAGGCCCGTGGGGCCCTTGCTGGTGGTCTCCAGGGACAGGGGGATAAGGAAGGGGGCGGGGAACCTTCCGGGGGTGAGGGTGGTGGAGGCCAGAAACCTGGGGGTGGAGGACCTGGCCCCCGGGGGACACCCCGCCAGGCTCACCGTCTGGACCCCCTCCGCCCTGCAGGCTCTGGAGGCGAGGCTATGAGGGATCCCCACAAGGTGATCCTCTACCCGCTGGCCACCGAGAAGGCCGTGAGGCTGATAGAGAAGGAAAACAAGCTGACCTTCGTGGTGGCGCCCGACGCCAACAAGACGGAGGTGAAGAGGGCGGTGGAGCTCCTGTACGGGGTGGAGGTGGAGAGCGTGAGGATCACGAGGGGGCCGGAGGGGAGAAAGAAGGCATACGTGAGGCTGACCCCAAGGTTTAATGCCGATGAGGTGGCATCCAAGTTGGGGGTGATCTGAGTGGGAAGGATCATAAGGGCGCAGAGGATTGGAAAGGGCTCCCCCACCTACCGGGCGAAGAGCTGGAGAAGGGTGGGGGAGGTCAAGCTTCCCCCCTCCGCGGCCAGCAGGGGGAAGGTTCTTGACATCGTGCACGAGCCGGGCAGGGGCTGCCCCCTAATGCTGGTCAGGTTCCAGGAGGGATTCCAGGTGGTGCTTCCCGCCCCGGAGGGGATAAAGGTGGGGGACGAGATAGAGTGCGGGCCCGGGGCGGGGAACCAGCTCGGGAACATCAAGCCGCTGGCGGAGATACCGGAGGGCACCAAGATCTTCAACCTGGAGGCCGTGCCCGGGGACGGGGGGAAGTTCGCCAGGACCTCGGGATCCTACGCCGTCCTGATCGCCAAGGAGGCCGGAAAGGCGGTGGTTCAGCTGCCCTCGGGGAAGGTCAGGACCTTCGACCTCCGCTGCCGGGCGGTGATAGGAACGGTCTCCGGGGGAGGGAGGACGGACAAGCCCTTCCTGAAGGCCGGAAAGCGGTACCACCTCATGCTGGCCAGGGGCAAGCCCTATCCGAGGGTGAAGGGGGTGGCCATGAACGTGGTGGACCACCCGTTCGGAGGGGGAAGGGGGAGGCATGCGGGGAGGCCCAAGATAGTGGCCAGGGGCGCCCCGCCAGGCCAGAAGGTGGGCCTCATAGCCGCCAGGAGGGTGGGAAAGAGGTGAAGGTATGCCCAAGCGGTTCACCTACCGCGGCTACACCTTGGAGGAGCTGAAGAAGATGCCGCTGGAGGAGTTCGCCAAGCTGTTGCCCTCCCGCCAGCGCAGAAGCCTGCTTAGGATGCTCAGGGGGACCCATCCAGAGGCCAGGAAGCTGCTGGCCAAGGTGAGGAAGGTTCAAAAGAAGGGGGACGGGGACGTCATCATCCGCACCCACCGGAGGGAGATGATCATCCTCCCGGAGATGGTGGGGCTCAAGTTCGGGGTGTACAACGGGAAGGAGTTCGTGGTGGTGGAGATAAAGCCGGAGATGATAGGGCACAGGCTGGGGGAGTTCAGCCAGACCAGGAAGAGGGTGATACACGGGGCTCCCGGGATAGGGGCCACCAAGAGCTCCATGTACGTTCCCCTGAAGTGATGGGATGCCGAAGTTCGGCTATTCCTGCCGGGTGGAGGAACCCTGCGCCAGGGCCATGGGGAAGGAACTGAGGATTTCTCCGAAGGATGCCGTGGAGATCTGCAGGGAGATAAGGGGGCTAAGGCTCAGGGAGGCCCAGGCCTACCTCCAGGAGGTGGCGGAGGGGAAGAGGGCCGTGCCCTACCGCAGGCACAGGAAGAAGGTACCGCACCACCGGGGGACGAAGGGGGCGGGTGCCTACCCCGTCAAGGCCGCCAAAGCCATCCTGCAGGTGCTGAAGAACGCGGAGGCCAACGCGATCTACAAGGGGCTTGACGTGGAGAGGCTCAGGGTGGTGCACGCCAGCGCCTGCAAGGGCATAACCATCCCGGGAATCCTGCCCAGGGCCTTCGGGAGGGCCACCCCCTACAACAAGCCCCTCACCAACGTCCAGATCATCCTGAAGGAGGCCTAGCCTTGAGGGTGGACAGGCTCTTCGTGAAAAGGGCGCTGGAGATGGCGGAGCTCAACGAGTACCTGGAGAGGGAACTGGAGCACACCGGGTACGGGGGGATGAGCCTGAGCCGGGTACCCACGGGAACCAGGATCACCCTTTACGTGGAGCGGCCGGGAGCCGTGATAGGGAAGAAGGGAAAGAGCGTGCAGGAGCTGACGGAGGAGCTGGCCAGGAGGTTCAAGCTGGAGAACCCGCAGATAGAGGTGGTGGGAATAGAGAAGCCGGAGCTCAACGCCTCCATCATGGCCAAGCGGATAGCCTTCGCCCTGGAGAGGGGGGCCCATTACCGCTCGCTCGGATACACCTTCATGAACCGCATCATGGAGGCGGGGGCAAGGGGGGTGGAGATCGTGCTCTCGGGAAAGCTCGGGGGGGACAGGGCCAAGAAGGTGAGGTTCTATCAGGGCTACCTGAGCAAGGCGGGGGAACCGGCCCACAGGCTGGTGAGCTACGGCTTCGCCTATGCCAAGCTGAGGCCGGGGGTGGTGGGGGTGAAGGTGCGGATCATGCCGCCCGTTCCCACCCCCGATGAGATAAGGATAAAAACGGAGGTTCAGGAGAAGGAGACGGGAGGGGAGGTTGCCGAGGCTGAAGGCGGACGAGATAAGGAGCATGAGCAGGGAAGAGGCCCTGAACAAGCTCAGGGAGCTGAGGGCGGAGCTGGCCAGGGAGAGGGCCGTGAGGAAGGGGGGAACCCCTCCGGAGAACCCGATGAGGGCGAGGGAGCTCAGGAGGGCCATAGCAAGGATTTTAACGGTGTTGAGGGAGAAAGAGGGGTGAGAGCTCCGTAATGCAGGGCATCTGTCCACGCTGCGGCCTTCCCACCGAACTCTGCGTTTGCAGCGAGATCTCCAGGGAACAGCAGCGGATCTCCGTCTACTCCGAGACCCGCAGGTTCGGAAAGGTGGTGACGGTGATAGAGGGGCTGGACGAGAAGAAGAGCGACCTCAAGGAGCTCCTGAAGAAGCTCAAGAGCAGGATGGCCTGCGGGGGAACCATAAGGGACAAGAGCATAGAGCTGCAGGGGGACCACAAGGACAAGATAAAGGAGGTCCTGGTGGAGCTGGGCTTCCTGCCCGAATCCATCGACATCATCAAGTGAGATGCCCCTGCGCCCCTCCAACCTGATCCGCCACGAGCTCATAGGGCTGGAGGTGGAGGTGCTGGAAAGCACCGATCCTGGGCTGAGGGGCCTGAGGGGGAGGGTGGTGGATGAGACCAAAAACATGCTCAGGGTGAGGGTGGGGGGAAAGATAAAAAGCATCCCAAAGTCCATAGTCTACCTGAAGTTCATCCTGCCGGAGGGAGAGGAGGTGAAGGTGGAGGGAAGGAGGCTGGTGGCGAGGCCTGAGGACAGGGTGGGAAAGGTATGAGGACGGTGCTGGGCATCCCGCCGCCGGAGCAGCCCTGCTCCGATCCGCGTTGTCCCTTCCACGGCAACCTTTCGGTAAGGGGAAGGGTGCTGGAGGGGAGGGTGGTGAGCGATAAGAGGGACAAGACGGTGGCGGTGGAGATCCCCAGGGTGCGTAAGGTGAAGAAGTACGAGAGGCTGGAGAGGAGGACCTCCAAGATCCACGCCCATAATCCCCCCTGCATCAACGCCAGGATGGGGGACTGGGTGAAGATAGCGGAGTGCCGTAGGCTCAGCAAAACCAAGGCCTTCGTGGTGATAGCCAAGGAGGAGGGGAGGTGATGGGGAAGAGAGCGGGTGGAGTGGCGACCACAGGCGTGCCCGCCCCCAGCCGAGCGCTGCCCATCGGGGCTAGGCTGGTCTGCGCGGACAACACCGGGGCGAAGGAGGTGCAGATCATCTCCGTGATCGGCCTGAAGGGCACCAGACGCAGGCTGGTCTCCGCCGGGGTGGGGGATCAGGTGGTGGTTTCCGTGAAGAAGGGAACCCCCGAGCTGAGGAAGCAGATCCTGCGGGCCGTGGTGGTGAGGCAGCGAAAGGCCTACAGGAGGCCGGACGGGCTGAGGATAAAGTTCGAGGACAACGCCGTGGCCATCATCACCCCCGATGGCTCCCCCAAGGGCTCGGAGATAAGGGGGCCCATAGCCAGGGAGGCGGCCGAGCGCTGGCCCAAGCTGGCGGGGATAGCCACCATGGTGGTCTGAGTGGTGAGCAGGAAGCCCAGGAAGCAGAGGCTCAGGCTATACACCCTCCCCCTTCACCTCCGGCGCCATCTGTTCTCCGCCCCCCTCAGCGAGGAACTCAGGAAGAAATACGGCAGGAGATCCTTCCCCGTGCGCAAGGGAGACAGGGTGCGGATCCTCCGCGGGGACTTCAAGGGGCTGGAGGGGGAGGTGATAGGGGTGGACACCAAGCGGGTGGCGGTGATGGTTCAGGGGGCTTCGGTGAGGAAGGCCGATGGGACGGAGGTACCGCGCAAGATCCATCCCTCCAAGGTGATGATCATCAAGCTGGCCCAGGACAAGGAGAGGGAAAAGGCCCTGGCCAGGACCGCCGGAAGGGCGGGATAAACGGATAAGAGGCCCCAGACCTAGAGGGGAGATGCGCATAGAGCTCCACACCCATTCCTCCCTCAGCGATGGCTCCGTCCTGCCGGTGGAGCTGGCCAGGAGGGCGGAGGCGAAGGGGCATGAGGTCCTGGCCATCACCGACCATGCCGATCCCTCCAACCTGGAGAGCCTGGTTCCCTCCCTGGTGAGGGCGGCGGAGGAGGTGAACCGCCACCTGAACCTCAGGCTGGTGCCGGGGGTGGAGCTCACCCACCTTCCCCCCTCCAGCATAGGGAGGATGGCCAGGCTCGCCAGGAGGCTGGGGGCCGTGCTGGTGGCCGTGCACGGGGAGAGTCCGGTGGAGCCCGTCCTGCCGGGAACCAACGAGGCCGCCCTGACCTGCGGGGAGGTGGACCTGCTGGCCCACCCCGGCTTCCTGAGCCTAGAGCTGGCGGAGAAGGCCCGGAAGGGGGAGGTCTACCTGGAGCTCACCTCCCGCAGGGGACACTGCCTCACCAACGGCCTAGTGGCGAGGGTGGCCGTGCAGGCCGGGTGCAGGCTCCTGGTGAACTCGGACGCCCACGAGCCCGAGGAGCTCTTGAGCCAGGAGGAGGCCAGACAGGTGGCCCTGGGGGCGGGGCTGGAGGAGAGGGAGGCCGAGCGGGCCGTCACCGAGAACCCCAGGGCCCTCCTCAAGAGGCTGATAGGTTGAGGCTCTCCCGCAGGGCCAGGGAGTTCCTGCGCGAGGGAAGGCCCTACCCGTTCGCCGCGGAGTACGGGAGGAGGAAGGGACTGATCAACCTCGCCTCCAACGAAAGCCCCTTCGGTCCCTCCCCGCTGGTCCTCAGGGCCCTCCGGGAGGCCCTCCCCTCCGTGGGCCTCTATCCCGACCCCCAGTCCCCGGAGCTCAGGAGGGCGGTGGGGAAGTACGTGGGACTATCGCAGGAGGAGGTGCTGGTGGGGAACGGCTCGGATGAGCTCATGGACCTGCTCTGCAGGGCCCTGCTGGATCCGGGAGACCCCGTCCTCCTCCCCCTTCCCTCCTTCAGCTTCTACGAGATAGGGGTGAGGCTGAGCGGGGGCAGACCCCTCTTCTACAGGGGAAAAGAAATGGAGTGGGACCCCGGGGAGCTCCTCTCCCTGGCCAGGAGGTCCAGGCTGGTCTTTCTGGGAAGGCCCAACAATCCCACCGGAGGGTGCCTGGAGGAGGAAACCATAGAGGGGATGCTGGAGACGGGAACCGTGGTGGTCCTGGACGAGGCCTACGTGGAGTTTTCCTCCAGGGGAAGCCTGGCGAGGCTGATCAGGGAAAGGGAAAACCTGGTGGTGCTCAGAACCTTCTCCAAGGCCTTCGGCCTGGCCGGCCTCAGGGTGGGGTACCTGCTGGGCTCCAGGGAGCTGGTCTCGGCCCTGGAGCGCCTGCGCCAGCCCTTCAGCGTGAACAGGCTGGCCCAGGTGGCGGCCCTAGCCGCCCTGCGTGACCTGGACCACGTCAGGAGGGTGGTGGAAAGGATAAGGGAGGAGAGGGAGAGGCTGAGGGAGGGGCTGGAGGGGCTGGGGCTGAGGGTCCTTCCCTCCGAGGCCAACTTCCTGATGGTGGACGTTTCCCCCCTCGGCCTCACGGCGGGAGAGGTTTGTGCGAGGCTGAGGCGCAGGGGGATCCTGATCAGGGACCTCTCCTCCTTCAGGGGGGCGGGGAGGAGATGGGTGAGGATAACGGTAGGTAGAAAAGAAGAAAATGGGGAACTCCTACAGGCGCTGAGAAAGGTCAAGGAGGGAGGAGGATGAGGCTCACCATGAGCGTCCCCAAGGGGCACCTGGAGGAGCCCACGGTCAGGCTGCTCCAGAGCTCCGGCATAGGGGTGGTGGGGAGGGATGGCAGGCAGCTCTTCTGCCGCACCCACGACCCGGACCTGGAGCTGGTCTTCGTAAGGGCGGAGGACATCCCCGACTTCGTGGCCGAGGGGGCCACCGAGCTCGGGATCACCGGCTACGACCTCGTCTGCGAGAGCGGGAGGGAGGGGGAGGTGGTGGAGCTCCTGGATCTGGGGTACGGCTCCACCAGGCTGGTGATAGCCTCCCCCGAGGGCTCGGGGATAAGCTCCCCCTCCGATTACCGGCCGGGCCTCAGGGTGGCCACCGAGTTCCCCAACCTCACCCGCAAGTACTTCTCCGGGCGGGGGATAGAGGTGGAGGTGGTGAACGTGACGGGAGCGGCGGAGATCGCCCCCCTCATAGGGGTGGCGGACCTCATCGTGGACGTCACCAGCACGGGCACCACCCTACGGACCCACCGCCTGAGGGTGGTGGACACCATCCTGGAGAGCACCGCCAGGCTCATAGCCAACCGGAAGAGCCTGGAGGAGAAGGGGGAGAAGATCGAGGAGATCAGGACGGCCCTGAGGAGCGCCAAGGAGGCGGAGGGGAAGAAGCTGCTCCTCCTCAACCTCCCCGAGGATAAGCTGGAGGAGGTGAAGAGGATCCTGCCCGGCATGGCGGGCCCCACCGTCTCCAGGGTGGAGGCGAGGGAGCCCATGCTGGCCGTACAAGCGGTGGTGAGCGAGAGGGAGGTCTACCGGCTGGTGAGGGAGCTGAAGAGGGTGGGGGGGAGGGACATCCTGGTGCTTCCCATCGAGCGCGTCCTTCCCTAGGTGCGGACTTGCTGGTCATTCCGAGCGTGGACATCCGGAGGGGGAGGTGCGTGAGACTGAGAGGGGGAAGGGAGGAGGAGGAAAGGGTGTACGGGGACCCGCTCCCCTGGATCGAGAGGTGGGAGGGGGAGGGGGCCCGCCTGCTGCACGTGGTGGACCTGGACGCGGCCATGGGAAGGGGGAGCAACCGAGGGCTCATCCTCTCGCTCCTCCGGGGCAGGAGGGCGGGGGTGCAGGTGGGAGGGGGAATAAGGTCCCTGCAGGCGGCGGAGGAGTACGTGAAGGGGGGGGCGGAGAGGGTGGTGGTGGGGACCTCGGCGGTTAAGAATCCCGAGCTGGTGG
>Ga0185307_1000485_pt1 | contig 24825 bp, 25 predicted proteins | sample LHCtaG_FD_128010 | JGI IMG/M metagenome (GOLD analysis project Ga0185307, IMG submission 128010) | Hot spring microbial communities from Little Hot Creek, USA to study Microbial Dark Matter (Phase II) - LHC4sed_matched (SPADES... | ecosystem: Environmental > Aquatic > Thermal springs > Hot... | reverse complement strand
CACGTTGTGATCAACTCCTACCAGGGCCCTCTTCATAGTCGGACAACCTTTAATGTCAGCTGAGAAGCCATCTATGCCAGCCTCTATGGCGGCTTTCAGAGACCTAGTGGTAAAATACATATTTGTCACCATCATAGAGTACAGGTTGTGTTTTACAGCTATCTCAGTGACGTCTATTACATAGTCTAGATTTGTTATAGGTTCATTAAAACTCGCAGAAAGACCTTCATCGCCGTTTAGAATAGCTAATTTAACTAGCTCTTCAGGTGAAATTATGTGATTATCTCGCGGAGGCTCACTATAACTCAAATGGTCATTTTGACACCAGGGACAGTAAAAATTACAGCCGTAATTGCTATATGTTAGAGCCGTAGACCCAGGCCAGTAATGGTAGAGAGGCTTGATTTCAATAGGTCTACTCTCAATAGCACTCAACTTGCCATAACCCACATGGTAGAGTTCACCATTAACATTCACATAGTTCTTACAAACACCACGTAGACCACTTCTAAGAGTACAGGCTCTCTCACAGACTTCACATCTCACAACATCACTACTTAAATTCTTATAAAATCTAGCCTTAACATACATAGAAAATCACTAAGTGATCTGAGCGCCGGGGGCGGGATTTGAACCCGCGCGCCCCCTCAAGAGGGGCAGTGGGTCTCTCTTAATCCTTCGCTGGAGCTCGAGCCCACCCCCTTAGTCCGCTCGGGCACCCCGGCCCTTATATACAGAGTAGCTCTTAAATCCTAATAACACTTAGCATATCATGGGAAAATATAACACGGCTTTTAAAGTGCCGTATTCAATACTCTAATTGATTCAGCCGCGACCTATTTCTTCACTTGAAAACTTGTTAAAAATCTGTCCGCTGAAAGTTCATCATTAACCCTCATAGCCAGGGGACTCTTCACAGCTATTTAATCAGTGGGTAGTCTCCCGACGGTGCTTCATCGGGCCATTATATATGTTACTGTGTGTGTCTTAAATACTCGTTTCGTGGCGATCACGGCTGAACAGTGTAGTAGAGCCTCTTCTTAGCCTTGCCCTTACTCTCGGCTTTCAAAAACACTATTTTTCCTATCTCACTGGTTTTCCTCACATGAGGTCCACCGTCAGCTTGTATGTCTACGCCCGGTATCTCTACTATTCTCAGGTTCTTTACGTCAGGCGGAGTTCTCGAGGCTAGCTTTACGATTCCAGGTATTCGTAGAGCTTCTTCACGTGGAAGCCAATATATCTTAACCTCTAAGTCTTTACTTACAATTTCATTTGCTTTTTCAATAACCCTAGTAAAGATCTCCTTGTCCATTTTTTCGAGAGTGTAATCATCGTATGCATGATCCTCTGTTATGTTACCACCAGATACTAGAGCACCATACTCGCTATACATTACACTTGATATTATATGTGCAGCTGTGTGAAGTCTCATTAACCTGTAACGTCTATTCCAATCAATTATAAGTTTAACTTTTACACCTGGTTTAAGATCACAGCTATCCACACCTAGAACTCTGTGAGCCACATCACCTCTATTTTTATCTAAAAAAACCTCAACAACACTTAATCTCTTACCGTTAAATTCTACAAAGCCCCTATCATGATCAACACCACCACTTCTAGGATGAAAAATAGTACTGTCAAAAAACACCAATTCCCCAGAAATAAAAGTAACAGTAGCCTCACACTCTTTCAAATAAGAATCTTCTTGATAAAGAAGCCTAGTTTTTACTTCCACAATACTGTCACCTCCTTCCAGTGAAGCTTAATGAAAAAATAGTTTAAAAGTAAAATAGCCGGGCGGGGATTCGAACCCCGGTCACGGGGTTTCTTCCGTGTTCGGCCAAAGCCCCGCATCCTTGGCCGCTAGACGACCCGGCTATCTTTGCAACCAGTTATATTTTAACTACAAAAGACTTTTTAACTCTAAAACGCAGTATTTATAAGGAATTTTATGAGGATTATTTATAAGCTTTGCGTTAAGTTTATAAGGGGATTTGTAAAAAGATACACGGCTTAAAAGGTGGTATAAATGGTGTTTCTAGAAGAATTTAATCAGGTGAATTCTTCTTCCGAACAAACACTAACCAGTAGTGAAAAAGAAGAAAGATGTCCACCTGATAAAGTAGTATACGACGTCGCGAGATCAGAGTATGTGTGCTTAGAGACAGGCGAGGTCATAGAGGATCGGGTTATTGATGATAGAGCAGAGTGGAGGGCATTTACACCTGAGGAAGAAGAGAAGAGAGCTAGAACAGGCGGTCCTATAACACCAACAGTACACGACATGGGCTTTTCTACAGTAATAGACTACATGAATCGCGATGCATCGGGTAAATCACTTATTAACAAGAGATATCAGTTAAGTAAGTTAAGAAAGTGGCAGGCAAGAACTAGAGTACTAACAAGTATAGAGAGAAATCTAGTTCAGGCAATGAACGAGCTTGATAGATTAACAGCCCTCATGAATCTCCCATCTTATATCCGTGAAGAGGCAGCTAAAATATATAGAGAAGCCGTGGAAAAGGGTCTTGTAAGAGGTAGAAGTATTGAGGGTGTTGTTGCAGCAGCAATATATCTCGCTTGTAGAATAAGGAAATTACCTAGAACACTCGATGAAATAGCAGAGTACTCTCGTGTAGAGAGAAAAGATATAGCGAGATGTTATAGACTACTACTAAGAGAACTGAGCATTAAGGTGACAACAACAGATCCCGCAGACTTTGTTCCTAGAATAGCACACGCGCTGGGATTACCAGGATCAGTTGTAAAAGTAGCAATAGAGATCCTTAAAGAAGCTAGAGAATACGGAATAACAGGCGGTAAAGACCCAGTGGGACTAGCAGCTGCCGCTGTGTATCTTGCATGTGAAAAACTAGGTATTGAAAGACCACAGAAAGAAATTGCAAGTGTAGCTGGTGTTACTGAAGTTACTGTGAGAAATAGGTATAAAGAGCTCACTGACGCTTTAAGCATAAAAATAGAAGAGTAAGCATTTAATCTCACTAATTAACTATACTCACACACTAGTTTCATATGTTAAAGAGGAAAATAAAAATCTCTATTTAAACTTATAATATACGTTAATAATGACTACATTACTATAATGTTTTCTGGGTTTACTCCGAGTTGTTCAATAAGCAGTTGTTTTACTTTTTGCCTCTGATCACCTTGGAGCTCTATTCTACCCTCTTCTTCTCTAAAAGTACCTCCCGTAGCTAATTTTACTTTAAAAAACTTTGCTAATTGTTTTAACAAGTCTTTGTCATTTGGTAGGCCATCGATAACAGTTACTGCTTTACCGAATTTTCTTGTATCAAGTCTAACTTTTATTAAAGGCTGTTCTACTAGTAGTTTTTCGAGCACCTCTTCAGGTAGCTCTTCACGAGTACTTGTAGGCATAACTTAGTATACCACCACCACGTGATTCTATGTTTTAAAAGCTTAAAAATATACATTATAATTAGCATGGACATTGAGATTTCTGAGAATTATGGAGAGTGGGAGTATGGCTAAGTACAAGTGTGGTAAGTGTGGCTATGTATTTGATCCAGAAGAAATTTCTAGGATATATGGGAGACAAGTAAGATGCCCTAAATGTACATATGAAATAGTGTATAAAGTAGCTAAGTCATATAGAATTGTAAGAGCTATTTAAATTAGTAACTTTAAATTTAAATACCTCTATATAAACTTCTCCTTATAACTCACCACATATAGTCCAGATATTTCTAGGACTATTTTAGCGGCAAGAATACTTGTTACACTGCTAGGATCTATTAGGGGATTAACTTCCACAATATCTACTGCGAGGATCTTCGAAGAACTTTCATATACACGTTTAAGAATATTCACAAATACTACAGGGTCTATTCCAAAAGGCTCGGGATTTGAAACTCCAGGAGCGTAAGCAGGGTCGAAGACATCCATATCTATGCTCAGGTATGTGCGTCCTAGATCCTTGAAGTCAAGCTCTCCGCGCTGAGTGCTCAGCACATTAAAAAACTTTACATGTTTTTTCAAAACAAATTCAATTTCTTCTCTACTGTAAGCTCTTGAACCTATATGAATTACATTTAAGTCAGGGTGTTCTTCTAGAAGTCTCCTGAGAAAAGTAGCATGATTAAGCGTAGAGCCTAAGTACTCATTTCTAGAATCTAAGTGGGCATCTAAAACTACGAGCGTGTCAATATTCTTGAATATTGATTTCACGGAGAAGTATGTTAATAAATGCTCGCCGCCGAGAATAACGAGTAGTCCACGGTGTTCTCTAAATATATTTTCAAGTCCTATTCTCACATAATTAGATAAGTGTTCAATGTCGCTAGGAGGTAGTTGTAGGTCAAAATAGTCTCTAAAACCCACATCGTCGAGAAATAAATTTGATGCTAAAGAGTACAATTCAATATTGCAGGATGCCTCTCTGATCTTAGCTGGGGCAAACCTAGATCCAGGTCTATACGTGCAAGTGTGATCTACTGGAACTCCCACCACACCTATAGGAGAGTTCTTGTTTTCAACGCAGCCAAAAATTAGTTCCTGGAAGATGACGCTCCAAGCCACTCAGATAACACCTCTACTCTGAAACAATAATTTCTACTAATATTTGACCTCTTCTCTTCCTTAAAAAAAGACTTCTAATTATGAACATTATTTAGCTCGCCTATAGAGCATTTTTAATCCTATATTAAATCTAAAGCTTTGTGAGTTTAGAAGTAGGGCTGGTCATTTTGACTCGAAGTGATTTACACGACAAGATAATGGATCTGGCTAAGAGGAGAGGGATATTTTGGCCTTCATTTGAAATTTACGGGGGAGTAGCTGGGTTTTACGACTTTGGTCCTGTTGGTGTTTTTATTAAAAGGGGTATTATAGACTTGTGGTTAAAGTTCTTTGTTTACTCACAGGAAAATGTCGTCGAAATAGAGACGCCGATTATTAATCCACGAGTGGTATTCAAGGCTAGTGGTCACGAAGAACACTTCACAGACCCCGTGGTTGAGTGTTCTAGTTGTGGTAAAGTCTTTAGAGCTGATCACCTGGTGAAGGAGTTTACTGGTATAGACGTGGAGGGCTGTTCACTACGAGAAATAGATGAGGTTATAAGGAAATACAACTTAAAGTGTCCTGAGTGTGGTGGCGTGTTCAAGCCAGTATCATCAGCACTATTGCTATTTGCCACTGAAATAGGTCCATATAAGGGCTCACCGGGTTATTTAAGGCCAGAACATGCTCAGGGCATGTTTATAAATTTTGCAAAAATGCTAAGAGTAGTTGGAGAGAAGCTTCCTCTAGGATTAGCACAAGTAGGTAGAGTGACTAGGAATGAGATCTCACCTCGGCAAGCACTTTTAAGACTAAGAGAGTTCACAATCATGGAAGTAGAGTTCTTTTTTGACCCTGAGAGAGAGTCTGTAGAAATCAAGGGCATTTCAGAGAGAATTCTAAGTGAGAAACTCAGAGTTGTAACAGCCGATATGAGAGTGAAGGGTATTGAAGAGCCCATTGAAATTACAGTGAAGGAGTTAATAGAGAATAGAGTTGTTAAATCAGCTTGGCTTGCATACTGGATGGGTGTTGGGAATCTCTTTGTAAAGAGTCTTGGAATACCAGCAAGTAAAATAAGATTTTTCGAGAAACTTCCACATGAGAGAGCACACTATTCTGCTCAGACCTTTGATCAAGAGGTCTATACGTCGAGATATGGCTGGATCGAGGTTGCTGGCTATGCCTATAGGACAACATATGATCTCGAGAGACACGCTGAGTTCAGCAAGGCTGATTTAACGTATTATAAGAAATACGAAACTCCTATAGTTAAAACTGTAGAGACAGCGTATCCTAATCCCCAAGAAATCTTGAGACTAATCAGCGCTTCAAAATACTCAGAGGTTATGAGAGAGCTTTCACAGCGTAGTCCAGAAGAACTTTTTAAAGAGCTCTCAGCTAAAAATAGTGTAGTAGTAGCCGATATAAATCTTCCTAGAGAGTGCTTTATTATTAAAAGAGAAGAAGTGAAAATACATGGAGAAAAGATCTATCCACACGTAGTTGAACCCTCATTTGGCGTGGAGAGGTTACTCTACGTGGTGCTAGAATACGCCTATAGCGAGCGTGACGGAAAAGCTATCTTAAGGTTACCGCCATATATAGCTCCATACCACGTAGCAGTATTTCCCTTAGTAGCTGGTAAGAAGCCAGAACATCAGAGGATGATCAGTGTTGCTAAGAGCATATGCAGGGATCTCGTGAAAAAAGGTTTTAGAGTATTCTACGACGAGGAAGGCAGTATTGGGAGAAGGTATGTTCGAGTAGACGAGATTGGTGTGCCATACGCAGTAACAGTCGATTATCAGACACTAGAAGACAATACTGTAACTGTCAGAGACAGAGACACTACACAACAAATTAGAGTCAGTATTGATAAGCTCTCAGAATACCTTAATACCTTACTCCTGAGAGAACTTGGTTTTAATCTGTTCTAGTAGACTAAATCGGCTAATTACGGTGCCTTTATAAGGGAAAGATCGTGAACGGCTCTTTCAACATATAAATTGTGCTTATGAATAGATAGGTATAGGGGGACTATATTGAGCGAGGAGTCTCACAAAGAGAATATTAAAGAGTCGAAGATAGATGTTTCAAAACTTATCGCAATTATACCTCCTGCATCAGAGATTCTCGGCAAGAAAAAAGAGAGCATACCTGAGAAGAGAATTAGAATACGGTTTGACAGAAGTTTAAATAAGCCGGTGGCAAGAGTGCCTAGTACAATAGCACAACTTCTTGGTGTAAAAAGCGGCGATACTGTGGAGATAGTTGTTGCGGGTAAGAAAAAGGCTACATTTATGGCAGAGCTAATTGAGGCTAAGCCTGGAGAGGAAGTAGTGTACGTGTATCCTGCTGACTTAGAGAAGCAGGGTGTAGCTGACAACAGTATAGCTACTATAAGAAAGGTTAGGAAACAATGAGTATACATGAAGCTTTTCAGGGTTTAAGAGATCTAGTAGATCGTTTTGAAGATTTAATTGAGGAGGGTAAAATAGCTACAGTCTCTAATAACGTTGAACTAGTAATAGGATTTATTAATTCTGTGGAGAACTCTATACCATTGACTATTGATATTTTAGAGCGAAGTAGAAGTATTCTTCAAGAAGTACAACAAGACAATAAGTTATTTAAATATGTTAGCACTTATCATAGAATGCTTGTACTAGTAAGTATTCCCTATATAATTAGTATTCTTGAGGCAGCGTCTTCTATACTTAGAAATAGAGATCTCTTGGATGAGGCTAACAGGGCACTCGCTCTAGCCGAAAAGCTTAAGTGTTTTGTGGGCACTCTAAAATACTAACTAGCTCACCTCTAATAACTCTGCTACTAATATCCGTTACCTTAACCACCCCTCTACATCCATTAATTTCGCGGTGAGGAATACTCCTAGAGGAGATTACTACAACAGGACCGTGTTTAATAGGATATCCATAATAACCACTACCGCTCTTAACTACATATACTTCTATCCTCTCACCAATTAGGTGCCTCTTCATAGCAGTATTATACCTATTAATGAGCTTTTTGAGCTCTCTGATAATTTCACTAACATCCTCCTCTTTCTGCTCTTCTGATATTTTTTCAAAAGCTGTAGCCGGTAACTTCACATACTTATAAAACGTGATTTTCTCAACACCTACTCTTCCAAGAGCTTCTATAGCCTTCATAGTGTTTAAATATACCTCTTTACCGGCTAAGGGTAAATCGTGCATTAAATAAACATATGGTCTTAAACCAGCTTCACTGAGAATTCTACAAGCCTGTAGTACGTGGTTCAGCCCTATCGGCTTACCGAGAACCCTATCATTATACCAATCACACCCGGTTTCTAAACCAATATGTACAGTTGTGCCTTTAAGGTACTTTCCGAGAACTTTGCCAACTTCTTTATTTACAAGACAGGCCTTAATATTCTCGATCATGATCACAACTTTACCGCTCTTTACATCTTCAATAGAGAATAGAGCGTTCAGAAGATCCTCAATAACATTAACATTTGGAGGCGGATTACAGGGATCTGTCAACACGCCTTCCACAAGCTCTTCTCTACAGTAATCTAAGAAATCTGGTGCACTCAGGACTATTCTCCTAGCTCCGTGCTCTACGAGCTCTTCAACCTCGTCAACTATAGACCTTACACTTCTACTTCTCGGGTAGCCAAACATGTAAGGAACATTACAAAAACCACAACCCGGAGGTATGTTAACAGGACATAAGAGTCTCTCAGAGAGATTAGAACTACGGCATTTCATACAAAATTGACAGTTAAGTCCACCACTCTTAACTAGTGGTCTAACAAAGTTACTACAACCTCTTAAAACCTCCACATAAAATCTATATATCCATGTAGGCTTGTAAGATAAGTCTATCTTAGTCCACGGTTTAATAATTGAGAGCATCTCTTTAGGTGTGTGTACATGTCTTGATGTCAATTTAATCTTTCCTCTCTCCCTAAACGATAGTGCTGGAGTCTTGTCGAGACAGCTTTCATCTCCTCTACTCTTAAAGCAGTTTACGAGATGTTTAAGGGGTATTTCAGCTTCTCCAACAACTACAAAATCCACGGGAAGCTCGCTGAGCACTTTGCTATATTCAAAACTTATAGGACCACCTACTATAATAGGCCCCTTAAATTGAACCTCTTTTAACTTCATAACAAGTCTTCTTAATGCTTCATAGTCACTACTCATAGCTGAGATAAAAACAGCATCAAACTTTTTTACAAGCTCAACATTGCTAATAACACTCTCGCAAGGTAGTAGAATAGTTTCTTCAAAGTCCTCAAGTATACCCGCAACTACACGGGGCCCAGCGCCCACTACGTCAAATGTAGAGTAGCGCTCGCCGACAGCTCGTGCAAGAGCATCAATAACCAGGTAAGGCAAAGGCCTTCACCCATATTATGCTACAATTTAAAGACTGCTTTATAGTGTGGAGAGAAGAGTCTTTTTTAAATACCTCTTAATCTATTACTTCTCCACGAGCTTAAAGCAGAGTAGTGGTGGAAAACGCCGTGTCTATAGAGGGGGGTAGTGCTCTAGTAGAACTCACAGCCACGGAGCACTTAATAAATCTATGTAGGATTGTGAGAGACGAAATTGAAATGTTGAAGTCTCTTGTAAATATGTATAGTGACATCAATGTTGAAAAGAAGCGAGTAGTTGATATTTATAGTAAAGTTAGAAATATCAAAGAGAGAGGTGAGGAACAGAAAGTTCTAATAATGGAGTACCTTGTTAAGAACATCGAAATAGCGATGTTCACGAAGAGCTATATTGAAATAACCCGTATTTTAGATAGAATTATACAACACCTTGACAGCGTAGGCTATAGATTTGTATTAATGATTGAGAACGATGTCTTAATAGGTAGAGAAGCGGCAAGCGAGTTCATACGCTTCATAGAAATGCTTAAGGAACAATTAGACGCTCTGGAGGCTTCTATAGACAAGTTAAGAGTAGCCCCAAGAAAAGCCCTAGAAACTCTTAATAAAGTGTTTGTTATTGAGGAAGACATTGACGAGAAGTTTAGAAGAGGTCTCTTTGAAATCTATAGTAAGTATGCAGGTTATATCTCTGCTCTCCTAATACTAAAAGACATATACGAGCATTTAGAAGAAATAAGTGATTTTTTGAAAAACGCGGGTGAAGAGCTACGATACCTAATACTAGTGAAATCAGCGATGACGTAGAAAACACGGAAGAGTGCTACGCGTACCTGTTACATAATAGAGCAGTAGTATTAGATTACTCCTGTGCTAACAAAATATATTGGAGCGGGTATTATGGAACCTTTCTAGGCGTAAATAAACCTAGAAATAAAGATATTACAGCGCCACTTGAGCTTTCACTAATAGAAGCTGCTTATCTTGTGAAAAGAGGTAAAGTTAAGGTCATTAAAGATAATAAACTACTTAGTTTAGAAGATCTCTTAGCTTTTAGTTCAAAAAACATTGAAAGATTTGAAGCTCTTTATAACGTGTACGTGGATCTTAAGAAGCGCGGATTTGTCGTAAGGAGAGGATTAAAATTCGGCTGTGATTACCTCGCATACCGTTACGGTCCTGGGGTAGATCACGCGCCTTTTGGAGTTTTAGTGTATAGCGCAGAAGACAAGGCCGATCCTATAGAGTTTGTAAGAGCTGGTAGACTACTACACTCTGTTCGAAAAAAACTTGTAGTTGCTGTTTACAGTGGTAGAGTAGACTACTATGTGTTTAGTTGGTGGAAGCCTTAGTTGTAAATGCACGAAAAAATATTAAGCCCTTTTACACCTATATATCATGTGGTGTCTAGCTCAATATATTAGGTGCCTCTATGAGAAGCACTAAGGAGCATTCTAAGCATGACTCTACTAGTAGAGATAGATCTTTTTATCCTCGTGATAAGCCACCACGTTTTACTAGTAGAGTAGAAGAAGTCAAAGTGCAGCCTCAGCCACTAATGGATAGGTGTAATCCTTTATGCCCGCTCTTTCTATGTGGAAGAGATGCTTTGTTTATTGCAAATAAGCCTATTAAAGGACGCATACTTAGAGTAGCCCAGTGTAGGCTTACGGGGAGTGATTGTATTGGTGGTGAGTGTCAATATGCGACTTGTCGAATTAATAGCTTACTACCTGATGGCAAGTGTGCAAAGGCTCTAGAGAGAAAAGCAGTAAGGCTAACAGATGAAGAATTGTTTAGGAAAATAAAGGAATTTGAAGAATATGATATAAGTGATTTTACACGCTAAACTAGCTCTTATAGCTCCATGCTGGCTTATTGTTACTGTGAATTGTTCTTAGAGGAGCAGTCATCCCTGCGCGGGCACATCAACTACTCAGCCCTTGTAGAGCCTAATCATCCCACTGTGGAGATATATCCTCACGATGTTTTTAACTTTTAAAACTATAATATTTGAGAAATTAGAGTGATAATGTGTTAATAGAAAGTAGAGACGTTAGAAGATTAAATAGACTTGTAAATGAGCTTAAAAAGCATAGCCTATGGGTTGAGAGACACTCTTATAGTATTAGGATAATTTACAATAATACAATAGTAGCGAGTCTTCACCTCTATCCAGGTTTTAATGAGGCGGTACTTAGACTTTATGGTGGTGTTGTTGATAATTACGTTTATAGCACTGTTAGCAGGGTGCTTCGCGAAGTACTGGGCGACTTTAAACTCATAGTTAAGAGAATAGTGAGAGAAGAGCTCTAAGCTAGTATTCTCTTGGAAGAGGCTTTTCTAAGTCTATTCATTACTGTGAGACCCAAACTGCGATCTTCAAAACCCTCAATTATTCCAATATCGCATTTTAACATATCAAGTATTCTCAGTACTTTGTACAAATTCTTGGCTATTTCAAATATGTTATCCCTAGATCCGATTTCAATCACGTGGACTTTTTTAATATGCTTATATAAACTAGCAGTCTCTTTACACGCTACTACACATATTTTAGAGTAGATGTCATAGTGTTCTCGAATAGTAGACAGTGTTTTCTCAGCGAGTAGTCTTAGATCTCTTGATACAGGATCAATTAGTATTAGTGGAGTTTCAGGTGCATAATGCCTGTACCTCATGCCTGGGGCTAACGCGGTGAGAGCTTCTTCTAAACCCCTAGCGTAGTCTGGTATGACGATCTTCTCGCCAAGCACACGCTCAACCTCTTCTATGGGGTAAGCGCCAGGCCTCAGTAATGTAGGTGGGTCACTTAGTATGTTAATAATAGTAGACTCCACACCATAGAGAGTTTCACCTCCATCTACTATTACGTCTACTCTATTATAAAGATCCTGAGTAACGTGCTCAGCAGTAGTGGGACTTGGTTTACCGGCTAAGTTAGCACTTGGTGCAGCTATAGGCTCGCCTGTTTCTCTTATAAGTGCGAGAGCAACTGGGTGAGCTGGCATACGCACAGCAATCGTGTTAAGACCTCCGGAAACAATTTTGGGTACTCTGGGATTTCTAGGTAAAATAAGGGTCAGGGGTCCAGGCCAGAATTTCTCTATGAGTTTAAATGCCTTTTCAGGTATATTTACCGCGACGAGATCTAGCATCTCTAGATCACTTATGTGAATTATCAGTGGATTGTCAAGAGGCCTGTTCTTAGCTATAAAGATCTTCCTCACAGCATTTTCATTAAACACTACAGCACCAAGTCCGTAAACAGTCTCGGTGGGAAAAGCAACTATACCGCCACTTCTAAGAATCTTAGCGACCTGCTTAATAATATAGGAGTCTGGATTAGAGGGGTCTACTCTAAAGATCAGAGTCAGAGAACTACACCATTTGCTTGTCTATACTGGTCTACGTAAACTCCCGGGATAAATCTATCTGGTGACTTTTTAGTTAAGTACTCGAAGTATATACAAGCTATTTTATGCCCCTCTTCTTGAAGAACTTTAACAGGTTTTTTAAGAAGTTCTGAAGCCTCATCCCAAGAACGCCCCTGAAGAGCCTTCGTAATTAATAAGAGTTCTTGAAGTCTACTAAGTACAGGTCTCTTATCTCTGGGAAGTAGCCAATGAAGTCTACTAATTTTAAACATTAAGTCTGCGGCAGCCTCAAAAGTCATTGGTCCTATACAGTAAGTCCACAATCTATCAATATTGATTGGTGTGAAGTACTCATTGAGATCATTACAAGGATAGGGTTCACTATCTAGTAGTAATAAAGCTACCTCAGGTTCTAACTCCCTATAATTCACAGCTATACTATTAAGCATTTTCACCTTAAACTCATATTTAGCGATTTCTACTAGCCTAGAGATTTTTTCACTAAGTGGTCTAATAACTAGTACTGTGTACTCACCGCTTACAGGGTTTCTCTCGGGGCTAATATGAATGACGCTAAAACCATTTTTAATCCAAAATCTCAATAACTCGTCTGTTACACCAAAACCAGAACCAACCCACTCAAGCCCTCTCTCAGAGGCTTCTTCAAATATTTTCTGCAATGCCCAACTACCAATACCTTTACCCTGAACAGTAGGGTGTGTTGCAATTCTAACTATTCTCCACCCTACACTACTTGCAAACTCTAATAACCTTGTGTGTTTTAAGAACCTATCTGGTAGTATATTTCCTGGAATCTTACCACCTCTGAGAAGTTCTACTGCAGTCTTGTCGTCTATGGGTCCTTCTTGAGCTATTTGTATAGCACACACTACTTTACCAGAACTAGTCTTCACAGCTCTTATAAAGTGATGTGGAGCGTCGCCCAGCATCCCGAGATCATCTGGTTCGTTTCTGTAATGAGCTAGTACATATATGCCGAAGAGTTGTCTTAACTCGTTCTCCTTTGTAAATAGCTCTTCCGGTTCATACTTAACATATAGAAGCCTCTTTAGCTCCACGTCTTCGAGATCCTTCTCGTCGAGATCTGCTGGTTCCGCGTCCAATAGGAGTGTCTTAAACTGCCACTCTTCAATAGGATCATTTAAACTATACCTAATAGGCTCCTCCATCTCGTACTGGTATAGTGTAATGTTCTCCATGGTTTTTAATCTCTTTAGAAACCTGACTGAAAAACCCCTACCTGAACCCTCATATCCGTGAATAGTTGTTGAGAATATGAGCCTATCGTGAGCTTCAAGGATCTTGTAGAGAAGCGGTACGTGAATCCCTGCAGCTTCATCAACTACTACGAGGTCTCCTTTAAGCTTAGGTATAACTACAGGCTCCCAGTATTCAATACTGAATCCAGGACCTCTCAGCTCAACAGTATAGCCTTCTTTTTTACTAGACTCATACTTAAACCCAAGTTTCTCAAGTGTCTTAGAGGCAAGCATCATTAAGGACTGAACATTACTAGGCTCAGGAGAGGTTATGAGAACTCTAACTCTAGGTTTTATTTTTCTTAAACAGTGTATAAATCCAACTACACCTATACCTATAGCACAGCTCTTCCCACGACCTCTATCAGCTGTTAACACAAATACTTTCTTCGAGTTTTTCTTAGGCTTTTCATAGAAATTCTCAATGATCTTTATTACGTTGACCTGGTCTCTTGTGAGTGCGAGTTCGTAGACTTCTCTAGGAAAGATCCTGTCTTTAGGTATTTCAATAGCTTGCCTTACGCTAAAAACTTCTCTCTTTAATAGAGGTTTCTTGAGAACTTTATTATTATCAGCGTCGTATATTGCTATGCCATCATGTTCTAATAATTTCTTTTTAAACCAAGTTATAAAAACATGTCTGGGTTCGGGAAATTGCGGTACTGTCAGTGTTTCTTTGAAAATCGTCTTAAACATATCCCAGCTCTCCCATGGTGGTGTTAAAAACACTATTAATCCTCCACCCTCTACAATGCCCACGAGTCTACCCACATCGTTTGGTTTTAGATCTCTAGTAAGATCCATTACAAGTACTTGAACTGTAGTGCCGAGGTACTTCTCGCTTCTCTCATAGATGGCGTATTCAAATTCTACTAAGTTTTCAGACAAAGTTTTCTTTTCAAAAACCTCTTTTAGTTCAAGAGCTTCAGGAAATTCATCGTGATAGACGTAGAGTCCTTTAACTCCATTACTCTTACTTTCACTCCTATACTTCTTCACATAGTAATTTACAGCCCTAGCAGAGAGTAAGCCGAGTTTATGTGGCTCAGAACCTGATATCACGAGTAAAAATCTAAATCTGTACTTTACGAGTTTTTCGGCGAGTTTACCTAGTTCTCTTACTAGTTTCATAAAAGAAGCCGGTAGAGTGTTCTCTCTCATTTCTCTGCTCTTCACTACGTTAACACGCTCTTTGTAGATTCACTAACCATACGGTAATTGAACTCTTCTAAATCCCCCACTAGTTCCCATTTTCTTAATTTCTCGTGCAAGTCGCTCATACATGTCAATATCTACTTTACTTAGGCTTGGTGGGATTTTTGAGAGGGCGTCTAAGAAGTGTTTTCTTCCTATTTTAACTACTTGAAGAGAGCCGCTCTTCATATATACTTCTCTCAGCGCGATCATTATGGCCTCTCTACATACGGCTGCTATATCAGCTCCTGTATAGCCCTCTGTTAGCTTAGCAAGCTCTTCAATATTGACATCTTCTAATAGAGGTGTTTTCCTAGTGTGAACTTTGAATATCTCTGCTCTAGCTTTAAAGTCTGGTGGCGGCACATAGATTAACTTGTCAAATCTGCCAGGTCTCAGAAGAGCGGGGTCCAATAGATCTGGCCTATTAGTTGCAGCTATAACTGTAACTCTACGTAATGGTTGTATACCGTCTAATTCTGTTAGGAGCTGGTTTACAATTCTATCTATTACGCCACTAGGATCGCTACCTCTAATTGACGCTATTGAATCTATCTCGTCAAAGAACACTATTGCAGGCGCTACCATGCGCGCTCTTCTAAAGACCTGTCTAATAGCTTTCTCGGATTCTCCAACCCACTTGCTGAGTACTTCTGGCCCTCTAATAGCTATGAAATTAGCGCCACTCTCAGTAGCTACTGCTTTAGCTAGCAAGGTCTTGCCTGTACCAGGTGGACCGAAGAGTAAAATGCCTTTAGGAGGCTGTATACCCATTTTCTCAAATACATGTGGATATTTCATAGGCCACTCAATACTCTCTCTGAGTTCTTGCTTAATATCATCTAATCCTCCAATATCACTCCACCTAACTTCAGGAACTTCGACGAACACCTCTCTAATGAGCGTTGGCTGAACACTCCTCATAGCTGTTAAGAAATCCTCCATGGTGACCTTTAGTTTTTCGAGCTTCTCTGCCGGTATTGGCTGATTGAGGTCTATATTTTCGGCCTGGAGAAATCTTCGTAGGGCACTCATAGCCGCCTCTTTGACAAGAGCGGCGATGTCTGCCCCCGTATATCCGTGAGTGATCTCAGATATCTTGTCGAGGTCAACATCGTCAGCGAGAGGCATATTTCTAGTGTGAACAGATAGTATTTCACGTCTAGCTCTCTTATCGGGTGGAGGTATTTCTATTTCCCTATCAAATCTACCTGGACGTCTAAGTGCAGGGTCAAGTGCTTCAGGGCGATTAGTAGCACCAATAACTATTACTTTACCTCTCTCTTTGAGACCATCCATTAGTGCTAGTAATTGCGCAACAACGCGCTTCTCTACCTCACCTACAACTTCTTCTCTTTTTGGCGCGATGCTGTCAATCTCGTCTATAAATATTATTGCAGGTGCATTAGCTTGGGCTTCTTCGAAAACCTTTCTCAATCTCTCCTCGGATTCGCCATAAAACTTGCTCATTATTTCTGGCCCATTAATACTAATAAAATAAGCGCCGATCTCGTTTGCTAAAGCCTTAGCTAGCAAGGTCTTGCCTGTACCAGGTGGACCGAAGAGTAAAATGCCTTTAGGAGGCTCTATTCCGAGTCTCTCAAATAGCTCTGGGTGTTTTAATGGGAGCTCAACTATTTCTCTTATTTTCTGCTTAACCTCCTCAAGATCACCTATATCCTCCCAGGTGATCCTTGGAACACCCTCTCCAACAAGTTCTGGTCTAACAGGTTGAAACCTTACTTCTACGATTGTGTCTTCTACTACATAAACCACAGCTGACGGCTGAACACTTGTGACTACGAATCTTAGTCCATAAACTGGGATTTCTACTACATCTCCACGCTTTACTGGATTACCCAAGAGGCTCTTTTTAACGATTTGAGAGAAGTACTCTGGATCAGCAATAATCCTAGTCATGCCACCCACGGGGGCAACAACTATTCGCGTAGCAGGATCTACTTTTATAGGCCTCACAGACACATAGTCTCCGGGTGCAACTCCCAAATTCCTACGAGCAGTGCCATCAATTCTTATTAAACCAGCCCCCTCATCCTCTGGGTATGCTGGCCAGACTTTTAAAACCTCACGCCCCTTAGAGCCACTAACTTCTATGAAATCACCAATATCTACACCTAGTTTCTTCATAGTCTCTCTATCAATCCTGGCAATTTTCCTACCAACATCTCTCGAGCGAGCTTCGGCAACTCTCAGTTTAACTACTCTCTCACTACTCTGCATATTACAAACACACCTCTAAAAGTACTTAGTAGGACGCCTTTATTAAGGCAAATAATCAAGACTAAGACGCTGTTGCTTTTACTGTTTTTAAAACATAGCACATTTTAATTCAAATAGAGCTATTAAGAGGTGACTTACTAGTGGTTGAGCGCATTAAGACAGGTATACCTGGATTTGACGAGATCGTTGGTGGTGGTATTCCAAAAAGAAATGTCATACTACTTAGTGGTGGTCCCGGAACTGGTAAGAGTATATTTTCAATGCAGTTTTTGTGGAGTGGTCTCCAGATAGGTGAACCTGGAATATATGTTGCGCTAGAAGAACACCCTGTACAAGTACGCGTTAACATGAAGAATTTTGGGTGGGATGTAAAGCAATACGAGCAAGAGGGTAAATTTGCAGTTATAGATGCTTTTACAGCTGGTATTGGTGAAGCAGCTAAAAGAGAGAAATATGTGGTGAGAGACCCTGATAGCGTTGAAGAGCTCGTAGACGTATTAAGAACAGCTATTAGAGAGAACAACGCGCAGAGAGTAGTTGTAGACAGTGTTTCTACACTATACTTAACGAAACCCTCTACTGCTAGGAGTATAGTACTACAGTTAAAGAAAGTTCTCTCAGGTATGGGTACAACAAGTATACTAGTCTCACAAGTCTCAGTAACAGAGAGAGGTTTTGGAGGACCTGGTGTAGAGCACGCAGCAGACGGTATCGTGAGACTAGACCTAGATGAGATTAATGGTGAGCTTGTGAGAAGCCTAGTAGTGTGGAAAATGAGAGGAACTAGTCACAGTATGAAGAGACATATATTTGAGATCACAGATAAAGGCATAATAGTGTATCCTGACAAGGTGCTCAGAGTAATACGCTAAAAAATTATAATATGTATTTCTAAGTATACTAAACTTTGCAGTGTTTACTCAATTTTTTAAACACGTCCTCCTCTACATTAACACCTTCTCTTACAGCCTCACATATCTCCCAGGGGAATACAATCCACTTCGTAGTTTGCTCGTAATAGTAATCTGGGGTGTAGGAGGACCAGGGCTTTATATAGATAGTCATCGTTCTAGTGGACTTTACCTTGTAGCTTGAGAGGTATTCAACTACTAGTTGCATAGTGCGTCCACTATCTACTACGTCATCAACTACTAGTATGTTCTTAGCTGTAATAGGTGGTAGTATTGCTAACTTTATGTACGGTTTTTCTCCTCTAACACCAATAGTCTTATAGAACTTTACCTCAATAAACCCCATATCATCTACTGAGAGAAAATCAGCTAGTATTCTACCTGGAACTAGCCCACCTTTAGCAATAGCGACTAATACGTCTGGCTTACCATTAAGTAATATTTTCTCAGCTAAAACACCCAGCGCCTTGTGTATTTCCTCCCACGTAATGTACTTTACTTCTCCACTCATACTTAGAGCTATGAGTAAAAGAGTTTTAAAGCATCTTTACGTGTATTGTTAAGCGGGCACATTGACGAGATATATTTTCATAACAGGGGGAGTTCTCTCAGGGCTTGGCAAGGGTATCGTAGCGGCATCTACTGGCATGTTACTATTGAGAAGTGGTTACAGCGTAACAGCTATAAAAATAGACCCTTATCTCAACGTTGATGCCGGTACTATGAGTCCCTATGCACATGGCGAAGTTTTTGTCACAGAAGATGGTGGAGAGACAGACATGGATATTGGACACTATGAGAGGTTTCTTGGATATAACTTGTTCAAGAAGAATAATATCACATCTGGTCAAATATACTTAAGTGTTATTTTAAAAGAGCGTAGAGGTGACTACTTAGGACAGTGTGTTCAAGTAATACCTCACGTGGTTAGTGAGATAAAGAGCAGAATAAAGGAGATCACGAGAGATTATAATGCAGATATAGTTGTAGTAGAAATAGGTGGTACAGTTGGCGATATTGAGGGGCTCCCATTCTTAGAAGCAGCGAGACAGATGAAATTCGAAGAAGGCGATAGAAATGTCTTTTATATTCACGTGGCCTTAGCACCAGTACTACCTTCTGGAGAACTTAAAACTAAACCAGTACAACATAGTGTTCAAGAGTTGCGAAGAATAGGTATTATACCAGACGCCATTATTGTTAGATCGTCAAAGTGGCTTGACAGCGAGGCTCGCTATAAAATCTCTCTCTATGGCAATGTACCACTCCAAGCTGTTTACAGCAATCCTGATATGCCTAATCCCTACAAAGTCCCACTAGTTCTTCATGAACAGGGATTCACAAAATATGTGGTTGAGAAACTTGGACTCGAGTATAGAGAACCTGATCTCTCTGGCTGGGCTGAGTTTGTCAATAGACTGGAGAATCCGGCGAAGAGTATTAAAGTAGGGATGATCGGTAAGTACACGAAGATCAGGGATAGCTATGTTAGTATAATAGAGGCTTTAAGACATGCAGCGGCGTGGAATAGAGTTAAAGTTGAATTAATGTGGGTTGAGGCGACTGATATTGAGAATAATCCTGAGATACTTAAATCTCTAGAAGAAGAAATAGATGGCGCTATAATACTGCCTGGTTTTGGTGTGAGAGGGGCTGAAGGAAAAATCACAGCTATACGTTACTTTAGAGAAAGAGAGAAGCCTGTACTCGGTATATGTTTTGGGATGCAGTTAATGATCGTGGAGTTTGCGCGCAATGCTGTGGGATTATCCGGTGCAAATAGCACAGAAATAGATCCCAACACTCCACACCCAGTAATAGACCTACTACCAGAGCAGAGAAATGTAAAGGAAATTGGAGGTACACTAAGACTCGGTGCGCTAAAAATACTCATTAAGCCAGACACACTGGCGTGGAAAATTTATAGTTCAACAGAAGTTTACGAAAGACATAGACATAGATATGGCGTTAACCAGAAGTATATTGATATACTTGAAGAGGCCGGTATGCAGATATCCGGGTTCAGTGAAGAGGGGTTTGCTGAAATAATTGAACTTAAAAATAGTAAGCGGTTTTATCTCGGCATTCAAGCTCATCCAGAGTTCAAGAGTAAACCGCTATCACCAAGTCCGGTATATATGTACTTTATTCAACACCTAGCTAGCAGAATATAGAATTCACAGAGATGTTTTAGCCGTATAAAAGATAACAATATGTATTAATTATTTAACGGGTGTTAAATGTGAGTGGAGGTGAACCTATAGTTATAGATTTTTCAAATATACCCTTAAAGCCTATAGGTAAAAGAGAAATTCAGCAACTTGAAATGGCCCTTCTCATTGGAACTATTTACAGGCCCGAGATCTTAGAGTTAATAAGAGATCCTGTGGAGAGAGCTACTTGGATAGATAGCTTAGCTGTGGCGGCAGCCGCTTTCGCGAGATATAAAGCAGGAATACCTGTTCCAGAAATAGCACAAGAGCTCGGGAGATCAGAAGTTACTATTAGAGGACATTTAAGCCAGAAGACGAAGGCAGGAAAGCTTGTGGCTGAGACTTTTGAGAAAATTAAACGTGGAGAATTGAAGATCACAATACCATTTTTCACACCGCCCCCCGCTGCTCCTACTGTAAATATAGAGAGTTTACGCTCAGAGCTTGAAAGATTAAGAGAGGATAAGAGACTCCTAGAAGAGAAGATACAGTCCCTTCACGAAGAGTTAGAGAAGAAATCTGGAGAGTTAGAAACCTTGCGGAATGAACTTAAAAAGAAAGAAGAGGAATTAAAAGCAGTCTCTCAGCAACTTAGTGTAGAAAGAGAAGAAGTTGAGAAATTAAAGGCTAAGTTAAACGAGTTTGCAAGTCAAGTAAGGCATATTAGAAATCTCGCCTCTGAAATAGTTAGTACCGTGAGCAAACTACTTGAATAGCTTTATGAAATTACTATAAATGATCTCTTCGACTCTTGTAGGCTCTTGACGTTTTTTCCCGGATAGGTAAGTAATCGTTTTCTCTATAAGCTCTGGTGTCATATTAAGCCCTCTATAGTAGTAGGGTGCATCACTCTCAGTTATAATGTTATCTAGATTCACCCTGTCTAGTACAGCTCTGTGTTTTTCTTGTACCAAGAAGGCTGGATTAGCTCCAATGAAGTAGCCAACACTAGTGATCTGATCTGCTAGATCGAGAGGACCTGTGTACCAGTGAAAATAAGCCTTATTAATGCCCCTAGAATATACTATTTGAAAGACTTCACTCCAAGCACCTGCAGCATGTAGATTTAAAACAGCATTGTATTCTCTCGCATATTCGACAAATAACTTAAAAATTTCAAACTGCCTATTGTAAGTTTCAGGTTTAAACTTCTTATCAAGACCAACTTCTCCTAAACATTGCACTTTATCGCCGAGATTTTCTAAGAGACCCTTGGCACTCTCCACTGTAAACTCGTGTACAACCCATGGATGTATACCAATGCAGGGCTTTACGTGATTATACTTCTCCGAGAGCTTCAGAGTAGCATAACTACTATCTATGTCATCAGAAACACACACCAATATATAATTCTTCCCGTACTTACCCAGATCGCTGAGTTCTGTACAGTGAACATGCATATCTATAAACATGCTCTTCGACCAGTAGCAACGCTACGAAGTTTAAAATTCGGTGGGATTTTCTCTACCTTTCTCTCTCAGAAATTTCTTAATAGTTTCGAGTTTTTCAAGACATCTCTCACTGTTTTCTCCGTGTTTTAAGATATTAATAAGCTCATATTCTATGTCGACTTCGTCAAGTAGTATGAAGAGTGGAGAGTTTAGTTGAGCTAGCACTTTTAAAACTTCAAGTTCACATGTAGAAATCCTTAACTCTCTACACGCATTTGGACTTTTCGAAGCCACATAGAAGCCTTCGCACTCGTCGATATGTAACTCTCGTAGAATTAAACATAAATGCTCACCACTGGGTAGTAACCAGATAGTGTACTTATCAGAACCCCACACATATACCTGAAAACTACCACTATCACATATGATTATTTCTCTAATCTCGTGTTTAAATACAACGAGAGAGCTCTCTACCAAGGAGAATTTTAGAGTCCTCCTAGACGTTAGATCTTCACAATAATATATATTATTAAATTGATTACAAAGAGATGTATAATTAGTGTCCATATAGCTCCCCACTTGCTACTAAACCCTATTAGCCTTCTTAGATTATATAAAGCGCTTTATAATAGTAAAAACTGTATGATGAATTTGCCGAAGACAGAGTTGTGAAGAGTCTCCCGATGGCTGATATTGGTGTTTTAAATATGTTTAAAAGACTTGAAATGATCGTATTAGACTATGACCTGTCAGCTGTTATTAATGATGCTGACTTCTACGAAGCTTTCTGCAATACTCTCCGAGAATTTGGAGAAGAGTGTATTAGTTTTAGTGAGTTCTTAGAATACCTTGAACTAGATACTTTAAAAAATAAAATTCCGCACGTAATTCGTGAAGATGATTTTTGGAGAAAATTTCGACAACTATATGTCTCAAGGCATAGTTTTCCACGTACTGGTTTACGAGAATTTTTACTCTCAATGAGAAATCTAAGTATTAAAGTAGTGGTAGTTTCTGGAAGAGAGACCCATCCGGAGTACATATGGAGTGATCTACGCAGATATGGCATCGACGAGTTAGTAGATGACGTGATTACTATGCACGCGTTCTCCTTGCTCTCCCTGAAAGAGGAGTTTTTGTTTGATAAAACACCCCTCATTGAATATGCTAAGAATAAACACAGCGTTCTGGGAGAATTTATATGTATAGGTGACTACGTGACAGATTACTATAGTTGTATTAAGGCTGGCGGCATCTTTATCGGTATTGGTAGTGCTGCAAGAACAAGTATTCTTAAAAAAGCAGGTGTTAGTTTTATTGCTGAGAACTTCTACGAGGTATTAGTGAGACTTCGAGAAATAACATCCATGTCTCTTACCTAGGTAACTGCTAAGATGTATTTTCCATTATTACTATCGATATAAACCTCTCCGCGAGAGATCAGATTGTTAAGGGCTTTTCTGATCTTATCTTCACTAGCTATACCCGAGAGTATGTAATGGATTTCTTTTAAATTCATCGGCTTATAGCTAAGAATCTCTTTGACTATCTCTACCAGTTGATCATCGTTAGGAGCACTTGCGAGAACGATATCGTTGTCTTCATGTAGTACTCTTAACTTTATTCTCTTTGTGAGCTCGTTTACTTCCTCAGGTTTTAGCTCAATACTCTTCATTGTAATCACGCTCTGTATACTATCAATACTAAAAACTCCATTTAAACATTTTAATTTAGGGGCGACTTAATACGAGGCTCAATATAGTGTTCTACTATGATAAGCAAGTAAGGTATAGTGTTAATTCACTAATAGCTGCTATTGATAAAGCTTGTTGTAACGTGATTATAGTTCTCGCTAGTAATCTCGAAGACGTGTACATGAAGGCACATGAGATCAGGTCTCGTGGGGAGATATGCGTAGTGGCTTTTAGCCTGCTCACTACAATGCTTACGAACGAAGCCTTTCTCTCAAATCTCGTGAAACTAATTAATGACTTGAGGAGTAGAGGCTGTATTACCGTTGTAGGGGGTCCACATGCTACAGGAGATCCTCTCGGTTCCCTGAAATCACTAGGATTTGATTATGTATTTATTGGAGAGGGCGAGGATTCTTTCACAGAATTTATCCTAGAACTTCAACACGGAGGTGATGTGAAGAGGGTTAAAAGCTTAGCTTACATAGAGGGCGATAAGTTTGTCTTTACTGGTTGGAGAAGGCGAGTAAATCTTGACGATTACGACCCCTTCCCATATTGGAGAGGTATTTTTCAGCCAGTAGAGATAACTCGGGGCTGTCCTTATGGGTGTTTTTACTGTCAAGTCTCTTACATGCATGGATTTGAATATAGGCATAGAAGTGTTGAGAAAATAGCATATTATGTTGAGACATTTCTTAGAAGACATGGTAGGGATATGCGATTTATTACTCCAAATGGCATGTCTTATGGGCTTAAGACTTCTTCTCAAATACCTAGAGCTGATTTACTCGAATACCTCCTCAGCTCGATTAGAGCTATTTGTGATAAGTATGGTGGTAAATTATTCTATGGGACGTTCCCCAGTGAAGTTAGACCTGAACACGTTACAGATGAAACTATGAGAGTTCTAAGTAAATATGTAACAAATAAGAGGATCATTATTGGTGCGCAATCTGGTAGCGAACGCTTATTGAGATTTCTACGTAGGGGACATAGTGTTGATGATGTAAAAAACGCTGTAGAAGTCGCATTGAAGTATAACTTCACACCTGACGTTGATCTCATACTTGGCCTCCCAGGAGAGGAGAGAGAAGACATCTTTGATACACTTAAACTAGCTAAGTGGGTTGTTGATAGAGGTGGTAGAATACACGTACACTATTTCATGCCCTTACCGGGGACACCGCTAAGTAACACCACCCCCACTCCAATACCAATAGAGGTAATGAAACACATAGCACGCATTATTGGCTCACATAAAGGTTATGGCAAGTGGTTACACCAAGAAGAAATAGCATGGAAAATAGTTAAACTCAGAGAAGCCGGTGTTATAAGACCTAAATGCGGTCTTCAAGGGCAACAAGGAGAAAAATAAGATGTTTAATGAGAAAGTGGAGTTGTCATTTTACAAGACACTATAATTCTACATAAAGGGAAAGAAGAGAATTTAGAAGTTATCTATGTTTATCCTAGAAGAACACACTTAACACATCCTAGATGTAGCAAGAAGCTAGTTGAAAAATAACACAGAATTCGAGTGTGTAAGAAGCATGGCTTTATAGAGATAGAAATGATAGAAATGT
>Ga0185307_1000481_pt1 | contig 25161 bp, 37 predicted proteins | sample LHCtaG_FD_128010 | JGI IMG/M metagenome (GOLD analysis project Ga0185307, IMG submission 128010) | Hot spring microbial communities from Little Hot Creek, USA to study Microbial Dark Matter (Phase II) - LHC4sed_matched (SPADES... | ecosystem: Environmental > Aquatic > Thermal springs > Hot... | reverse complement strand
GAGATGATGATGTTCAAGGTAAAGAAGGAAGAAGGAGGGAAAGAGGAAAAATAATGCCGGAAGATATTAAGGCGTATGAAGACATTTTAGTGGAAAGCCTTGGGAAGGAAATTCCAAACATAGTGGTCTACAGATGGATTCTGGCTGAATGGAGAAGGGAAGCTAGGCATTTGCTTGAAATAGGTTGGGAACCCGATAATAAGAGAAGAATTATAAACGAGCTTTTGAAAAGGAAGGAAAGCTATTTAAGAGAAATTGAGATCGAAAGGGAAAAGGGAAGAAAGGCCTACGAGAAATATAGAAAAACGAGAAGAAGGGAGAACCTTTTGGAGGCTTTGAGCCATTGGGGAAGGGCCGGATTCTACACGAGATACCTTAAAGTCATAGACTATTTGGTGAACTGGTGGAGGGGAGAACTAGCAAGAGAGATTGGATTAGAGTATATAGGAATAGACGCGGATACGGGAAGGCAACTTTTTTTTGATACAAGAAGAAAGCTTTACGTTGAGGTGGACGAAAGGGGTAGGATAACGTATGAAAGCGAGGAAATTCAGCTGGATGAAACTATAAGCATTGAAACTCCGGATGGACATGATGCTCCTCTAACTTGTGAGGTTACTGCAAGAACAAAATTGAGAAAATTTGAAAAGAAGGCTTTGGATGCCATAAGGGATGGATTACAGACTCGTCTTGATAGATGGCTCAAAGCTCAGCCCTACTATCCATTCGCGCCAGAGGGGGTTAAAAGACCATCTCCGTTTTCAGATATTCGCTCAACTTTTGACCCTTTGAAAACTGGGGTTGAGTGGAGAATAAGGGTTATGCCCGAAACATTACCCTATCCGAAAGCCTTGACCATTACAGAAAGAACATCTAGGCTTTATCCTGAATGGAGAAGAATTCCGCACGCCCTTGTAGACGCTTTGGCTGTAGATTTGGAAAAATTAAAATTAATAGGGAGAGTTTTCACACCTCCGGAAAGGGCATTGAAAAGCGTTTCTTCTGAAAGAAAGGAGGAGGCTGCGGTTAGGGGGGTAAAGAAGAAATTGAAGGAGTTGGGGATAGAATGAGATGTATATTTAAGGTGGACTGTGATTTGAAAATTCCAGAGGCCTGGCTAAACCTATGGATAAAGACCAGAAAGGCCATACTGAGAAGTCTTGGCCTTAAGCCTTTGGAAATAAATATTAGGAATTCTGAAAGGGGATTTCATGTTTGGATTCACGCTGAGAGCAAGTATAAGTTGACTCCAACCGAATCTAATTTTATACAATGGTTGCTTGGGGATGATGTGGGAAGAGTGATTATAAACCAAAGAAGGATAGCGAGGGGAATGAAGTGGCAAGAGTTTAATAAGCTTTTTAGCGAAGTTATATGGAGGAGCAGGCACAAATGTAATTGTAGCATTCATCAAAAGATTTTGAGGCAAAGGAGGGAGGGAATAATTGAATTTTATAAATTGATTGAGAGAGAAGGAGGTGGGTTAAATAGCTTACCTCACTTGTATGGTGCTAAAGGGAGAGGAAGAAAAAATAAGGAAGAAGCTTGAGCGAATAGCGAGCAAGGACAAAACTTTCAGGTTTGAGATAAAGAATGGAATACTTGAGGTAAAAAGTGAGACTGAAAACCAGGCATACAAAAGAGGGACTTGGTTGAAGTATAAGGTGGATGAGCTTAAAAATTGTGGATTTGAGGTAAAAAAAGTAAAATAGGAGGTGAAGGAGTTGTTCAAGCCGAAAGAGCTTAGGGTGTGCAACCAATGCGGGTTGCTGATGGGCGAAAAAGATGTGAGGAGGCATTCTCTAATTACAGGGCATGTTAGCTTTTCGATAGTGAGAATAAGCCTCGAGGAGCTTTTCAAGAGAATATTGGAGCTAGAACTGGAAGTAAAAAAACTGGACAAGAGAGTGGAAAACATAGAAGAAAAAATGGAAAAAGGGAAAGAGGTTCAAGAGGAGCAAAAAAAGAAAAAGAAGGCAGAGGAACTTTTTGAGAGCATGAGCTAGGCAATTCAAATTATTTCTTTAATTTTTTCTTTTTTTATCAATTCCTCTAATTCCTTTCTTAGTTCTCTTATCAGCTCTGCGGGCTTGAATATAAACTCTTCCTCCTCTTCATTCAAATAAAATCACCCAGCTTCCTCCTCATTGCTATTGCAAAATCTCTAAGCTTGATTAGAAACCTCCTCAATTCTTCGTCTTTTACCATAGGCAACGTCTCTTCTGCATAGGCCTGAAGCGCGGGAAGATGTTTCTCCTTTATGCACGCTGGGCAAGAACCAGATGTCAAATGGTCTTGAGTAAGAATCAAATGCTTTTTTATTTGGTCCAACCCATACCTTACTTCATTCATCCAACCACCTCGGCTAATTTTTTCTCCCATTTCTTCCAAAATTCCTCGCTGGCTTTTAAAGCCTCGCTCAACTCAAAATGGAACCTTTTAATCAAAAAAGATGCAAGCTCCGATATAGCCCTTTCTTTCAACTCGTGGAATATTGTTTTGCTCGCTTCGCTTTCTATTTTTGATTTTTTCCTAAAAAACAGCATAATTAATATTTCTTTTCCAAATTTAAAATTATTTAGGAAATTTCATAAATATTAATTTTAATAATGGAAAAGCGAATAAAAAATCATGGAAGAAAAAATGGAAGAAGTGCCAACATTGTTTGAGCTGGTAAAGAGAGCTTATGAGAGCTGGAAGGAGAGGAAAAAGCACGAAGAGATGAAAGATATAGAGAAGCACAAAAAGGAGTTGGAAGAACTGAGGAAGAGGCTACAGCTGCTTGAAGTAGAGAAGAAGTTTGTGGAAGAAAAGGAAGAGCTTCTGAAAAAAATAAGAGAGATAGAAAAGGCACTTGAGGAGAAAAGGGCAAAGATTGAAGAACTGCTCTAAGCGCTTTCTTCAACCACTTTTTTAATCTCCTCTTTTATAGCCTTTTCCTCATCCTTCCACAATTTTTCATTTTCCGCATCTTCTAGAGTTAAGTCTGTGTTTATGTCGATGTTTGGAGTTAAGTCTAAGCGTGGTAGTGAGATGGTCTTGAGGGGGCTAAAGATGTTCTTTATTTCAACCTTTTTTGGGTTTTGAATTTGAATGGGTTGCTGTAGTCTAATGAACTCTTTTTGGTATTTTAGTTGGGTCGTAGGGGAGATGGCTTTCTTCCATGTTCCGCTAACATCATCTATTAGGTCGCCAATTTCTTCCTTCGTGTTATACATCTCAAAAACAGGCTTTGTAAAGAAATAGTGGGTTTTCACTAAGGTTGAGGCCTTTGGTCCTGCAAAAATCAAAAGCTTGCAGATGGTTTGTGTCCTGTTAAGTATTGGATATCCTATGAGGTCCACTATCTTTCTTATCCTCGGGGGAATCTGGTCCATTGTCTGAGAGGTTGAGGCTATGGTTAAATCCCTTTTTCTCGACTTTCTTAAAATGTCTGAAATTATTTTTCTTTTCAACATCTCTCCTACAGAAGCTTCTAACCATACCCACATCTCGTCCGCACAAAGATAGCCACTTCTTATTTTGTCTAATTCCGAAACCCTGGTTATTTTGTAGTAGGGTATTCCATAGAGAGTGTAGTTCGCGTATATAATCGCGCCTTTATAATACCAATTTCTCCATGCTAAGTAGGTGAGGGAGAGAGTTTTGCCCGAACCAAGCTCTCCAGTAATCACTAAAATGGCCATGCTCTCTCCCCACTGGAAAATTTACTTATTTTCCTGGTAAAAACTCGTCGTATAAAATTTCCTTCTTTCTTTCTCTCGATCTTATAAGTTCTTTTATGAGCTCAGCAAGAGTTTTTGGCCTTTCCTCCTCTTTCTTAATTTCCTCTATTGTTTTTGGTGATATTTCTCCTCCCATTTCCTCCTCTTCCTTCTCTTCTTCCTTTTCCATCACAACACCTCCTTCACAGTTTCTTTCTTCCTCTCTTCCCTCTCTTTCTCCTCCTCTTCGGCTAACCTTTTCATTTCCTCTTCAGGGCTAATTTCCTCTTCCTCTTCTTCCATGTTTTCACCTAAATAGGTATTATACGAAAATGCATTAAAACATACATCGTTATCATTCCCACTAATAAAGCAAGCATGAAGTAAATTATATTAAAGCCTGGCAACCTTGCTCCGAATCTTTTAAGTAGGAAGTGCCAAAACTTGAGTTCAACACCCCTTTTCTGCATCTCTGGAGTTATTGGGCTCTCATAAATGTTGAAGTCCTTTGGCTCAAGCGGATATAGAGTGTCCCACTTTACTATGTATAAGGGCAAAGCACCCCACTTGGTTTTAACAAGAAACGGCTTTACGTTGTCTACCATAAACTCTTTGTCTTCTATTCTGACGAAACCATCCTTAATGGTTGATTTTTTTATTTCTGCTATATAGTTGCTGTGAAGCAAAATGAATAGGGACTTCATACTTCACCTTATTTGAGGCAATAGAGACGCAAATCTTCCTTTTCTCATTTCTCCGAGTCCAGTAGTGAATGTTGCCAAATCTATTATTTCTGTCCTTCCCCTTCTTCCCAGACTAACTTTTAGCTCTTTGTAGATTTGGGCAAGCTGGAGTATGAGCTCAGAACCTACTTTATCCATAAGGTAGTTTCCATAACCTTCTGCCACTGTTAAGGCTTGAATTTCTTCAAATGTTAAGTCCGTTAGAAGGTTTATTCTTTCAGTTTTGATTAATTCTATCAAACATTTTGCGCTCGCTTCTTCTATTCCGAATACGTCTTCAAGCTTGGACTCTTTCGGCTTCTCCTCTCTAATCTTAATCAGAGCTTCAAGTAAATCTGGAGTTAAAGTAATCTCTGGATGTTTATGAAATGCTTCCTCTTTTTCAATTTCTTCAACGAATTCTGGAGGAAGTCTTATCTCTTCCTTCTTCTTTTCCATACATATTATTTTTAAATTTTCAAATATATATGCTTAATTATGGAAATAAAATGGCTGATAAAAGGGGATAAAGAAAAAATAAGGCCTGTTTTGAGCGAATGGGTAAAAGGGGTTCAAAAATTTGTAATTGAGAATGTGGAAAAAAGAGTAAAAACTCCTTTTGGAGAAATGCCATTCCCAATTTTTACAGTAGATTACGAGGAAAGAGAAAATGGGTTTATATACAGGCAGAATCTTCCTATTCCGGATACAAAAATTTTCAAAGGAATGCTATGGTTGCAGCTGAAAAGGGCTAAGGAGCAAATGAAAAAGTATTTCGAATCGAAAGGAATAAAAGTTGAAATAGATGACGTTAAACAATAGGTTTGAAAAATTTCTAACTATTTCAATTCTTGGAATAATAGTATTTTGGTTCGTCTATTTTTCTGCTTACAACCAAATATTTGGAGCGGACGCATGGTACTGGCTAAAGTTTGGGTTTAAAAAGCCAATCCTTGCCAACATAGTAATGGTTTTGATGTGCCTTTATATTTTTCTTTGTTTTACTCAGGTTAAAGGAAAAAAGCAAAATCCATACTTTATCGCATCGCTCTTTTTCCTAAATCTCTTTTCAATTAGATTTATGGAGGTAGAGTTGGATGATTACATTTTTTATTTCCTTGCATTCTTCCTAATCCTTTGGGTAAAGAATCAAACGAAAAAACCATACCATAAGATTCTTGCTATAGGAATTGTCGCTTTTTATCTTATAGTTCATATGCATTTGTACAACCCCTTTTCTTTGGTTCTTGGTGGATTTGAGACAGAAATTACGAGAAATCCTATTGTTTTTCTCTACCTTATTCCAACTTTTTATTTGCTTTTGGAAAACAGAAAGAAGAAGGATTTAATCTTTCTCCTGCTCTATTGCCTTATATTCATGCAAGGAAAGTGGGTAACAAACCCACTCCCAGTTTATGCCTTTTCCGTTTATCTCGACTTTCTGACTGGAAATTTCAAATACAGAAGAAGCATAATTTTTCTGATCTTTATGTTCTCCCTCGGCGTTTTTATTTCTATACCAATTTATACTGTTCATGCAAATCTAAGGGCTTTTGAGCTTTACTGCAATCCAGAAACTAAAATTTGCAATAATACGGAAGAAAGCGCATGGTTCTACGGGCACTATTTTGCTTATCTGGGCTATATATCCAACAACCCGAGCTACTTTGGAGTGAACTGTTGCTCTGGAAGAGAGTGCTTAGAATATTTTTTAAAAAATTAGAAATATTGTTTTATATATTCCTCAACACAATAAATTTTTAAGGTGAAAGAAAAATGGCACCTGAAGTGAAAGAATTCATAGCCGGGTATGTATTGGCACTAATAGGAGTAATCTTTGGAGCAAACTTGCTAACACCAATGATCTGCGCTACAGCAAACATTCCAGGAGAATACGCGTGGGCAGCCTCTCTAATAGTGATATCTGCAGTTATCGGCTTAGTGATGTTTGGTCTCCACGCCTTCAAGATAATTTAAGCAGTAAAGCAACACTTCAGTAGCATTCTAATTAGTGCTTAGTATTATTTCCAGAATAGCGTAAACAATAAACCAATAGCAAGACTTAGTTGTTTTTTTCTATTTTTTACTTGTTTCTCTAAGCTCTCTCAGGATCTTATCCATTTTTATTATTAGCTTGGCAAGTTTTTCCCCATTCTCTGTTAGCTTCCATTCTTTTTCTTCCCCTCCCTTGAAAACTCCGTTTGGTTCTATTAGGTTGAGGGATCTTAGCTCGCTAACTGCTATGTAAAAGGAAAATTTTGAATAGATTGATTGTGTTTTTGCAGAAATAATTCCCTTCCTGTACATCTCAACTAACAGCTTTTTTTCTGAGTCCGGTAGGTCAAGGAGCTCAACCATATTTAATTTTTTCTTAAATATATATTTAAATCTTCAAAAGTTTAACTAATACTTATGAAGAAAATATTGCCACTCTTTTTACTTCTCCTAATTTTTCCTATTGCAAGTGCTCAGGAGGTTTCGGTAACTGTAACAATTTTTTATATAATTAAGGCTTTTGTAGGAATAAGCTCAATTATAATGATAGTTCTGGGAATATTTGGCTATTTTCTGAGAATTTTTGGCGAAACAGATGCTAAGAAATTCATAGCTTTCTTTATTTTTGCAATTATTTTGATTAGCCTTGTGGCTATAGTTTTCAGGACGATTGCTGGGTGGGGAATTTGAAAGAAAAGGAGGAGTTGAAAGAAAGGAGGAAATATATAGATGAAATATTGAGGACTGTTGAAAGAATAAAATTGAGGCTTAGGCTAGGTCCTATCTGGTTTCCAGTTCCAGATGGAAAAATTGTGATGGAAAAAGAGCTGCCGAAACTTAAAGAATTGCTCGAAAAAGTGATTTGATGGAGGGGGAAATGGAAAAAGAAAAGTTACTTGAAGAATTAGTTAAACTGGGAGACATGCTTAGCTATATTTATTGGTATGGCTGGCTTTTGCCCATAAATCATGAAAGGGAAGAAAAAATTCTGAAAAGGATGAAAGAAATAGTCAATCAATTAATTTAAATATTTAGCTTTGTAAGTTAAAAATATGGGAGCAAGAAATAAAGTAATTGTAATTGTCGGATTGCTCTTGTTTCTTCTCATGTGGTCTGTCAGCATAGTTTCAGTAAGCAGAATATTGAAATATCCTGCAGAGTACGCATGGTTTTTTGGCTTCATCCCCCTATTAATTTTGCTGTTCGGGTTGGCTAAAGCATGGGTAGAATGGGAGGAATAAATTTAAAAAATAGCGTAAAATTTGCAAAAAAAGTAATTTTTTTGCTAACCTTTTTCCTCTTCTTTCCAGTAGCTTTTGCCCAACTTGGTCCGGAGATTTTTGTTGATAATGGAACTGAAGCAGAAATAGTATATGCTAACATTTCAGAAAAGTTTTTTGTTGTTTATGCTAAATTTGTCAATAGATACGATATCTATGGAAGAATATATGATAAAAATCTTAACCCATTAACTTCTCCATTCGTCATTAAATCCACTAGCGGGGATGAAGATTTTCCGGATGTAGCCTCTAACGGAACGGACTTCTTTGTAGTGTGGAGAGATTATACCAACCAAAAAATTTATGGAAGATATGTAAGTAGAACGGGAAGCTTGGGCACTGAAGTCCTTGTGGCCAATGTGCGTGGAAAGCCTGCAGTTGCCTATGGAGATGGAAAATATTTGGTTTATTACGCGAGTGGAGGATGTTGGGGGAAAATTTTCGATAAATTCGGAAATGTGGTTGTTAACAATTTTTTGTTGGCATCTGATTGCGGTGCGGAGGGGGATGAAGTAGGAATAGCATTCGGCAACGGGAGGTGGGTTATTTCAAGCTGGAGATCAACCTCTCCTTACGGAATTCTGATAGAAGTCTATCCGAATGGAACCACTTCCTATCATGCTGGCTACGATTGGTCTCCTAGCTTTAGTTCAATTGCCTTTGGACTAAATAGGTTTGAAGTGATAGGCCAGCCACTGCCTTGGGAAAGCAGGAATAGAGTTAAGATATTTGTGTTTGATAATAGCTTGAATCTCATCACACAGTTTAACCTACCTTCCTATTATGATGTGCTTTATAATGATGTTGACATAGCTTTTGGGGGGAACAAATTTTTTGCTATTTGGATGGACGAGTGTGTTCCTCCCGGAGATGAGAGGAAAGTTCTGGGAAGGGAGATTTATCTGAACAATACTTATGGGAGTTTGATAATATTTCCAAGACAATACTTTTCATATCGAGATGATTCTTTGGCATTCGGAAATAATACTTTTGCTGTTACATGGACGGATTATAGAAGCAAAAGCGAGCAGGTGTACTTGAGGCCTTACTATATCGTTCCAGAAGCTTTGCCTGTAGACACAGAACCTCCCAAATGGGTGCTCGGGACAAACTCAACAAACTCAACTTCTGCAGGAAAGCCTGTTTTGCATAGCTTAAAATGGACAGATAATGTTGAATTGAGCGGATACATTTTCAGCTTCGATAATTGCACAGGCTATTTTGTAAACGACACTTGGGTTTCTGCTGTTGGAAATGAGACATGGACGAATGTTACAAAAATCATAAACTCAACCGTAGGTTGCACAATAAGATGGCGTGTTTATGCAAACGATTCGAGCAATAATTGGAATGCGAGCGATATTTTTAGCTACGTTACTACTCCCCCAATTTATACCCTAAGGATAGAATCCAGCCCATCGGGAATAACATTTACTTTGAATGGAGCAAGCAAGAGGACTCCCTACTTTGAGGAGCTTCCACAAGGCACATATCAAATTATCATGCCACCCATAGCTTTGGTTTATTCAACTTATTATCAGTTTGATAGATGGAGTGATGGAGCGACTACTAATTCAAGAACAATTTATTTGGATAGAAATATTAATTTGACTGCATACTACGTTCCCACTCCCCCGCCAAATTTTTGCGGGGAGTATGGACCATTCGCGTTTGATAGGCATTTGTTCAATGCCCAGGAGTGCGTGCACGAATTTTCAGAATCATATTATGACGGAAGCACTTTCTATCTTCCATGCTATTATGCTAGAAAGATTTGTGAATACGATTCAAGAGGGAATTTGAAGGAATGTTGGGAGGCTTACAACGCTTCCGGCTTTCGTTTGTGGGGAGTTACTTCCAATGGAACACATGTGTTTGCCCTCCAGGGGTCAACTTCAATCCAGAACTTTACTGTTTTTGTCTTCAAAAACAAAACTTTGGTGGGGGCGCACGACATAACTTCCATATGCTACCAGGGCTCGGCCTACGAATTCTGCAAAGCCATAGATTACCGCAACGGAAGGTTTTACGTGACCGGGGAAATCCGTGGTACAAGAATTTGTCCAGCTCCGTTCCCCATAGATGGACGAGATTGGTATTATTGTAATGATAACCTTTACATTTTTAATTCAAACTTTAATCTGCTGTCTACAAAAAGTGTTTATAGGGGAAATGGACTAAGCGTGGGAATGGATAGGGTGTGGATATCTTCCACTAAAGCGACTGAGTTCTATGTTTATGATTTAGAAGGTAATCTGGTAAACCGTACTCTTTCATATGTTGTTCTTTCTGGGGCATTAGGCTTGGCTGAGGACTACGACTACTTTTACGTAACTCTTACAAATGGATCAGTCTACAGATATTTAAAGGAAGGCTACCATTGGTGCTTCCCGGATTACGAATGCTACTTTGAGTGCGATTGCGACAACTATTTTGGGGATGGGTACGGTAGGCAGTTCAAAGTTTGCAGGGATAAGAACGAGTGCTATAAGTATGGGCAACCCGCATGCCCTCCTTACATTTATAAGACCAACGAATGGATACCCTGCAAATCCGAAACAGTTTATATATGCGAAATACCTTATTTGGATTTCCCTCCTCCAAATGTTTGTCAGGTTTATGCCACCGCATGCCTTTGGATAGCCATAAATGGAAACTCTTCTATAGCCACGGACAGCGCCTTTGTTCAATATGGATGGTGGAGGCAATTTTATTGGATGTATAAGCCAATACAGAATGAGACATACTGCATAAAGGAAGTATTGAACGCTACGCTAAAGGTTTGGGTTGGGCAAATCAACCCCTACGGGAGCCTGAACCTAAGCTTGGTCCCCTATCCATATGAGGTAAACTTGAGCTATTACAATCCAAACCCATCAATTTGCCATTGTGATTACGAAACTTCTAGGTGGTGGATTAATGTATACAACTGCAGCGATTCTTACATTTTTGGATGCACGTGGGCAGAGTGGAATATTACGAATTGGGTTGTAGATGGCCAGCCCTTTAACGCATACATTTATAATTACAATCCGCAAGTTACTGTCCTGAGAACCGATAAGGGACCGCATTCTCCTGATATGCCACGATTTTGCGCTAACTACGTGGGAATTGCGTCAAATGTTACTAAGCCACCACCTACACCTCCCATACCTCCGGCACCGGTCTGTAAAATATGCGAGCCGGCTGAATTGGGAAGTTTGGGAATAGTTTGTATGATAGTGAACATTTTCTTCTGTAACCCGGTGCTCATTTTCATACTGGTTCTTCTCATCATATTCTCTCAGCTAAGAAAGAAAGTTTAAATATTTTGTAAAGAATAAATAATTATGCGAAAAGCAATCATTTCTTTAATATTTTTGTTCCCTTCTTTAATTGTATTTTTGTTCCTTCTAAGGATAGCAAACGCTCAAATAATAACTGGCTGCACTAATATAACAAGCCCAGGAAAGTACGATCTAATCAACGATATTAATCTTACTGGAGAACCAGGAGAGGCCTGCATAGTAATAAATACAGATAATGTTACTATCAACTTGGGCGGTTTCACTATAGATGGAAGGGGGACCTGGACTTATGGAATTAGGAGTTTGGGATTCAAAAACATAAAGGTATACAATGGAAAAATAAAATATTTTTGGGCTGGAATAGTCGCAATGGGTCAAAATCTACACTTTTCTAGGTTGGATCTTTATGGAAATGATATCGGGCTGTACATAGGACTTAGCAGCAACGTGACGATAGAAAACTCAAGATTTGAGAACGTGTATGGAATACAGCTTGCAGGATGGAATGATAAGTTTGTGATTAAGAATAACTGGTTTGTTGATATAGGCAAGAATATAGACATAACCACCGGCTACAACTCATGGCTCGATGATTCGCTGATTATCCTAAACAAGTTCGGCAATATTAGCATAGCGAAAGAATGCTGCATAAAGAAGATTGTTTGGATAGGGGGAATTCCTGTGGAAACGGAAACATGCGTTATGCCCTGCGCGGGAACTTATGCGGGGGCAGCGATAGGTTTTGACTGCGCGCCAACTCAGTCAATAAAAGGGTGTGAAAGAAACATTTTCGTTGGGAATTTCATTTATGCCACTGACAAGGATGTTCACCTTTCAAGGAGCGAGTACAACAAGTTCATAAGGAACACGTTTGTCAATACTCATCTCGAACCGGAAACAGGCCTATATTTAGAAGGTGATGCGAGGCACAACTGGGGCTGCGAGAATCAAGGAAAAATATACGACTTTGGAGTAAACAATACTTTTCTGGACGTTTGCCCGGCGGATATAGGCTATAACGTTTCAAGGCCGTGCACTCCTGGATGGCAGTGCCTTGACAACAAAACTCTTGCATATGTAGTAAATACAGAATGTGAAGTGAGTAAAATTATAAACTGCACAATAGCGTGCGTGAATGGAAAGTGTGTAGAAGAGGCTCCCCCTCCCCCAAAGCCTCCCGCTCCAGAGGTCCCAGAAATACCTCCAAAGGTTTCAGAGCCAATTCCTTTCTTCAACAAAACCCAACTGGAAGAGACCGGCTGGGGATGGATGATTCCTTTTGTATCTCCAATGGCATTCGCATTCTACATAATATTTGGAGTTTCTGCTTTTGTTGCCTCAAAGGTTAAGCAACAGAGCGGGATTGTTTTTGCGCTCACATTTCTTACGGGAATTCTGATAGCTAGCTTGGCTAATATCATTCCTTCGTGGGTAGGAATAACGTTGATACTTATAGCTGGAGGAATAGTTGCGTATCTTATTAGCAAAATTGCAGGTGAGTAGATGGGAAAACTTAGGTATATCCTTTTCTATGCAACTTTTATTATGATAGTCACTCAACTCTCCTCTATGGCAGGGATGACTCTGATAAGTGGGGATGTTAGGTTCTCCCCCCCTTCTCCCCCCGCAAACATTTTGGAAGTACCAGGATGGTTCGTGGGAAACATAGTCTACTTTTTCAAGCTAATGACAGTGTCCACGCCTTTTTTTTATCTCGGAATCTTCATTATAATCTTAGTAATAGGTTTGCTTTGGATAATAATAGAAACTATTGCGGAAGCAATACCGTGATGGCATGAAGAAAATTTTTTTATTGGTATTGACATTCCTTTTGATTTTACCCATCTCATTTTCCGCCCCATACTTGAAATGCGAGAGAAAAGGAAGCACATGGGAGTGCAGGTATTATGGGAGCAAGTGCGAAATTACGCAGAATGAAATAAAGTGCGAGATATTTGAAACACCGTTCGGAAGCGAGCGAAAAAAGTTATACATATTTGGAACGGAGTATGAGGTTGGTGATGAGGGAAGGGTTTTTCTTCAAGTTCTTGACGGACAACAACCAGTGAACAATGCTATATGCTTGCTGGATTTGTATTATCCGAATAAAACAATTTGGTTTAATGATGCGAGTATGAAATATTTAGAGGGGAGCGATGGGCTTTACTATTTTGATTTAATCATTCCAGAAAAAACAGGAATTTACATGCTTACGGTAAAATGTCTCTATGTAATAAACTATACAAAAGATTATGTGGATAGCTTTACTCTTGAAGTCGGAAAAATAGTAAGCGGGGATTACACTGAGACATGGAGGGAAGATTTTATTTCCCACGTGATAAAGGAAAATCCAAGCCTGAGATTTTACTACCAGTTTTTTAACGTTTCAGTGCCATCAAACTATAGCGGGATGGAAATACGCTGGATAGGAAAATGGAACTCCCCAGAAGAGAGGGTTTTCATGTACATCTGGAACTTTTGCTTAAACAACTGGACAATCATGCCGAATTCTATATCCACAAATACTCCAATGGTAATGCAGTTTCTCCCTAAAGAGGAATGGAACATATCGTGCTACCTAGTGAATGGAACGGTCAGAATTGGCTTTATGGACGAAGATCCTAACGAGAAAATATTTGCTGGGTCTCTCTCAACAGACCTTCTCGAAGTGCGGATGAATTTCCTATCTTTTGGAGCAATAGAAATCATAAGGGGAGGAGGAGAGCTTCATGTAGCCGAGCGAGGGGAATATATGGCAGAAAAAACGTGGGAAGAGTTCTTCATAAGGGGTACCCCTGCCTTAATGGAATCCACACAATACACGTGCATTGATAACCAGACTTTGCTTAAAAATGTGACGTTTGAATTTTGCAAGAATGAGGCATGCAGAACCTACTCAAAAGTTGAGGAAATAAAGTGCGAGTGGGGGTGCGATTCAGTAACCCAAAGTTGCGCCCCAAACCCGTTTTACAAATGGCTAATAGTTGTTGGAATAATGGGAATAATATTTTTAACAATAATATTAATTTGGAGGAGAGGTGTCTATTATTAAAGTAGTAATTTTTATATTTCTGCTCGTTTTGGGAATTTTCCTCCTTTTTTTGATAGGCAACCTTCCGACCTATTTCGGAGAAATGGAAAGGAGAATTTTTTCCCTGCTAGTAATTTTCATGATAGTCGGAGGAACGGCCTGGGTGGTATTTAAGTGAAAAGGAGCGTTATGGACGTTCTGAGGAATGATGCAATAATTTTTGGAAAGTTAATTTTGATTGAGAAGCCGATGAGTAGCTATCAATTGGCTAAAAGGCTTTTCAGCTATAAGGATGACTATGACCTTAGGAAAAAGGAGAGCTTTCTGAGATGGTGGTTTGAAAAATGGAGCGGGATGGGTCTAATCAAATGCGAAGTGATAGATGGAGTAAAAAATTATTCGCTTGATATGAGCAAGATAAAGTGGGGAGAGAAGGCAAAGCTCACGCTCAAATGGGGAAAGTTCTCAGAAACGATAGATTTGGGCTTTACGCTGGTTTTAAAAGTTAAGGATTCCTGGTTGATAATTCCCATAAAAGAATAGCTTTGGTAAAGTTTTTCTTTGTATCAGATTTTTATGCTAAGAAAGAGACTTCATTTTTAGGTGAAGATATGGCAAAGGTAAAAGTTATATATCCAAATGGAGTAACTAGAGTAAAGTACAAGACAACCATAGCAGGACCAAGCGAGCAGACACCAGGTAAGGTCAAGCAAAGTGCTTTTGCTAACAGAGTTTACTACAAGCCTTCCTTGAGAAAAGTTGTCATCAGACATCCTGGAGTTTTGAGAGTTAGCGAGGACGTTAGGAAAATTAATGAGCAACTCAGAGCCTTAGCGGGCAAACCACAACACCCATCAGTCCAATGCGGTGGAATGAGTTGGGCAGAGAGAATAAAGTGCTTGAAAGTTAAAATGAAGGAAGCAATAAAACCAGTCACAGAAATAATGTAGAACCAGAAACTGCAAAAATAGCTTTTTAACTTTACTTTTCTTATTCTTTTTTAGAGGTGAATATTTGCGCGAATATCCTTCTAATGCAGAGCCTATTGTTAAAAGGTTGGCTGAACGTCTGCTTGCCAATCCCCCCGCGAGACAGGCATTTATTGATTATGTAACTGAGATCAGGCTGGCAGCGATGGCTCCAGAAGAAGTTAAAGAGGAGAGGGGATTTGTCTTAAAAGTGAGGTTTGAAACCGAACTATTGGTTGATGAATCTCTGAAAAATTTGGTAGCAGGAAGAGTTATGAACGAAAGGGATGCTTTAATACACGATCTCATTAAGTCCTTCTATGGTATTATGCCAAGATTCTAGCAAAGCTTTAATATTAGAAACCTAAATTTATTTAGGTGGTTTGATGATAACCATCCATTTACCTAGAGTTAAATATTCTCCAGAATCAGTTACAGAATTCATAACACAATGCCTCAAGGCAGAAGGAGTTCCGATGTTCAAAACCAAGTTTGCAGGAAAACCATTTGTAGTTGAAGGGAAGCAGGGCGTAGTTGCTATTTGCTACGGAGGAACTTACATGGAACCATTTTCTAGAATTTTCATTGATATATCTCCAGAGGACTTAAAGCTAATCAAAGAAAAAGTTGGGGAGTGGGAAATTCTTTTAAAGAAATATGCACCAGAAAAGCTCAAAGAAATATTGTGAAAATTTTAAAAATATTAATTTTTAATTACAAAAATAAATAGAGAATTATGGAAAGGAAAGTGTTGGTGGATAAAATAGAATTCAAGGATCATGAAGCAATTTCAGAAGCGGAGCACCTAAAGGAAATGTTCTCCCTTCCTGCAAACTTATGCGCTTCCTACTTAAAATTCATAATAGAGAAGGGGCTACTTCCAGAATACGAGGAATGGAGAAAGAAAATGGTAGTTGAACTGCTGTAAAAAGTGGTTTGTATGGGTGAATTGGAAGTAAAAAAGGCAAACGGATATATAGTTGCGGTCCCTCCCGGAAAGGAGGCCTATTATGTAGAAAAGGTTGTGGAAAAAATTCCATGGGGCGAAGTAGAGAAGCTGGTAATAAGACCATTTGCGGAAATTCCCTCCGAAGAATTTGTCAAGTTAGAAGAACTGGAAAGAAGGCTACCTCCTGGAGTAAAGCCCCCTGAGCTTCCTGTTCCGGAGTTCGAGGAAGAAGAAATACCTAGAGAGAGAAGGGAAGAATTCAGGAAAACTCTTTTTGAAATTTTGAAGTACTACCACATTCCGGAAAGGGTTAGCGAGGCAATAAAGAAACTGGCGGAGATTGCCGGGACGAGAGTTGAAAGGTTAATAGGGTGGCTGAGAAAAATAGGAATAGAAAGGAAAGAGGAGGCTCTTAGAGAGGTAATGTGATGAAAAAAATTTTGCTTTTAGCTCCGCTCTTCTTTCTTTTTCTTTTGTCTATTGCTAATGCCCAGCTGATTACGATAGGGGTTCAACCTTCCGTGGTAGTTCTGAATTTTTTCAAGTCGGGCTCTTATAGAGTAGAGTTCGGGTTTTCGAATGACGGAGGGGAGGTTAACGCTGTATATACTTTGGAGCCGGACGATTGTTTGAAGAACATAATAAAAAACTATCCGAAGAGTGTTTTGGTTCCAAAGGGGACAAATAGAACCAGCAATCCGATAAGGGTTTGGATAACTTTCGAGCCAGACTATAAGGGAAACAAGACTTGCTTTTTGTATGTCTACGCAAAACCGGAAGGAGCAAGAGATGAGGGAGTTCTAAGAATAAAACCTAGCGTTGGAATTAAAATAGAAGTAAGGCAACCGGAGAAAGTTTCCTATCTCCCTCCCTCAACAATTTATCTTCCTTTATCGATTCAAGGAAATCAATCCACAAGAAATGAGCAGAAAGTTCAGCAAGCTTCGCAACCTAAAGGCGAGGCTCCATATGGGGGAGAAGCCCCGCAAGAGCATCAGGAAGTTTTAGTGCATCAGCAAGGGATAGGCTTTCCAATGTGGATTGTTTGGTTGGTTGTGGGAGGAGTGGTTTGCGTTATAGCGTGGAAAGTTAGAGATTGGATTATCTATTGGGTATAATTTTTATTTTTTCTTAAATATAGATTTAAATCTAATTTTTCACAATATTAAAAAAGGTGGAATATGAAAAAGCTATTGGCTTTAGCAATATTGCCACTATTATTGATGGCTAGATTGGCAACAGCTCAAACAGGAGAAGTAACCGTAACTGCTTCAGTGAGCGGGTACATAACAGTTACCTTCAACTATGCTCAGGTTAACTTTGGATCCTTGTCAGCCGGAACCACAAACCAACCCGCACCAAACCAGGAATATGGAGTCTACAACTGCACAGTAGATACAAACGCCAACTATGGAGTAAAGGCATATGGAACAGATTTCAGCGATGGAGCAGGCCACACTTTTTCTATAAGCAACTTAAAGATGGATACAAACTCAACCGCACAAGGACTGTCATTAACAGATGCTGTTCCTCTATCAACCAGCTATGTAACCATTGACACGAACATTCCTTACACGGTAACAAATAGCTTCCATGGCTATTGGCTTAGCATTCCAACTGGCCAATATGCTGCAACTTATACTGCTACTGTAACAATAACCTACTTCAACGTGTAAGCAAAGGCGAACGGCAATGAAGCAAAAAATTTTGGTAGTGCTTAGTTTATTTTTATCTTTTATTAGCTTGGCCTTTTTAGCAAGAGCGGAACCTGATGACTCTATAGAAGAAATTTCTGACTGTTCAAATTTAGACCAAGAAGGGGTTTATGTTTTAACTAATGATATAATAGATACCTCAATTTCTCCTTGCATAAACATTTCTGCCAACAACGTTGTTTTGGATTGCCAAGGGCATATTATAGATAGCGGTTATTTAGGAGATTATGGAATATATGTTTATCGTTCAACTCCCACAAATACAAATATAACAATTAAAAATTGCGTTTTGATAGAGTGGGTTAGCTATGGTCTGTATCTTCGTGGTTCAAATTATAACACTCTAATCAACATAACTTCAAATTTTAATAATTATGGCCTGTATCTTTGGGGTTCAAATAACACTCTAACCAACATAACTGTAAATTTTGGTTGGTTTCATGGCCTGTATATTTATGGTTCAAATAACACTCTAACCAACATAATTGCAAATTCTAATGGTTATGGCCTGTATATTTATGGTTCAAATAACACTCTAACCAACATTACTGCTTCTAATAATTATTATGGCCTGTATCTTTGGGGTTTAAGTAACACTCTAACCAACATTACTGCTTCTAATAATGATTATGGCCTGCATATTTATGCTTCAAATTATAACACTCTAACCAACATCACTGCAAATTCTAATAATAATTATGGCTTGGAACTTTATGATTCAAATTATAACACTCTAACCAACATAATTGCAAATTCTAATGGTTATGGCCTGTATATTTATGGTTCAAATAACACTCTAACCAACATTACTGCTTCTAATAATAATTATGGCCTGTATCTTTATGTTTCAAATTATAACACTCTAACCAACATCACTGCAAATTCTAATAATAATTATGGCCTGTATATTGATGGTTCAAGTAACACTCTAACCAACATCACTGCAAATTCTAATAATTATGGCCTGTATCTTTATGGTGTAAGTAACACTCTAACCAACATTACTGCTTCTAATAATAGTTATGGTTTATATCTTTATTATTCAAATTATAACACCATTAAAAACTCGAAGATTCAGAATTCAATAAACTATGGAATTTATTTAGATAATGCAGCAAATAATTTAATCTATAACAACTTATTCAACAATACTAATAACTTCTATTTTGCAGGAACTATTTATACGAACTATTGGAACACTACAAGACAACCAGGAGATAGAATTTACTCTCCTGGAACAGAAATAGGAGGAAACTATTGGACTAATCCTAGTGGAAATGGTTATTCCGATACCTGCACTGATGCTGATAAAGATGGATTCTGTGACTCTCCTTATACTCTAAATTCCCAAAATATTGATTATCTTCCCTTGAGTGATGAATATCTTGCCTTATTATATATTTCTGACTGTTCAAATTTAGACCAAGAAGGGGTTTATGTTTTAACTAATGATATAATAGATACCTCAATTTCTCCTTGCATAAACATTTCTGCCAATAATGTTGTTTTGGATTGCCAAGGGCATATTATAGATAGCGATTATTCAGGAGATTATGGAATATATGTTTATCGTTCAACTCCCACAAATACAAATATAACAATTAAAAATTGCGTTTTGACAGAGTGGAGTAGCTATGGTTTGTATCTTCGTGGTTCAAATAACAACACTCTAACCAACATAACTTCAAATTTTAATAATAATGGCCTGTATATTGATGTTTCAAATTATAACACTCTAATCAACATAACTTCAAATTCTTATGGTTATGGCCTGTATCTTTGGGGTTCAAATTATAACACTCTAACCAACATAATTGCAAATTTTGGTTGTTGTGGCCTGGAACTTTATGTTTCAAATAACAACACTCTAACCAACATAACTGCTTCTAATAATTATTATGAAGGATTAGCCTTAGTTGGTTCAAATAACACTCTAACCAATATAATTGCAAATTCTAATGGTTATTATGGCCTGTATATTTATGGTTTAAATAACACTCTAACCAACATAATTGCAAATTCTAATTATTATGGCCTGTATCTTCATGTTTTAGACTATAACACTCTAACCAACATAATTGCAAATTCTAATTATTATGGCTTGTATATTGGTAGTTCATTCGACAACACTCTAACCAACATTACTGCTTCTAATAATAATTATGGTTTATATCTTTATTATTCAAATTATAACACTATAAAAGATTCGAAGATTCAAAATTCAATAAACTATGGAATTTATTTACTTGAAGCAAAATATAATTTAATTTATAACAACTTATTCAACAATACTAATAACTTCTACTTTGAAGGAACAATTTATTTAAATTATTGGAACACTACAAGACAACCAGGAAATAGAATTTACTCCCCTGGAACAGAAATAGGAGGAAACTATTGGACTAATCCTAGTGGAAATGGTTATTCCGATACCTGCACTGATGCTGATAGAGATGGATTCTGTGACTCTCCTTATACTCTAAATTCCCAAAATATTGATTATCTTCCACTGAGTGATGAATATTCTGTGGCATACATAACAGTTACCTTCAACTATGCCCAAGTTAATTTCGGAACTTTAAACCATAACACCCTAAATCCTGCACCAAACCAAGGATATGGAATTTATAATTGCACAGTAGATACAAACGCTCCTTATAAAGTATATGCTATGGGTTATGATTTCTCTGGTCCAGCTACTTTAAGCATTTCAAACCTTTACTTTGATACAAATGAAACCGCGGCGGGCTTAAGCTATTCGAATGCAGTAAGCCTTTCCACATCTTATCAACTAATAGATACAAACATTCCTCCTACCTACACAACAAACTTTCATGGATATTGGCTCTACATTCCTTATGGACAACGTGCAGGAAACTATAATACTACCGTTATAATAGCATATATGAACGTTTAATAGCACATATTTATATCCGATGGCACTTTGGCACCAAAATTCAAATTTTCCATCTATTTCGCCAATAGACGCATTTTTTGCGGACTTCGTTAGTGCCAAATTAGTGCCAAATTTGGTGTTCGGTGTCACTAACCCATCCCTTTATCTTTTGTTTGTATCTAAAAAATGTCCTTCTGCTCATTCCTGTTTTTTCCATAAACATTTTTACTTGCTTCTTCACCTTTTTTGTTTTCCTTACAATTTTGTAAACCAAGTTTAGTATTTCATCCTTTTCCAAAATCTCGTAAACTAATTCCTTCCAGTTTTTTGATTTCAAGTATGGGTATATCTTGTCTAAGATCCTTAGGCTAAGGTTATTTATCACTTCTCTTTCGCTTAACTCCTTTATGTAATCAACAAGCTCTGTTGGATAATTCCTTTCTTTTGCTAAAATGTATAGCATTTCGATTATTTCCTTTTTGCTAAATTTTAGCTCGTAGTATATGCACCTATCTTTTAAAGCCTTAAGGAATTTGTTCGTTTCATCGAACTCATTAGCTAAAATAAAGATTTTTGAGTTAAAAGCGAATCTTTTAGGTAGGTTTGAAGTTAAAGGTTTTGAGCTTCTCCATTCAACCAACCTGTTATCATAATCCAAAGCGCCCAAAAGAAGGGAAAGTATGTCCTTATCCTTGCAGTATTTTGCTATATCATCTATTATAATATAGCTATTTTTCTTGTGCTTGTATAGTAGCTTGTAAAATGCCAAGGGGGTTATGTGTCCTTTCACTATTATGAAATTAAGGTTTTTTTCCTTTAGCTTAAGTATAAGGTTAAAGCTCTTTCCTATTCCGGGGTCTCCAACGCAAATAAACCCATTAGTTTTTTTGTTTCTCAGAAAGTTTTCTATATGCTTATAGTAATTCTTATAGTATTTACTCAACTCTCTCATTATTATTATTTTATACAGTAAAATTTAAATCTTTTTTTTCAGAAAATTTTTCTATTCCAAAAATTCTGATGTTTAGGCCTTGCACCTCACAAATTATTTTTGCGTTGATTTTATCCTTATCCTCATTATATACATAATATAGTTTTCCATCCTTCTCTATTATGTATACTCTCACCCACCCACCTTTTTTATCAATTTTCCAATATTTTTTATCAATTTTCCAACGGTTTTTATAAATTCAAGCTAATCTAAATAATTTAGCCCTACCTATTTCTCTTTTTGTTAATTTCCCACTTAATTCTAGCGCAAATAAGTATTTTGCTAAGGTTTGCCTTGTAATCTTTCTCTTTTTCATCATTTTTCTTGTAATTTCCCCGATGGTTAGCCCATTCTTTTCCTTTTTTAGTATGTTTATAATATCGTTCATAATTTCTTTTTCTCTCTCATCCAAAACTTATCACCATATTAAAATATTAATTTTAAATATTTAAGTTTTATGTTTTATTCTAACCTTATCTTATAACCGAATGGTATTTGTTCAGGATTACCATTTTTACTTACCACCCATATAGTTTTTATATTTCTCAATTCTTCTTCTTCTGGAAATTCGCTATATCCATCAGTAAAACATATGAGAAGTTTGGTATTTGGAAAGTTTTCTCTTAGGTATTTTGGCAGCCATAAGTGGGATGTCCCACCGAATCCGTGAATTTTTATATTCATTAACCTATCTATATTTCCGTTATTTATTTCTATAACATCCTGAACTTCTACGTCGTGCGTTAATACAGTTATATTTATGTTGTTAAAGCTTTTTGCGATGTTTATTATTTCGCTCATAAATTCGTTCAATTCTTTTTGAGCTATCGAACCGGATAAATCAACCACACAAACAACATTTAAATTTTCTTTTATGCTTGTTGGCAAATAAATTCCTGTTGTAATGCTTTTTTTGCTCGGTTTTTTCCAAGAATAATCGTATGGGATTTCTTGAGTTATGTATTTGTGCAGTAAATCCTTCCAATTTAGCTTAAAATCCAACAATTTATCGAAAAATCTTTCTAACCCTAATGGTTTTATTCCTTTCAATTTGCTAAATTGGTAGGCTTCTACCAATTCCTTTCTTATTTCTTTCTCTATTTCTTTTTTCACTTCTTCGAATGATTTTCCATACTTCTGTTCAAGTTTCCTTTTTTCTTCTTCTGTTAGGCTATCCAAATCGTAATGCACATCAAAACTGTATTTATCTACAAATTCTTTAAAATCCCTTCTTTTCTCATAATAATCCTTTAAAATTTCATAAATCTCTTCTGCAGTTTTATTTTCAAGGTTAGGTATTTCTATATTAAAGTTTGTGTTTAAGTTTTCTTCTGTTAATCCTCCTTTTTTTATTATAGAATTATCAAAAGTTCTAAAATTAAGCTCAATTATTTTGTTTGTTATTAAATCTGTTGATATATTCCATAAAGTTTTATTTCTATTTCCCCTTCTTAACAAGTGCATTAAAAATATGTGTAGAATCTCGTGAACTAAGCATAAAATTATATCATCATCCGAAAGCGCATCAACAAATTCTTTATTGTAATGTAGGTTGCCATTTATATCTATACCCATACTCTGAACACCATTTTCTTTTTGCTTTAAATGTAATACAAGGTAGGCAAAAAAAGGGTTTGTTTTTTGTAATGAAATTTTTGCTCTAATTATTCTATCTTCTGCACTTAGCATATTCTCACAATAGGTATTTTTCGAATCTTGAAATGAATTCATATTTTTTCGCATTTGCTATAAAATGCTTTGGGTTTACAGTTTTTAACAGTCTTAAACATAATATCGCAAACTCGGGTTCTAAAAATTGGACTATTTTCATTATCTTATCTAAGCTTTTTTCTTGTTGTTTGTATATTTCTGCCAATTCGCAAATTATAGAATACTTTAAGTCTATTTTATCTATTTCTTTTATTTTTTCCGGATTATCCAAAAAATCTTTTATTCTTATATTTTTCGTTAGTTTTAGAAAAGAAATCATTTCTATTGCGCAAGCCTCACCAACGTTTGAAGATATTATATTCTCAAGCAATTCTTCTTCTTCATCGTTAATTTTTTCTATCATATTGCTTAAATATTCCCATCCTCTCGGTGTTGGGAATGCGTTATCCTTACTTTTCTCATCTAACTTAAATAAATAGCTTGGTTTAAAGTGCAAAAAGCTTATTATTCTATGGTCTATTCCGTTGGCTAATGCCCATTTGGTCCATTCTTCTAAGCTCGGTATTTTTAATTCCAAATGTTCGAACCTATCTAAAAGTGGTTTTGGCATTTCATATATGTTTGCTTTATCTTCTAATCTATTACCTGCACCAATTATAAATATGCCATCACTAATTTTATGTTCGCCAATTTGCTTATCGTTTATTATTTGGTAAAACATACCTTGAATTGAAGGTGGAGCTAAGTTAAATTCATCGAAAAACAGAATTCCTTTTGCTCTTTTATCGCATATAGCTTTATAAACTAATGGAATACACCATTCAAAAGTCCCGTTTGTGTTTTCGAATTTTGGCAATTTGAAATCCCCTAAATCGAATTGCAGCGCTCTTTGATCTATGAATATGAAATATTTTTCCAAATTTTCCATAATTTTTAGCTTTTCTTCTTTCGTTAAATTATTCCATTCTACAAATTCCCTATTTTCTTCTTTCGCTAACTCTTTTCCTAACTCTTTCACACTATAGCTTTTACCTATTCCTATAGCCCCCCAAATAAAATAACTTCTTTTTGCTCTATACGCAATTTTTAATATTTTTTTAAGTTGTTCGTGGTTTACTTCTCTCATTTCCCATCACTATAGAAGATAAACAATGTATTTTGTTTTCATTTCTTGTGGGAGAAATTCCAAAATAGCCTTTATATACTCATTATGTTTATCTTTCTTTATCCTTTTCTTTATCAACTTATCTATATTTTTTGAAAGCAAAAATCCACTAAGTATTGCTTTATTTTCTGCACTCAATAAATCTTTTACTTTAACAATTTCTAAAAAGATTTCTTTTACTTCTTCAAACTCCCAACCCTTTCCTATATAATAAAAACTATACCAAAGCCTATTTAATTCTTCGAAAATTTTTTTCATTTTATTATTCAATACCTCATAAACAATATCAGGATAAACGTTTTTTAAAATATCACAACTTCTTACTAATATACTTATATCTATTTCATTTATTGCTTCTAAATATTTTCTTATTATTTCTTCTCTTTTCTGTTCATCATAATTTAATATTTCAAATGTTTTTAACAAAACTTCAGGATCAAGCCTACCCCTATTTTTTTCTATTACTTCTTTTACTTTATCCCTTAAATTTATTTGTAGCTTTTTTTCTATTGTGTCCAAATTATTTAAAATTGCTAAAATAAAATTGTTATCAATATAATATTCCATAGCAGAAAGTTTTGAAAATATAAAATCTTTTAAGTAATCTTTATCTATCAATATCGCTTTTTCTAATTTGCTTATTTCGTTTGTTTCAGCAAACTCATAAACTAATTCATCAACTAACTCTTTTTTTACATTTTCATTTACAATTTCTATTTTTACACTACCATCTGCACATTTAATTATCTTTACATCTTCCGCAATAATTATAGGCATATTACCACAT
>Ga0185307_1000480_pt1 | contig 25230 bp, 25 predicted proteins | sample LHCtaG_FD_128010 | JGI IMG/M metagenome (GOLD analysis project Ga0185307, IMG submission 128010) | Hot spring microbial communities from Little Hot Creek, USA to study Microbial Dark Matter (Phase II) - LHC4sed_matched (SPADES... | ecosystem: Environmental > Aquatic > Thermal springs > Hot... | reverse complement strand
GAGTCTGAAGTTTTGACGCCGGCTGATGAGGAGAGGCATATTTGGAAGTGGGATTTCACAACCCCATTCGTCTGCGGTGCCCGCGATCTAGGTGAAGCCCTGCGCAGGATTGAGGAGGGCGCGTCCATGATTAGGACTAAAGGCGAGCCTGGAACTGGAAACGTGGCTGAAGCCGTTAGGCACATCAGAATGGTCAACAATGAAATCAGAAGGTTAAGGGCAATATATGAAAGCGGAGACCAGCAGGAGCTTATTAAAGCAGCAAGGGAGTTTAAGGTTTCCTACGAGCTTGTTGCCGAAACAGCCCGTCTTGGGAGGCTTCCAGTGGTGAACTTTGCAGCTGGAGGTATAGCAACGCCTGCAGATGCAGCCCTTATGATGACTTTGGGATGCGACGGCATTTTTGTGGGATCCGGCATATTCAAGTCTGAGGATCCTCTGGAAAGGGCTAGGGCCATAGTTTTAGCCACAGCATTCTATGATGACCCATCCAAGGTTGCAGAAGCCCAGGAAATGGTGGATGAGAAGAAGTCCATGATGGGCTTTGATCTTAAAACCTTAGAGCTGAAAATGCAGGAGAGGGGAACTGCTTGAAAACGCCAGTAATAGGCGTTTTAGCACTCCAAGGCGCAATTGAAGAACACATAGCAATGACAAAGCTTGCCCTTGATGAGATTGGCATTGGAGGATCCGTTCTGCCAGTCAAGAACGTTGAGAATGTTAAGGCTGTTCATGGATTAATTATACCTGGAGGCGAAAGCACGGTGATTGGCAGGCTTTCAAGCATTAACCAAACATTGCAAGCGATTAAGCAGAAAATTTACGATGGAATGCCTGTGCTGGGCACATGTGCAGGGCTTATATTGCTCGCCAAAAAGGTTTATGATAGGGTGTTGGGAGAGACCAGACAGCCAACGTTAGGAGTTATGGACATAGTTGTTGAGAGAAACGCTTTCGGTAGGCAGAGGGAATCCTTCGAAGCAGAATTGGAGATTCCCACAATTGGAGAGAAAAAGTTTAAGGCGGTGTTTATCAGAGCTCCAGCTATCCGCGAAATCGGACCCGAAGTTAAAGTAATGGCAAAAATGGGCAATACAATAGTGGCGGTTCAGCAACACAACATGATTGGCACAGCATTCCATCCCGAACTAACAGAAGATACAAGAATACACCAACTGCTAATCAACAAGGTTATGAACACATGCAAACTATAACTTCGTGAAGCTGCAAGGCTCTTGGTTAAAAGCCCTTTTTTACGTTGCGTCTCAAGAACGCATGCAGCAACCTTATTTGTGTAAAAATGATATTCTGAGTCTTACCCTTTTATGGTTTATCATGTGGCTAGTTTTAGTTTTTACTCATTTTTTGGTAGTTACTCTTAAATAAGTATTAATTGAATGAAAACTTTGTGGTTTATCGTTGGAGGCTGTGGGGAATGGGCGGATATACGAAAAGTGTTGTTGCGGCTTATGTTGTTGTGTTTTCGGCTTTAGCTCTCGTTCTTACCTTTAGCAAGGCTGAGATACCATACCCGCTTCTGCCTTACTTGAAGTTTGATTTTGCAGAAATCCCAATTATGATGGCGCTTCTGTTCGAGGTCTGGTTCCAGGTTTAGCTACAGCAGTTATCCATTGGATTGGGCTTTCCTTAGCGCGGGGCTGGGTCTTAGGACCGCTGATGAATTTCTTGCAGTCGCTCCCATGGTTGCCGGCTTTTGGCTGGGAATAAGACTTTACAAAAGAAAGTGGACTGTAAAATCCATTGCGGCTGCGTTTTTGGTTGGAATCGCCGCCAGGGCGGCTGTGTGTAGCCCTTAACGCTATAGTTCTCCTGTTTGTCGCACCTGAATTTTTAAGATTCTCAGAATACGCGTTAAAAGCTGCTGGAATAAATGTAGCCTCCACCAGCGATGTTCTGTTCTGGACCCTAACTCTTAATGCTGTATTTAACGTCCTTCACGTGATATTATCGTCCATAATTGCAATTGTGCTGTTTAGAGCGGCAGCAACAAGACTTCCAAGCATTGCCAAAAAGCTTGGATTTCACTAGGAGCCGAAAAGGCTTCTAAGTAAGCGTTTAGGCTTTTCCCTTTTGTGCGTTTTTCAGGAAAGGTTTTGTTCCTAACACGGCTAGGCCCAAAACTGAGAGTATAGCGCCGCTTGTATAAAAGAGGATTTGCAGAAGCTCCATAACAGTTGGAGTAAATGTTCTTGGGAAGTTAACAGCTAAGTAACTTCCGAAAGCTGTATGTGTTGTTACAACTCCCACTAATAGCATGAGCACCCCCGGGATAGCTAAAGCTAAGCCAAATGTAGTTTTCGGAAGTTCTTTTCTTAGCGAATTTGTCCTTATATCTTCAGACATTATTCCTGGGAAAGCTATAGCTACTGCCCTTATGAGCAATGGGGTAATTAGTAGAGTAAAGGGAAGCATCGTTATGAACCAGAACATTGTTAGCCCCAAGGAAAGCATCACCAATGATTCTGTTGGCATTTGGAGGGCTTGGGCATAAAGCACTTTATACGCAAACACATACAGAAATGCAACAATAACATTCCCCACAACAAGTGTTAGAATAGACGCCGAGACAAATCTCCCCCACGTAAACTTTCTTTTAGTGAGACAGCCTAGTAAGAAAAATCCTATAAAATTTCCCGGCACGGCGGCTAAAAGACTACCCATATAGAGCGTTCCATGTTTAATTGAATCACAGATTAACGTTCCCAAAGCTGCGCCCACACCGCCTACCCAAGGGCCGAAAACAACGGCAAAGAAGGCTGGAATAACCACCGCTGGACGAAACTGACCAAAACCCCAGGGAGAAGGAATATACGCAGTAGCGTAAGCACCCACAGCATACAAAGCAGCACAAAGACCAGCTAACACAACACGCAGAGATGCAGGTAACACGCACTTTTCAATCAATACAACCACCAAGTAACTGTTAAAACCGCAGAATAAATAAAAATTACGTATAGTTTATTTAAACATATTTAAACTTCTAAACTCTATTAAAATACTAATCTCTGTTTTAATGATGATTAAGCGAAAGTTGTTGCATAGGAGTAGGAATTTTCGTTATTTTTGCCCTTCCATCTCCATAAATTTAGGGCACTCTTTACCTTTCTCTTGAGTGTTATGTTTTCTCAGGGCTCGTGTATACATATTAGACGACGCGCCAGCTATTAACCCACCAATAGCGTCGTTGACAATAGGCCCAAGCTTCTTCAAAATTCCAGGCTTAGCCTGGTCGAACCTTATGAACTCGAAGATTCCTCTAACCCCGGCAATATAGCAAGCTATAGCCATTCCCAGTAATTCATCAGCCACCAGTCCTGGCCGACCCATAAATCTCTCTTTAGATAAGCCGGGAATCAAGCCTTTCTTGGCATCCTCTTCAACCCGGAAACACGCGACGACCAGACAAGAAACGTTAACGTCTGATAAAACGTCCATAAACTCTTCTTGAAGAATTTCAACGGCTTTATCCTTTGTTTCTACCCCAGGATGAGGAACAAACAATTGGAGGGCTGTATTCACCATATCCCCCAATGTTATACCCCTTTCTTCTAGAAACATTAATAATGGCAATTTGTAACTCATGCGTCTCTCACCTGCATATACATACTTTTCGAATTTCTCCTATATATCCAAGTTGAAGTCGAAAAATAGCTATATAGCTTATGATGATATCATAAATTAAGGTTTGAAGAGGAACAACCACTAAAAGCCAAAATAAAAACACTGTAAGCTTCATAATATGTAAAGCTCGAGGAACATGTTTAGGTAAAAGTGCATCTTTTTTATCGCCCAGAACGTAGAAGCCTGGTTTTTCAAGCTGAACTGTTAGGGCTCCGGCCATGGCTGACATTGGCCACCCCGCATTTACGCTTTCAGTCTTGTTTCTATCCCTTCGAAGTATCTTCCAGGCTGATTTCCAGTTTTCACGTAAAAGCCACGCAGCTAAAACCATCAAAAACGCCGTGAGCCTAGCTGGGACAAAATTTAAAAGAGTGTCCAGCTTGGCTGAAAACCAACCAACGTTAATATGTTTTGAATCCTTGTACCCAACCATGGAATCCAGAGTGTTGACAGCTCGAAACGCGTACGCTCCCGGAACACCGATAAGAGCGAAATAGAAAAAAGGGGAGGTTACTCCATCAACGGTGCTTTCTGCTATCGATTCAATAGTGGCCGAAATTACTTGTTGTGAGTCGAGTCCTGTCGGATTGCGTCTAACAATAAAGGGCAGTAAACTTTTCGCTTGGTTAACATTCCCAATTTCAATAGATTCCGCTATTCGAAGCGAGTATTGTTTCATGCATTTTATAGCGAATGTAGGCTTGAGCAATAGACCACCAACAATTATGTAGGCTACTCGACCTAGATGAACTCGGACTATGGAAAGAATGAAGTACGGTGGGAGCGAGAAGAGTATTATGACAAATAAAGCCATCAAGGCTCCATAAAATTTTTCGATCCTTGCATTTTCGTTTCTGATCCTCTCTTTGAAAAAATATATTACTTTACCCATCCAAACGGTAGGATGAAGCATTTCCGGTGGTTCTCCAATGAGAAAATCAACAAAAACAGCCAAACATAACATTGTCAGGGAATCAATGAATAAGAATAAATTCATTATACATCGCCCCTCTGTAAGAAGCTATCAGCGTTTAAGAACTTGGAATGCTCAGAACATCATTTAGATTCGCCAGGAACCTCTCGTTTTCCTCTCGTGTCTTCACAGACGCCCTGACGTAGTATTCATCAAGACCCCTAAAAGAACTACAATCTCGAATCAGTATGCCACGTGACAGCATTCTTTCTTTAAGCTGCGCGGCAGTTACCCCAAGTTGCCTTATGTTCATTAGTATGAAGTTTGCGTCTGTTGGAAAAACTTTAAGTCCACTATTTTTTTTAAGCGTACTCAAAAGAAATTTTCGTTCACGACTAATAAGCTCTTGGGTTCTTTTCAAATGCTCTTGATCTTCAAGGGCAGCTATTGCCGCAACTTGGGCGAGGCAGTTAACGCTCCAAGGAACCTTACCCTTCGACAATACTTCAATCAAATCTTCGCATGCAACTCCATAGCCAACTCTAAGCCCCGCTAACCCAAAAGCTTTCGTAAGCGACCTTAGAACAAACAGGTTCTCATAATTTTTCACTTCCCTTGCTAATGAATAACGTTTCTTATTATCCACAAACTCTATGAAAGCCTCGTCGATGAAAACTAGCGAGTTGTTTTTTGCCGCTGTCTCGATTATTTCAAGAAGGTCTTCTCGCGATGCTAGTATGCCCGTTGGGTTGTTGGGGTTGCATAGGAAAACCACTTTTACCGACGGGGTCATCTTCTCTAGGACGCGGTTCACGTCAATTCTGAAGTCTCGACCCAGATCTACATATACTGGTTTACCGCATGCTCTTTTCACGGCATTCTCATACTCTCCAAACGTGGGTTCCGGGATTAAGGCTGAATCGCCTCTCTCCATAAACACCTCGCAGAATAGGTAGATGAGCTCTGTGGAACCATTCCCTACGACGAGATTATCCGTTCCGATTCCGCCTATATAGCGGGTCAAAGCCTCCTTCAATTCAGTGCAATCTGGATCTGGGTAGTAAGGAAGCCGCCAGACATTTTCACATATCGTTTCTATAACCCGCCTAGAAGGACCCAAGGGATTCACATTGGCGCTGAAATCTAAAATCCCCCTAATCCCTGCTTGAAATCTTCCTGCAATTTTCCAAACATCTCCACCGTGTACGCATGGTACAATGTTTCTGATTCCCTCTCTAGCCAACTCTATAACACGTTTTTTATTCATAACTATACACACCAGTGATGTTTGATTTTAACAACGTATTAGATTGAGCAATATGGGCATCAACTCCTCATGTTGAATACGCCCCAAGCCACCCATACCAGCTGCTGTTTCGCTATAGTGGAAGACACCATCATGAGTTACGCTTGCACCTGCTATTGTTATTGGAGCAGGATCACTGACATGTCTTCGAAGCTTTGTGGACGTAACATGATCTGCGAGCAACACGAAACAAGTTTCATCAAGATTTACGTGCTCTAAAATTAACCCGACCATTGCGTCAATCTTCTTTATAATTGATATTTTCCCGTAAACATCACCATCATGACTTGCCTCATCAGGCCCCCCTACGTGCACAAACACAACATCGTGGCTTTTTAAAGCCTCTAAGGCAGCCCTAGCCTTCGCCATCGTATCTGTATCAATTTCACCTGTTACCCCGGGAACGTTAACCACAGTCATACCAGCAAGCTTTGCTATACCCTTAATGAGACTTGCAGCAGCCACGCATGCTGCTTTCAATTTAAATTTTTCATGAAAAGGTTGAAGGTGAGGCACTTTGCCTGTGCCCCATGGAATTATTATGTTTGCCGCAGGTCTACCAGCAGATCTCCTCCTTCGATTAATAGGATGATCTCTAAGAAGGGAATATGATGTCATCATTATTTCTCTTAACGCCATACATGTTCTTTTAGCCTCAACGGAATTGTCCAAGGGCTTTATAACATCGGCCTGACAACCCAACTTGGGCGGACTCGTAAAAACATTTGTAGATAATCTTTCCCCCCGAAGGACAAGAACCCCCTTAAACCCTAAAGTTTGCTTAAAAAGGACTTCAACATCAGGCAACGCTTTTAAGCGTATATCTTGCAGTAGACCTGCAAGCTCAGCAGCCTCCTCCCTAATTCTACCAGCTCTTTCATTAACCACTATAAAGTTTTCATCAACCGTAGCGAAGTCACATCTAAAGGCCACGTCTGTCTCCGTGAGTTGCATTCCAGCGCCAACAGCTTCGAACCCTCCCCTCCCGGCGTAGACGTCATCAGGGTTGTAGCCAAGAATCGCTAAGTTTGCAGTGTCGCTTTCTGGAACAGCATTGTGCAACGCTGTATACAATTGTCCTGAAACCCCATTTGAAGCTAACCAATCCATATTCCTTACTTCGGCTTTCTCTAGAGGGGTCAAATAGTCGAGTTCCTCCAACGGCATATCAGCCATTCCATCGCCAACTATGATTATAGCCTTCATAACCCTAACCATCAAACGATTTTGCTCATGGTTCCACCTAAAAATTTAAATATTAAGGCTTAAAAGTTTTTGGATGGATAATCCATCCAAGTGGTAATCATGCTCCCCCTTCGAAAGAAAATAATAATATTAGTCTTTGCTGGACTGGCTGTAATCGCTGTAGTCCTCGGAGCGATTCTCTGGCAACGACCAAGCAAGCTTTGGAGGGAAGCTGCCACCCCAATAAGCGTTATAGATGATGTTGGAAGGAACGTTACCATAATTAGTCTTCCTGAGCGAATAGTTTCCTTGGCACCTGCTTGTACGGAAATACTTTTTGCATTGGATCTTGGAAGCAAGGTTGTGGGTGTTGATACATATTCTGATTACCCGCCCATCGTCAAAGAAATGATTGAGACAGGTCAATTAACAACGGTTGGATCTTTCGCTGAGATAAGTGTAGAGCTTGTTATAGGGCTGCGTCCAGATTTAATCTTGGCTACGGGTGGTGTTCAGCGCATGGTGGTTGAAAACCTCGAGGAGCGAGGGCAAACAGTTATTGTTCTATACCCGAAAAATTTCGAGGATGTACTCGAAGACATCCTCTTAGTTGGAAAGGTTACAGGTAGAACGGGTAAAGCGGAAGCCTTGGTGGCAGAGATGCGGCTAAAAGCACAAGAAATAGCTGACAAGACAAAAAATGTGACAAAGCCACGGGTCTACGTTGAATGTTTTTTTGACGGCGGCTATTGGAGTTTTGGAGCACAATCATATGTTAATGAACTCATATCAATGGCTGGAGGGATAAACGTGTTTGCAGGCTTCCCCGGAAACTATATAGCAGTATCCACAGAAATAGTTGTCAAAGCTGATCCAGAAATCATAATAATCTCAAAAGGTGCTATGGCAACTTCTTGCGGACTTACACCAGAAACAATTAAAGTGCGGCCTGGCTGGGATGTGATTTCCGCAGTAAAAAGTAACAGAATATATGAGGTTGAAGAAAGCATTATGGTTAGAGGCGGTCCAAGACTTATCAGAGCCTTAGAGGAAATTGCCAAAATTATTCATCCAGAACTATTCGGTTAAACGTGTGGGGTAATAGTGACCAATATATACAACATCACCTATTATCCTAACGATTGTTCAGTTTATATACTTTTTAAGGGGTGCAACTTTCATTGTAAAGGCTGCTACATAAAGGACACTGTAGTAGACTACCACCTTCCCGATGATGTTAAGCGTCGTCTCCGATCAGTTAAAAATTTTAAACTGTTAACTTTAAGCCAGTTCAAGGACGTTTTTGAGGACATTTTAAAAAAGTTTGATGTAAAGGAGGCTGTTTTAGGCGGAGAGGAACCCACTCTAGATACAGAATTGCCCGATATAATTGGTGTATTAACCCGATTTGGGATTAAAACCCTTCTAACCACGAACGGCTCAAATTTAAACGAAAAGATCATAGAAAAATTAGAGGAAGTTGAACTTTCAAGCGTTCGAGTAAGTATTAAGGCATACGACGAAAATATTCACAAAATTTATACAGGACAGGCTAACAGGCAGGTGTTGAATAATTTCAAGCTCTTAGCCAAAAGTCAAATCAAACTTTCTGCGGAAAGCATTCTGATCCCAGGACTTGTAGAATATGACGAAATTGAAAGGATAGCTAAATTCATAGCTAACGTTGATCCCGATATATCGTATAGAATAGATGGTTTTGTGCCTTTCCACAAAGCACCATGGCGATCCCCCTCCCCCGAGGAAGTGATTATGGCAGCGGAAATTGCGAAGAGATATTTAAAGAACGTAGAGTATCTCCACTGCAAAGTAGTCAGTGGAAGAATGGAGGTAATAAACCTCTATCCAGCAATAGACGACTACTCTTCCTTGTATGCTGGTAAATTTTGGGAATAAATGTGACCTAAATGGACTCGATTCAGATTGAGACCATGTATTTCAAGCGATTTGTTAAATGGAAAATTATCGTTATAATCTTAACTGTAGCCTTAATGCTCGCATTCACATTTGCGGTGGCCGTTGGCCCAACTCAAATTCCGCCGCTAAAAGCCTATATGATAATAATTAAGCAAGTGCCCTTACTAGGAAATTTCGTTGGGAGCGAGTTATCGTTGACTGAGGAGACCATAGTCCTTCAAGTAAGGTTGCCCCGAGTTTTGGCAGCTGCTGTTGTTGGAGTTGCCCTCGCAGTGGCCGGTGTTGTTTTACAAGGACTACTCAGAAATCCAATGGCCGACCCGTATGTTACAGGTATTTCTTCTGGAGCCGGCCTAGGTGCTTCGCTTGCTATTGTTTTTGGAGCCGGTGCACCATTTTTGGGAGTGTTGTATTCTATACCTATAATGGCTTTTGGTTTTGCCCTCGGCACAGTTACATTAGTCTATCTCATTTCAAAGACGGGAGAGGGTGTACCCATGGTAACATTGTTGCTGGTTGGAATGGCTGCCAATAGCTTTTTACTGGCTATTATCTCACTAATTAGACTGTTTAGTGGTGAAGCAGTGCACGCAATAATGGCTTGGATGTTTGGAAGCCTCGCTACAACCAACTGGAACCATATAAAAATGGCCTTACCTTTCGTGATTATAGGGGTGGCGACGATTTATTTCTTTGCCAGAGACTTAAACATAATGCTTCTTGGTGAGGAGCAAGCACAAAATCTTGGTGTGGACGCTGAAAGGTTGAAGAAAATTATGATCGCTTCTGCAACACTAGTAACCGCAGCGTCGGTTTCAATTAGTGGCATAATCGGGTTCATTGGGCTTATTATCCCACACATGGCAAGGATATTGGTGGGTCCGGACCATCGAATCCTAATTCCGTCATCAGCATTAACCGGGGCTATTGTAATGATTTTATGTGATACCATTGGACGTATGATCGTTAGACCTGCAGAGTTGCCAGTAGGCATAATCACTTCCCTTTTAGGCGTACCCTTCTTCATTTACTTAATACGCAAAAAGAAACGCCCAATACCCTGGTAGGTTTGAGAATGGTCACCTTGAAGATCAGTGGCGTAGATTGTTACTATGGCTCCATAAAAGCATTGGAAAACATCACGTTCACCGTTAGAGAAGGCGAAATTGTAGGCATCTTAGGCCCGAACGGCTCAGGCAAAACAACCTTGCTGAGAACTATCAGCAGAACTTTGAAGCCGAAAGTGGGGGCTGTCTTTTTAGATGATGTAAACGTTTATGACATGAGTGTTAAAGATGTTGCAAAGAACATAGCTGTGGTGCCCCAAGAAACCACGTTCACATTTGACTTCTCATCTCTAGATGTGGTTCTTATGGGGCGACACCCTTACATAGACCGTTTTGGAAGGGAAAGCAGAGAAGACTTAGCCATAGCGAAAAAGGCCATGGAATTAACAAATACCTTGTCCCTCGCACACAGACCTATGAACGAGTTAAGCGGTGGTGAAAAACAACTTGTACTTATTGCCCGCGCCTTGGCTCAAGAGCCAAAAGTCCTCCTGCTGGATGAGCCGACGACACACCTTGACATCAATCATCAAATACAGATAATGGACTTGTTGAGTGAAATTTGCAGAGTCAGGGCGCTTATTGTTCTCGCTGTTTTTCACGATTTTAATCTAGCCGCCAGATACTGTGACTCTGCAATCCTGCTAAACCGGGGGAGGATATACTCTGTAGGCTCCATAGACGCTGTCCTAAATACGGAAAATATTCGAAAAGTTTTCAGAATCAACGCAGTTATAAAAAGACATCCCATAACTAATCAGCTGTACGTAATTCCCTTATCAACCTTGAAACCAAATATCAAACAAGCGAGGGACATAACCATTCACATAATATGCGGAGGAGGGACTGGAGCACTGTTAATGGAAAAACTATTGGAACAAGGCTATTTCGTAACAGCAGGCGTACTAAACGCCTTAGATACAGACCATGATGTTGCATGCTCGTTAGGCATACCGGTAGTAAGTGAAGCACCATTTTCTCCGATAACGGAAGAAAATTATAGGGCGAACCTGAAGCTGATGAACAAGGCAAACGCGGTCGTTGTAACTTCCGTTCCTTTCGGTTATGGCAACCTCCTGAACTTAAAAGCGGCGATGGAAGCTTTGGAAAAGGGAATTCCAACATTCGTCATAGACAAAGTCCCCATCAAGCAAAGAGACTTTACCAAGGGCGAGGCGGAAAAACTTCTACTGGAACTGAAAAGAAAAGGCGCAGTATTTGTAGAGAGTGAGGGTGAGCTATTAAACTTGGTTGGAATGCTGAGAAAAAATTGAAGGGAAGGCTTGCTGAAGAGGTGCAATAACTCATGTACCATGACACCAGCGTTACGATCACCGCGCTAAACATCGTCAAAACATGCTTCAGGCTTCGATCTTTGCTGGAGAGTTCCGTAAAAAGGAATCTAGCTGAAGGAATTCTTTTATCTGGTGGTTTAGACACAAGTATTTTGGCGTTAATCGCCTCAAGATTCGCTTCCTTAAAGGCTTTTACTGTTGCCTTGGAGGGTGCTCCAGCACCCGACATTCAATATGCCTCTTTAATGGCTAGGCATTTGAGGCTTAAACACTTTATTTACTATTTTGATGAAAGAGAATTACGTGACGCCGTTAAAGCTGTTGTGGCAACGGTTAAGTCATTTGATCCTATGGAAGTACGCAATAGTGTAGCAATATATGAAGCTTTAAAGGCGGCAAAGCGGGAGGGGTTAGGCTCGGTAATTTCAGGCGATGGATGTGACGAACTTTTTGCAGGATACGACTTTCTAGTTAAAATGAAAGGAGAGAAACTGAAGCTGGAACTCACCAAATTGTGGAAAGCGATGTCTTTCTCATCTATTCCGCTGGCTCAAATGTTGGGCATACAAGTTAAGCTTCCATACCTTGATCCAGAGCTGAAACAATTTGCAATGGAAATTGATTGGCGGTATAAGGTTCAAAGCGAAAAAGGACGATTATGGGGGAAGTGGATTCTGCGCAAAGCCTTCGAGGGAATATTGCCCGATGAAATTGTATGGAGAGCTAAAGTTCCAATCGAAATTGGTTCTGGAACCACCATTCTGCCTAAAATGTTTAGTCAAAAAATTTCGGATCAAGAATTCGAGGAGAAAAGAAAGAAGTATCTCGCACATGATAAGGTGGTAATCAGGGACAAAGAGCACCTATTCTACTATGAAATTTACAGGTCAACAGTTGGCGTTCCATATCTTATTAGTTCTCAAGGCAAAAAATGCCCTCAGTGCAGTTCAAACGTGGATGAGGCAGCTACATACTGTAGAACTTGCGGTGCCTATCCTATTTAGTTGGTGATGCCATGTTAAAAGCTGTAGTTTCATGGAGCGGCGGAAAAGACTGTTGCCTCGCCTTTTACAAAGCCGCCTTAAAAGGTTTTAAGATTGAATGCCTTCTGAATACTATAACAAAAGAAAGAAGGGTCGTCTCTCACGGGCTCGACCCTAATTTAATTGCTTTGCAAGCAAAAGCCATTGGAGTTCCCATAATTCAAAGAGAAACAACATGGGAAACATATGAGAAAACCTTTAAAGAAGCTTTAATTGAGCTTAAAAAGAACATGCGTATAGAATATGCAATTTTCGGCGATATACATGTTCAGGAACACCTAGATTGGGTGAGTCGAGTCTGCAGAGAAGTTGGGATGGTTGCTGTAGAGCCACTATGGGGTCTTAGCTGTGAAGCCATATTAACGGACCTCATAAACTCCGGTTTTGATGCAATATTAGTTAATTTAAGGGCCGACCTATTTGGAAAAGAATGGTTAGGTCGAAAAATTGATAGGAGACTAATTGAAGATCTTAAAAAACTTCAAAAAAGCCGCAACTTTGACTTATGTGGAGAGTTCGGCGAATACCACACCCTTGTTGTAGATGGACCCATATTTACCAAACGGCTGAAGATAACGAAAAGTGCGGAGACGCTTAAAGAAGGTTATTGGAAGTATTGGCTTCTAGACATCTCAGAGTATGAGCTGGAGGACAATAGCGGGAATGCTGAATAAAAAATACGACATAATATTGTTTAGTGAAGAAGCTAAAGGAAGAGATTTCCTTACAAAAATAGAGGGGAAAAGGCCCTTATTTATCTGTGTTATTGGAACAACGGAAACCGCTAAAATTCCGGGCATATCCGCGGCGGGAAAGTATCCGGACTTAACAGATCTCACTCCGCCTGCAGATGCAGAACTGCTTTTGTTAGGTTCGTGCAAATGCATTGATGGAGTTCCCGTAACACCTGAAGGGATACCGACACCTGCTCTGATTACCATGTCAGCATTGAAATTGGCCAACATACCTGCATTTGTCGTAAGTGGAGGGGTCAAAGTAAACCCACATACTCCATTTATAGATGTTGGAGGAAGCCCTGGAGGTGATATAAGGACCGGTAAGGCTGTGGAAAATGTTGAAGAGGTGTTGGAGAGAGCCATAATAGCCGGAGAAAACTTTTCCATGTTGGCTGATTATCTCGTGGTTGGAGAAAGCGTTCCAGGAGGCACGACCACAGCCTTAGGCGTTCTATTGGCTATGGGCATAGACGCCAAGGGAAAAGTAAGCAGCAGTATGCCAAACAACCCTCATGAGCTTAAAATCAGGACAGTTGAAGTGGGATTAAGGGCGGCTGGCGTAGAGTTCGGCTCCCTTGAAAATGATCCATTGAGGGCGATATCATGCGTTGGAGACCCTATGATGCCGGCGTTCGCTGGTTTAATTTTGGGTGCAGCGCATAGAATTCCAGTACTAATGGCGGGCGGAACTCAGATGGGCGCTGTTTTAGCGGTTGTTAAAGCATTAAGGAAGGATGTTTTAAAAAACCTAGCCATTGGAACAACTCGATGGATTATAAGTGATAAGATGGCTGATTTAAGAGGAATTGTCGCTCAGATCGCAGACGTTCCCATATTAGCTGCCGACCTTGACTTCGCTAATTCACGGTTTAAGGGTTTAAGGTCTTATGAGGAGGGCGTTGTTAAGGAGGGAGTGGGCGCTGGAGGATCAGCCATTGCAGCCATGGCAAAGTCAAAGGGCGCAGTATCTAAGGTCGCCTTGCTTAAGGAAATCGAGGGCAATTATGAGCATTTAGTAGCCTCAAAGTGATCGTGTTGATTAGGGAGATCAGGAATTTAATTGCGTTCTTAACAATAATCCCTGTGGGCATGGATGAAAACTGTTTGGTTGACGCAGCCAATAACATGCATTTTTTTCCCCTGATAGGCGCCTTTATAGGGTTAATAACCGGAGTATTCGCTTGGATGCTTCTCAAGTTTTTCGACGCCTTGCTTGTCGGAATTTTAACCCTTGGTTTAACCTCGCTCGTTACAGGTCTCCACCACGCGGATGGCTTACTGGACTTCGGCGACGGCTTGATGTATCAAGGATCAGCAGAAGAAAAAATTAAAATAATGCATGATCGGCAGACTGGTGTGGGCGGATTTGCGCTTGGCACGATTACATTTTTAACAACAGCCTTCTGTATAGCAAAATTTAACCAGAGCGCTGTGGTACAAACCTTAATTACCTGTGAAGCCTCGGCCAAGCTTGCAATGGTGATAGTGGCTTGGCTTGGAAAATCTGCACATAAAGGGATGAACACATACTTTATTAACGCCATGCACGACAAAAATGGAAACAGCCGTTTAACAGTTGCCTTACTCATTACATTCAGTTTAGCATCAGCTCTTATGCGTTTGACAGGATTGGTTGCCGTATCTGCAAGCATAGTTACAGCCTTAATCATAACCAAAATTTCAGAAAGGCATTTTAATGGGGTTACTGGCGATGTATTTGGAGCCAGCAATGAACTTGCCCGTTTGTGCTCACTTTTGATGAGTGCGGTGATGGTTCAATGGGTGTAACCGCCCTTTTGATGGCTGGTGGCAGAGGTACAAGGCTAAAAGCTCAATGTGAAAAACCTCTGGTTAGAGTCTGCGGAAAACCTATGATTCAGTGGGTTCTAGAATCTCTAAAAGGCGCCAAGAAAATTGACGATGTGGTTGTAGCAGTAAGCAAGCACACGCCTAAAACTGCAGAGTTTGTAAAGGAACAAGCACTAAAAGTATTTCAATCCCCTGGAAAGGGCTTCTGCTATGATGTAAAATATGCTATAAAAAGGTTAATGCTTGGAAAAGTCTTGATCATATGCGCCGATCTCCCGTTAATTACAAGCGAGTTTATAGACAAGGTGGTAACATATTACGAGCAATGCAGAAAACCAGCATTGGCAGTTATGGCTCCGCTGGAAACCTATACAAAGAGTGGGTTAAGTGCAGATTACGTTTTCAATGTTAAAGGGAGAAGCTTAGTTCCAATAGGTATAAACGTAGTTGATGGAAAGAGGATAAGAGAAAAAAGGCTTGAAGAAGAAATCCTCGTCATAGACGACGTAAAAGTCGCCGTAAACATTAACACCCATGAAGATTTAAGAATCGCAGAACAAATATTATATGCAAAACTGAGAAATCCATCTAATTAACTATGAGGAACATTATCTTAAACAGCTTTATCGGTCAAAAACTCCTGTTTTTATTTTTTCAACTCCAAAAGAAGTCTGATTTAGCCTTCTTTTGACGCCTGATCAGCCGAAAAGCGTCAGAAAACTTCCAGTTTTGACATAAAACTGGAGCTAATGCTTTATTTATTAGGAAACTAAAATGTGCATGTGTTTATTCTGTGGATCCGAGGGGGATGGTGAATGGATAATGGACTAGTTTAGATGTTCAGTGTTGTGGCGTTTGGGTTGGTTGGTTTTTATTCATTTTCAGAAGTGTTTGAACCGTGCTTTCTATTTTGTCTACCTCCGTTTGTAGTTGTTTGATTCGCTGTGTAAATTCAACTGTGCTTTTTATTCTGTTTTTGCCTTCTATCCTTTTTGGCTTGTTCCTCTAGTTGCTATTTTAAGCTCTTTTTGGATGTTTTCCTCCAGCACCCGGTAATGGGCTACTGCTGCCGGATCTTTGTTTGGGCAGTCCTTCCACCAAGCCACTGCCAGGCGTCCCAGTCAACTTCCACAGTTATTTCGCCGTTCTCATCAAACTTCAATTTAAAGGGCGATGACAGCGATAGAATGGCATTAAACAGCTCAACATTTTCTCCATAATCCTGTTTTTTATTTGTTGGAGCTGCCTCTCAGCCGTTTCAACGTACTTGTGCCACACACCTTTTACGGATAAGCCTTGGAGCCATTCAGCCTTGAAGTGGCGGGTTTTTAGGCATGTCTGGGTTAAGAGCTGCCGCCAGTAGGCCTCCTCTTCTAGGCTGAGCTCCCTAAATCCTCTATAATTCTCAAGGGTTTGATTGTAAATGTTTATGAGCCCCTGAAGCTCGGCGTCGTTGAAAATGGACTGGAGCATGCGTTTCCTCTCTTCAGTCCACTCCGCCGGCGTTAGTACGCGTCCGTCGCGGCAAACCACTCAAACCTCATCCGCAGCCTGGCTTAACCCGGGAGCCCGCCACCCCATCCTGTCTTGGACGGCCAACACAAACCTGGCCGTGGGGTGGGCGTCCCTAAGCCCTTTCAGCCTTTCGTAGCTGTTTGGAACGCTTTTTTCAAAGCTCATGCTTCTGAACCCGTTATCCCACAAGTATTTGGCCACATAAAGCCTCAGTATCTCGTGGGCCTCGGAGCCCCTCCTCGGCGCAGCATCATAAGCCTCCTAAGCTGGTCTGGGAGGGACTCAATAACCCGCTCAATCAGCGTTTTGCGCTTATTAACGGCTAACATCATAGCCCCACCTCTCTTAGGCTTTCAAAAACGGCTGATACAACCTTGGGCAGGCCCTCGACAAGTCCCTCAAAGAATTCGTCCAACACCCTTTGATGCTCGCTGACAGCTGAGGCTCCGCCATCACTTATTTTGTGGTTGCATGCCACAGGTTCGCCGTTGAGAAGCTATAAAGCCCTTGCCACCGCCGACGAAACGTATAGACGCAGCAAGGCCCGCAGCCTTTCACCTTAAACGCTGTTGAGTCTATGGCGACCACATAACCCTTAACGGCTCCTAGGGCTATGGCCTGCTCCACCATGGATTCAAAGGCTTTTCTGAAACGCTCCTCACCCATACGCTTCCGCCTAAAAATGTGAAGCATCCCCTGCTAGGCGAGGCTTTAAGGCTAAAATGGGTAGATGTTGACTTTGAAAGGCGGACCATAACTTTAAACACGCCTGAAAAGGCGGAAATCCGAGGATTTTCAAAGTAAGCCCCAAACTAATTGAAATGCTGAACGGCCTACCTAGAAAAAGTCAAAAAATCTTCCCAGTTTCCTACACAGCCCTAAAATGCAACTTCCTAAGAATTAGAAAAAAGCTCGCCCACAAACTTGGAAACCCAAGGCTCCTTCAGATAAGCTTCCACACCTTCAGACATTGGAAAGCCACCATGGAATACCACAAAACACGAGGTCCACTATACGTTAAGGAAATGCTTGGCCACAAAAACTTGACACAACACTGCTTTACATTCAAATAGAGAAAACCCTGTTCCAAAACAGCAGCACAGACGAATTCATTGTTAAAATCGCAAAAACATCAGAGGAATTTTAATCGCTGCTAGCCGTAGGTTTTAAACGGGTAGGCGTGAAAGACGGCCTTGTCTACCTTAGAAAAACGCGTATAATTTAACCCTTAACAGTCGGCATTAGCCTTTGACCACTGCTAATGGTACAAGCCTGGCGACTTTTGTGGCTATGCCGACTTTGTGGCTTACGTCCGCCACTATGTCTACGTTTTTGTATGCCGGGTCTGCTTCTTCTGCCAGCACGACGGCGCTTGCCGCTCGGACTGCTATGCCTCTTTGTTCTAGACTTCTTTTTATGTCTCCGCCGAAGAACCTTTTTTTGGCTGCGGCGCGGCTTAGCATTCTTCCGGCGCCGTGGGCTGTTGAGCCGAAGCTTATTTCCATGGCTTTTTCAGTGCCGACTAACAGCCAAGAGCTTGTGCCCATGCTTCCCGGTATTATCACGGGTTGGCCTACGCTTCGGTAGTCTGCTGGAATTTCCGGATGGCCCGGTGGAAAAGCTCTTGTGGCGCCTTTCCGGTGAACCCAAACCTTTTTCTGTTCGTCGTTCACCTTGTGGACTTCGATTTTGGCGATGTTGTGGGCTACGTCGTACAGTAGTTTTAGGCCGAACTTTTCTGGGTCTTGTTTGAAGACTTGCTGGAAGCTTTGCCTAACCCAGTGCATAATGGCTTGGCGGTTCACAAACGCGTAGTTTACGGCGCAAGCCATAGCCTCATAATAGTCCTCAGCCTCTTTGCTGGTTCCGGGGGCACACGCCAACTCGCGGTCTGGCAAGACAATTTTGTATTTGTGGACGGCGCGCTCCATAACCCGCAAATAGTCCGAGCATATTTGGTGGCCGTAGCCCCTCGAACCACAGTGAATCATTACGGTTACTTGGCCTTCCTGCTCTATTCCGAAGGCCTTGGCTACCTTTTCATCGTAGATTCTGTCAACCTTTTGGATTTCTAGGAAATGGTTTCCAGAACCCAAAGTGCCTATTTGAGGCAGTCCACGGTTCTTGGCGTTTGTTGAAACCTTGTCGGGATTGGCGTTTTTCATGCAGCCCCGCTCTTCGCAGTGTTCCGCGTCCTCATCCCACCCTAAGCCCTGGTCTATAGCCCATTGAACACCTTCCATGACAAGCCTGTCCAAGTCGTGGATCGTCACTCTGAAGTCTTTTCGTCGGCTTCCCAAACCGCATGGGACGTTCTCAAAAATAGTGTTTGTGAGTTCGACAAGCTTCGGCCTAATGTCTTTTTCGGTTAGGTTTGTCGTTAATAAGCGAACGCCACAGTTTATGTCGTAGCCCACGCCGCCGGGGCTTATGACGCCTTCCTCATAGTCTGTCGCTGCCACGCCGCCTATTGGGAAACCATAGCCTTCGTGTCCGTCGGGCAATGTTATGGAGTACTTGTATATGCCTGGCAAGTGGGCGACGTTGGCGCACTGTTCAAGGGTTCTGTCCATCTGCATTTTCTCTAACAATTCCTTATTAGCGAACACGACGCCCGGAACTCTCATTCCGGGCTTGTATTTTGGAATGCGCCAAGTGTAATCGTTAATCTTTTCAATGGGAACTTTTTCTGAGGGTGGTCGTCCTTCTCCTTCTTCGCCCATGTTTTTCACCTAGACTAATGTAAGGAAGGCTTCGATATAAGGGATTTTGGCTTTTATATTAATAAACTATGTTGAAACGGGAGCGCCGAAATTTTTCACGTATTCAAAAATTCCCAGCATGCTTCCGACGAGCGCTTCCTCGGTGAAAATCTTGTGTTTCCTAATGTATTCAATGGCCCTTTTAACGGCGTCGTCGTGTTCAAAAATTCTTTTGCGCATCGCGTTTAGGTTTTCACCCTTCTCTAGGGTTTCTTTGGCGATTCTTGCCCAAATCTTAAGCTGTTCGGCGTAGGCTTGAAGTCTTTCTTTGGCGTTTTCAGTCTTGCCAAAATGCGTGTAGTATAGTGTTGAAGGCTTCAGACTTGCCATTTTCTCCAGGGAGGCTAAAGCCATATCCAAGCGAAAGGGTGCAGGCGTGGTTGGGACAACAACATCTATCTCGTTTAGGTAAATCCCTGCAGAATCACCTGTGAAGATGCCGTTGCTTAAAGGTTCATAAAAGCTTAGATGGTGGGGGGCATGTCCAACGGTCTCCAAAACTTTAAGCGCAACGCCCCATCCAGCGTCCAGAACCATGCCGTCTTGCGCTGCCAAAATCTTGTCTAGGGGGATTGGTTCAGGTTTTCCATAGATTTCAGCCACGTGCCCAAGAGCTATTTGTGCGTGTTGCCAGAGCTTTTCTGGATTTGCAAGGTGGGACGCCCCGCGTTCATGGACAACAATTTTAGCGTTTGGAAAACGTTTAAGAACTGGTCCGACGCCTCCGCTGTGGTCTAAATGGATATGGGAAACAGCAATGTAGGCGACTTCCTCAGTTTTAACACCTAGCTTTTCTAGGCCATGGATGAGGTTATGAACCGACGATTCGGGGCCGGTTTCAACAATTATTGTTTTTTCGCCCCTTAAAATGTAGCTTGCAATAAAATTTCTCGTTCCGGCAACCTCAACATCAACCATGTAAATATGTTCGTCAACTTTCACTGGGTCCATGTTTTTCAAGCCTTCCATTTGAGGCACAAGTTTCCAGATAGGCGTGCAACAGCTTAAACATTTACTTATAAAACCTTTAAGGATAGGCGGGTTTTCTATTTTTGTGGCGAATATGCTTCTTCGAGTTGTTAGGAACTTGACGCTTGAAGAACGGATTAGGCGTTTTGAACGGGCGTTCGGAGTGACCTTTTAAAAGTTTGAGGAGTTATTCCTTAAAAAGGCTTGACGCAAAGTTTGCTGCCGCCTTTTTCGAGTGGGCTGAACTTATTGACAGTTATAAGGGCTATTTGGAAGAGGGCACATTGGACTATGTTGTTGAAGCCATAATTCCAGAAACCCTGGTTAGAGAAATAGCCTTCATCGTCCGTTAAGCAAACAGCAACGCTTAAAAAATAGTTAACATTTACAGAAAAGTTTCATTTGGAAAGGCGAGAAAAACATGGTGAACATCATAATTTTCGGTCCGCCCGGTTCCGGCAAAGGCACGTATGCTTCGAGACTTAAGGAAAAGCTCAACGTGGAGGTTATAGCCACAGGCGACCTTTTCAGAGAGATGATAAAGCTGGACACGCCGCTGGGCAGAAGGGTTAAGGAATACTTGGAAAGGGGGTTGCTTGTTCCAGACAACATAACGCTGGAGGTTTTGAAGGAGAATTTGGCTAAAATCCCTAAGGGGAAGGGCTTCATTCTTGACGGCTATCCGCGGACAATCTGGCAAGCTCAAGCCCTCGATGAAATTGCAAAAATAGACGCCGTGATCCACCTTGTCGTGCCGGACTGGATAATTGTTGAGCGTTTGTCTTCGAGGCGTATATGCCAAAACTGCGGCGCAATATACAATCTGCTTTTCCTAAAGCCTAAAAACGACATGATATGCGACAAGTGTGGTGGACCGCTTTACCAGCGCCAAGACGACACGCCCGAAGTTATCAGAAAACGCATCGAAGTTTATGAAGAGCAGACGCAGCCGCTCCTAGACTATTATAGGGGTAAGGGTGTGCCCTTTGTGGAAGCTAAATGTGAAAAGCTTGAAACACCGCCTGAGGTTGTCGTTGAAGAGATTTTGAAGGGTTTGAAAAGGCTGAACCTTGCCTAATGCATGTTAAATGTCCAAGATAAATTTGACAACAGCCCCGTCCTTTTCCCTTGCTATTTCCATTTGGTGATATGTGACGGCCTTAACGCCAACCTTCTGCAAATGTTTTTCGGGGTTGAACTTTTCACCCCAGATTTTGGCTTTAAGCCTAAAACCGCCATTGCTTTTACCAAGTTCCCTGATTTTAAATTTCGAGTAGAGCATGCCTTCAATTTCAGCCTTAACAAGAAGCGCCTCAAGCCAATTGTAGAGCAGCGAGTATTCGTCTTCTCCTGAAACTTCCACGTAATCCTCAACTTCTGGATCGACTTTATCCACGTCGGTCATGACGTCAAACATGGCGACTGCTGCGTTCTCGAAAGCCTCAGCTAAATCTTTTCCATAGGCGGCTATGTAAGCGTCTGCCATATGCTCCAGAAACGTGTAGCCCTTTTTGCGCTTCATAACATGCCTTATAAACTATGAAGCGAACAATATTTTAAACTATTTGCTGCTTCTACAAATGGGTGATTCGGTTTTAGAAGTATTTTGGAATCTTTTGAATAGCCGCCACTGTTAGCTTCGCAGCGTTTTCAATGTCATTTAGGCTTGCAAGTGAAACGGGACTATGAATGTATCGGGTTGGCACCGATATTACGCCGCTTGGGACCCCCTCTCTGGTTAGGGCTATGCGGGCAGCGTCGGTTGAGCCGGGCAATCCTGTTTCAAGCTGATATGGTATATTGTTTTTCTCTGCCGCCTCCACCAGGAGCCTTAAAACCTTTGGATGAGTAATTAATCCCATATCCGCAACTTCTATTGCTGGCCCCTTCCGCATTTTAACCGGGGCCTCCACTTCCTTGACGCCTGGAACGTCGCCCGCCACTGTCACGTCGAGGGCTATGCCCACGTCTGGGTATATGCCGAAAGCCGCCACTGTAGCGCCTCTTAAGCCTACTTCTTCTTGTACTGTTCCGACGGCGTAGACTGTGCATTCCGTTTTCTCCAACATTTTCATGGCTTCAATCATGACTACGCATCCCACGCGGTCGTCGAAGGCTTTTCCGATAACAGCGTCGTTTCCTATGCGGGCGAATTTTATGTCGAAGCTTACGGGGTCGCCTATTTTCACGCCCATTTTTTTGGCTTCTTCTTGGTTTTCAGCGCCGATGTCTATGAAGAGCTCGTCGTAGGTCAACACTTTTTTGCGCTCTTCCTCTTTCTGGATGTGGGGTGGCTTTGAGCCAATAACCCCGTGTAATGGCCCCTTCTCAGTGTGCACAATCACCTTTTGCGCCAAAAGTATGCGGTCGTCTATTCCCCCAATCTTAGAAAACTGGAGAAAACCATCCTTAGAAATAGTTTTGACGAAAAGCCCTACTTCATCAATGTGGGCTGCAAGCATAACTTTCGGCGCGTTTTTCTCGCCCCTTTTTATGCCTATAACGTTTCCAAGCTTGTCCTCTGAAATTTCGTCCACATGAGGCTTTAGCATTTCCTTCATGATTTTCCTAACTTCATCTTCTCTTCCAGCAACTCCGCATGCGTTTGAAAGCTTCTCTAATGTTTCAACAATAGACACGCGTTCTCCCTCCCTATTAAAGATGGATACTGGATGCTAAACTTTATATTAAACGGTTGTGGTATTAGCTCAGCTGCTGAATCATGGGCTTTAATGTTTCAACCCTTAAAAGGGTGAAAAATTAATAGTTGGGCAATTCTCTTAAGGAAATTTCCAAAAGATTAGAACCTACCTTCATATTACGAAGGCTAGCGGAATAGCCAGAAGATACTTTGTAATGAACGGCTTCGACGGCGCCATGACAACATTCGGCATAGTCCTTGGCTCATGGATAGCAGGAGTCACAAAGCCAGAAGTTGTTTTGCTCGCTGGTTTCGGCGCATGCCTCGCTATGGGAGTTTCGGGGTTTTTCGGCGCTTTAATGGCTGAAAAAGCCGAAAGAGAACGCCACCTTAAAGAAATGGAAGAAGCAACAAAAACCGCGTAAACCCATACATTATAGGGCTGCCGCTTTGTTGTAATCTATGTAGCCCTAATAGATGGCTTGTCGCCGGCCCTAACAGCATCAATAGCCCTTTCGCCTTTCATTTTAGCGTCAATAAACTCATCACAGTTTCAAACGCCTACACAATTTCATTGGCGCTTTCCATGGCAACCTTGTTCCTTTTAGGCATATACCTAGGTAAAATAGCAAAAGAAAATTGATGGATTTATGGCGTGGCGATGATTGCTGTGGGCGCATTAACTGACTATATTTTTAATCCAGCGGTTCTTGGGCGCTTAACCACTTACAATGAGAGTTAATATTTTATTTACTTACCTAACCTACTCTTTAAAATTGTTTAAGGATCTTGGTAAAGGAGGCGAAAACCATTGCGTGTGTCACAGAAAATTGCCTTAACCGCAGTGTTCGCCGCTTTACATGCCGTTTTATTTCTGCCAGGAGGCGCATGGCGAAGTCTTGTCATATATTTGATGCCTATTGAAGGAATTGTGCTGGGTCCATCGGTGGGGTTTGTGGCTGCTTTGATTGGCAGCACTGTCGCCCGGTTGATTAAGCCAGATATATTTTGGATGTTTGGGATAATCGCCGAGCCAATAGGAGTGGCGGCAGCCGGACTATTGTCCAAAGGAAGGTGGAAGGAAGTACAACTTACATACAGCGTAATGCTTGGAGCTTACTTCCTCCATCCCTATGGAAGAATGCTTCCTCTATGGACAGTTTTAGACTTGCTTATAGCTTTTGCACTAGTCTATCCAGTTTCAAGAATTGGCACTTGGGTTTGGGCAGAACAAACCAAAAAGTTTGCGGCAGCCCTATTACTGATAGCCTTTGTAAGCACGGTGGCAGACTCCATGACAAGGGTTTTTCTGTTGATTCCATGTCGACTTTACGATTTCTTCGGTCTCTCATATGATGTTTTGGCTTATGAATGGTTCATCCCCGGGGCTGTTGGATCTTACATCGAAGATTGTCTTGTAAGTGTTGTGACGTTTACTGCGGGTATTCCTTTGCTGCTAAGTTTAAGAAAGGCAATGGGCTTAACTCAGCCCTTATCATAAGAGAAAAAGGGAGTATAAGATTTTAAGTTGACTGTTGTGATGCTGGTTGCTGTTTTCTGAGTTCCAGATGCTCTGTCAGTAGTAAGACACCTTCAATTATGAGGAATATCCCCAATATGATTCCAACGAGATCTGGCACCAATATCACTATGATGCCGAAGATTATGCATAGGATGGCGAGCACCGGCTTTGAGACCGTTATGCCTATTTTTTTCAGGCCCTTTTCAACAACTTCTGTCATTTTTGTTCACCTCTTCCAAACATAAGACAATCAGTGATTTTGGCTATTCTAATATTTAAGCTTGAGCCATTTGGGCGGCATGTTTATGCCGACTATAAAAGTATATATTTGAAGGTTTGAAGTTAATATTTCTTGGGGAAGTTTGAATGGAACAGCGTAGGATAATGTCTCTTGGCCGCTCCTCGCTGGTTGTTTCGCTTCCAAAATATTGGATCGAGTTAAACGAGCTTAAACGGGGAGACGTTGTTTCAATGGCCATAAATAGGGATCGCTCTCTCGTGATTTTTCCTGGTGCCCGGAAGCAGCTGGAGCTTCCCCAAATAACGCTTCACATTGAGTCGGATAAGGACATAACTTATATTATACGCAGTATAGTTGCTTGTTATCTTAATGGTTACTCTCAGATCAAACTGGTTTCCGACAGGTTTTTCACAGTGCCTCAGCAGAAGGCAATCCGACGGATAGTTCACATGCTTTACATGCGTATAATGGAGGCAGACGCTAGGGAAATGTTGATTGCAACCCTCCTAGACGAATCTAAGGCTTCCATTGAAACTGGCATCCAAAGAATGTATAAGATTTCAAGCTCCATGTGCCGAGATGCCTTCACAGCCTTGAAAAATCAAGATGCGGCCCTTGCAAAATCTGCCTATGCTATGGATGACGAAG
>Ga0185307_1000477_pt1 | contig 25265 bp, 33 predicted proteins | sample LHCtaG_FD_128010 | JGI IMG/M metagenome (GOLD analysis project Ga0185307, IMG submission 128010) | Hot spring microbial communities from Little Hot Creek, USA to study Microbial Dark Matter (Phase II) - LHC4sed_matched (SPADES... | ecosystem: Environmental > Aquatic > Thermal springs > Hot... | reverse complement strand
ATTGAAAAAGCTAAAGAAGCAATAGAGGTGATAAAAAATTTCCTTAGAAGAAATAGCATTATCTAAAACTAAAGAAATTATTAATAGATTTGAGAAAAAGTTAAAGGCTTTTATAATATTTGGCAGCTATATTATTAATCCATTAAAAGCAAAAGATATAGACTTCCTTATAATTGTAGATAAAATAAATAATTTAGAGGAAAAAATAAATCTAGAAATAGAAATATTGAGAAAATTGAGGGAAATTTTTATAAAACCTATTGATGTGATATTAATAGATGAGGGAAACTTTTATGAAAATCTAAAACCTGGAACAGTAATTTCAGGATTGATAATTGGATATAAAAAAATATATGATGAAATAGAAATAGAAAAATTAATTAATGAATTAGCCATGGAAATTGCTGAAATGGATTATAAAATATATAAAGGAAATAGAAAAATTAATCTTTCATCCATTTCTAAAGTTAAAATGAAAATTGAAAAAGCTAGAAATAAAAAATTCTTTACATGAATTTATCAAAAACTTTAATCTTTTTTATCATATTCATTTAGTCTTTTAATTATATTTTTCAAATTCTTTTCAATATTTGTTAATCTTTTTTCAAAAGATAAATATCCAAGAATTCTTATAGCTTGTTTTCTAATAGTTTTATAATTCCTTGTGCTTGAAAAAATCTTCTTTGATTTTAAATAAGATATTTCTTTACTAAAATCTTCTACATTCATTTTAGCAATGTTCGCAGCATCTACAATATTATCGGTTGTAGCTATAGCTTCAATTATTTTTGCATCTTTTTTAGAAATTTTCTTTCCAAAGAAAAACATTTGAGGCTCATAATCTTCTAATGCATCCTGAACTGCATGACGAATAATCAATTCAAGTTCTTCAGGTTCTAAAAGCAAATAATAGTCTGGAAGTTGAATAACTTTAACATTTAATTCTGAAGCTGTTGTTTCAGCTGCAGTATCTATAAAACCTTTGCAAACTATTAATGGATATAAATTAAGAAGCTTAGCATTAGCATATGCGTGACGCACATCACTTACAGATATTTTACCAGCCTTAATTTCTACAGAATAAGTTATATTTTCAGGACTTTTAGCAATTGCATCCACTTCAGCTACTTCAACACCATTTATTACTATCTTTTTTCTTTCTTCAAGTACTTGAAAATTCATTCTTTCAAGTATTCCTCTAGCTATTCTTTCACTACTTAAACCTCTACTAGCCATAATTCTAACCTTTTTAATTTTTTAATATTTCTTCTAAAGCTTCTTCATATATTTTAAAATCTTTTTCAGTAAATAAAACAATTCTAACTTCTTCTATTTTATTTTCTTTTTCTAAAAAATTTTTAATCGTATTAAGAGCAACTCTACTTGCTTTTTCTATAGGATAACCATAAGCTCCAGTACTTATAGATGGAAAAGAAATAGTTTTTAATCCATTTTCTATAGCTAATCTAAGAGAGTTTTTATAAGCTTTTTCAAGTAATTGAGCTTCATTATATGATCCACCTTTCCATATTGGACCAACAGTATGAATTACATATTTTGCTTTTAAATTCCCGCCAGTAGTTATTACCGCTTCACCTGTTGGTAAACCATTAGGATATTTTGTCTCTCTAATTTTTTTACATTCTTCTAATATTTTAGGTCCACCTTTTCTATGAATTGCACCATCAACTCCTCCACCTCCCATAAGGCTTGGATTAGCAGCATTTACTATAGCATCAGTATCTTGTTCAGTAATATCTCCCTTAACAAGAATTAATCTTGCTTTACCAATATTAACTACTTTATAGCTATTCATTAAAAATTCTAATAAATCATTAAGTTAAAAATTTTTAAATTAAAAATTTGAAAAAATATAAAATAAAATGAAGAGGAAAATAAAATATCCTAATATTCCTTTACAATATTTTTTAATAAATTCAGCTAAAAAATATCCTGAAAAAATAGCTATAATTTTCAATAATAAAAAAATCAATTATTCTGAATTAAATGAACTTTCTATAAAATTTGCTAATTCATTAAGAAAAATTAATGTAAAAAAGGGTGATAGAGTAGCTTTATTCCTTCCTAATTGTCCACAATTTATTATAAGCTATTATGGAGCATTAATGATAGGTTCAATAATTACTGCATTAAATCCACTTTTTAAAGAAAAAGAAATTGAATTTCAATTATATGATTCTGGAGCTGAAACAATAATAGTATTAGATAATCTTTATCCATTATTAAAAAAAGTTTTAGAAAAAACTAAAATTAAAAGAATTATAATCACAAGCTTTAATAAAGAAGCAAGAATAGACGAAAAAATTGAGAAGTTAGAAGTTTATTATTTTGAAGAATTTATTAAAGAAAGCAATATAAATTTTCCCAAAGTATCTATAAATCCTAAAGAAGATTTAGCAACAATACAATATACTGGAGGAACAACAGGTATTCCAAAAGGAGCAATGCTAACTCATTTTAATTTAGTTTCAAATGCTATAGCATTTTCAAAATGGCTTAAATTGAAAAAAGCAAAAGAAACTTTCTTAACAGCATTACCTTTATATCATGTTTATGGAATGACTACTTCAATGAATACTGCTATATATTCAGCTTCAACAATGGTAATCATGCCTAGATTCAATCCAGAAGAAGCATTAAAACTTATTCAAGAATATAAAGTTACAATCTTTTGTGGAGTACCAACTATGTATTCATTATTATTAACTTCAAAAATAAATGATTATGATTTATCATCATTAAAAGTATGCATTTCAGGAGCTTCACCTCTTCCACCAAATGTTCAAAAAGAATTTATGGAAAAAACTGGAGCTCTATTAATTGAAGGTTATGGTTTATCAGAAGCTTCTCCAGTTACACATTGTAATCCAGTAAATAAAAATTTTAAAATAGGTTCTATAGGATTACCACTATATGATACTGAAGCTAAAATAGTTGATATTGAAAAAGGAGAAAAAGAATTACCAATTGGAGAAATAGGGGAATTAATTATTAAAGGGCCTCAAATAATGAAAGGTTATTGGAATAAACTTGAAGAAACTAAAATTGTTTTAAAAAATGGATGGCTTTATACTGGAGATATAGCAAAAATGGATAAAGATGGATATTTCTACATAATAGATAGAAAGAAAGATTTAATTAAGTATAAAGGATATAGTGTATATCCAAGAGAGATTGAAGATATTTTATATGAACATCCAAATGTAAAACTTTGTGCAGTAATTGGAAAACCTGATCCAATTGCAGGAGAAATACCTAAAGCATATATAGTTTTAAAAGAAGATTTTAAAACAACAAAAGAAGAAATAATGGATTTTGTTAATAAAAGAGTTGCATATTATAAAGCTATAAGAGAAGTTGAATTTAGAAAAGAGTTGCCTTTATCAACTGTTGGAAAAATATTAAAAAGAGTTTTAAAAGAAGAATTATAGTTACTTTATAGATAAACTTTCTAGTATTTTTTTAGGAAATTTAGCAACTATACTCCAAAAGTTCCCTAGAGAAATTCTTGCTATTTGTGTGCATAATTGATACGCATCCCATTTATCAATACCATATTTTTCTTCAAGCCATAAAATTAATTCTATAAAAGCTGTTTTTATAGCATCTTCAAGATTTTTATTAACACCTGTTACACATATTACCCCTACTTCTTCATTAGTTTCTATTCTAGGCCAATCAATTTTATAATTTTTTATTAAATCTACTTTAAGTGTAACTTCTGCAGGCATTTCTATTGCTGTACCGCATAATTCACCTTCTCCTTGAATTGCATGCACATCTCCTATGAATAATAAAGCACCTTCATTATATATTGGGAAGAATATTTTCGAACCTATTGTTATTTCTAACAAATCTAAGTTTCCTCCATGAGGACCAACAGAATTGCTTGAAATAGATTCGATTTTTGGAGCTACACCAATTGTTCCTATCATTGGACTGTATGGCAAAACATATTTATCAAAAAATACTTTTCCATCTCTTATTGGACATATTTTTGTTCCATGTGGTACTTCCAAATTTAAAAATTTTGATAATGGAATATTAGAAAAATAGAAACTTAAATCTGGAATCCTTGTAGCTCCTTGACCTATTAATGGTTTAATATCTCTTATTTCAACCATTAATGTATCATTAGGGGTAGCGCTTTCAATAAATATTGGACCTGAAACAGGATTGCTGTATGGGATTTTTCTTAAGTCTCTTCTATCACCTTCTTTTCTAATCTGTCCTGAAAAAGCATCTTCTGTTTCAATTACAAAAGTTTCTCCTGGTTTAACAAAAAGCTTTGGTTTAATAGATGCGCTTAGAATATAATAAAGTTCACCTTGATCTTTTAAAGATAATTTCTTCATATTAAACACCTTTTATAGCAAACTTTATAATTTCCTATATAAAAATATTTTTAAAAGAATGAATGAAGTATTCGATAAGGATTTAGAAATTGCTAAAATTTTTTTAAAAAAAGAAAATTTATCACTTATTTTTATTAAAAATGGAAAAATATTATATAGTAGTAAAGAAAGTGGAATAAATAGCTTTATTGAAGCAATAGATAAATGTGGGGAAAATTTAAAAAATTCTTCTCTTGCTGATAAAATTGTAGGTTTAGCAATTGCAATGCTTTCAGTTTATATTAAAGTAGCTAGTATTTATGCATGCATTATAAGCAAATCTGGAATTAATTATTTAAAAGAAAATGGAATTCCCTTTATTTATGAAAAGGAAGTAGAAGAAATTCTTAATAAAAATAAAAAAGAAATATGTCCATTTGAAAAAATTGCTCTGCAATCTAAAACACCAGAAGAAGTTTATTTAAAAATTAAGGGATTAATAAAATCATTTTAATTTCAAAACAGGTATTTTACCAAATTTTTTTATTTTAATAATTTTTTTAGGTTTATATTTTACAGGAACTACCCTAATTCCTGATGGCTTATTTTTAATACTCAATGTTGCATAACAATCTTTCATGAAATTAAAGAAATTATTGAAATTATCTATTGAAAAAAGAACCATATCTAATCCCGCAACGCATATGCTTGATAAAGATAATAAATCATAAACAGAAATTAATCCTTTCCTTCCAAGCTCCATTAATCTTGAATCTTCAGCATAAGGTAGCATTACTTCATTAAAACCACAATGATTATTTTTAGAGGAGATTTCTTTAATCAATTTATTTAAATAAAAAATTGCATATCTTATTCCTGGATTATTAAATTTTTTATTACAAATTTTTTCTAATAATAAAGCTACACTTTCTTCCATCCATGGAGATAATGATAAATCAATTCCATAATTTTTAACAATTAAATTGGATGAAAGATTTGATAAAAATTCATTAGTAATATTATCTATTTCGACAATTTTTTTATAAAAATCTGATTTATTCTTAAGGCTCATTAAATCATTAACATAAAATAATGCAGCTGCTATGCCTAATTCTTCATTCATAGCTGAAGCAGAAGGAAAATATGGAGTTAATAAAGGACCATTAAAAGTAAAACAAATTCTTGTGCAATCAAATGGACTTAATTTATTAGAAACATTATAAACTATTTTTGTAAAAATTTCAAAATTTTCTTCATCTCCAAAAAATGATAAAAATATTTTTTCATTAATTTTTAATGTTTTAAGAATAGTATTAATGCTATATTTATTATTTTTCAATTCTACTGGGATAGCTATATAGTCTATGTTTTCATTTAATGATGTAATAATCTTGTTAACTATATTTAATAAATCATTTATACTTACTGGATTTATTGCTATTCTCTTAGTCCATATTTTTATATTTGAATTTTTAGAATAAAACAAAAAATTATTAATTAATTCTTTAAAATCATTACTATATTTAAAATAATCTATTAAGAAAGTAAGAGCTCTAATTCTCATTTTATTATGCCTTTTTTTTAAAAAAATCAAGGAGATCCGCTTAATTCTACTTTAATATCATAAGTTTTGTAATTTCTAATTATTCTAATAGTTATTTCTTCTCCTACTTTCTTATTTTGTATAATTTTTTGAAGTTCAATCATATTCTTTATTGGCGTTTTATCTATGCTTAATATTATATCACCTTCTTCTATTCCTGATATTTCAGCTGGGCTCCCTTGAATTACTTTAACGATTATAACTCCTTCTTGAACAGGTAGATTATAATAAGAAGATATTTGAGGAATTAAATCTATACCATATATTCCAAGCCATGGTCTTATAACTTTTCCATATTTTATTAAATCTTCAGCAATTTTTTTAACTTTATTTATTGGAATTGCAAATCCTATTCCTTGAGCAAAAGGTATTATTGCAGTAGCTAAAGCTATAACTTTTCCATTAAGGTCTATAAGAGGCCCTCCGCTATTTCCTGGATTAATAGCAGCATCTGTTTGAATTAAATCTTCCATTATCCCTTTTTCAGTATTTATTGATCTATTTATTGCACTAATAACACCAATTGTAACAGTTGGTCCACCACGTAAACCAAATGGATTACCAATAGCTATTATAAATTGCCCTGCTTTAAGATTTGATGAATCTCCTAATTCAGCAGCTTTAAGATTTTTTGCATCTATTTTAATAATAGCTAGATCACTACTTGGATCTCTACCAATAACTTTTCCTCTAAAAACTCTACCATCATTTAAAGATACCTCAACTACTTCAGCTCCTTCAATAACATGATTATTAGTTACTATGTATCCATTTGGATCTATTATTACTCCAGAACCTACACCTTTAATAGGAACACTATAAAAAGGAAAAACATCTAATAAATGAACTGTACTTACATTTACTACTGATGGGTTTGTTTTTTCAACTATTTCAACAATTTTATTTTCATCTAAATACATTTTTTATTCAATAAAAGAAAAATATACATTAATAAAAGTATTTCCATTAAATTTTTCTTATAAAATTTTATATTTAAATAGAGCTTTTTAGAATGAAAAAACTAGAGGGAAAAATTATTGAAAAATGTATATACATCAGATATAATCAATATGGAAGAAGGTAAAACTATTGAAATAATAGGATGGGTTTATAATAAAAGAATGCATGGAAATTTATTATTCATAGATTTAAGAGATTCTAAAGGAATTATACAAGTAACTATTAAGAAAGGTATTGCAAGCGATAAAAGCATAGAAATAGTTAAAGAAATCAATAAAGAATCTTCAATAAAAGTTTTAGGAATAGTAAAAAGAGACCCAAGAGCACCTAATGGAGTAGAAATAATTTGTAAAGAAATTGAAGTTATTGGGCCATCTTATCAAGAATTCCCTATAAAACCAGGAGCAGGTACTAGGTTCTTATTTGATAATAGGCATTTATATCTTAGAAGTAGAAAAGTATCAGCAATAATGAAAATAAGGTCTGCTTTTTTAGATGCTGCACGAGAATGGTTTAAGAAAAATGATTTCATAGAAATTGATTGTCCAATATTTATAACTGCTGCATGCGAAGGAGGAGCAACTTTATTTCCAGTAGATTATTTCGGAAAAAAAGTTTATTTATCACAAAGTGTTCAGTTATATCAAGAAGCTGCAATTTATGGACTTGAAAAAGTTTATAGCATTCAACCTAGTTTTAGAGCTGAATTAAGTAGAACAAGAAGACATTTAACAGAATTTTGGCAAATAGAAGCTGAAATTGCTTTTGCAAAACTTGAAGATATTATGGTTATTCAAGAAAATCTTCTAAATCATATAGTACATAAATTAGCTGAAAAATGCGTAGAAGAATTTAAAATATTAGGGAAAAAAATAGATGAAAAAATTGCTGAGCCACCTTATGAAAGAATTACATATGATGAAGCATTAGAAATACTTCATAAAAATGGAGTAAAAATAGAATGGGGAGACGATTTTGGAGCTGATGAAGAGAAGGTTTTATGCAATCAATTTGAAAAGCCATTCTTTGTTACGCATTATCCAAGAAAAGCAAAAGCCTTTTATCATATGCCAGATAAAGAAAGGCCAGAAGTTGTAAGATGCGTTGATTTATTAGCTCCTAAAGGATATGGAGAAATTTCTGGTGGAGGACAAAGAATTCATGAGTATGAAGAATTAATTGAAAGTATAAAATTATTCAACTTAAATCCAAAAGATTATGAATGGTATATAGATTTAAGAAAATATGGAAGCATTCCACACTCAGGTTTCGGATTAGGAGTTGAAAGAACTCTTAGGTGGCTACTTGAATTACCACATATAAGAAGTGCATGCTTATTCCCAAGAACACCTTCAAGAGTATATCCATAAAATAATCTAAAAAAATGAAGATAAATAATTTTAAAATTAAAATATTTGAAAATGTTTATAAACCTTCGGAAGATACTTTCCTTTTATATGATTCAATTAATAACAATTATAAAAAAAGTTTTGAAGTAGGGTCTGGAGTAGGTTTAATAACCCTTAAACTTGCAAAAAAATCAAAATATGTTTTAGCTTCAGATATAAATTTTGAAGCGGCTAAGAATACATTATACAATGTTAAACAAAATTTTTTAAGAGATAAAGTAGACATTGTATGTGGGGACTGTTTATCATTCTTAAAAAATAAAGTATTTTTTGAATTAATAGTTTTTAATCCACCTTATTTACCATCTGAAAATATTAATGAGAAAATTTTTGATTTATCATGGTCTGGTGGAAAAAAAGGATTTGAAATAACATTTAAATTTATTAAAGAAGCAAAAAAGCATATAAATAAGAAAGGTACTATAATGATTGTTTCATCTTCTCATATAATAAATGAAGTTTTAAATAAAATTAAGAAAATGAATTTAAAATATTCGATTAAAAAAGAAAAATCAATGTTTTTTGAAAAAATATACGTATTAGAAATAAAAAAATAAAAGGAAATAAAAAATAAGCATAATATTGGAGAAGTTACCACTCTTCCTCTTCTTCTTCCTCTGGTTCTTCTAATTCAAATTCTTCCTCTTCTTCAAATTCTTCCTCGAATCCTTCCTCTTCTTCCATTTTTCAACTCCTCCTTGAGGCTTCCTAATATAATAAAAACACCTATTTAAACTTTACTTTTATATAATAAATTTTAAAATTTTTAGGAAAATATTTATTTAATAAAAATGAAAGAATAATTTAAAGTGAGGAACAATGGAAACGATTTATTTTGAAAAATCAGGAGACCATACTGAAGAAGTTTTGAAAATAGTTAAAGATTTTGTTGAGAAAGAAAAAATAAAAAGTATTGTTGTTGCATCTACAACTGGTAAAACAGGTGTTCTTGCATCTTCAATTTTTAAAGGATTGAATGTTGTAGTTGTTACTCATTCAACAGGATTTATTAAACCAAATTATCAAGAATTGGATGGAGAAAATGCTAAAAAAATTATTGAAAATGGAGCAAAAATACTTACTACAACTCATGCTTTAAGTGGAATTGAAAGAGCTATTAGAAAAAAATTTAATACAATTCTTCCATTAGAAATTATTGCAAATGCTTTAAAATTATTTGGTGAGGGGACTAAAGTAGCTATTGAAATAACTATTATGGCAACGGATGCAGGACTTGTGAATGCAGGAGAAAATGTTATAGCTATTGCTGGAACAGGAAGAGGGGCAGACACTGCTTTATTGATCAAAGCAGCAAATTCATTTAATTTTTTTGATTTAAAAGTTAGAAAAATTATTTGTAAACCATATGATTTTTAAACTACTCTAGAACCATTCTTTATTTTTTTTATTGGAGCAATGGGAGCGATTTCTTTTTCTTCATCTTCAACAGCTGCTAAAAGCATGCATTCAGATAATTCTCCTTTGAATTTAGCAGGCTTTAAATTTACTAGGAAAACGTATTGATTTCCTAAAAAGAAATTTGGCTTATACATATGAGCTAAACCAGTTATTGCTTGTTTAGTATATTCTCCAAAGTCTACTATTAATTTAATTAATCTTTCTGATCCACTTACACGTTCCGCTTTTATAACCGTTCCAACTCTTAATTCAATTTTCTTAAAATCTTCTATTGAAATCATTTTTTATCACCCTATTTTTAACTTATTTTTATTAAAAATTAAAGTATTAAAAACTTATTTAAGAAAAATATTATTTAAGTATTACGTTAGAAGTTTTCTAGAAAAATTTATAACGAAAAGTAAAAATATAACTACTCATAATTTTATGATGGAAAATGGAATAAGATGATACTAAAAGATATACTATTAAAAATAAAGAATGTTTTAAGAATTAGAAAGGAAGAAATATGGACTAATGAAGTAGAAAATAAACTTATGAATGTAGATAAATTATATAAACCTGAGGAATTCATACTTAAAATAGAAGAAATAATAGGAAAATTAGATATCCAAATTCAAAAACTTAAAAGAAAATATTTTAATTTAGAACAAAAGAATAAAGAATATTTTGAGAAATGTATAGAAGCTTTAGCGAATAAAGATGAAGAAAGAGCAAAAATTTATGCTCAAGAAGTTGCAGAAATTAGGAAACTTGCTAGAATGATATTTCATAGCGAATTAATATTTGAACAAATAAAGCTTAGATTGGAAACAATAGAAGAATTGAGAGAAGTTGTTGGATTACTTACACCTTTAAATAAAATAATTTTAAGTATAAAAGAAGAAGTTAAAGGAATTATTCCAGAAGCAGCTTTAACATTAACAGAATTACAAGAAAATATTGAAAGATTTGTTTCAGCTACAACAGGAATCCCAATGGAAGAGATTAGTATATCAACTGATTTAAGTGGAGAAGCTAAAGATATATTAGAAGAGGCAAGCATAGTTGCTTCTGAAAGAATAGAAAAGAGTTTTCCAGAAATAACTGAAGTGAAGGATGAACAAATTAAAACAATGGTTTATGCTTATATTAAAGAACATTATAAAGATTTTGATATAGAAGAATGCGCATCTGTTTTAAGTTTATCAGAAGAAGAAGTTGAAAAAGCAATAGAAATGCTTGAAAAAGAGGGAAAAATAATTTTAAAGAAAGAAGAAGAGGAACATTATTAAATATTTTTGCTAAAATTTTTATTATTTTATAAAAAATCTTAGATGATGTAAAAATTTAAAAATATCTATTACTATTAAAAGTAGGGATAAAAATATTGTTAAATAAGATTAACAGAATCATTTTCCTAATAATATTTTCTTCATTTTATTTCGGTATATTTTATATAAACAACTCTTTATTATCAAATTACAATATAAATAAATATCCATCCTATGAAAATGAGGATATTATAATAATACCACTTGCATTTCATACATTACCATTAAATAAATTAAGTGAAAAATTTAATGAAACAAATTATGATAAAATAAAACATAAAATGGAAAAAATTATAGATGAAATGATAGCATGCACGAATAATATATGGAAAGTAGCGAGAATATTATTTTTAAAAGCAAAAATAATATGGGAAGATGCTCCAGAAGCTCCAGATAGTTTTCAAAGAGCCATGTTAAGAAAAAAAGTAAATGAAGAATATCCATTTTATTATCATATTTTTCTTATTGATGGCCCATTTCCTGATTGGCCAATGACGCAAGCAATAACTAAAGAATATTACGGAACATTTCTAACGTATGAAGCTTGGACTAATGATCCAAATATTCCAGATGATGATAATGATCCAACGAATGGATGGTTTGGTGAAGAACCTCCAGGAGAGATATTAGCACATGAACTAGGTCATGCTCTTGGTTTATTACCTGGCCCAAAAGAAAAAAGAGCACCTCGCCATTATAGAAGTATAGCTTTCAGAGATAGATTAATGCATGAAGATATTCCTTGTGGAATAACTCTTACATATTTTGATATAATAATTGCAAGAAATAGCCCATTAGCTAAAAAATTTAAATTTATTCCTATAATTTTAATATATTCTAATATCACTTAAAATTTCTAATCAAAAATAATTTTAAAAATATTTAAAATTTATAAAGCCATCCATCTTCTAGCCCATTCTTCATATTTCTCAATACTTTCGAGAGAGACACTTGGGCGCCTAATTTTTATAGCTTCTAGGAAGTCAAACATATTAATTAATCTAGGTTTCATACCTTTTTCAGCAGCACCACTTTCAAATAATTCCCTTACAACTTTAATTTGAACACTCATACAAATGTCTCTAATATCATTTCCACTATATCCATTTGTTAATATTGCTAATTCTTCAAAATCTACATCATCGCTAATAGCTAAATCCTTTGTATAATGCTTAAATAAAGCTAATCTATTTTCTTTATTTGGTAAAGGAACATAAATACGTTTTTGAAATCTTCTTATGAATGGTTCATCTAAATCCCAAGGTTTATTAGTGGCGCCTATAACATACAAATGCTCAGTTTTAGATTTTTCGGAAAGACCATCCATTTCTTTTAAAATTTGATTTCTAGCTCTTGTTTCTCCACCAACTTCAACTTGATGAATTGAAGTAAGAGAATCTATTTCATCTATGAATATAATAGCTGGACGATCTTTACTAACAGATTTTCTTGCAGAAGAAAAAAGTCTAGCTACATTTTTTTCAGATTCTCCAAGCCATTTAGAAATTATAGATGCTGCATCAACGTAATAAAAAGTAGCATCTATTTCTGATGCTACAGCTGCTGCTAAAAGTGTTTTTCCACAACCAGGAGGGCCATATAATAATATACCTTTGGGCCAACCTAATGGAAATAAATCAGGTCTTTTAACAGGATAAACTATGCTTTCTCTTATAGATTTTTTAGCATCTTCTAAACCTATTACATCATTCCATGAAACTTTAGGTTTTTCTTTTAAAACTAAATCATTAAATTTAGCTGCTTCTTCAACTTTAATAGATTCACCTTCTAGCATTGATTCAAGCACACGAATACGCTCTTCATAGCTTTTCATTTTTTCATAATATACTTTTTTAATAGTAGGATCTGCAGTTAAATTATAGAGTTTAAAAAGGATATCAATTACTTGTCTATATTTAAGAATAGCCATTGAATAATTTCCTTGTTTATCAAGCTTTATTGCTTCATTAGCTTTTTCAGAAGCTATTTTTCTAAGCTCTTCAGAAAACAAATTTTTACACCTATAAATACTCCAATTATCTAAAATTATTATAACTTTAAGAAATATAAATTTAAAAATTTTATTAAATATTTAAAGATTTCTTTTTTAGAGAAATTTAAAAATAGAAAATTTTAATAAAAGAGAAAATTTTTTAAGCAATAGATTAATATAGTAGTAAATATAAGAGTATTCTACAATTAGAATGGTGTAAGTAAATGATTAAGTTTCCTTTTTGGAAGAAGCATGAAGAAGTAAAAGTTCTTCCTCCTCCGCCTCCTGAAAAAAGGACTACAGAAAGAATAAGCGAAATTTTAATGCTTTTAAGAATCCAATCTGAAAAACTTAATAGAACAGTTCAAAGATTAACTGAAAGAGGAAAAGAACTTTTTGAAAAATGTGTAAAAGCAAGTCAAGAACAAGATATAGCTAGAGCTACTGTATATGCAAATGAAGTAGCTCAACTTAGAAAAATGTCTAGAACTCTTCTTAGAAGTCAACTTTCACTTGAGCAAGTAATTCTTAGATTAGAAACTGTAAAAGAATTTGGAGATATAGGTAAAATTTTAGGTCCAGCTGCAAACATTGTTCAACAAGTTCAAGGAGAATTAAGCGGAGTTGTTCCAGAAGTAGCTATTAATTTAAGTAGAGTTGGAGATATGCTAGATAATCTTTTAGCAGAAGTTAGTAGTGTATCTGGTACTGTAGTTAGTATATCTGCATATGATGAAGAAGCTAAGAAAATACTTGAAGAAGCAAATGAAATTGCAGCTCAAAGAATGAAAAATGCTTTTCCTGAATTACCTGAACCATATAAATATTATGAAAATAAAGAAGAAGGAGCTTCTAAAAAAGAATAGAGATTGCTTTCTTTAAGTTAATTTATATTTTTTATAGTATTTTTCTTACTTTGTATTATCATATTTAACCTATTATAAATGTTTCAAAATTTAATCTTGTTAACTTATTAAATTGTATGGCTTTCCGCCTTCAACTATTTTTAAAGGTGTTTTATCCTTCCATTTAGATAAAAATGATAAATCTTTATTTTTATCCCTTAACTCATCTGGAAGCATTTGCGGAATTTCTTCTATAATTGGATACCATCTATTACAATTAGAACAATAAAGAATACCTTCAGCTATTTCTATTGAAAGACATTCTTCACAATTAAACTTTTCAAGCTTAGAAACAAATTCTTTTGAAAAGCCACAATATTCTTCGCATTTCCATTCTTTAGGCTTATATCTTGATTTAGTTTCATCAAATACAATAAGTTCTAATGGAAATTTTTTGCATATTGGGCAAGCAAGAATATCCATTAATCTATATTTCATACATTACACCTAAACTTAAAAATTGCTATACATTTTCATTTATTTAAAGCTTTTAGTATTCCTAATAATTTTTTAAAAACAAATTTAAACATATAAATAGCATGCAACAAATCTGCCTTTTTCAATTTCTATTTCAATTGGATCTGCTTTTTTACATATATCCATAGCTTTTGGGCAACGAGGTGCAAAACGACAACCAGGTGGAGGATTAACTAAATTTGGGACTTCTCCTCCAATAACTAATTTTATCCTTTCAGCAGTTGGGTCTGGACTTGGAACAGCTGCCATAAGTGCTTGAGTATATGGATGTAAAGGTTCATTAACTAATTTTTCAGATTCGGCCATTTCAACAATTTTACCAGCATACATTATACCCATTCTTTCACTCATATGTCTTCCTATTGCTAAATCATGAGTAATGAAAAGATAAGATATTTTATGCTCATCTCTTAATTTTAGCATTAAATTTAATACTTCAGCTCTTATAGAAACATCAAGCATTGAAACTGGTTCATCTGCAACTATAAATTCTGGTCTAAGAATTAATGCTCTTGCAATTGCTACTCTTTGACGTTGTCCACCACTAAGTTCATGAGGATACCTATCCATAAAATCTTCAGGAGGTGTTATTTCAACTTCTTCAAGAGCCTTTGCTATTATTTCTTGTTTTTCATCAGGATCTTCGGTTATTTCATGGATATCGAGAGGTTCACTTAATATGTCATACACAGTCATTCTTGGATTTAATGATTCATAAGGATCCTGGAAAATAATTTGCATTTTTCTTCTAAAAGGCTTTAATTGTTCTTTATTAAGTTTAAGAATATCTGTTCCATTAAATATTACTGATCCCGAAGTAGGTTCAATGAGTCTAAGAATGGCTCTTCCAGTAGTTGTTTTTCCACAACCAGATTCTCCAGCTAATCCAAATATTTCACCTTTTTTAATATTGAAACTAATATCATCTACAGCATGAACATAAAGTTCTGGGCCACCAAATATAGAAGATAAAAAACCTCTCCTTAATGGAAAATATTTTTTTAAATTTCTAACTTGAAGTAAAATTTCTTCTGAAATCATAATTTCTCACTTTTTTAATAAATGGCAAGCTACATAATGTCCTTTATCGATTTCCATTAATAAAGGTTCTTCTTGTTTACATTTTTCTAATGCATATTGACATCTAGGATGGAATCGGCATCCTGATGGTGGGGATAAAAGATTTGGTGGAGAACCTGGAATTGAGATAAGTTTTTTTCTTGGACCTTTAAGAGATGGAAAAGAATTCATTAATCCTTGAGAATATGGATGCAAAGGATTTTTAAATAATCTAACTACATCAGCCATTTCAACAATTTTACCAGCATACATTATAGCTACTTTATTGCATGTTTCAGCTATAACTGATAAATCATGAGAAATCATTATAAGAGAAAGGTTTAATTCTTCTTTAAGACTTTTTAAAAGCTTTAAAACTTGAGCTTGAACTATAACATCTAAAGCAGTTGTAGGCTCATCTGTTATAACTATATCTGGATTACATGCTAATGCCATAGCGATCATAGCTCTTTGTTTCATTCCTCCGCTAAATTCAAAAGGATAATTATTTATTCTAGAAGGATCTATGCCAACAAGTTCGAAAAGTTTAATAACTCTTTCTTTAGCTTCCTCATTAGAAATATCTTCATGAGTAAGAATAGCTTCCATTATTTGATCTCCAACAGTATACACTGGATTTAAAGCATTCATTGCACCTTGAAAAACTATTGAAATGCGTTTCCATCTAATATTTTTCCTTAATATTTCTTCAGGCAAACTAATTAAATCGATTCCATCAAAAATAATTTTTCCATCTAATATTTTTCCATTTGATGGAAGAAGTTTTATTATAGATAAACCAGTAGTTGTTTTTCCACAACCAGATTCTCCAGCTAAACCGAATGCATCTCCTTTATCTAGTGAAAAGCTAACATTATCTACAGCTTTAACATATCCTTTAGTAGTTTCAAAATAAGTTTTTAATCCATGAACCTCAAGAAGGGGCAAAATTTTTCCAACTCCATTTAATTCTAAAGGATATTTTTTAAGATACTAATTAATGTTTTTATTCTAAGAATAAAGTTATTTATTAATTTATACATGAAAAATCATAAATTTTTAAAATTTTTAATTTTAGTATAAATTTAAAGGTAAGTATTATAAATGAAGAAAAAAAGCTATAAGTATAAAGCAATAATAGAATATTTTTTATCAATATTAATTGTTATAATAATTTCTTTTAGTTTTTCATACGCATACTCTATAATTAAACCTCCAATTAAAGAAGAAACTAATATTTTAAAAATTATAGAAACTACTCTTTTATTTGGTGGATCAGGTTTAATAGGTTTAACTATTCTATACATGCTTCTATTAAAAAGAACTTCTATTTATATAAAAGTAATGATAAGCACAATTTTATCACCAGTAATAATTATGGGATTAATAATTTTTTCTGAAACATTAATCCTTATATTATATAAGCAATTAAGTATAACATTAATTTCTTTAATAATCCTTGCTTCACTTTATATAACAATGATATTAGAAATATTAATAATAGCAGATATGCTTCCAATTAAAATAAGAAATTTTATAATGATTTTTTATGGAGCTACATTTGGATCATTTTTTGGAGTAATTATACCAGCTTTAGTAGCTTTATTAATAAGTATTTTAATAGCATTCTTTGATATATTCTTAGTAAATTTTATTTTTTTAAGAAAAGTAAAAGAATTAATTGGAAAAGGAGCATATATAGGTAAATTCATTGAAATTGGATTAGGAGAATTTATTTTTTATGCTATTCCGCCTTCTTTATCTTATTATAGATTTGGATTTCAAATTTTTATTCTATCTTCTTTATTAATATTCTTAGGATGTATAATAAATTTCTTAATTTTATTACGTAAACAAATTGTAGCTGGTTTAACTATACCAACTTTGCTTGGGATTATACCACCTTTAATAAATCATATAATAAAATAAAATCCCTCATTTATTAAATTAAAAATTTAATAATAAGTTAATTAAAATTTTTAATCTATTTAAATACTATGAAAATTATTAAAGAAATGAGGAAAAATGGTAAAAATAACTTTGCTTGAATTGAATGAAAAATATGCAAAAATTATTTTAGAAGAGATACCTTTAGCTATAGCAAATGCATTAAGGAGAAATATTATAAACGAAGTTCCAACAATGGCTATTGAAGAAGTTTTAGTTCTTGAAAATTCTTCAGCAATGTCTGATGAAGTATTAGCTCATAGATTAGCTTTAATTCCATTTATTTCAGATATAGATAATTATGTTTTACCAGAAAAATGCGATTGTGGAAGTAAGCTTGGATGTAATAAATGTGTTGTAAGATATACTCTTATAAAGGAAGCAAATGAAGATTTTATAACAGTATATTCAGGAGATATGGTTCCAGAAGATCCTAATACTAAAGTTATTCCAGTTAGTAAAAATATTCCAATAGTTAAACTTGCTCCTGGACAAAAAATTTCCTTAGAACTTTATGTAAGAGTAGGTACTGGAACAAAAAATGCAAAATGGCAATCAGGAATAGCAACTTTAAAATACATGCCCTCAATAGCGATAGATTATGAAAAATGCGATTTATGTAAGAGATGTATTGAAATTTGTGCTAAAAAAATTTTATTTATAAAAAATGATAAAATATTTTTTAAAAATATATATGATTGCACTTTATGTAAAGATTGTGTTAAAGCATGTCCTAAAGAGCCTCCAGCAATTTCAATTAATGAAATAAGTAATTCTTACATACTTTATATTGAATCTTTTGGATTCTTACCACCTTTTAGAATGTTTAAAGAGGCAATTAAAGTATTAAAACAAAAATTGGAAGATTTTGAAAAAAATTTAGAGGGAGTAAAAAATGAAAAAACATAAGATTAGAACAAAAAATCCCATGAAAATAAGATTGTATAAAATATTAAAAGAAGCTGGAAAAAAATCCAATTTTTGGAAAAGAATAGCAGAAGAAGCTTTAAAACCTAGAAGAAGAAAAAGAGTGGTAAATATATCTAAAATTAATAGACTTACCAAGCCTAAGGATAAAGTAATCGTTCCAGGAAAGGTTCTTGGAGATGGGGAAATAAATCATTCAATAACTTTATCAGCTTTTGAATTCTCTAGAAAAGCTATTGAAAAAATTTTATCTGCAAATGGAAAAATTTTGAATATTGAAGAAATGATTAAGAAAAATCCAACAGGAAAAGGTGTAAAAATAATTGTCTAAAAATATTTTAAAAATAAAAGAAAGAGAACCTGTTATTATAGATGCAACTAATCATAAAATTGGAAGATTAGCTTCAATAATTGCTAAAAAGCTTTTAAATGGAGAAAGAGTAATAATTGTGAATGCAGAAAAAGCAATAATTACTGGAAATAAAAAAGCTATTCTTGAAAGATATTTAATGCTTCGTAGAAGAAGACAATTTACATCTCATAAAAAGATTACAGTTTGGTTTCCTATAAGGCCTGATAGAATATTAAAATATGCTATTATTAGAATGCTACCAAGGAAAAAAGATAAAGGAAGAAAAGCTGCTAAAAGATTAAAAGTTTATATAGGATTACCTAAAGAATATTCAAAAATGAATATTCAAAAAATTGATGAGGCTGAATTTAAATCAAGATATTCTTCTTCTGGAAAAATGATAAATTATATTACAATTGAAGAATTATCTAAAGAGCTAGGGTGGAAAGGAATTGAGTAAAAAACATTTAGGAATATTTACAGGAAAAAGAAAAACTTCTATAGCTAGATTAGTTGTTAAACCTGGAAGCGGAATAGTTCGTATAAACAATATTCCAATAGATGTTTTTGAAAATGAAATATTTCGCCAAAAAGTATTAACACCCCTTTATCTTGCACCAGAGATATGGAAAAAATATGATTTTGAAATAAATGCTAAAGGTGGGGGAATAATTTCTACTGCTGAAGCTGCAGCTATGGCTATTGCAAGAGCATTAGCTAATATTCAACCAAAAATAAAAGAAAAAATAATTTCTTATGATAGAAATCTTTTAGTTGGAGATCCTAGGAGAACTGAACCTAAAAAACCTGGTAGAAGGTCTGCTAGAAGATTTAAACAAAAATCCTATAGGTGAAGTAAAATGTTTCCAATTAGATGTTTTTCATGTGGCTCCTTAATAGCTGATAAATGGGAAGAATATAAAAGAAGAGTTAATGCAGGAGAAGAACCTAGTAAAGTATTAGATAGTTTAGGAGTAAAAAGGTATTGTTGTAGAAGAATGTTTTTATCACATGTAGAATTTTTTGAAGAAGAAGTTGTTAAATTTTCTTATCAATTTGGGAAAGAGGTGAGAAAAGTTGGAGAAACAAACAATCATTAAAAAAATAATAGCTAGAAAAGTATTTGATAGTAGAGGAGAAGAAACAATAGAAATTGAAGTGGAAACATTATCAGCAAAAGCAATATTTGCAGCTCCTGCTGGGAAAAGTAAAGGAGCAAAAGAAGTAGAATATTATCCTAAAGGAGGAGTAAATGAAGCAGTAAGAATATTTAATAAAGAAATTGCTCCGAAATTGATAAATTTAGATTCTTGTAATCAAATAGAAATAGATAATATTTTAAAAGAAATAGATGGGACTGAAAGATTTGAAATAATTGGAGGAAATACTGCTATAGCAACTTCTTTAGCAATTGCTGAAGTAGCTTCAAAATCTCTTAATATACCACTTTTCATGCATTTAGGAGGAGTATTTTCTAATATTCTTCCTCTCCCACTTGGAAATGTTTTAGGAGGTGGAAAACATGCTGGAGAAGGAGCTCCAGATATACAAGAATATCTAGTTGTTCCACTTAATCCAAGAAACATTTATGAAGCTATACAAGCAAATATTACTGTTCATAAAAAACTTGGTGAAATTCTTTCAAAAAATGTAAAAGGATTTACAAAAGGTAAAGGAGATGAGGGAGCATATGCACCAAATATAGATAGTTTAAAAGCTTTAGAATATGTTTCTGAAGCAGTTAATGAAACAATGGATAATTTAGGAATAAAAATTGGGATTGGGTTAGATGTAGCAGCTTCATCATTATGGAATGAGAAAGAGAAAGTCTATTTCTATAGTAGAGAAAATATTAAATTAAATACAGAAGAACAAATAGAAAGAATGCTATATCTAATAGATAAATATAAAATAGTTTATTTAGAAGATCCTTTGCATGAAGATGATTTTGAAGGATTTTCTGAATTAACTAAAAGATCCAAAAATACATTAATATGTGGAGATGATTTATTTACGACAAGAAAAGAATTACTTGAAAAAGGTTATTCTATGAAAGCTGGAAATGCTATTATTATAAAACCAAATCAAGTTGGAACTTTAACTGATACTTATAAAACTATTGATTTTGCAAAAAAGCACGGATATACTCCTGTAGCTTCACATAGATCAGGAGAAACAGAATATGGATATTTAGCACATATAGCAGTAGGATTCAATTGCTCAATGATAAAAGCAGGGGTTATGGGAGGGGAAAGAATAGCTAAAGCAAATGAATTAATAAGAATTAGTGAATATCTAGGAAATTTTGCAAAAATGGCTTCTTTAGGAGTTGAGATAAAATGACAGAACAAAAAGATGCGACTACTCAATCTACATTACAAGAAATTTTTATTAAGAATGGATTACATATAGGCTCTAGAATAAAAGTTGTAGATATGGAAAAATTCGTATATACTTTAAGACCAGATGGAATTTATTTAATAGATATAAATAAAACCATTGAGAGATTAAACATTGCTGCAAAATTTATTTCTTTTTTCCCACCTGAAAAAGTTATTATAACTACTTCGCATGTATATGGTGTAAAACCAGTTGAAAAATTTTGTGAAATAACTGGAACAATACCTGTAGTAAAAAAATTTCAAGCAGGATTGCTTACGAATAGAAATTTAAGCACTTTTAGTGAACCAAAATTATTATTAGTAACTGATCCAAGGTATGATAATCAAGCAGTTGAAGAAGCATCAATTGCAGGAATACCTGTAATAGCTTTTTGTAGTACAGATAATATAGCTAAAAATGTTGATTTAATTATTCCAATAAATAATAGAGGTAGAAATTCTCTTGGATATGCTTTTTGGTATCTAGCAAAAAAGGTTTTAGAAGAAAAAGGTATTTTACAACCTAATACTGAACCTGATTTTAAACCTGAAGACTTTATAACTCCTCAACAATCGTAAATTTTTTATTTTAAAAATGATTAAATAAAAAGCATTAATATGGAAAAAGTTAAGTATTTGTTTTTTCTTAATATCTTTTGAATTTTTAATGAATAAAAAATGTTTTATATTTAACTTAAAGCAATTTTATAATTATTTAAAAATGTTCGAAGGTTTTGAAAAATGAGTATTAGATTTCCAGTAGTTTCAGGAGCTTTTTATTCATCTTCAAAAGAAATGCTTATAAAAGAAATAGAAAAATGTTTTAAGCATCATTTAGGGCCAGGAAAAATACCAGATAAACCTATCGAATATTTTCCTAGAATAAATTTTCTAATTTCACCTCATGCAGGATATATGTATTCTGGTCCAATAGCTGCTCATGGATATTATGCTCTTTATAAAAATCCTTTACCAAAAACTATTATTATAATTGGTCCAAACCATCAAGGATATGGAACAAGTGTATCGATTTATCCTGAAGGAACTTGGCGTACACCTTTAGGAGAGGTAAAAATAGATAAAGAATTAACATATAGTTTAGCAAAAGAATCTGATGTTTTTTCATTAGATGAAACATCCCACATGTATGAACATTCAATAGAAGTTCAAATACCCTTTTTACAATATGTTTTGAAAGATTTTAAAATTGTTCCTATATGCATGCTTGATCAAAATAAAAAAACAAGCATTCAAGTAGGTGAAGCTATTGCTTCGATTATAGCTGATAAAAAAGATATTGCAATAATTGCTTCAACAGATTTTACACATTACGAGTCTGCAAAGGAAGCAAATAAAAAAGATAATGAAGCTATAAAAGCAATAATAGATTTAGATGTAAATAAATTTTATGATGTTATAGAAGAATTAAATGTTACAATGTGTGGCTTTGGTCCTGTTTCTTCATTAATGGTTGCTGCTAAAAAAATTGGAATAGAAAAAGGAGTTTTATTAAAATATGCAACAAGTGGAGATATAACTGGGGATTATAGTTCAGTTGTAGGATATGCTTCAATATTCTTTGAAATGAAAAGATAAAATCTTTATTTTATTTCTTTTAATTCTTTAATAAATTGTTTATAAAATCTAAATCTTTCTTCATCCATTACATGAAATTCGAATGGTTCATCAAATCCTTCTTTTCTTAATTTTGCAATAACTTCATTAGGCTTTAGTTTTGTTAAGATTAAAACATCAATATCGCTTATTAAAACATGTTCATTCTTTGCTACAGAACCAAATATAAAAATTTTAGATTCTTTATCCATTTTATTCAATATCTTTTTTATTTCTTTTAAAAGTTTAGGTAAATTTTTAAAAACTTCTTCTTTTTTAATAGCTTCTCTAATGAAAATATCTTTCAATTAAATTTTCAACCTCCTCAAGAAAATTTTTTAATTTTTCAACTTCTTCCTTTTCAAAATCTCTTGGAAAATATCTAGCAGTGATATAAGCATCTTCTAAACTTGCAAATTCTAAAGATTTTTCACTTTCAAATTTTTTAAATTCTTCAATTTTTTTTAAGATTTCTCCTAATAAAAGGAAAAGTTTTCTTAATGTATGAGTTTTAGGAAATTCTACTCCCTTTTGTAATAATTTTGCTTTTAAAAAAAGTTGTAATGATTGTTCTATATTAAATGCAGCAAGGTCATAATCTCCTCTTGAAAAATGAAATTCAGCAGCATCCTTAAATTTCTTTGATCTTTCTAATAGTTTCTTGATTTCTTCTTTTCTCATAACTTTTCTATATTAATTTTCATTTATAAGTATTTTTTATTTTTCTTTATTTAAAAATCTTATTTAAAAATAAAAATTAACTTATTGGGCGAAACTTATATCCATAGTATATTATTCCACTTTCGCTTTCTTCACCAATTTTTCTAAAAGTAAGTTCTACAGGCATTCCAATTTTTAAATCTTCAATTTTACAATCAACTATTTCTGCTGTAAGCCTACATCCATTTTCAAGTTCTACAATAGCCATTATATATGGACCATAATTTTCTCTTTCAGAAGGAAGAGCATTAATTATCGTGTATGAATATATTTTACCTTTTCTAGGAAGAGAAATATCTATTAATTTTGTAGATTTACAATTTGGACATATTTTTCTTGGACTAATAAAAGTTTTTCCACAATTTTCACATTTTACACCAATTAATCTATATCTTCTTTCTGCAAGTTGCCATATTCTAGGAGAAGTTGGTTTAGACATTAAATCACCTCTTTTTTCTACCAAAAATATGAACATAACATGAACTACCTGAGCCACCAATATTATGCGTCAAACCTATTTCAGCATTTGAAACCTGCCTTTTTCCAGCTTCTCCTCTAAGTTGATAAACAATTTCACATACTTGAGCTACACCAGTAGCTCCAACTGGATGGCCTTTAGATTTTAATCCACCACTAGTATTTATTGGAATTCTTCCTCCAATTTCTGTTTCTCCATTTTCAATCATTTTTCCTCCCTCTCCTTTTTTACAAAATCCTAAATCTTCATATTCTATTATTTCAGCTATAGTAAAGCAATCATGAACTTCAGCAACATCAATATCCTTAGGTTCTAAATGAGCAAATGAATAAGCTTTTCTTGAAGCTTCAATAGTAGATTTCATTATTGTGATATCTTCTCTATCATGTAATGCAATAGTATCTGTACCCTGTCCAGAGCCTAAAACATAAATTGGGGTATCTGTATATTTTTTAGCAATATCTGAAGAACATAAAATACATGCTGCAGCTCCATCACTTATAGGTGAACAATCAAGTAAAGTAAGAGGATCTGCAACAATTGGAGAATTAAGAACATCATTTATAGTAATTTCTCTTTGAAATTGAGCTTTTGGATTTTTAGAGCCATTTTTATGATTTTTTACAGATACCATTGCAAGATGTTCTCTTTTTGTTCCATATTGATACATATGTCTTCTAGCCATTAATGCAAATAAACCTGGAAAAGTCATTCCAAGAAATGCTTCCCATTCTCTATCTGCCGCACTTGCTAAAAAGGTTGTACTATTTTCTGTTGAAACATCTGTCATTTTCTCTACACCTCCAACCATAACTATATCGTATAAACCAGATGCAATAGCCATGTAAGCAATATAGAATGCAGCTCCACTTGATGCGCATGCACTTTCAATACGTATAGCTGGTTTGGGAGATATCCCTAAATAGTCTGCAAGCAATGGACCCAAATGTTCTTGTTGAACCCATGTTCCAGCTGAATAATTTCCAATAAATAATGCTTGAATATCTTTTAAATCAATTTTACAATCATTTATAGCTTCTATAGCAGCTTCTATGAAAATATCTCTTAATTGTTTATCCCATAATTCTCCAAATTTACTCATTCCTACTCCAATTACAGCTACGTCACGCATAATTTACACCTCTTATTAAAGACATATGCCTACTATATATTCCATATGATAAAAATATTTTTCTATTTAGATAATATTCCACTTTTGGAGCAAGATTTCTTTTTTCTTCAATACAATCTTGAATAACTATGCTAAAAGCATCTGCTCCAGCTCCTGATCCAAACGAAACTAATAATACTCTTTCTCCAGGTTTTGCTTGATCTAAAACTTTACAAAAACCA
>Ga0185307_1000476_pt1 | contig 25267 bp, 26 predicted proteins | sample LHCtaG_FD_128010 | JGI IMG/M metagenome (GOLD analysis project Ga0185307, IMG submission 128010) | Hot spring microbial communities from Little Hot Creek, USA to study Microbial Dark Matter (Phase II) - LHC4sed_matched (SPADES... | ecosystem: Environmental > Aquatic > Thermal springs > Hot... | reverse complement strand
GGGAGGGATCGGAAAAAGAGAAAACGGCTCGTAAGCATTTTATCGGCTGAGGGCTATGATATTTGGAAGCGGGGTGGGGCAGCGTGGAGTGCCCGCCGGGCTCATAACCCGGAGGTCGGAGGTTCAAGTCCTCCCCCCGCTACCACTTGAATCTTCCTCAGCACTTCTCGGTCCGGTACCCGCTTGTCAGTCAGATTCCCTAGCGCCCCTCTATCTCGGTTATTATCTCCGCCACTTTTTCAGAAGTTTTTCCAACACGCTCCACGCACTCTTTCAGCTTGTCCGGAGACCTCAGGAAAAGCATTACTTGGTTCATGTCAAACCAATCCGTTCCCGTTAGCTCCTTGCATGAGGTAGTTCCGTATTCGGCTTCAAACCACTTGACCAGCCTCTGAGCCGGATCGAAGGATTCCAGGAGTCCCTCGAGTCCCTCCTCTATCTTCCTGCGCCCCACCCTAGTGCCGATCACCAGCAGACCCCCTGTCAGCGCCCCGCAGGTCAACCCGGAGTACATGCCGCCAACCAGGGAGCCGGATGCCCTGAATAACAGATCGTCCTTTAATCCCAGCGCCTCCTGGAAGGCCAGCAGCACGGCTTGAGAGCAACCGTGGAACTCCTCCTCGTATTTTGAGGCCAAAGCCCTCACCTTTCTCTTTAATTCCTCCTGAGACATCCCACCTTTTCGGTGGGGTTTAAAAAAACTTATCGCCAGGATTTCAAGATCTTTTGTTCCTCCCCCTAGAGATAGCCCTTCTTGTAAAGGTACTCGGCCGCCAGCACCGCCCCTTTCGCCGCCCCCAGCTCGGTGTTGTGGGAGAGCACGGTGTACTGGAACCCCCTTTCCAGCTGGTTGGCCTCCACCCCGCCTACCACCGCCACCATCCCCCCCTCCAGCAGGGAGTCGAACCTGGGCTGGGGCCTGTCCACCTCCTCCCTCACCACCACGGGCTGGGGAGGGGCGGAGGGAAGACCGAGCCTCTGCGGCTCCCCCCTGTAGCTCCTCCAGCTCTCCTTCAGCTCCTCCACGCTGGCCTCCCTGGAGAGGACCACGAAGACGGATTCGGTGTGCCCTTCCAGGACCGGAACCCTGTTGCACTTGCAGGCTATCCTGAAGCTGGCCGGCACTATCCTTCCTCCCTCCAGCCTTCCCAGCAACCTCACCGTTTCCTTCCTGACCTTCTCCTCCTCCCCCTTGATGTAGGGAATCACGTTGCCCTCGAAGGTGAGGGGGGAGTACTCCTCCAGGGGACCAGGAAGGGAGGTCCCCTGTCTCCTCCTCTGCTCGGCCCAGCGGGAAACGGCTTCATACCCCGCCCCGGAAACCGCCTGCATGGAGACCATGATCACCTCCTCCAGTCCGAAGGTGTCGTAGAGGGGCTTCAGGGAGAGGGTAAGCCCTATGGTGGTGCAGTTGGGCTGGGGGACCACGAAACCCTTCCATCCCCTCCTCCTCCTCTGCTCCTCGATCAGGGGGGCCTGGGACTCGTTGACGGAAGGGAGGTAGGTGAAGCTGTCCTCAAAGTAGCGGAAGGCGGAAGCCGTGCTCACCACCGGCTTCTCCCTGGCCACCCTCCCCTCCACCTCCAGCGCCACCTCGGAGGGAAGGGCGGAGAAGAAAAAGGAGACCTTCCCTTCTATCTCCTCCAGGCTTTTGACCTCCATCTCCAGAATTTCCCTGCTGGGTTCCCGGGAGTAGAACCATCTGGAATCCTCTTTTCCGTACCGAAGGGCCTCCGCATAGGTCTTTCCGGCCGATCTGGAGGAGGCGTAAAGCTCCTCCACCCTGAACCAGGGGTGGTCCTGCAGGTTGAGGACGAACTTCTGCCCCACCTCCCCGGTAGCCCCCAGGATGCCCACCGACCTCATTCCTCTCTCCTCTGGCCCCGGCGGTTAAACCGTTTTCGCGCGGAACGCTCACTCGAACTCGATGGTGGCCGGGGGCTTGGGGGTCAGATCGTACAGGACCCTGGAGACCCCGGGAAGCTCCGAGGTGAGCCTGGCGGTGAGCCTGCGCAGAAGCTCCCAGGGAAGGGAGAGGGGCTCGGCCCTCATGGCATCCTCGGAGGCCACCACCCTCACCACCAGGATGGCCCCATATCTCCTCTCCCCCCGCTCGGAGACCCCCGTGGCCCTGTCTGACAGGAGGACGGCGAAGGATTGGAAGGCGGGCAGATCCCTGGTCTCCTCCTCCACGATCCTCGTGGCCCTCCTCACCAGCTCCACCCTCTCCGGGGTCACCTCCCCAAGCACCCTCACCGAGAGACCCGGACCGGGGAAGGGGCGGCGCTCGGTGACCTCGGGGGGAAGCCCCAAGAAACGGGCTACCTCCCTCACCTGGGGCTTGTAGAGCTCCTTCAGCGGCTCCAGCACCCTGTATCCGTACCTGACCATCGGGTCTATCCCCACCTGCTCCAGAACGTTGTGCTGGGTCTTCACCCCTCCCTTCGTCTCCACCACATCCGCCGCTATGGTCCCCTGCAGGAGAATCCTCACCCCCAGCTCCCCCGCTATCCTGGAGAGGCAGGAGTAGAAGGCCTCCCTGAAGGCCTTCCTCTTCTCCTCCGGGTCGGTCTTTCCCCTCAGGGCGGAGAAGAACTCCCCCTCCACCTCCCTCACCTCCACCCCGATGCCCAGCCCTTCGAGCACCCTGGACACGGTTTTACCCTCCCCTTCCCTCATGAAGCCCGTGTTCAGGAAAACCACCCTCATCCTCTCTCCCACCGCCCTGTGTCCCAGGACGGCGGTGACCATGGAGTCCACCCCTCCCGAAACCGCCGCCAGGGCCCTTTCCTCCCCTATGGCCTCCCTCAGCCACTCCACCTTTTCCTTCACGAACAGGGCCGGATCGAACATCATCACCCTTCCCCCTCCTTTTAATAACCCTTGTTCATACTTTTACGCCCCCTGCGCGAGAAGACCGACCAACCCATCCATCTATTTATCCGACCTTCCCCCACTCCAACGATGCCCAGGAGGAAGTACGGCAGGATGGTCAAGCCCCTCCCCTCTCCTCCTCCCCCCCAGAAGTGCCGGTTTTGTAGGATGGGGATAAGGTGTCCCTATCACGGCCCAGCGGGATGAGGGGCTCGAAGTCCTCGCAATCCCTCGCCAGCTCCTCCATCCTCCTGAAGAAAACATGATCCAGCGAGGATTCCCTTCCCCACCCGCAGCAGGGGGAAGGTCTGTGCAGCAGGTACTCCTGCACCTCCAGCTTTCCCCTCCGCGAGCAAACGTACTCCACCCTGTCCAGCCACCGGCATTCCCAGCAGCTACGCCTCCCTGAGGCCAAGCACATCCTCCATTCCCAGGATCTCCCCCGGTTTTCCCTTCTCCACCACGAACCTTATGGCCTTCAGCACACCCTCCGCGAAGGCCTCCCTCCCGTGGGCCCTGTGGGTGAGCTCTATCCTCTCCCCCGGCCCCGCGAAGATCACCGTGTGCTCCCCCACCACATCCCCTCCCCTCAGGGAGTGGATCACCACCTCCCCACCCCTCTTCCCCTTTCCCTCTCCCCTCCCCACCCTTACCTCCGTCCCCCTGCTTTCCGCCACGATCCTGGCCGCCTTCAGGGCCGTTCCGCTGGGGGCGTCCAGCTTCCCCCTGTGATGAATCTCCACCACCTCCACATCGTACTCCTTTCCCAGCCTCCTGGCCAGTTCGGAGAGGAGCCTGAAGAAGAGGTTCACCCCCACCGCCATGTTGGGGGAGATCACGGCCGGGATCCCGCCCTCCGCGATCGCCCTCCTCATCCTTTCCATCTGCTCCTCGGAGAAGCCCGTGGTTCCCACCACCACCGGAACCCCTACCCTGGCGGCCACCTCCACGTTGGCCACGGCGGCCTCCGCCACGGTGAAGTCCACCATCACCCCGCCCTTCAGCCCCCTGAGGATGCCCTCCAGCTCCCCGGCTCCCCTCACCTCCACCCCAAGCCTTCCCACCCCCGCCACCTCCCCCGCATCCCTTCCCAGGAAGGGGGAGTTCGGGGCCTCCACCGCACCCGCCAGCCTCATGTCCCCCTGCTCCGAAATCTTCCTCACCAGGACCCTGCCCATCCTCCCGCAGGCCCCGCAAAGGCAGACCTCTATCATCCCTTCGCCTCTCCCTTCCCCAGGATAACATTAACCATCCTAGCATAAAGGGGTCGGGTGAGGAGGACGGAGAGCAGGACCCCCAGGATGGTCACCAGCGCGAAGCCCCTCATCTCCCCGAAGCCCAGGGTGGCCAGGGCCACCATGGCCACCAGGGTGGTGAGGGAGGAGCCCCAGATCACCCTGAAGGCCCTCCTGATCCTGTCCCTCAGCCCGCCCACGGCCCTCACCTCCCTCACCCCTCCCCTCATGATCTCCTCCGTGATGATGAGCTGGGCGTCCACCCCCGTGCCTATCACCAGCACCAGCCCCGCCAGCTCCGCCAGGTCGAGGCTGTAGGGGAGGACGGAGATCACCCCCAGCGTGATCACCAGCTCCAGGATCATGGTGCCCATGACGGCAAAGGTAATGCTGGGCCTGCGGTAGCGGAAGGTCACCAGGGCCAGCACCGCGAGGAAGGAAAAGAAGGCGGCAAGGAGGAGCTGCCTGAGGAAGGCGGTGCCCAGCCTGGCCTCCAGCATGGTCTCCCCCTCTATGGAGACCCCCACGGGCAGGCGCTGGCTGAGGATGGTCCTCAGGTTCCTGGCCTCCCTCATGGCCTCCGATCCGGAGGCCCTGCTCACGGTGATCACCAGGTCCTTCACCTCCCTTCCCAGCAGGAGCTGCTGGGCCAGGGAGGGGCTGATGGTGATCACGCTCTTGCATCCGCAGGCCTCCCTCACCCAGGCCTCCGCGTCTCCCGGATAGGAAACGTTCTCCACCGAGTAGGAGGGGGGGAGCTCCTCCAGAACCCGCTCGGAGAAGTGGCCCACCAACAGGATCCTGAACCTGGTGGAGCTCATCCCCTCCAGGAAGGACCTGGCCTCCAGAGAGAGGAAATCGCCAGGGGTGACCGCCGCCGGCACCTGGAGGTAGTACCCTCCCCCCTGCTCCGGGAAGCCCCTCGCCCTGAACGCGTGGGAGGCCTCATCGTACTCCAGGATGGGGAGGAGGGGGAGGAGCTCCTCCTGAACCAGGAGGACGGCATCCACGGGCCGGTCCACGTAGACCACGGTGGGATAGTTGGCCTTCCCTGCCGCACCCTCCCTGAACCTCCTGGCACCCTCGTCCGTCAGCCTGAAGGGAAGCTCCGCCGCGTTCCTCTCCTCCAGGCTGGGCCTGGGGGGATCCACGCGGAGGATGTGCTCCCCGTAGAGCAGGGGCTCGTTCTCCAGCCATATCTCCAGCTTCCCCTGCTTTCCCAGCAGCACCTCGGCCTCCTGGGGGGTGAGGGCGGGTACCTCGTACAGGATGAGGTTTCCCCCCAGGGCCTTCAGCACCGCTCCCCTGGTACCGAGCGGATCCACCCTGCCCTTCAGGATCTCTATCACCTCCTCCCTGGTCCGGCTGCAGACTGCGTTCCTCACGTTCTCCCTGAGCAGGCGGGCCCTTCCTCCCACCAGGTTCTCCACCAGGTTCAGGAGCCCCTCGGTGGCCCTCACTCCCACCTCCACCCTGGCTATGCCCGTGCGGGGATCGTAGGGGAGGCCCTCCCTCAGGGCCTCTCCCCGCTCGTCCAGCGGAAGGACCCTGGTGTGCAGCCCGTTCTCCAGGATCCCCACCACCTCCTCATAAGCAGACGGAAGGTCGGAGGGGGAGAACTGAAAGACCAGCTGGCAGGCCTGCAGGGAGAGGAGGATCCTGGAGCCCCCCACGATGTCCACTCCGAAGTTCAGACCCCGGGTGAACTCGCTCATCCATCCCAGCGTGCTCCTCGATCGCTCGTTCACCTCCGCCCAGGGCCTCCAGACCGAGGCCACCGAGAGGAGGGCCACCAGCATGACCAGCAGGAAATACCTCTCCCTAAAGAGCGACAGGGATCTCCCTCCTTTCCTTTCCCAGGGTCAGGGCGGCGTTCAGGAACCAGGTGTTCACCACGTCGAAGATCATCCCCACCAGCAGGGGAAAGGTCAGCTCGTCCACCAGCGGGGAGGTGCTCAGCAGGTTCACGAAGAGGAGGGTGAGGAAGGTGGTGCCGTTGACCAACAGGCCCGTTCGCATGGCCGCCGCCGCCCTTTCCCTGGGGGTTCCGCCCACCCCCTTCTCCACCGCCGTGACCAGGAGGTTGTTGGTGTCATCCGAGTAGCCGAGGAGCATGAGGAGGCCGGCCATGGATCCGATGCTCAGCTCCACCCCCACCAGGGACATGCAGCCCAGGGCATCGAAGACGTTGAGCCAGACCGTTCCCAGGATGCTCCCGCTCGTCCTCAGGCTCCTGAAGTTGAGGAAGATGACAAGGGCCATGAGGAAGGGGGCGACCATCAGGGCGTTCCTGGCCTGGCGCTTGGAGAGGCCGGTGAGGATGGAACCCATGTTGTACACAATGACCTGGTTCTCGCTTATCCCCAGCTCGCTGGCCAGGGAAAGCCTAAGGTTGTCCCTGACCTCTTGGGGAAGGTCCAGCCTGTCGGTCTCCATGTCCAGACCGTACAGACCCCCGTAAGAGGTGAGCTTCACCTCCACCTTCTCCCCCAGCAGACCCTCCACCAGCTCCTTCACCTGGGCCACCTGGGGATGGTTCTCCATCCCCCTCACCTGGATGAGGGTTCCTCCCCTGAAGTCCCGGCTCAGGGGGATCCCCCTTACCAGGAGGCAGGCGAGGAAGAAGAGGGAGAGCAGCAGGGGGGGAAGGAGCATCCTGCGCGTGCTCCAGTGATGAAGGTGGTAGGCGGGGTCCAGCCTCACGGTCTCCCCTCTCCTTTCAGGTCCCCGTAAAAAAGGTTCTGGGGGAACAGGTAAAATAAACTCTCTCCCATGTACGCGCGTGGAAGTGAGGGAGGGGGACAGGGTAATCCTGCTGGACGAGCGGGGAAAGAAGTACCTGGTGAGGGCCGAGAGGAGGGTGCTCCACACCGACCTGGGCTTCCTGGACCTTTCCGACCTGCTGGGGAAATCCTTTGGCGAGAAGGTGAGGAGCCACCTGCAGAAGGAGTTCGTGATCCTGAGGCCCAGGATGAGCGACCTCCTGCAGAAGATCAGGCGCGTTCCTCAGGTGGTGCTGCCTAAGGATGCCGCCCAGCTGGTGGCCCACACCGGCCTGGGACCCGGCGACCTGGTGGTGGACGGGGGGACGGGCTCCGGGGCCCTCGCCCTCTTCATGGGACATCTGGTGAGGCCCGACGGGAGGGTGGTGAGCTACGAGATCAGGGAGGACTTCGCGGAGGTAGCCAGGGAGAACATCAGGCTGGCGGGCCTGGAGGGGGTGGTGGAGGTGAAGCTGAGGGACATAAGGGAGGGAATAGAGGAGAGGGAGGTGGACGTGGTTACCCTGGACCTGCCTTGCCCGGAGGAGGTGGTGCCCCATGCGGAAAGGGCCCTCAAGCCGGGAGGGTACCTGGCCGTCTTCACCCCCACCGTGGACCAGCTGCAGCGCCTCTATCCCCAGCTGAGGAGGTTCGGCTTCGCCGAGCTCAGAACCCTGGAGTGCCTGGTGAGGGATTGGGAGGTGAGGGAGGGATGCACCAGGCCCAGCACCAGGATGCTGGGCCACACCTGCTACCTCACCGTGGCTAGGAAGGCCTGGCCTCCTGAGACCTCCCCCTCACCGGCCTTGCCTTAAAGCCGTAGTAGATGATCCCCTCCTCCCCCTCCTCCCTGATCCTCCTGAAGACCAGCTCCACCTCCTCCCCTATCTTCACCTCCTCCTCCCGGCAGTCCGTCAGCTGGGCCATCACCCTCGGCCCCTCCTCCAGCTCCACGATGGCAAGCATGTAGGGGAGCTGGTCCTTGAAGTCCGCTGGCCCGGAGTAAACCGTGGTGAAGGAGTATATCTTACCCCTTCCGCTCAGCCTGTAGGGCTCCAGGTGACCCACCCTCCGGCAGTGGGGACAGATCGCCCTGGGAGGGAAGAAGACCCTGTTGCAGTGGCCGCACCTCGTTCCCACCAGGCCGTAGCGGTTGGGTATCTCCCTCCAGAACCTAGGGACGTGCACCCTATACCCTCCTGAAGAGGTGTACCACGGCCGTGCCCCCGCTCCCCCCCACGTTGTGGGTGAGGCCCACCTCCGCCTTCTTCACTTGTCTCTTCCCCGCCTCCCCCCTGAGCTGGAGCACGATCTCCAGGGCCTGCGCTATCCCCGTGGCCCCTATGGGATGCCCCCTCCCCTCCAGGCCCCCGCTCGGATTCACGGGAAGGGGACCGTCTATGGCCGTTATTCCCTCCTCCGTGATCTTTCCCCCCTCCCCCTTCTTGCAGAAGCCCAGGTCCTCCACGGCCATGATCTCCGAAATGGTGGTGGCATCGTGCACTTCCGCCACGTTCACCTGCCTGGGCTCCAGCCCGGCCATGCGATAGGCCATCCTGGCGGCCTCCCTGGTGGCCCTCAGGCTCACCAGCGATTCCCTGTCCCCCAGCGTGATGGTATCGCTCGCCTGGCCGCTTCCCGCTATCTCCACGGGGGTGTCCGTGTACTTCCTCGCCTCCTCCAGCGGGACCAAGATCAGGCAGGCGGCCCCATCGGTCAGGGAGGCGCACTCCAGCATCTTCAGGGGGGAGCTCACCACTGGGGACTGCAGGACCTTCTCCACCGTCAGCTCCACGTGGTGCTGGGCGTAGGCGTTCAGGCAGGCGTTGTGGTGGTTCTTGACGGCCACCAGGGCCATCTGCTCCTCCGTGGTCCCGAACTCGTACATGTGCCTCCTGGCCATCAGGGCGAAGAGGGAGTGGAAGGTAGCCCCCATGAAGGCCTCCCACTCCTGATCGGCTACGGTGGCCAGCACCTCCTGCCCCGTCTCGGCTATCACGTCCGTCATCTTCTCTATCCCCGCTGCCACCACCACATCGTGCATCCCCGAGGCCACCGCCACCATGGCCTCCCGCAGGGCCAGGGCACCGGAAGCGCAGGCCGCCTCCACCCTGGTGCAGGGTACGGGGGCGAGGCCGGAGTGGTCGGCTATGAGGGGGGCGATGTGCTCCTGCCTGATGAACTGCCCAGCCGACATGTTTCCCACGTAGATGGCATCAATTTCCTTCCCCGACATCCCCGCATCCTCCAGGGCCCTGGTCCCGGCCTCTATGATCATCTGCCTGAAGGAGGTGTCCCAGAGCTCCCCGAACTTGGTCTGGCCCACTCCCACCACGGCCACCCTTCTCATTCACCTCACCAGCTTCCTCGTGAACTTGCAGTAGGTGGCGTAGTCTATGTAAACCTTGTCCTGCAGGTAGTCGGAAAGCTTGGGGGCCAGCTCCCTCTTCCTCTCTATCGCCTCCTTCACCACCAGGCTGAAGGCATCGCTCCCCGCCCCGGAGCCGTAGGAGACGGCCAGAATTCGCTCCCCCTCCTTGGCCCTGTCCAGGATGGAGGCCAGCCCCAGCAGGGTGGAGCCGGAGTAGGCGTTGCCCACCTGGGGGGCCAGGAGGCCGGCCTTCAGCTGGGAAAGGGAGAACCCCAGCTCCTTGGCCGCTTCCACCGGGAACCTCCCGTTGGGCTGGTGGAAGACCACGTGGTCGAAGTCCCGGGGGGTCAGGCCGAGCTTCCTCATCAGGCCCTGGGCCGCCGCCAGCGTGTGCCTGAAGTACCCCGGCTTCCCGGTGAACCTCCCCCCGTGCCTGGGATAGGGGCGCATGTCCCTCCTCCAGAAATCAGGGGTGTCGGTGGTGTAGGAGTAGGTGGCCTCGATGACGGCCACCGACTCCCCGTCCGCCTTGCCTATGAGGAGGGCCGCCCCGCCCGCGGCCGCTGCGTACTCCAGCGGATCACCCGGGCTACTCTGGGCGGTGTCCGCCCCTATGGCCATCCCGTACTTTATCATGCCCGCCTCCACCATGCCCATGCACACCTGCACGCCCGCCGTGCCGGCCTTGCAGGCGAACTCGAGATCGGCCGCCGTCAGCTCGGGGGTGGCCCCCAGCGCCTCGGCCACGATGGTGGCCGTGGGCTTCACGGCGTAGGGATGGGACTCCGAGCCCACGTAGATGGCCCCCAGGGAGGAGGGGGGGAGCTGGGCCCTCTTCAGCGCGTTCCTGGCGGCCTCCACCGAGATGGTCACCGTATCCTCGTCCGGGCCAGGCACCGCCTTCTCCTCCACCCCGAACCCCCTCTTCACCTGCTCGGGATCGGCACCCCAGACTCTGGCTATCTCCTCCACCCGGATCCTGTACCTGGGCACGTAGGCTCCGTACCCCACCACCCCTACCTCCATCGACCTCACTCCCCCTGCCCGATTTTAACCCTACCGAGAGGCTAACCCAGCTCGTTCAGCCTGTTGAGGAGCTCCTCCACCGAGGGGAGCTCGGAGCGCACCAGCGGAACCCTCAGCTCCTGGGCCAGCTTGACGGCCAGGGGATCCACCCTCCTGAGGTTTCCGTGGAGCACCACCATGCCGGGGATGATCCCTATCACCTTGATGGCCACCATCGGGGTCCTTCCCGTGGTCACCCCGGTGAAGACCAAAGCCCTCTCCGAGGTCAGTCCGTAAAGCTGCCTGAACTCCTCGGAGGAGAGCCTCAGGGCGGCCTTGTAGCTGTCGATGACCGTGAAGCCGAAGAGGTTTCTGGAGAGGAGCTGGGGGTTGGCCACCGGTCTCCCCCTCACCGCCCTGCTCAGCCTCCTGCCGTCCACCGGCCTCCTGAACTCCTTCAGCCCCAGGATGACGTCGGAGGGGAGGGAAAAGGACAGAACCCTGTGGAGGGCGGAGAGCGTCTTGCCCCCCCTCTCCTCATCCAGCCTGATGAGGGCCTCCACCAGCTTCTTGACCGTCAGGACCCCCGGGGATTTCCTCCTGCCGCTCTCGTAATCGCTCACCTGGGAGGGGGAGACCCCCAGCGCCTCGGCCAGCGTCCTCTGGCTCAGGTTGAAGATTTCCCTCCATCTCTTCATGGCCTCATCGGGCCTCTCCGAGAGGGCTATGTCCCCCGCTATGTACCTGGCTATCCTCTCCCTCACCTGCTCCGCAACCATCTTCTGAAGTTAGGGGGGGTGGGATTAATTTTATGGGAGCGGGCAAAGCTTTAAGGTCAGAGGAAAATTTCTCAGCGGTACCTTGAGCAGGGAAGTGATCGTGGAGGAGTTGAGGCAGCTCCCCGTGGAGAAGCAGGGACTGGAGATAGTGGAGAGGAAAGGACTGGGGCACCCGGACACCATCTGCGACCTTATCTTCGACAGGGTGGCGGTGGCCCTGGACCTGGAGTACAGGAAGAGGGTGGGGGAAATCCTGCACTACAACGTGGACAAGTCGCTGCTGGTGGCGGGGGAGGTGGAGACCAGGTTCGGGGGAGGGGAGGTGAAGAGGCCCATGCTCCTCATCTTCGGGGACAGGGCCACCTCCGAGGTGGACGGGGTGGAGATTCCGGTGGGGGAAATCGCGGTCAGGACCGCCAAGGAGTGGTTCTCCCAGAACCTGCGCTTCGTTTCCCCCGAGAGGCACGTCCAGTACCAGGTGGAGATAAGGCCGGGATCGGCCTCCCTCACCGACCTTTTCAAGAGGGGGTCCAGGATCATGGGGGCCAACGACACCTCGGCCGCCGTGGGATACGCCCCCCTTTCCAGGCTGGAGAGGCTGGTGCTGGAGGTGGAAGAACACGCCAACTCCAGGGACTTCAAAAGAACCTTCCCGGAGTCGGGGGAGGATGTGAAGGTGATGGGGGTGAGGAAGAGGGAGGAGGTGCACCTCACCGTGGGAATGGCCTTCGTGGACCGCTTCGTGAGGGACGAGGAGGACTACTTCAGGAAAAAGGCCGAGATCCGGGAGGAGCTTGAGCGCTTCATCAGGGAGAGGTTCGACTTTAAGGGGGTGAGGGTGGACCTGAACACGCTGGACGTGAGGGGAAGGGGGGAGAGGGGAACCTACCTGACCGTCCTGGGAACGAGCGCCGACGGGGCCGACTCGGGACAGGTGGGGAGGGGAAACCGGTCCAACGGGGTGATACCCCTGACCAGGCCCATGGGGTCGGAGGCGGCGGCGGGGAAGAACCCCGTCAGCCACGTGGGGAAGATTTACAACCTCCTCACCCACGTGATGGCCAGGCGGATCTACGAGGAGGTGCCGGGGATCTCCGAGGTCTACGTCTGGCTGGTCAGCCAGATAGGGGAGCCCATCGACCGCCCCTCCGTGGCCCTGGTGAGGGTGGTGCCGGAGGAGGGAACCAGGGTGGAGGAGATAGAGGGGGAGATCGCCGAAAGGGTGAACTGGGAGCTCGACCACATCCTGGACTTCTGCCGCGACCTGTCGGAAGGAAAAATGAGGGTGTGCTAGGTTCGATGTCCCGGGAAACCTTCACCTTCACCCGCAGGGAAGGACTGGGAAGGCTGGGAAGGCTGGAGACCAGGCACGGACCGGTCTCCACCCCCGCCCTCCTGCCCGTGCTGGATCCCTCCGATCTGGTGCTCACCCCCAGGGAGATCAGGAGGGAGTTCGGGGAGCCCCTGGTGATGACCAACGCCTACCTGCTCAGGAAGAGGTTCGGGAGGGGAAGGATCCGGGAGATGCTGGACTACGACGGGCCGGTGGCCACGGATTCCGGAGGGTACCAGATCCTCAGGTACGGGGAGATAGAGGCCGATCCTGACGAGATGGTGAGGTACCAGGAGGAGATAGGCTCGGACCTGGCCGTGATCCTCGATGTTCCCACGGGGATCGGGGCCTCCAGGAGGAGGGCGGAGGAAACGGTCAGGGTGACGGTGGAGAGGGCGAGGAGGGCGGTGGAGCTCAGGTCCGATCCCGAGATCCTCTGGTGCGCCCCCGTCCAGGGGGGGAGGTACCTGGATCTGGTGGAGGAGTGCGCCAGGGCCGTGGGCTCCCTGGAGTACCAGGTGCACGCCATCGGCAGCCCGGTGGAGCTGCTGGAGGGGTACGAGTACTCCAGCCTGGTGGACCTGGTGATGACGGCCAAGCGCCACCTCCCACCCGACAGGCCGGTACACCTCTTCGGAGCCGGGCATCCCTCCGTCCTCCCCCTGCTGGTCCTCATGGGCTGCGACACCTTCGACTCCGCCTCCTACATCCTCTACGCCAGGGACGGAAGGTACCTGACCAGGGAAAGGACGTTGAGGCTGGAGGAGCTCTCCTCCTTCCCCTGCGAGTGCCCCGTCTGCTCCTCCCTGACCCCCCAGGAGCTGAGGGAGAGGCCTGAGCCCGAGCGGGTGAGGGAGCTGGCCAGGCACAACCTCCACGTCCTCTTCGGGGAGGTGAGGAGGATAAGGCAGGCCCTGGCGAGCGGGAGGCTGTGGGAGTACGTGGAGATGAGGTGCAGGTCCCATCCCAGGCTCCTGGAGGGGTTCAGGAGGTTCCTGGAGTACGTGGAGTTCGTGGAGAGGTTCGATCCCATCACCAAACCCTCCGCCTTCCTCCACCTAGGACCGGAAAGCCTGAGGAGGCCCGAGGTCCTCAGGTACGACAGGAAGATGGAGGAGTACGAGCCCCCTCCCCTACCCGAGCTTCTCCTCCTCCCGTGCTTCGAGCGGAAGGAACTGAAGAGGGGGGAGGGTACCCATCTGGTCAGGATCGTGCCTCCCCTGGGCGTGGTCCCGGAGGAACTGGAGGAACTCTATCCCATGGGCCAGGTGGTGGCCCCCAGGATCCTGGAGAGGGAGGTAAAGGAGAGGCTCTCCCTTTCCCTCTCCCGCTACCTTCAGAGGCACGGCGGGAAGTACCGGAGGATAGTCTTCCTCCGCGAGAAGGGGTGGGAGTTCTTGGAAGAGGCCTGCCTGGCCTCGGGGCTGAGGGTGGAAGTGATGGACCTCTCCTCATTTATGAAATATTCCAAGGCTCGAGATAAGCGGGAGGGAAAAAACAACGGATAAATAATGGGGACCGCCAACTCCACAAAATGCCGAAGCTGGATGAGGTGGACCTGAAACTTCTGAGACTCCTGACCGAGGATTCCAGCAGGCCCCTGAGGGAATTCGGAAGGGAGCTGGGGCTGAGCATCTCCGCTGTGAGGAAGAGAGTTGAGAAGCTGAGGAAGATGGGGGTGATAAAGAGATATACGGTGGAGCTGGACTACCGGAAGCTGAAGCTGGGCCTGACCGCCTTTCTCAGGCTAGAGGTGGATCCCAAGGAGCTGCAGAGGGTCGTGAGGCAGCTCTCCCACTACCGGGAGGTCTGCGAGATCCACCGCATCACCGGAAACCACAACCTGCTGGTGAAGGTGAGGTCCAGGGACATGGGGACCCTGAAGAAGTTCATGGAAAGGATCACCAACTCCTCGGGGGCCGTGAGGGAGCTGGAGACCCTCGTGGCCATAGACAGCCTCGAGATCGAGGGGCTCAGGATCCCCCTCACCCTGGCTGGGGCCTGAACCTGAGGATGGCCCCCACCCCTCCGAAGCTCTCGTGTAGCTGCCTCCCCTCATCCGTCTCCGTGGAGATGAACTCCACCCTCGTGCCGAACCTCTCCGCCGTCTCCATCAGCTCCTGCACCACATCCCTGGCCTCCGCCACCGACAGCCTCGCCTCCCCGCACGCGGGACAGGGTTTGCCCTGAAGCTGCCTCCGGTAAACCTCCAGGTTCCCCGTGGTCTCCCGCACCAGGTTTCCGCAGGCCTCGCACCTCACCGTGACCCTGATCCTCCTGAGCCTCTCCGAGAGCAGGAGGACCTCCACCGCACCCGCCTCCAGGTTCCTCCTGACCTCCTCCTCCCCGTAGGCCACGGGGATCTCCGGGGAAACCAGACCCGTCATGAACCTCCTCATCAGGTTTTTCTCCTTGACTATGTCCAGCTCCTTAAGCACCTCCTCCGCCCTGTCCACGAGCTCCTTCACCCCGTACTCGTCCGTGTATCCCGTGTCCACCACCGCTGCCACCTTCCTGGCCAGCTCCGGGGGGAGGAGCTCGGCCTTCAGGAACTCCTCCTTGGTCGGCCCCGGCCCCCCCACGATGATGCACCTCAGCTCCGGGAGCCCGCTGAAGGCCTTGGAGACGGATTCCGCCACCCTCTTCAGGTACTCGTGCATGGCGTACTCCCTTATCCTCTCGAACCTCCTGGCGGACTGTCCCCCCTTCGAGTGCTTCCCCCAGACCCCGGAGTAGAGGTGGTCCAGGATCTCCACATGCTTCCCCTTCAGCAGGGCCACCGTGGCCTCCTTTCCGTCCAGCACGAGGAGCCCCACCAGCTCCTTGGGCTCCAGCATCTGCTTCAGGGGCTCCAGCACGAACTCCTGATCGCAGCGGTAAAGGCGGATGGGAACGGGCTCGGGGGGCTCCACCCAGTAAAGCTGGATGTCGGGATTATCCTCCCTCCCCGCCACGTTGCCGGCGAAGATCGCCATCCCGTTGGGAGGCGTGGTACGGTTGGTCTCCATGTAGGTGCGCAGGAACTGGATCACGCGCTCCAGGGCCCCCAGCACGTTCTTCCTGGTGGTCTTGGACTTGATGTTCTCCGCCGTTCCCTGTTCCTCCCTCAGCTGCGCCATCACCTTCGCCAGGTCGTATCCTGGGGGGATGTAGACGGAGATGAGCTCCGTCCCCCTTCCCGATTTTTCCCCCAGCTCCTCCAGCAGACGCCTGAAGTGGTAGAGGGACTTCTCGTCGGTCATCTCCACCCTTTTTTATTTCTCCTCCATAAGTAAGATGTGAGGGTGACCGTAAACTTCGGGGGATCCGTGCTCTGTCCGGAGTGGCCCGACCTGGAGACCCTCAGGGAGGCGGCGGAGAGCGTGAGGGAGCTGGTGAGGAGAAGGCACGAGGTTCTGGTGGTGGTGGGGGGAGGGGGGACGGCCAGGAGGTACATAGAGGCGGGGGGAAGGCTGGGGGGATCCGAGACCGTCCTGCACGAGCTCGGGATAAGGGCCACGCACCTCAACGCCCTCCTGCTGGCGCTCGCCCTGGGGGAACTCTCCGAACCCTCCCTTCCCCCGACCTTCCACGAGGCGATCCAGATGATCCTGAGGGGGAAGGTTCCGGTGATGGGGGGAACGGTCCCGGGACACACCACGGACGCCGTGGCGGCCATGGGGGCGAGGGCCACCAATTCCTCCCTCCTCATCTACGTGACGGACGTGGATGGAATCTACACCTCCGACCCCAAGCTCGATCCCCAGGCCAGGAAGCTCGACAGGGTAAAGGTGGAGGAGCTGCTCAAAATCGTGGGGAGCAGGGTGACGCCTGGCATGCGGACCGTCCTCGATCCCGTAGCGGTGAAGCTCCTGCAGCGCCTCAGGATAAGGACGGTGGTGGTGGGAAAGGCCGAGATCCCCAGGATACCCCTGATCGTGGAGGGGCAGGGGCACGGGGGAACCGAGATCCTGACGGGGTGACGGGGTGGTGGAGGATCACCGACACTGTCCGGTCTGCGGAAAGGTGGTCCAGGGGAAGATCTTCTGCTCCCCCTCCTGCGAGGACCTCTTCAGGAAGCAGCAGGAGGGAATAAGAAAGGCCAGGCTGCTCTCCCTCTTCCTTCTCCTCCTCCTGATCCTTCTCGTCCTCCTGCTCAGGGTCTGAGGAGGAGGATGATCTCCGGCTCCTGGAGTCTGAAGACCTCCACCCCCTCCCCTCCGTAGCGGACCTCCTTCTTCACCCTCACGTCCTCCGGGCCCAGCTCCACCCTCTCCCCCTCCAGCTCAAGCGTGACGGGACCCTCCTCCAGCCTCCTCGCCACCTCGGGCCCGTGCTCCTCCAGGTACCTTACCAGCTTCCCCAGCTTCGACCTCAGCCTCGGCCCCAGCCTGGAGAGGTCGGGCTCCACCCCCACCCACCTCTCCTCCAGCTCCGGTCTCTCGGAGGAGAGGTACAGCTCCCGGAGGTGGGCGGTGGCCCTGAGGTCCTCCTCCACCTCCTTCAGCCTCTCCAGCACGGAGGGTCTGGCGAAGATCCTCAGCTCCCGGAGCTCCCCGCTCAGGGGGATGCTGCGGGAGGACTTGAACTGCCTGATCACCCCCAGGATCCTGTGCAGGAGCTCCGCCGTTTTTTCCGCCTCCGGATCCACCCTGCCCGGATCGGGGGAGGGCCAGGGGGCCAGGTGGATGCTCAGGTACCCCTCCTCCCTCAGGTGGTTCTGGTAGATCTCCTCCGTCAGGTGGGGTATGAAGGGGGCCAGGAGCCTGCAGACCTTGGAGATCACCTCCCTCAGCACGTACCTCACCTCCTCGGCCCTTCCCCCGTACAGCCTGTACTTGATCTCCTCCAGGTACAGATCGCAGAACTCGTGCCAGACGAAGGACTGGAGGGTGATGAGGGCCTGGTTGAACTGGAAGTCCTCGAGCAGGGAGGTCACCCTATCTATCACCGCCTGCAGCCTGCTCAGGATCCACCTGTCCACCACCCTGAGGTTCAGCCCCTCCGGCCCCCCCGCCCCCCGTAGGTGGGGGGCGGCAAACCTGACGGCGTTCCAGAGCTTCTGGAGGAACCTATAACCGAAGATCACCTCCTTCCAGGAGAAGGGCACGTCGGAGCCCGTGGAGGCCGCCAGCACGCTCCACTGCCTCAGGGCGTCGGCCCCGTACCTCCCGTAGACGGAGGAGGCCTCGATGAAGTTCCCCAGCGACTTGGACATCTTCCTCCCATCCTCCCCGAAGACCATCCCGTTGATGAGGACGGTCCGGTAGGGGGCCTGCCCCAGCAGGGCCAGGTGCCTGACCAGCAGGTAGTAGTCCCAGGTCCTGATGATGTCCGTTCCGTTGGGCTGCAGATCGGCGGGAAAGAGCCTGGGATCCAGGTCGGGCCAGCCCGCGTGCACGGCGATGGTGATGGAGCTGTCCATCCAGGTGTCCAGCACGTCCCTCTCCCCCTCAAACTCCTCCCCCCCGCATCTCGGACACCTCCCCCTGGGCCTGTCCCTCTGCGGGTCCACCGGGAGCTGGTCCTCCTCCGCCACCACCACCTCCCCGCACCCCTTGCAGTACCAGACGGGTATGGGAGTGGCGAAGATCCTCTGCCTGGAGATCACCCAGTCCCAGTCCATGGACCTGACCCAATCCACGAGCCTCTGACGCATGTGCTCCGGAACCCACCTCACCCTCCCGGCCTCCTCCACCACCCTGTCGGCCAGGTCCAGCACCCTCATGAACCACTGCCGCTTGACCAGGATCTCCACGGGGGTCTTGCACCTCCAGCAAACCCCCACGCTCTGCCTCACCACCTCTTCCCTCACCACCTTTCCCTCCCTCTTTAGGTCCTCCACCACCGCCCTCCTGGCCTCCTCCACCCCCAGCCCCGCATACCTTCCGGCCTCCTCCGTCATCCTCCCCCTCTCATCCACCAGCTTCACGACGGGCAGGCCGTGCCTGGCCACCCACCTCACGTCCGTCTTGTCCCCGTAGGTGCAGATCATCACCATGCCCGTCCCGAAGCCCGGATCCACCTCCCTATCCTGGATCACCTCCACCTTTCGCCCGCAGGCCGGCACCTCCACCCTCTTCCCCACGTACCCCCGGTACCTCCCATCCTCGGGATGAACGGCCACCGCCACGCAGGCCGGAAGGTACTCGGGACGGGTGGTGGCTATGAGCACTTCCCCCCCTCCCTCCAGCCCGAACTTCAGGTAGTACAGCCTCCCCTCCCTCTCCTCATATTCCACCTCCGCATCGGCTATGGCGGTCTCGCACCTGGGGCACCAGTTGACCGGGTGCTCCGCCCTGTAGATCCTTCCCTGCTTGTACAGCCTCACGAAGGAGAGCTGGGTCCTGGAGAAGTAGGAGGGGTCCATGGTCCTGTACTCCCTGCTCCAGTCTATGGAGAAGCCCAGGGAGCGCATCTCCCTCCTCATCTTCTCTATGTTCTCCTCGGTGAGGCGAACGCATAGCTCCCTGAACCTTTCCGGGGGTAGCTCCCCCTTTCTTATCCCGTATTTCTTCTCCACCTGCACCTCGGTGGGGAGGCCGTGACAGTCCCAGCCCTGGGGGAAGAACACGTTGTAACCCCTCATGCGCTTGTACCTGGCCACGATGTCCATGTAGGTCCAGTTCAGGGCCGTCCCCAGGTGAAACTCCCCGCTGGGATAGGGGGGAGGGGTGTCTATCACGTAGGTGGGGCCCTTCCTGTCGGGGTCAAACCTGTAGATTCCCCTTTCCTCCCACCACCTCTGCCACTTGGGCTCCACCTTGGCCGGCTCGTACTCCTTGGGGAGCTCGTCCATCGGGATAAAACGAGTGGGGGAGTAAAAAAAGGATGAGCCCCTCCGTTAATAAGGAGGCAGCCACAGAGTTATAAAGGGGGAGGATGGGGGCCCCCTCTCGAGGGAGATCCTACTTGCTGATAGAGGTGGAGCCCGGGAAGGAGGAACTGGTGATCCCCCAGCTCAAAAGGATGCCCCAGATAAGCCTGGTGGACTTCGTGCACGGGGACTACGATGTGGTCTGCGTGCTGGAGGGAAGCCTGAGGGACATAGACCGGACCGTCATGGAGGTCAGGAAGCTTCCCCACATCAGGAGAACGGTGACCCTTACGGCCTTCCCCAAGATCTCCTAATTTTTTTCCTGGAAGGGCAAGAAGGGGAGATTGGGGATCAGGATAGCGGCCGCGGGGGACATCCACTCTCCGAGGTACCTGGACCTCTTCCAGGAAGCCCTGAGCAGGATGGAAAGGGTGGACCTCTTCCTGCTTGCCGGCGATCTGGTGTACAGGAACGACCACACCCAGCTCCTTCCCCTCCTGCAGGTCCTGCGGAGGTTTCACCAGGGGGAGGTCCTGGCCTGCTTCGGAAACGAGGAGTACCTCCAGGACCGCCCCAAGTACCTGGAGCTAGGGGGGCTGCGCTGGGTGGATGAGGAGGCGGCAGTGCTGGAGGTGCGGGGAATCAGGGTGGGAGTGGTGGGATCTCAGGGCTCCCTGGCCCGCCCCACCTACTGGCAGCGGACCCACCTCCCCCACATCTCCAGGCTCTATGCGGAAAGGGTGAGGCTCCTCGACAACCTCCTGAGGGACCTCCGGACGGAGGTGAAGGTGGTCCTCACCCACTACGCACCCACCTTCGCCACCCTGGAGGGGGAGGATCCCGACTCCTGGCCGGAGATGGGCAACAGGAAGCTGGAGGAGGTGATAGCCAGGAGACAGCCGGACCTTTGGATTCACGCCCACGCCCACAGGTCCTCCGTGCTGGAGACCAGCCTGGGCAGGACCTTGGTGGTGAACGCCTCCCTCCCCGCCAGGAGGGGGATCTACGTCACGGAGCTCCCCAGGCGGAGCGGCCTGGACGCCTTCCTCAGGTGAGCCACCCCAGCACCATCCCTCCCCCCCAGGAGCCCAGGGTGAAAACCAGAAGGGAAAGGGGCAGGCCGGAGGCCAGCCGCCACCTCCTCCCCACCTCCCCCTCCCCCTCCACCTCGGAGGCCAGGTGGAGGAGGAGGAAGGTCAGGGAGAGGGTGTGAACCCCCAGCAGGAGGAGAAGGAGAGGGGGGGAGGGGGCCCCGGCCATCATTCCTTTCCTCCACACCAGCGCGTACATCTGACAGGTGAGGGAGGAGAGAAGGGGGGAGAAGCAGAGGGCGACCGAGCGCAGGGAAGAGAGGATCTCCCCCATCTCCCTCCTCCCCTTCTCCTCCACCTCCCTCAACCTTCTCAGGTGGCGGGAGAGATGGAGGGCCGCCTCCCCCGCCGCCTTCTCGCTTCTTTCCGCCAGCCCCCTCAGCAGGGAGAGGATCCGGCCCGGGGGTCCCCCCTCCCATCCGTGGGCCCTCCCCACCCTCACCAGCGCCTCCTCCAGCGGCCTTCCCTCCCTCAGCTCGTTTCCCAGCTCCGCCAGGGCCTGGGGAAGATCCCTTTCCTCCTCCAGCCTCCTCCTCTCCTCCTCCCTCTCCCGCCCGGACGGCAGGAGGTACAGGGAGAGGGAAAGGGTGACCGACCATAGGAAGGCCATCACCTTCGCCTCCCCTGGGAGAAGCGGAAGGAATAGAAGAAGGAAAAGGGGAAGGAGGAAGGAGGGGGAGAGGGGCCGGCGTCCAACCCGCTCCCCCCGGGAGGGGCAGGGCCTCCTGGAGAGGATCCAGGAGCCGAGCAGGTATCCCAGCAGCGGGAGGAGGAAGCAATAGAGGAGGGCCAGCGGGAGGGGGCTGGACAGGAGGCCGAGCGAGGCCACCGTCGGGAGCAGGGTCAGGAGGCACAGGGGGAGGAGGATGCCGAAAGAGTAGAGCAGGAGGAGGGGGAGCCTGAGCCATCCGACGAACTCCTCGATCCTGGCCCTGAGGCCCCCCAGGGAAAGCTCCAGGGCCCGCTCCACCGCCTCCCTCCTCCCCTCCCCCCTCTCCACGGAGGCCAGCAGGAGGGTCAGGGGCTTCTCCAGCTCCTCCGGCCTTCCCCACCTTCCGGAAAGGGAGCGGAGGGCCTCTCCGGCCTCCCGGTGTACCCTGAGGAGGAGCAGGGAGAGCTCCCTCCTCAGGTCCCTCCCCATCCTCCCCCCTCCCTCCGCGGCAAATCTTCCCGCCACCTCCGGGTTGGGGTTGAGGAGGAGGGAGGTGGAAAGGGAGCAGAGAAGTTCGGGCACCTCCCCCAGTCCTTTCCTTCGCTCGGCCTCCGCCCTCCTGACGGGAAAGTCCCTAACCGCCAGATAGAGAAGAGGAGAGAGGAGGGGGGAGAGGAGGAAACAGGGAGAGAGGGGAAGGAGGGTGAGGAGAAGAAGGGGAAGGAGGGAAGAAAGGAGGGCCAGGGCCCTCACCTCCCCCTCCCTCACCCCCCATCCCAGGAAGGAGAGGCTCTCCCTCAGCCTCCCCTCCCCATCCCCCAGGCGGATCACCCTTCCCGCCAGCCTGCAGGAGCGGAGGAAAAGGCGGATCAGCGGAGGCTCCTCCTCAGCCATTCCCTCCACCTCTCCCTGACCCTGTCCGGACGGGGCCTTCCTCCCTCCACCTCCTCCTCCCAGAGCGAGCGGAACTCCTGGTTGGCCCTGAAGACGAAGGGGGCCTCCAGCACCTCCCTTCTGTTCCTCCCCTCCCTCAGCAGGGCCCCCAGGAGCTCCTGCCTCAGCCTCCAGAGGGAGAGGAGCTCCCGCGGCCCCATCCCCCACCTTCCGGCCAGGGAGCGGAGGAGCTCCGACCCCCTCAGGTCCAGCACGAACCTGTCCCTCTTCACCTCGTAACCCACCAGCCTCCTGAACCCTCCCCCCTTCAGCACCTCCACCACCTCCGCCACCCTCCTCCTTCTCCTCAGCCCCCCCAGGGGCCTGAGGGGGGAGGAGACCACCACCGCATCCACGGAGGAGAAGGAGGAGGGGGGAACGCCCAGATCGTGAACCACCCTGCGAAAGACCTCCTCCGCGCTGGAGCCGTGGATGGTTCCCATCACGCAGTTCCCGGCCGCCCCCACCCTCATGGCCTCGAAGAGGGTCCTGGCCTCCGGCCCCCTCACCTCCCCCACCACCAGCACGGACTCACCCAGCCTCAGGGCTGCCCTCAAGGCCTCCTCCGCCGGAGGCTCCCTCTCCGACCTTGCCAGGGGGGAGCGGGTGCGAAGGGACTGCACCTTGAAGCCCAGGGACCGGAGGAAGGCGGAGGGGAGCTCGGGGGTGTCCTCCAGCAGCAGGAGCCTGAACTTCGGGGGAAGCTCGAGGAGGAGGGCGGTGAGCAGGGAGGTCTTTCCCGAGCCCCTGGCTCCCGCCAGCAGGAGGGAGGCCTGGCCGTCTACCAGGAGGCTGAGCAGGGAGGCGGTGGGAACATCGACGAAACCCTCCTTCACGAACTGCGGCAGGGTCCAGGGGGAGGACCTATGCCTGCGCAGGGAGAGGGCCCTTCCCTCCGGACTAAGGGGGGGTCCGATGAGGGTGAACCTTACCCCTCCCCACTCCGCCTCCAGGATGGGATCGGCCTCCGAGAAGGGCCTCCCGCTCAGGGCCCTAAGCCTGGAGGCGAGCACCCTCACCTCCTCCTCGGAGGGATAGATGTTGGTGAGGCACTCCTCGAAATCCTGATGGTAGAGGTGGAGGGGGGTCTCCCCCGGAGGGGCATCCAGGTAGAGGTCCTGGACCCTCTCGTCGGAGAGGAGGAGCTCCAGCAGCCCCATGCCCACCGTGAACCTGGCCAGGGAGCGGGAGAGGGCCAGCACCTCCTCCCTCCCCACCGTCAGTCCCAGAACCTCCGCCCGCTCCGCCATCCTCAGGGCCGCCAGCCTCTCCACCCTCCCCCTGGCCAGCTCCGGATCCACCCCGAGGGGGGAAGGATCCCTGAGGAGCTCCTCCCTGACCTCCCAGAGCAGCCTGGTGAGGGAGGGGGACAGGGAGAGCTCCCTGGGGAGGAGGAAGTAGAGGAACTGACAGGAAGAGGGCTGGCGGTAGATCCTGACCTCCCCTCCCTCCAGCCCGTATCTCTCCACCAGCTCCGCCCCGGCGGGTGGATCCGTCTCCAGCCTGCAGAACATGAAGGAGGGGCGGAGCCTCGGCCTCACCATCCTCCCCCCCGGAAAGACCTCCGCCAGCACCCTTTCCAGCTCCTCCCGCATGGGACGGAGGAAGGAACAAATGAAGGAGGAGCGGCAGGGGGAGCACCTCCCCGCCCGCTTCCCGGCTTCCTCCCTCAGCCAGACCTCCAAGAGCTCCCACGCCCTCCGGGGGGAGCGGGCGAGCGCGGAGCAGAGGGAGCGCAGCCTTCTCCTCCTCTCCTCCCCGCACCTCCCGCACCCCCGGTCCGTCCTCAGGAGGGCCCTGAGCCTCCAGTCCCAGAGCAGGAGGGCCAGCCTCCTCAGCCCCTCCAGCCCCCTCCCCTCGTATTCCTTCTCGTAAACCCCCGGCAGCAGGACGGCCTCCGCCTCGGGGACCTCCGCCAGGCCGTTCAGCAGGCCCTCCAGGCAATCCTCCACGACCTCAGGATCCCCTCCCCTGCCGCAGGTGTCGCAGGCCAGGCGCAGAACCTTCCTCCTTCCGAAGGTGAGCAGCTGGAACCCGCAGCCCTCAGCCATCCCCCTTCCTCCTGAGGGAGGGAAGCAGATCCTCCACCGTCCCCAGTCTCCGCTCCAGGTGCTCCAGGCGCTGCTCCAGCACCCTGAGGTCGTTCAGCAGGTGGGAGATCCACCTGCCGTGCTCCACCAGGATCCGGCGCTCCCTATCCCTCAGCCCCACCCCCCACCCCTCCTCCTCCTGAACTCGGAGAAGAGGGCCAGGACCCTCAGGAGAGCCTTCCTCACCTCCTCCCTCTCCGCCTCCCTCGGATCCCAGGCGGAAAGGAGGAGGGCCCAGCTGGCCTCCCCTATGGCCCCCTCCCTCCTCATCTCCTCCGCCAGCCTCCTCAGGTCGGGGATTCCCCCGCACCCCCTCCTGCGGAGCTCCTCCCTGAGGGCGTGGGCCTCCTCCTTCAGCCTGAGGAACTCGTAGTTCACCACCCTCCTCCACTCCTCCCGGAGCGGGGTGCGAGAGCTCAGGAGGGAGTAGGAGCTCCTGAGCCTGGAGACCAGCTCCCGCAACCTGAGGAGGAGGGGGCTGAGCCCGGGATCGGACTGGAACTCCAGCCCCAGCAGCAGCCTCTCCATCCCCTCCAGGAAGTCCCTGGAGCAATCCTCCCGCCTGAGCAGGGCCTCCAGCTCCTCCACCTCACCCCTCATCCAGTACCTCCCTCAGCTCCTCCTCCACCCTCTCCAGCGCCCTTAGCAGGGAGAGCCTCCTCTCCCTCCTCTTCTCCTCCCACCGCACCAGCAGGTGCCATCCCCCCGCCAGGAGCAGGAGGAAGAGGAGGCCCATCGGGGAACTGGGCGGTTGGGTTCCCTTTAAAGGGAGAACTAGCGACGGAGCCTGAGGGCCAGGAGGAGGAACAGGACCGCGACGGGGAGGAGGAGCCAGAGGAGGGGTGGGGAGGGGAAGGGAGAGGGCGGGAGCCTCACCGTGAGGAGGAGGGTGCCCTCGGAGGAGACCTCCCCGTAGGGGCTTTCCGCCCTCACCCGGGCGGTGAGGGGGAAGTTCTCAAGGTCTCTGAGGGGACGGAGGGAAAAGGGGAGGTACTCGGTGCGGCCGGCATCCAGGGAGCCCAGCTCCCCGGTTCCCCGGAAGGGGGCGAAGGCGTTCTCCCCGGCCGAGAGGGTGACCCTGAGGTTCTCCAGGCGGAACCTGCCCACGTTCCTCACCGCAACCCTGAGCTTCACGTTCTCCCCCTCCACCTCCCCTTCCAACCTCACCTCCACCGCCGCCTCCCTGTAGAGGAGGAGGTTCTTCTCCAGCCTTGTCCCCCCGCTCCACCTTTCCCCCGGCACGCTGAATCCCCCTTCCCTCACCAGGTTGGAGCCGTCGCTGGAGAAGAGGAGGAGGTGATCCTCTCCCAGCTCCCCGAACAGTCCCCCCCGCCAGGTCCCGTCCA
>Ga0185307_1000474_pt1 | contig 25289 bp, 25 predicted proteins | sample LHCtaG_FD_128010 | JGI IMG/M metagenome (GOLD analysis project Ga0185307, IMG submission 128010) | Hot spring microbial communities from Little Hot Creek, USA to study Microbial Dark Matter (Phase II) - LHC4sed_matched (SPADES... | ecosystem: Environmental > Aquatic > Thermal springs > Hot... | reverse complement strand
AAACTCTTCATAAGGCTCTTCGCCCTATGGTACAACTTCATAAGACCACACCAAACACTAAAAAGACCACCAGCAACACCCATAACTTGACAGTATCCTAAGGTTTTGGGGTTAAATTTTTATTGCGGCTAGGTTACTTGATATTCTAGGTTAAGCGGTGATAAAGCCACTTGAAATTTAAAGAGTTAGGGTGGAACGGTTTCTTTCTAGAGATTCCTGAGGAAATGCGCTTAACAACTGAAGGTGGAAATATAAACTCGGGGTACCTTAAATTCGAGATGGAAAATTTTATAATGGAGGTTCGCTGGGATCCATTTGATCCAAAAAAACCTAAACCTTTAGCTGAGATAGCAGATTCTTTCATTAAAACCGCTAAGAAGACCTATGAGAAGAAGGCCAAGAAAAAAATCGATTTGAAGATTGAGAGCGTGAGAAGCACTTCCGTATCATCTCATAACGCTTATTTCATGGTCCTTAAACCCGAGACTAATATGGAGGAGCAAGTTTACATATGGAACTGTGATAGGGATAAGCGCGCAATATTGATTCACTTTATATCACTTTTACCTAGAGAGGAAAGCGAAAATATAATTGGGCACATACTCAGCTCACTTAAATGCCACTTGGAGGGAGAGTTTATTTCATGGGCTGCACTAAACCTCCGCTTCAACACGCCCAGATCATTCATGCTCTCTGAGAGGAGAATTGCCGTTGGTAAAACATACTTAACATTTGATGAACAAAAATTTTCTACATTTACTAATAGAGGTAGAAGATTAATAATTGAATATTTCTCCATGGCTAACGTTATTTTTGAAGATACATACAAAGATGTTGACTCATGGTTCCAAAAAAATTACTGGAAAGACTTAAAAAAACGGTGTAAAGATATCGCCCTTCAGACGACTGAGGAAAGGAAGATTCTGCGACATAATGTGGTTTATAAGCATGGGATAAAAAACTCGGGGTTATTTACTAGAAGAACCACAATGTGTGAGAACTTAACTTGGTACTGTTCAAAATCAAATCGCATATACTCATTGACATACATGTCCTATATCGGTAGACCATTCTTTCTTAAGCGAAAATTGGATGAGGAAACGGATAAAAAGATTATGCAGGAGTTTCTTTCCTCATTTAGATGTCACTAGGAGCCTAATGCTATCTTCTTTAGTTCGTCACATCTCAGCTTTACAACCCTAAATATTTCTTCCCTAAGATTCTCTCCTGAAAGATTAGATTCCTTAATCACCCTTAACCTGCTGGCGAGTTCCACATCTCCTAAAAAATGAATCCAGTTCTCAAAATCTCCACGAGAAACATGAAATTCAATAGATTCTAGGTTGATATATCTGATTTTCTCGCAGAAATCACCTAAGCTACTTGAATATATCATTAATGGCTTATCTATTCCACTATAAAAGTGAAAAACCTTTTCCCGCGGTACTTCGCTTAAAATCTTTCTCGCCAATGCTCCATCTATCCTTGGAAAGCCTAAAATTTCCCTGCCAAGATCAGTTAATGTATAGAACCTACTGTTAGACTTCGCTACATAACCGCCCTTCACAAGGTTTAGGATGTGCATGTTAACGCAACGTGTCTTTAAATTCATTCTATCGGATATCTCTTTTAAGTGCATTGGCCTACCAACCTGCCACAATAACCTCAATATATCCATCTTAGTTTTATTTAGAGTTCTCATTTTATCCCTCATGTAAAGAAACGCTTCCATAAAATATTGGCGATGAATCACCTAATAAATTTATTATTAATCTATTCTAGTGGGATCTTGTTAAAGAGCATCAGTAGTAAAGTTGAGAAAGCCCTTTATTTTCTTGGCTCACCAAATACGCTTCAACAAAACCCTTAAGAATCTAGTAAAATGTATCGAAGTGTGTGGTTTAAAATGCCTATAAACGAGTTAAGAAAAGACTACCTATTAGATAGGTGGGTTGTAATAGCGCCGCAAAGGAGAAGAAGGCCCTCAGACTTCACGGAACACTTAAAAGAAAGAAAGGAAAAGGCGACATGCCCATTCTGCCCGGGGAATGAGCACTTAACCCCACCCGCATCTCTAGTATACTTAATGGAAAATGGTGAGTTAAAGAAGGATAGTGATAAAAATGGGCTCCGCCATAAAGGCTGGATAGTTAGATGCATACCCAACCTTTACCCGGCATTCATGCCGCCAAACCCAGATAATACCTCAAATCCCAAGTTTAATAATATCTATGTTTCTAGGGAAGCTTTGGGCTATCATGAGGTTTTAATTGAATCCCCAAATCATGATGAGCATCCAAGCACCGCTAGAATAACCCAGCTGATTTACGTGATAAACGCTCTTAGGGATAGATTCTCATTTCTCATAACTAGAGATTATGTGAAGTATGTCTCAATTTTCAGAAACCATGGTGCCAGCGCAGGCGCGTCACTATCGCACGCCCACACCCAAATTATAGCGACGCCCATAGTTCCAAAAATATTAGGGGAAGAGGATGTTGTGAGCAAGAGATATTATGAGGAGAATGGGCGTTGCATATTCTGCGACGTAATAGGCATGGAGATTAAGAGCAAGCGCTTTATATGGGGTAATGATGGATTCGTAATACTTGCGCCATGGGCATCAATAAATCCCTTCGAGTTCTGGATTTTCCCGAAAAGGCACCAATCATCAATCTTAGAGCTTACAGAAGACGAAGTTAAATGGTTAGCTGAGGCGCTTAGAATCAGCTTTGGGGGACTAAAGAATTTGCTGAATGACCCACCCTATAACTTTGGTTTTCACATAATGTTAAACCCCTATTATCATTGGCATATTGAAGTTTATCCTAGACTGTCTGTTTGGGCTGGTTTTGAGAAGAGCGCTGGAATGTACATTAACACTATGCCACCTGAAGAGGCTGCAGAGAACCTAAGAGAAATCTTTAAAATGGAAGAGAACCAAATTAAAATATAATTCACTGGGGTCAAATAGCAATGTTTAATGCAAATTTAAGGCTGCCAAACCTGCCTAAGGGTCCGTTTGAGCCAAGCTGGGATTTCCTCAAGAAATATAGGGTTCCGAGATGGTATAGGGATGCGAAGTTCGGCATCTTCATTCATTGGGGCGTTTACTCAGTTCCGGCATTCCAGAACGAGTGGTACCCAAGAAACATGTATATTAGAGGTCATCCAGCCTACAATCACCATTTAGAAACTTATGGTCCACACGATAAATTTGGATATAAGGATTTTATCCCCATGTTCACCGCTGAGAATTGGGATCCCAAGGATTGGGCTAAGCTATTTAGGGAGGCTGGTGCGAGATACGTTGTACTAGTTGCCGAGCATCATGATGGTTTCGCGCTCTATGACTGCAGTTATACTAGATGGAACTCAGTTAAGATGGGACCTAAACGTGACATAGTTGGCGAATTAGCGGAAGCCGTCCGGGATGAGGGATTAGTTTTCGGGGTATCATATCATAGGGCTGAACACTGGTGGTTCTTTGAGGGTGGAACGCAATTCAATTCTGATGTTAGGGATCCAAGATACTATGATTTTTATGGTCCAGCGAAGCCGTCCGGCACTCAACCAGATGAGGAATTTTTAATCGATTGGCTTAGGAGAGCTTGCGAGTTAGTTGATAAATATAAGCCTCAAATCTTCTGGTTTGACTGGTGGATTGAGCAACCCGTCTTTGAACCATACCTAAGATTCTTTGCAGCCTACTACTATAATCGCGCATTTGAATGGGGCACTAGCGTGGTCATAAACTATAAGCATAATGCATTTCCAGAGGGCACGGCTGTTCTCGATATCGAGCGTGGAATGCTGGACGCCATAAGACAAGATTTCTGGCAGACTGATACATCAATATGCAGGAAATCATGGGGGTACATTAAAGACCACGACTATAAGAGCGCCGACTCAATAATAGATAGTTTAGTTGACATAGTCAGTAAAAATGGCTGTCTACTACTTAATATAGCGCCTAAACCCGACGGAACAATACCTGAGGAGCAGAGGAAGATCCTCTTAAACATTGGGGACTGGCTAAAAGTTAATGGTGAGGCAATCTATGGCTCAAGACCATGGATAGTTTATGGTGAAGGACCGACAAAAGTTGTTGGGGGTGAATTTAGGGAGGAGTCCGGCGGACCATTTACTGGCAGAGATATACGCTTTACGCGTCAAGGCGACACATTGTACGCTATACTTCTAGACTGGCCGGGTGAAGAGGTGAGCATTAAATCGCTCAGCACCATACTGAGATTATATACGGATGATATTGAAAGTGTGGAGATGCTGGGGATGGATGAACCATTGCAGTGGACACGCGGTGAGGATGGATTGAGAGTTAAAATGCCAGGTAAGAAGCCGTGTGAACACGCTTATACGCTAAAAATTACTAAAAGAAAAGTGAGATAAAGCGCGTTTAAGCCCAGCCTTAACTATACATGCTTAGAACTTTTCTTATTCCGTCAATTGTTATGAAATACTTTTTTACGCCTGAAACCTCGCTAACCCCAACATAACCATTCTCTATAAGCTTAGCGAGGTTCTCTTCAGCTTTAGGCGGGTCCGTGGCTGTCCAGCGCACTATTTCCTCAAGCGTTAATGCCCTACCTGAGTTAGTTGCGCCAACGTTATGTAGGATGCAGAGGAAGTATATTTCATCTGGGATGGATGTAAACTTATTAGACATGTGAATTCACTCCCTAAGAGCCTTCTCATATGTCTCAACAGTTCTTTTTGCTACAGCATTCCAACTATATACTTCACGGATCTTCCTTTTAGCATTTTGCACAAGCCAGGATGCGTAGCCCGGATCAGAAAGTATCTTGTTTACCCCCCACGCTATTGAATCCGGGCTCTCTTTATAGGCTAAGAAACCAGTTTTATCATGCTCAATTATCTCAGCTAAGCCGCCAGTATTGCTGGCTACAACTGGAACGCCAGCCGCCATCCCTTCCAGAGCAACTATGCCGAACGGCTCGTAAATTGATGGGACAACTAAAACATCTGAGCTCAAAGTTAATTCGATTAGATCCTGATCGGATAAAAATCCTAGGAATGTTATTTTATGCTGGCATCCAGTTGAGACCGCTAGGTTCCACAGCTGATCTTTAGACCAACCATCCCCAACTATAACTACTCTGGCTTCGGGATGCTCGCTGAGTATTTTCGGCGCGGCCATAATCAAGTACTCTACACCCTTCTGAGGAACAAGTCTCCCAACAAAAAGAATTATCCTCTCGCTTGGATCTATGCCAAAACGCCTTTTAACGAGGGCGCGGTCAATCGTAATTTCATATTTTGATGCGTCAATCGCGTTTGGAATCACGTCTATCTTCCAGCTTGGGAGACGGAAATGCCCTTCAACCTCATTTTTCATAGAGCTGCTTGTGACAATTACCCTCTTAGATTCGTACGTGAGCCACCATTCAATCCCATCAATAAGATACGAGTCTGGGTTATGAAGCCCATGGGATCTGCCAACCTCAGTGCTATGTATAGTCGAAATTAATGGTGCCTTTAAATAGTGTTTTGAGGATATGCTGACAGGTGCAACAAGCCAGTCATGGGCGTGGATTACATCGAATTTTACGTTCCTGCTTAACATCGCAACCCTCTTCTCCATGAAATGATTGAATAGGAGAGTCCACACTATGAAGTTTGGATGCCCTAACTCTATTAATATACGATAAATTTTTACGCCGTCGCTCTCCTCGTACTGAGGTGCTCCAGGAAAATCCAGCGTGACAACGTATACTGAATGCCCTATCCTAGTTAGGGCTCTTGCTAAGCCAAAGCAGTGCCGCGCTATTCCACCAACTATTCTGGGCGGATACTCCCATGTAAGCATGCATATGTTCATGGCATGGTCAACGCAACTTAAGACTTTTCTCTCATGAAATTCGAATTAACCCATAATTATCAATTTTTCTACGATCAATATAAAAAACAGTGAATGGGAAAACTCTCCGTTAAGAGACTACCTCGTTATATATTCTTATCGTATTCTCCGCGACAGATCTCCACGTGAACGTATCCAGAACCCTTCTTCTAGCGTTTGCGCCGCATCTTCTCCTTAATTCATCATCCTCTAGAAGAATTGTTACGAACTTAGCTATATCGCTTGGGTCATAGGGGTTTATGTGGAAGCCGCATTGATTCGGCCCTGAAGGGATCACTTGCTCCCTCATGCCGCTTACACCTCTAGCGCCGACAACTACGGGCTTGGCCATGCTCATGGCTTCAGTGCAAACTATCCCGAAAGGCTCATATTTGGATGGAAACACGCAGAGATCTGCAGCTGCGTAATATTTTATCCTCAAATCCTCTGGCAAAAATTCATATTTCAGGATGACTTTATCCCTCAGATTCAATCTAACAACTTCATCTCTTATTAGCTCCTCCTGCTCACCAACGCCAACTATTACGAGTTTTGCTTTAGGAACCCTACTTAGAATCTCCGGCATTGCCAGAACAAGCGTGTCTGCGCCTTTAACCCATGTTAATCTGCCTATAAACAGTATCATATATTCGTCGTCAGATATGCCGAGGCTTCTCCTAACGGCTAAGGCTTCCTCCGGGGGGACGCTTTCCGGAGAGTATTTCTCGGCGTCTATCCCATTATAAATAACTCTAATCTTCTTTTCATCGTAACCTAAACTTACAAGATGATCCCGCATAGCGTAGCTCACAGTTACAATTCTTTCGGCATGCTCGGCTGAAAGGCGCTCTAAGCGTTTTATTGTATCCGAGCCGTCCCCTGTTCTACCCTGCTCCGTGCTGTGGATATGAAATACGTAAGGTTTATTCAGCCCTCTGCTGGCAAGAATCCCGCCTATCGAGCCCAGCCAGTCGTGTGCGACGATTAAATCAACCCTCCTCTTCTCCATCCTCACCAAATCATTTATTAGTTTGCTCGCTGAAAGTATATTGTAAAGGAATATGTCGCCGAAGAACTTTTTACCACCCTCCGACCAGCGTTGTATCTCCTCGGGTATAAACATTGGTAGAAGTAGGCTGATGTTCATGTTCTCAACTATGGGGCGATGAACCTCAACCCCCCTATATATGTCTCTTGTGGGGGCATCCTTTATATGCATGGCGAAAAGGGTTACGTCGTGCCCCATCCTAACAAGCTCTCTAGTTATGTATTCAGCATATGTGCCAAGCCCGCCGACGACATATGGAGGAAACTCATAAACGAAGAAGACTATCTCCATTTCAATTTTCCCCTAACCTAAGAGAAAAAACTCCCATAGAATTTAATATTTTCTCTATTTAATAGAAAAGCTTAATGGTCGATTGAGGGAAAAATATTTTGTGTGGGATTTAAGTTGCTGAAGGCTTTCGTTTTTATTAGGGTTGAGGTTGATGCGGTCTCACGTATAGCATCCCAGATAATAAAGATTGAGGGTGTTGAAGAGGCTCATGAGGTTACTGGGGACATTGATATTATAGCGAAGGTCTCAGCACATAACATAGATGACTTGAGTAGAATAATCTTTAAGATTAGGGAGATTAGCGGGGTTCAGGGAACTGATACAAGGATTGTTTTGGCAAGCCATCTAAGGTGATGCGCTTGGAAAGAAAACCGCTATCTGAACGCTTGAAGGAAGTTCAATCAAGCGGTTTATCAAGGGAGGAGATATTTAAGACCCTCTATATGGAAAGATACCCTATATTCGAGATAACTGAAGCACTAGGAATTTCCTCTGATGATCTTAAAGAGATCAATAATAAGTTGAAGCTTTTTCTACTCAGATGTCCAATCGGCCATAAGTTTATCAACGACCCGGCCTTGCATACCAGCGACGCGCACTATTGTATTGAGTGTAAGAGATGGTTTAATGAGGCGACACTTATGGATGAGATAAATCTTGAGATTAAAAGGCTTAAGGAGAAGGAGACAATAGTTCAGCGTTAAGTGTCAGATTTTAACTCTACTCATCTTCCTCAACTCTCTAATCCTCTCTTTAAGCAATCTTAGGAGCGTCCTCCGCATCTCACCCCTATTATTCCATTTTTTAGGTAGACCCGCTATCCTAGAGGCTAGATCATCATCGCCTATAATATTGGAAATCCACTTTTCGAAATCGCCTCTCTCCATGTGGAAAGCAATGGATTTAACACTGACATTTTTGAGCGCCTCATAAAATTCCTCGAGACTTTTGGCCACTAATTGTGTTGGCATCCCAAGCCCATAGAAGAATTTAAAGCCCTCATCAATCGGCACACGCCTCAACAACCGCCTATATTTAGTCTCAGGTTTAGTAGTCTCAACCCTACACCTTGCCTCAAAATCAAGTAACACGTCAATGTACACTATGAACGCATCTATAGGGTTCCCGTATGGGTTAAAGTGCTCATGAACTATGCCTGGTCCACCGCCCTTAGTACACATGTAATGGAAGTGGTCGCTTATCTGCAGGTAACGCCAAACCCTAATTAGGCCTGGATCGTTAATGTCCTTGACAAGTAGTCCAATATTACTGAGCCTATTAAATGCCGTATTCTGTTGAGGGTTACCTAACCACGCGCTTACGTCACGCTCTATGTCAGCCCATGAAATCGTATCGCTCGGTGGGACACTTATGATACCGGATGGAGGGTACTTGTTGATGATCTCTGAGGGTATTGACCAGCAGAGATTTTCCCACTTTGAAACCTCCCTTGGCAGCCACCTTAAGAACTCGAGTATTCCGCTCTCAGCCCAGTAATGCTCACCGAAAGTCTCGTAATCCATGAATAGCACTATAACTTGACCGGGGGTATGAGCCAGCCACATGGCATATTTATCGGCTGTTAGGGGATATTGATCCCAATCCCTTGACGTGAAGCGGAAGCCTATATCGTCTGAAAGCCTATAATTTCGCAATAAAACGTTTATGGATGATCCATCAGCCTTATAAACATAGTTTGGTGACCTCCAGCCCAGGATTTTATCGGCGCCCTCGGTTACCACAACCCTAAAACCTAGTTTCTCGGCAACTCGGGCAACCTCATCATTATATAAGCACTCAGTATTCTCGAGGACGCTCGGAGTATAGCCGAATAATTCCTTAATAGTTTGCCTATGCAATTCAATCTGCTCCGGAAACTCCGAGCGGTCTAGATTGTTTAGGCTTGCAAGCGAATGATAATACGTCTGACAGAGCAGCTCCACGCACCTAGTCTCAACAATCTGTTTAAAGAGATCAAGGAGATCAGGATTCCACCTCTCGCATTGCTCGAGGAAGACTCCTGAGAAACTAAAGGAGACTTTAAAGGGCTTCTTCTCACCGCGAAATCTATCTATCTGCTCAAGAATAATTCTACCAGCTGGAAAATAGCACCTCTCAGACACGTGCATGAAAATCTCTCTATTAAGATTCTGGTCGAAGTAAATCTCTTCAAGATCTTTAATGCTGATTTTCCGACGCTTGACAACCTCTAAACTAAAGTTCCGGTTTAACCTAAGGGGCTGATGAACCTCAAATATTAGGCATATGTCCGCCAACCCAACCACACTAAAAACTTACTCTTCCTTAATTACATGTTCACGAAGAATTTATGTATTATGTAAAGCGATGCTATGTTTGCGTAATTTCAAAGATTCCTAAGAGCTGAAAAGATAACAACGTTTTAATTTTTTCAAGGATACTTAAATGTATGTTTATTTATGATGGGGCTGGACATATTTATGAGTGTAGCCCTGCGCTAAAAGGGATGTGGGAGGGGTGAGGTAGAACCTATGAATTCGAGCGTTAACGGGCTTTCCAGCGTTGAAGTTGAATTTTACTCACGCCAGCTGGTTCTATCTGAGATAGGCTATGTGGGACAGCTGAAGCTCAAAGGTTCAAGTGTTTGTATAGCCGGGCTTGGTGGTTTAGGTTCTCCGGCGGCCCTCCAGCTAGCGGCTATGGGCGTTGGGCATATAAGGTTGGTTGACCAGGATTTCGTTGAGCTCTCGAATCTGCATAGACAACTGCTTTACAGCGCAAACTATGTTGGCTATCCTAAGGTTGAGGTTGCCGCTAAGAGACTAAGGGAGCTAAACCCTAACATAGAGGTTGAGCCGCTGCCCCTTTCGATCAATGCTGAGAACGCTGAAAGAATAGTTAGAGGCGTAGATGTTGTTGTTGATGGACTTGACCGAATGATGCCCAGATACGCGGTAAATAGAGCCTGCCAGAAGCTTGGTGTACCATATGTTTTCGCGGCAGCTATAATGACCTTCGGCAACATCTCAACCATAATACCGGGTGAGACGCCGTGCCTGGAGTGCTTTCAAGGTAACATTAATGATGAAATTCTGCCAACATGCGCAACAGTTGGTGTTCACACATCACTATTAAGCGTCATTGCTGGTATAGAGACTTCTGAAGCCATTCGAATAATCCTCGGTAAGAAACCGCGCTTAGCTGGCAAAATACTGCACTGCGACATTGGAGACTTAATATTCGAGGAAATAGAGATCGTAAAAGCCGAGAACTGCCCAGTGTGCGGCTCCAAACCCTCAGGACCACCAATGCCCCTAACAAGAAAATTAGTTACGGAATTGCATAGCAGGTTTAGAAGGAAAGTTTTTAGGATAACGCCTAAAGAGGATCTTGAAATTGATTTAGACATGCTGGCCTCAATCGTTGAGCGCACCGGACTAAAGGTTAGAGTTAAGGCCGGGATGGGCATAACATTCGAGAATGAGTTTGGCGGGATCACAAGCATGCTGAGAAGCGGCATATCTGTAGTTGAGGGAGCTAATAGCGCGGAAGAAGCCTACAAATCGATCTCAAAACTAATAATCGGTGAATTGGGTATCCCAAAATCAAAGATCGAGTTCTAGATTGCGGAGGAAATAGATTAAGCATGATTATCAAATTGAGTAGGAGCCAAGTCGACATGCTCCTAAAAGAGACCAAAGATAAATATCCGGTTGAGGCATGCGGGGCCCTATTTGGGCTCATAAAAAGCGATGAAGTATTCGTGGAAAAAGTTGTTCCGCTTAAAAACATACTTGACTCTGAAGTAATGTTCCAGGTAAACCCTGAGGAGTTCTTAAAGGTTCTTATGGAGCATGAGGGGATGGGTTTACAGCACATAGGTTTCTTCCACTCTCATCCTGGAAGCCCAAATCCATCCCCAATAGATTTAAAGTATATGGGGCTATGGCCTGAAAGCATATGGATAATAGTCTCATGTATGGACTCTATGGTTGCAGCCTACCGGGTTTCTGATAAGAAACTTGAGGAAGTCAAGATTATCGTAGAGTAAGATCAGAAAGAGATAAAAAGCCTAAAACATCTATTTAAGAGAATTGTTGAGCATCATGGGAAAGCTCGTTATAGTTAAGGTTGGCACGAGCAGCGTAACTAAAGGCGATGGCAGCCTTGACCTTGATGCCATGAGAACTCTAACTGATCAGATATCTGAGGCTGTTAAGAGGGGTTACCAGATAATTCTCGTGACATCGGGGGCTATAGCTTCAGGAATTGCTGAGCTATCAATAAAGCCGAATCCAAACGATATAGTTTTTAAGCAAGCGTGCGCAGCTGTTGGACAAGCAATTTTAATGGAACATTATCGCCAACTATTTAGGCGCTATAACCTAAAGGTTGCGCAGGTTCTCTTAACCAAGGAGGATTTGGCAAATAGAGTTTCCTACATTCATACATGTAATGTTCTCGATAGGCTTCTCAGTTTAGGAGTTATCCCGATAATAAACGAGAATGACGTTACTTCGGTTGATGAAATAATGCCGGTCATGAAGGGCTATAAGGTTAACTTCAGCGATAACGATATACTCTCCGTTTTAATAGCCAACGCTGTCCAGGCAGACCTAATTGTGATATTGTCTAATGTTGATGGGCTTTATGATGGAAACCCCTCCAGAAAGAGGGGCGCAAGAGTAATCCCAATAGTTGAGAAGATAACCCCCGAGCTTAAGGAGACCGCTGAAGGCAAAAGCGCTCTTGGAAGGGGCGGGATGAAGACTAAGCTCGAGGCTGCTGAAATAGCTATGCAGAGCGGCATACCCCTAATAATAGCGAACAGCCGAAGGGAGAATGTGCTTCTAGACATATTAGAGGGAAAGAATGTAGGAACATACTTTAAGCCGCTGGGTGGAAGAATGCCGAGCATAAAGAGTTGGATAGCCTACGGCGCCGGCTCAAAGGGACAAATTAAGGTTAATGAGGGGGCTAAGCAAGCGATTCTTAGGGGCGCAAGCCTACTAGCTGTCGGCATAGAATCAGTCTCAGGTCAATTTAAAATAGGTGATGTTGTTAGCATAGTTGGGCCAGACGAAAAGGAGTTCGCCCGCGGTATAACCAACTACTCCAGTGATGAGATAAACCTGATAAAGGGCTTGAAAACTGCGCAGATAAAAAAGGTTTTAGGTTATATTAGGCGTAAAGAGATTATTGTTAGGAAGCTTATGTATGTGTTTGGTGAGGTGAACTGAGTAATGAGCGTAAATGTAGGCGAGCTTGTTTTAAACATATGCAAGAAGGCGAAGGAAGCCTCATATATACTCGCTAGGCTGCCAACCGAGACTAAGAATAGGGCGCTATATGATATGGCTGAAGCCCTAGAAAAACATGCTGAAGAAATACTGGAAGCTAATAAGAAGGATGTTGAGGCATCAAGGGCTAGGGGGGTTAAGGAAGCCCTAATAGATAGGCTAATCCTAAATAAATCAAGAATTTCAAAGATGGCTCAATGCTTAAGGGAGGTAGCCGAGCTCCCGGATCCCATAGGCGAAATAGTTAGGACATGGGTTAGACCGAACGGATTAATAATTGGGCAGATGAGGGTTCCATTAGGGGTCGTAGCCGTAATATACGAGTCTAGGCCAGATGTGACATCTGACGCCGCTGGAATATGCATAAAATCTGGCAACGCCGTGATATTGAGGGGTGGGTCAGACGCTATAAACTCTAACATCACAATAGGGAGAATTTTAAGCGAAGCAGCCGTGAAATCCGGAATCCCTGATGGAGCAATACAGGTTATTCCAATAACCGATAGAAGCGCCGCCATAGAACTCATGAAAATGAGGGATTATGTTGATGTCCTCATACCTAGGGGTGGAGCCGACCTTATTAGGGCCGTTATAGAGAACGCTAAGGTTCCAGTAATTGAAACTGGAACCGGGAACTGCCACATATATGTTGAGAGCGACGCTGACTTAGATATGGCTATAAAGGTGATTATTAATGCTAAGTGCCAGAGACCTGGGACATGTAATGCCGCCGAGAAGCTACTTGTCCACAAAGATATAGCCCAAACCTTCCTCCCCAAGGTTATCGATGCGCTACGTAATCATGGCGTTGAGGTTAGAGGCTGTGAGGAGACACGCAAAATTGTGCCGGATGTTAAACCAGCAACGGAAGAAGACTGGTACACGGAGTATTTGGACTTAATAATAGGCGTTAAGGTTGTGAGCGGCCTAGATGAGGCTATAGCGCACATAAACAAGTATGGAACAAAGCACTCCGACGCCATAATAACATCAGATTTTAACAAGGCTTTACGCTTCATTAGGGATGTGGATTCGGCAGCAGTCTACTGGAACGCTTCAACAAGGTTCACTGACGGAAACCAGTATGGGCTCGGCGCTGAAATAGGCATAAGCACGCAGAAGCTTCATGCCCGTGGGCCTATGAGCGTACAGCACTTAACGAGCATCAAATACTTTATCCTTGGGCGCGGCCACATAAGAGAGTAGATCTAAGCCGCTTGGATACAAAAGCATCAACAAAATCACAATCTTATGGGGTATTTCATCCTGCAGATGGATCTTGAAGATGTCCCTAATTGAAAGGGAAATTTTAGCTGCCCTTCTAAAGAAAACCATGGATTACTGCCAAACTAAGATAGAGGATATCAGTAGAGAGGTTCGAATACCTAGTGAACCGGCTCTAGAAGTCTTAGGTAAATTTCTTAAAGAAGGCCTTTTAAAGATAAGGGGCAACGAAATCATTGTTAATGAAGAGCAGCGCCTAAAAATAGCTGTTAAAGCAGTAAGCTTAGGCTCAGATATCGAGAGGATAGCGAGATCTTTAACTTGGTCCGAGTTTGAGAAGCTTTCAATGCTAGCTTTCGAAGCAAACGACTTCACCGTTAAGACGAATTTTCACTTCACCTGGCAGGAGAAGAAGTGGGAGATAGATATAATTGGTCTCAAGAAGCCTATTGTAATTTCGGCCGATTGTAAACGTTGGCGCCAAAAATGGAGTGGGGCGGCAAGCATTAGGGCTGTAGAGAACCAGATTGAGAGGACAAGAGCCTTGGCTGAAGCCTCAAAAAACATCATGAATAAAGTAGGCGTCGATGGATGGGAATACGCGTATTTTATACCAATAGTTCTGTCACTCCTACCATCTCAACATAAATTTTATGAGAGAACGCCGATAGTCCCCATATTACAGCTTAAGGATTTCCTTCAAAATATTATGGTTTACATAAATGACGTAAATAAATTCTATGTACCTTACGCTGTTCAAAGATCGCTGGATGAAATTTAAAAAATTAGGGACAATAATTAGGTCCAAAAATTTTCTTTCAAACTTATAATCTCAAAAATTATATTTTGGACAATTAAATAGCCCATAATCTCCTCAAACTTTAAAGAGGACTCTTTTTTTTTGGAAAAATACTGGCGCTCCCTCTCCCCTAAAATGATAACATCATCTCAGAAAAATTTTTAAGATTTTGAGGATACTTTTTTAATCCAAAAAGGAGGTTAAAAAATGTCCCAATTAAACGATGAGCTAATTAAGATAGTAAATGTGTCCATGCCTTTTCCAGCCGAGGTGATAAGAGCTTACTCGCGATTAAACATGACCTTTACAAGCGGCGACCTAGCGAAGGAAGCTGGCATACCGAGATCAACAGCCAAATATTATGTTAAAAAGATGCTTGAGATGCATATGATCTCTAAGGTCCCCTACAAGAAGAAGTATCAGAAGTATGCTAACGCCAAAAACTTCTCAGACTGGCTTATGGATTTAATAAAGCTGGCAATAAGGCCCCTTGAAGAGAAGAGGTAAGGAAGGTATTGTGGAGTGGCTAATATTTGTCGCTGAGGGATCTGGCCGCTAAAAGTAAGCAGAAGGGTAAAGGTAGGCGTGGCAGAATTCTAACAATAAGGGAGATTAAGCGAATAAGAAAGAGGGGCTATCAAGCTGAAAGGGACCTCGTAAAGAAGCTACGTGACCTAGGTTTTAAATCCGTCAGAGTCCCAGTTTCAGCGCCCAGCAATGAACCACTACCCGACGTATTTGCATTAAAGGGAAATTGCATAATGGCATTTGAAGTTAAGGCCCCAAGCGCTGAAAAAGCATATTTCCCTAAGGATCAAGTGAAGAAGTTATTTGATTTTTTAGATATGTTTGAGGCCTACACTGTTAAAATTGCTATTTTGGCAGCGAGGTTCCCTTATAAGTGGATTTTTAAACGCATAGATAGAATCGACGATTATTCAATTCATAAGAGCGAAGAGAGTAATATAAGATTTGAAGTTTAACCTTGGATATTTTTCTAATCCAAATCTCAGAGATCACATAAATCATGAGGACTCCGAGAGAAAGGTGATTTTCTAAGGTACTGCCTTTCTCATTTCCACGTTCAGCGATAAAAGATAGGTGAAAAATATGTACAAAATATTTCTTAAGTCATCACTCACTCTTAAGATCCTATTTATTAAGGATGGAAAAATTGTCCGTTTTATAAAAATGAACAATCCATTAATCTCACCCTCATAATACGTAAGTGGATACAAAAGCATCAACAAACCTTTTTCTCTTACCTTTTTATACATCAAGTGAAACTAAGTTATTGGGGAGGATTCAACTGGATTGAGTATTAAGAGAAATGTTGGATTAATCGTCAACCCAATAGCTGGTATGGGCGGATCTGTAGGGCTTAAAGGAACCGACGGTAAGAAAATACTGGAGAGAGCATTATTTCTTGGAGCTAAACCAGTTGCTCCTTATAGAGCCGAAATATTCCTTTCTCATTTAAAGCCGCTGGACGGGGAAATCAATCTCTTAGTTGGGGCTGGAGTGATGGGCGAATTTGAAGCCCAGAATATAGGTTTCAGGAACCTCTCGATAATTGGCCAGAGAAAGGATGAGACAACTGCTGAGGACACAAAATTGGTGACCGAGATTATGATTAAGGAAAATGTTAGTCTACTTGTCTTTTGTGGTGGGGATGGAACCGCAAGGGATATAATGGATGTTGTGGGAATAAAGGTGCCCGTTTTGGGTATTCCAAGTGGCGTAAAGATGCATAGCGCCGTATTTGCAGTTAATCCGGAATCAGCAGCCCAGATAACCGTTAGATTTATGCGGGAAGGATTACCATTAAGGGAGGCTGAAGTGATGGATGTTGATGAGGAAGCCTTTAGAAGAGGCTTCCTTTCGGCAAAGTTGTATGGTTACATGTTGGTGCCATATGAGCCAGAGCTGATTCAGGGAACTAAGGAAGCTAGCATACTAACTGAAGATGAGTTACATAATCAGGCGGCGATAGCCGTCTATTTTATTGAAGAAATAATGAAGCCGGATACCCTTTATATCCTAGGCCCGGGAACAACAACGCGCGCAATAGCGGCCCTATTAAATGAAAAGAAAACCCTTCTAGGGGTCGATCTGCTCTTTAACAATAAAATAATAGAGCATGATGTAAACGAAGCAAAAATACTTGAGAACATACGTGATAAAAAGGCCAAGATAGTTATTACGCCGATAGGCGGACAGGGCTTCATATTTGGTAGGGGGAATCAGCAAATAAGTCCAAGGGTAATTAGAGAGGTTGGAAAAGAAAATATTATAGTTGTAGCCACAAAACACAAGATAAAAGGTTTAAGAAAACTTAGAGTTGACACGGGTGATCCGAAACTAGACCGAGAGCTGAGGGGTTATATCAGAGTCATAGTTGATTACGGCGAAGAGTACTTGATGCCTATAGAATAACTTTATGGGCTTTATTGTCTGATTAACTATTGGATTAGAAATTAGACCATTTATTAAATGAAATCTATAAAACATTCTAAAAGGGAATTGAGTCATTTAAGCTGCCCATTAGATTAGAAAATAGTTATTCACGAGAAAATATTTACGCTAAAAAGACTTTTCTTTATTTTTCTAACTCGCTTTTTCATTGCTAGTTTGTGAGCTATGGCTAATTTTTAGTCCAAAAATAAGCCAGAATTTTTCTTTTTTAACGAGAATAGGCGATAGGATATTTTTTATGACCATTTTATATAAAGAAAGATCTCTTTTTGATGTACTTGCCGTGTATGTTTATTTTGAAGCCGCATTTCGGGCATCTTTTATCTTCAGTGATATTGTAGCGTATAACTCTAAATCCGTATCTTTTTATGAGAGGTTCGCGGCAGTTTGGGCAGTATGTGTGCTCATACCTGTGCCCGGGAACATTGCCTATGTAGGGATATAGGATACCCATGCTTCTAGCAATATCATAAGCCTTCTCAAGGGTCTCTATTTTAGTTGCTGGCTTATCAAACTTGTATGCTGGATAATATCTTGTGAAATGTATGGGTGTATCTGAACCAGATTCCTTGAGCGCCCTCTCAATGATTGCTCTCAGAGATTCTTCCTCATCATTGACGCTGGTTATAACAAGATTAACTAGCTCAACATGAAAGCCCATTCTTTTGGCCTCCCTAACATTCCTCCAAACTTTTTCAGAATCTACATTACCACAAAATTTTTCATAAACATAAGAGTCCCCTTTAATGTCTATTTTTAGTCCATCCATACCGGATTCCTTAAGCGCCCTCAAAGCCTCAAGAGTCATATAACCATTTGATACATAACACGCGTACAAGCCCCTCTCGGACCCCCGCCTAAATAAATCAATATTCCAGTCCGTTAAAAGGGTAGGTTCCTGAAAGCTGGCACAAAGCCCCTCATCACCGCCCTCGATGGCTAAATTAACAATGCTCTCAGGCGGATAATAGCTCACATCACTTGGATTTGGATATTTTTCGATAAGCTCCAGTTTTGGCACCAAGGGCATGTAAAATTGCATGACCATGTTGAATACGTGAGGGCTGTTGAACCTGGCCAATAATGGAAGAATGGCTTAATTTCTATCGGCCTACTCTCTATAGCACTTAAAGCACCATAAACTGTAGTGTAGAGTTTGCCATTAATATTTAATCGTGTTCTGCAAAATCCATACTCTCCAAGTGGAATCGCGCACCTTCGCTCACACAAAATACATTCAACTTTGCCGTTAGAGATCTTATTATAGAAGAGAGACTCGCGAACATTAGGTAAACTAAATAAATCTTCTGAAACCTCTTTCACAAAGAAGAATATTGTTTAGTAAGAAAAATAATTTTCTGAGATTCAGTAAAACATTGGAGCGTAAGATACTAAAGCCTATAATTTTTAACCTAAGAAGGAATAGCTTAAAATGTACTGGTGACCTAATATGATAGTGAAGATCAAGAATAAAGATGATCTTATTAACAACGCTGTGTCCGATGTTGATAAGGAGGCTAGGAGGATAGCCTTAGATGTTATTGAGAAGGTTATGGAATCAGTGGATCCAAAAAGGCTCATATACTCAAAAGTTAAAGTCTCTGACGAAAAGCTTATAATCGATAACGAAGCCTTTGATCTCAGAGGTTTTAGGAGAATATTTGTGGTTGGCGGTGGGAAAGCAAGCGGGTATATGGCTGAGGCAATAGAAGAAATACTAAGGGAAAAAATAAACGATGGAATAATTGTTGTTCCTCATGGAACTTCTAAGAAATTTAGAACTAGAATAATAAGGGTTCATGAGGCCAGCCACCCAATTCCAGACCGGAGCAGCGTAGAAGGTGCAAAGAAAATTATTGAATTAACTGAAGAAGCCGAGGAATCTGATCTAGTAATATGCTTAATATCTGGCGGTGGATCAAGTCTCATGGCTTATCCACGTGAAGGGATAACCCTCGAGGATAAAAGAAAGGTCACTGAAATCCTCTTAAAGTGCGGGGCAACAATCAATGAGATAAATACTGTTAGAAAGCATTTATCAAAATTTAAGGGCGGACAACTGGCAAGGAGCGTTTATCCAGCAACACTAATTAGCTTGCTTCTCTCTGATGTGATTGGTGACCCACTAGATGTGATAGCTTCCGGACCAACGGTTCCAGATCCAACAACATTTAAAGATGCTATTGCTGTTCTTAGGAAATATAACATTTGGGATATAACCCCTCAATCAATAAGAGAGCTCATTTTAAACGGTGAAAAAGGGTTAATTCAGGAGACGCCAAAGGCAAGCGATCCCTGCTTTGAAAAAGCTCACAATTTCATAGTAGGAAATAATCGAGTCGCATGTCTCTCCGCAACAAATGAGCTAAAAGAGAAGGGGTTGAACGTGCTCTTATTGACGTCATATGCGGAGGGGGAAGCGCGGGATATAGGCTTATTAATCAGCGCTATAGCGAAGGAAATATTATCATCAGGAAATCCAATACCGCGCCCAGCAGGCCTAGTCATAGGGGGAGAAAGTACGGTGACCGTAACCGGAAAGGGAATTGGCGGCAGAAACCAGGAAATAGCATTATCCTCAGCATTAAAAATAGCTGGACTAAAAGGCGTAGTTATAACCTCATTTAGTACTGATGGAATCGATGGTCCGACAGATGCCGCGGGAGCTATCGTCGACGGCAATACGATAGCTCGCTCAGCGATTAAGGGGCTTAATGCAGAAAATTACTTGTATAATAATGATTCTTACACCTTCTTTAAAAACCTTGGAGACCTAATATTTACTGGCCCAACTGGCACTAATGTGAATGATATATCGTTACTCATAGTTCTGTAATATGGCTTCAATTTCCCCCCTTAAACAGAAGGCTTATTTTTTCCTCCTCAAGTTTTTCCTCAACACGCCAATTAATAGTGTAGCCGCCTAAATATGTGCCGCTGAATATCACTAGAATGGGTATAAGTAACCCCATCATATAGTCGGCTCTTAGCCCCATGTAAAAATATTCGAGCGATGCTGAAAAAGCGAACCCAATAAAGCCTGGAAAAATTAGGTTAACTTTAAGATTATCTTTAATTTTATAGCCTGCATATAACCCGCCTAGAAAACCACTCGGTAAATAGGTAAGTCCAAGAGTAATCAAATAATACCCTATCCTGGCTTCCTCAAAAATTAATGCCCCAATGCAATTAGATGATTTAAGTAGCCAATCAACAAACATCCACACTAACCCTAAATCTTTAGAAAGAAATATTATGCCAAAGCAGATGAAGCCGCCTATAAACGCATGTAATGGAATTCTCAAATTTATTTTCTCACTCAACCCCATATTTAATCACCAAAGAATCCAGTATCTCTGGCTTGAAGGTTTTATATCTGTCCTCCCAGAATTCATCTTTCCAAGTATAGAAGACGATCTCAAACAATCCGTTATCGGTCATCAGTAAAGATATGAAAATGCCAGTAATATTATAGGTGGCTTCATTAATTACAAATGCACTTTGTATATTGAAAATTGTGTATGATGCATTATAACCGGAAATTAAGATTGTGCTATTCTCTATGAAATGCAATGTGGCATTCTGGGATCTTTCCCGGAAATTATTGAAAACCCTATTAACCTCAAATATCGCTATTGAGAGATTATCGGTGAGATTGTTCTCATTAATTAGAGAATTAATTCGCTCCCAACTTTTGTAATGAAGTATACCTAGAAATGAATCTGATTCGGCATTAACTAAATAGATTAAACACAACGTCTCATTCTCGTAAAGTGGATACGCATACCAATTTCTGGGAAAATTAAACCTAAAAGTTTTTGTTTTGACAACTACGAATCTTCCATCCTCAGATAAGTTTTTCATGAGAGCAAAATGAATAATTAAATATCCGGTCAATAATAGGACCAGCATGGATATTATAAATATTGCAAGAGGCGGGCGAAGCCCAAATATTTTGCGCTTAAATATCATCCAATAGCCCCATCATCTCATGGTTTTAAACAAATATAAATTATGGAACTCTCATCACTTAAATAGTTTATTGCCCCAATTTAATGATAAGATTTCGTGAGCTGCCTATATTTTAATGCTATTCTAGTAACTTTCTTAGCTAACTTGACGGCGTTTTCGTCAAAAAGAACCATCATCGGTTCTTTTCCAAGGTCTCCCATGTGGTATATGACATCTGGAGTTTCGCCCAACCTAAATATTGCCTGTCTGACACCCCAAGGTATCGTCATTCCTTCAACACTTTTTACTTCGGGAGGCTCCTCACGCCTATCATAAAATGATATTTTTAGCCCCATTAACTTTAATATTTTAAGGAGGTCTTCTGAAAACTTTATGTTAATTGCAGCCCTTTTGCTCGAATCATACTTTATTAATTCGAGCAAGTATCTAGCCAGATGGCCTGAGGCGCCAAATTCTGGGGGTGAAGAAGACTTAACACCTCCTGGAACTTTCATTAATCTTCCAGGGATGGCTGCTACATCATTTGGGTCTTCAGCATAGGGTAATGCCATAGCAATATTTATTCCAACTTCAGGCGCTAGATCAGCAATATTAGGCGTTGCCTCAAGAATTCTTCTAGCATCCTCAACACTCTTCAGAACAATGTACTTTGCAGCTTCCCGGTATAGGGGCGCCATTGGGTTAACTGGTTTTACGCCCTTACCGACATTTAGTCCGAATTTTATTGCCTGTGTAATGAAATCTTTCGCGTATTTAACCGCTAGGGGCAATTTCTCCCCCCTAGCCAAAAAGGCAGTTATAGCCGCTGAGAAGCTGCATCCTGTTCCATGCGTTGTCTCTACATTTAATCTTTTGACGCTAAAAATCCTGTATCTGCCTTCATAATAGAGCACATCAATAGATTCCTCAGCAGTATTTAGATGACCACCCTTAACTAAAGTGGCTTTAGGACCCATTGAGCATATTTCTCTAGCAGCTTTCTTAGCGTCATCAATGCTATTAATTGATTTTCCAGTAAGCCTTTCCGTCTCGAATTTATTGGGGGTTACAATTAGCGCCAGGGGAAATAAATACTCTTTTAGGGCGTCTTCAGCCCCCGGCTCTAATAACGGCTTCCCAGACTTAGCAACCATAACTGGATCAATAACTAATGGAAAATTGTATTTTGAGATCTCCTCAGAAACAGCCTTAATAATTTCCCTACTATGTAACATCCCCGTCTTCCCAGCATTTATGCCCATATCCTCAGCTACCTGCCTAATCTGCTCCCTTATAATATCGGGCTTAACACATTCAACAGCTGCTATGGAATAAGTATTCTGGGCGGTTATACATGTTATAGCTGTTGTACCATAAACATTTAAGGCTGCGAAGGTCTTTAAGTCGGCCTGTATTCCCGCGCCTCCGCTTGAATCGCTGCCAGCAATAGTTATTGCTACTGGAATTTTTCCCATATCTTCTAAGGTTTTAAGCATGGGCAATCACCCTATTACTTTCATCATGCACAGTTATTTCTAAATGTATCTGAGAATAATGCTAAAACGCTATAATCATATTTTATAAGCATTGAACTTTTAATGCTTCCCTCAATACTTTTATTGCGCAGTATTCTGAACACATTGAACATGCTTCTGGACTTTTAAGTTTAGCTCTTCCACGAATCTTTATAGCTTTCTCCGGGTCTATAGCGTTCTCTATCTGGCGCTTCCAGTCTAGGTTTGCTCTAGCCCTAGCCATTTCCAGGTCCTTTAATAAAGCTTTATCCCCAAGTCTCACGATATCAGCGGCATGCGCCGCTATCCTGGCGGCTATAACCCCCTCCTTAACATCCTCAAGCGAAGGTAATCCGAGATGCTCGGAGGGGGTCACATAACAGAGGAAGTCTGCTCCAGCTAACCCAGCCAGCGCCCCCCCAATTGCACTAACAATATGATCATATCCCGGAGCTATCTCAGTTACAATTGGACCCAAAACATAGAATGGGGCCTCCTTACATATTGATTTAGCAAGCCTAACATTTGTCTCAACGTGATTTAGCGGTAAGTGCCCAGGCCCCTCAACCATCGCCTGCACACCCGCCACCCTAGCCCTCTCGACAAGTCTACCTATTGTTAGGAGTTCCTGGATCTGATAGTAGTCTGTTGAATCGAATATGCACCCCGGTCTAAGCCCATCACCTAGACTCAACGTGAAATCGTATTTCGCAGCGATCTCAAGTAAATAGTCGTAATTCTTATAGAGGGGGTTCTCCTCCCCATTATTAAGCATCCAAGCGGCTAAGAATGTTCCTCCCCTACTCACTATTCCCATTAGGCGCGGCTGCTTTGCAATCTTCTCTACAGCTTCTTTTGTAACCCCACAATGTACGGTCATGAAGTCTACTCCGTCCTTAGCATGTTTCTCTATTACATTAAATATGTCATCCTCAGTCATGTGAATTATTGAGCCTTTCTTCCTAGCAGCCTCTATAGCAGCTTGATAAATTGGGACAGTTCCGATGGGGGAGTTAACAGCTTTAATTATTGCCCTCCGGATTTCATCCAAATCTCCGCCAGTACTCAAATCCATTACCGTATCAGCACCATATTTGATGGCGATCTTAGCCTTCTCGATCTCTAGGTTTAGGTCGCATATATCTGGGCTTGTTCCAATGTTGGCGTTAACCTTTATTCTCAATCCCTTCCCAATTCCTACTGGACGAACGCCCTCACGCTGGATGTTTCGGGCTATTATAATAGTTCCCTCAGCAACCCGCCTACGTATATTCTGCGGCGTTTCACCCTCATCCGCCGCAACAGCCCTCATCTCCTCTGTTTCGCGCCCCTCCCTCGCAGCCTTCATCTGAGTAACCATATGATTGCACCTAATACCTTAAATCCAGAAGGAATAATTAGATAGGTGCCTAATAAAATATTCTAGAAGCCTAAATATCAAGTTGCGTTACTACCCTAGAATTTATGGGATTGATCTTTTAGATCCATTAATTAAATTTTTGTGAGAAAATCATTAAAAATTATTGGTGGCGTTCATGTTAGATGTCGTTACATTAGGCGAGATGTTGGTGCAATTTAACCCTATATCAACCGGCCCTCTAAGGCACGTTGCATATTTTGAGAAGCACGCCGCTGGCTCCGAGGCTAATTTCGCCATAGGTATGGTTAGGCTTGGCTTTAAGGCTGGTTTTATAACACGAGTAGGGAACGATGAGTTTGGAAGATACATATTATCCGTTTTGAGGGGCGAAGGCGTAGATACGTCAAGGGTTAAAATTGATGATGAGGCGCTAACTGGCATATATTTTATTCAGAGAGGTTACCCAGTACCTGGTAGGAGCACAGTCTTCTATTATAGGCGTGGCTCCGCTGCGAGCAGACTCTCACCGAATGATATTGAGGAAGATTATATCAAAAGCTCTAGGTTACTCCATTTAACTGGCATTACACCAGCATTGAGCGAGAGCTGTAGGGAGGCGGTTTTAAAGGCTTTAAGGATAGCTGTTGGAAACAACGTCATGATTTCTTTCGATACGAACATTAGGCTCAAACTTTGGCCGTGCAGGGAGAAATCTCGCGAGACGCTGCTCCCAATGATAAGGGAGGCGGATATGCTTTTAACTGAACCGGAAGATGCTGAGATATTGATAGGTGAAAGTGAACCAAGTAAAATAATTGAGAAGATGCTTTCAATGGGACCGAGGATAGTTGCCGTTAAACTTGGCGAGGAAGGAGCGGTAGCCTCAAATGGTAAAGAAACAATTATGAAGACGGGATTTAAAGTTCCAGTAGTTGATGTGATCGGTGCGGGAGACGCATTTGCAGCTAGCTTCATAGCAAGCATACTTGAGGGAAGAAATCTCGAAGAAGCCCTAGCCTTCGGTAATGCCGCTGGAGCGTTAGTTGTAACTGTTAGGGGCGACATAGAAAATTTGCCCACAAAAGATGACATTGAAAAGTTCTTGGCTTTCCAAAAGAAGGAGAGAGTAACTTTCAGATAGAAGTTTACCATTTTTAGATGCAGTTTTCATCTAAAGGTTACGTTGGGAGACTAAGTAGGATAAACCTTAGGTTGTCATCTCTGTTAAGAGGGACGTGGCAACTTAACTTCACCTCCTTAAGTGGTTGTAGTATAATATGAATAGTTTTATTGTTAGGTTCCAGCATGCTATTGACCTTCTGAATCTTTCGCTTTTATTGAGCGGGTTTGATGTTATATTGTTGAAGAATATTTTAGTTCTCTGCTTGAATGATGAGTATACGGATTCTATTAGGCTTCTGTCACCGAAAGGGCTCAGCATTATACGGTAAGCCCAGCTCCTCCAGGCTC